>OGXS01000713.1_pt1 | contig 28112 bp, 30 predicted proteins | sample 1576371 | NCBI WGS metagenome assembly OGXS01 (sample SAMEA3541475, study PRJEB24748) | human gut metagenome | biome: human gut; feature: human-associated habitat; material: faeces | place: China | collected 2012
GAAATAAACACGAATCAAGAATACAATATAGAAAAGGAAAATTAAAAGGAGCGAGTACAATCGTTTCACCTTCTAAAAAAGTAGAAATTCTTTCAGGAGTTAAGATACGATCTGAATCAACATTGCGATTGATATGAGTATTCATACCTAATGAATTGATGGTACTGTTCTCTTGTTCAACCGTCTTATTCCCCACTTTTTTAGAAAATTCTTCGATGGTATTATCATCTGTCGACATAATATAAATATGTGTCTGACAATTTTCTTTGATAATCGCTGCGTTTTGTTCCCCATACTTCGCATAAAGTTGCTGATAGGATTGGATAAACAAATCCCACAACATGTTTCTACCAGCTGTGACTGTCATGATTCCTTCCATATTATCCATTGGTGGCATATTCCCAAATTCATCTAAAATAAAATGAATCCTACGGTGACATTTATCTCCTTTAGTCTTAACACATTGCGTAGATAATTCTTTATACAACTGACTAAGAAAAATACTAACAATGATATGGTTAGATGGATCATAATCAGGTGTGAGCATAAAAATAGCCATTGGTTTATCGGTATAGTGCATCCGAATAGACTCTACTAATAAGTTACTTTTATCCTCATCTAATGTTAGAACGGCTTCTTTTTCTAATTCTGGCAAATGGGTTTCTCCTCGTTTTTTTCGATAAACGATATTTCCCTCTTCGTCTTTCAATACTCTTTGAGAAAACTCATACCAAGCAACATATTCTTTTCCTCGATGATCATATTTTAAGCAAACATGATCTCCCTGTTCTAAATGACAATCAAAGTTAATTTCACAAAAACCTCTATAGCCTACTTTGACACGTTCCTCATGAAATTTTTTTCCTTGATGATAAAACTCTACAACAATTCGCTGGTTTAACAGACTCTCGTGTAGTTTGAGATCCAAATACTTCGGAAAACCAATGGATTTATAATCAATGGTTGATTGAGAAGTCATTTTCGCAATTTTCGTCAGTGTAAATGGATTTAGTCCTGTGATTGCTGTCGATAGAATGTTGCCTTTCGCTTTATCAGAACCAATTTTTGTTGCCCCATATTGTTTTTTTGCTATGTTTCCAGGTGGTAACTGATTCATAAATTCATCTAAAGCATTGAGCTGCTTGAATTCATTATCAGGATCTTGGTAATTAAAACCACCAATCTCAGAAAGAAGTTCGACGAGATTATTCGGTGTTAATTTGGAGTAATCCCCTGTCTGATCCGCTTGTTCCAATAACGCAAAAATAAGCGCATTGACAGCTTTTTGCGCATTTTCGTTAAAGTATTTATTGTCTGAAGCGTTGGCATCATAATAAATCGTATTCGTGAAAGTATTGGTTAACTGTGTCGCTGTGTCTATGTCTCCTCGCTTCCAGTATTTCACGATGAGTGCCAATGGATTATCACTCATTGATTGCAGTGGATCGGTGATATTAAATGCATACACATCATACCCTCTAGCTTCTAGTTCATCTTTACTAGCAACATATAATTCTGTTTTTGGATCATTAACAACCATTGAACTTTGTCTTTCTGCACGAGACAAATTGTCAATGGTTGCTAAAACTTCTATCTGTCCTTTCCCTGAACGGGAAGTACCAACAATACAAGTATTTACTGTATCCGTCTGAATATACCAGTACTTTTTATAATGAGTAATTGGTATTCCGCCATAACCAGGAAAACCTCCCTTTGATTCTGGTATTTGCGGATAAATTTGCTGGATTTCCTTTAACGTTTTTAATCGGTTATCTCCTTTTTGCCCATCTGCTAGAGGACGAAACCACATGTCCATTTTCAATCCCATAAGTACAGCTGGAACAACACAAATCGTAGAAACAACTAAACGTGTGCCTAAACTTGTTGTTGGGGTCAAAGGATTCCAAAAACCAGTTGAATCAAAATGGAATAACTGCGGCATTTCTTGTAACTGAAAAATATTCACTCCTTGTAAACTTCCTGGAATAATCTCAAATCGATGAAATGCTTCTGGTATTCTTGTAACAACATAGTTTAAAGGAAGATAAGCTAAGCCACTATAAAAAATCTTTTGAGAAATACGTTTGTCATGTTTTTCTGGTAGCTCTTCTCCTGAAGGAGTATAGCGATAGAAATGAGAAAGATACCTATTCTTTTCTAAATTGAATCGTTTGTCTTTTCGTCTCGTTGTTTCTCTAACACGCATTATTTCACCTCATTTGATTCTGAACTTTCGGAAGTGTTTGATTGTACAGTTGAATCGCTTGATCCTTCTTTAGCCTTACTAGGATCACTCTCTTTGCTATTTTCCATACTTGACTCTGTTGTTGACTGATTGGTACGATTCAATAATTCTTCTAATTGTTGTTCATACTCTTTTCTTGCTTGTTCTTGGGCTTCTTCCTTGATTGACGTCGTTGTGGCCACAGAATCAGCCTGTGAAGATTGATTGATATGATTAAAAGCAAATACTGTTCCTCCACCTAGAAGCAAGCTTAAACTTGCAATACATCCCACCATCCATCCGTTAAAGGAACGCTGTGGTGAAGGAGTTAAATTTGCTTGGTTGTTCACTGGCGTTTGAACAGCAGCTACTGGTTGAGGTTGTGCTAGATAATTTAACTGTGCTTGTCGCAATGTATCCATTTGTTCTTGACGTTCCTTACGAGCAGCTGCTTCTTTTTCCTTTTCTTGCTCTAACCGTTGTTTTTCTATCGCCATTTTTTGTTCCGCAAGATCCTGTTCACGTTTTTTTAATTCTAATTGTTCGCGCTCTTTTTCTTTTTGCCGTTGTTTTTCTTCTTGTTCTTTCAATTCTCGTTGTTGAATTTCATACTCTTTTTTCCATTTTGGAATTTGTACTTGTAATTCTTGCTGGATCTGCTCGTGTTTTTCCATAAGAACTTCAGTCGTTGTTTGATATAGCTTATTCAGTTGCTCATTTAATTCTTTGCTAATCTTTAGCTTATCTGTACGCAAACCTTGATAAAATTCTTCTTTTCGTTCTCTTATACGTTCTTTTAACAAGTTTTCTTTTTCTTTCGATAACGCTTCTTGATTCGTCTGAGTAAAATTATTGATCTTTTCTACACACAAGGAATACGCATTGTCGCGTTTCTTTTCGTATCGCTCTTTAATTTTTTGTACTTCTTCTTCAATCACTCGCTGTTCTTCTTTATTTAGTTCCTCCTTTGCTTTCTCCCAATTAGACGACTGTTCCGTCGCATACTCATTAATTTCTTGATCTGTTTCTTGTTGACGTTCTTCAAAGGTGGCTAATAAATCTTCTTGTGCAAGCTCATGCCAATTTGTTGATTGGACAGACTCTAACTGTTCTAAAAGTGTGCCTTTACCCTGTGAGATTAATTCTTCTTTACTCTCTAAAAATGCTTGATAGGTTTGGGGTAATTGATATTTCGAATAAAGCCCATTTAAAAATAATTTGTTTTTTTCTTTCATCCATTCATGCTCTGGCGGATATTGATCCAAAATATAATCAAATACAGTTGCCTTTTGTATCTCTGTTTCGTTTTTCTCTACTTCTTCACTGATAAGTGGTTCAATATATTCCTGAGAATCCCCTTCAGTCCATATTGACTCTTCATTAGCTTCAACTGGATCAACTTCTACTTCGGCCGTCTCTTCATCCTCCATTGTTTCTTCAAAGGGATCTACCTCCAATTGACCCATCACATCGCTCTCTTCCTCAAATATCGATTTCTGAGTCGGAATATCAGCTTGTTCGTCAACATAGACTGTCTCTTTTTCTTTTGACTCCTTCTTTGGAAAGATTGGTCGTTCCCATGGTACTTCTTCATTTACTTCGACTTCACTCACTTGATTCACTTTTCTTTGGTCGCTCTCTAACTCTTCTTCTAAAACTTGTAAAAGTTTTTCGTTTCGATAAGACTCTTCCACACTCATAGTTTCATCCGTTTCTTTAAACACATCAAGGCGGATTAAATCCATCAATGTAGGATAGAAACCTTCTGAAATTTGATAATCCAGCGGGCCAAAAACGTATTCTGTACCAGCTTTCTCTATTTTTCCTTCTGTGTCATGTAACGTGAGAGTCAACTTAACAGAAGATCGACTTTCGTGTTCCAGTACTTTCCCTAACACATGTAGCTGTTCTTCCGTTTCAATGACAGAATATTTAATTGTTTTCGGTAAAAAAGAAGTCCGCTTTCCTACTTCCTTCGTTGCTTTTTTAATTAACTCTTTATCTGTTTTGGTATTGCCTGCAATCGTAAAGTACATGAATATTCTCCTTTCATAAAAAAGGAGTAAAAAGTATCGACTACTTCTTACTCCTACTTTTTTACTTTCTTATAATCCTTGAGGTGTTTGCCCAAATAATCCAAATAACGAAGTTATGATAGAAGCAGCCCCTAGAATAACACCTACCCCCATCAATACATAACCTACGTGCATCTTCCCGTTTTCAGCTCCTCTTCGTCCAAATAGGAAGAAAAGCCCCCCAATAACAATGGAAGCAACGGCCGCAACACCAGCAAAAATCATCAAATTGTTTTTTAAACTAGTTGCTGCAGTTTGTAATGCTCTAAAAATATCAACCGCAGCTACTACTTTCGGTTGTGTTAAAAAATTCATTGTAATTGATTCAAACATAAAATTGTTCGCTCCTTTTAGTGTTTAATAATTTCATCGAAAACAAGCTTTTCACGTTCACGTTGATAGATATATCCTTCTAAGTCCTTGTCTTTTCCCCGTAATAGGTCAAATTGTGCTTTTTCAAGGACTTCTTGTTTCCACTGTGTTTCAGATACACCGCGACGTTCTAAGATTTTAGACGCGGCTTTTTCAAATGGCGTTTTAGCTTTTGCCACTGTGATTCCTCCTTCAGGATAAATAAAAAGACTAGCAATCACTCGCTAGTCTTTTGTAACTTGTATCCAGATTTAGTACTGTATTCTTTTAATATTTCACTTTTATCTCGATGTTCTTTTTCGTTTGTTGGAATAAATTTAAACGTTTCTAAACCGTCTTTGTTATAGGGAACTATTAAGGCTGTTTTACCTATGAATAAATCTATTCCACCTGAATCGATTACCTTATATCTTTCTAATCCTTTATAGTCTTTTAGCTTCTCAACTGTTATTTGTACTTGTTCAGGATGCCAAACACTTTCGGAATATTCCCATGTTGTATCGTCTATAATTTTCAAATTATTAACAAGACCACCTACTTCTTCTTTCCAAACAGTTCCTGGTTGCAATAAACTATTATCTTCTTTAGCTTCCGATTTCTTATTACTTGAACATCCACTTAAAATAATAAAAAATATTGCAAACATAGAGACAAACCATAGTTGCTTTTTCTTCATTTTATTTCTTCTTTCGTTGTTTTATTTTAGTATATCAAATAACGAAAGTAGCAACAAACCTCATTTTGATACACGGGGAACGGATACTCATAATTTCCCACCTTTCTATAAAAACTTTCTCTCTTGATATTGTGATTTATTACAAAAAAGAGCTATAATAAAGAAAAAATCAAGAGGGAGCATTGCAATGTACGCTGATAAAAAGAAAATCGAATGGTTGCTGTTTGATAGTGGTAAATCAGTTCGTTCTATATCTATAGAATCTGGCGTACCTTTAACTACGGTCAGTGATCTCGCAAATAAGCGCTCTAGTATAGACAATATGAGATTCATCAATGCTATAAAATTAAATAAATTAGCTGAAGAAACCATTGATACTAACGCTTCAACTAAGTAACAAATTAAGAAAAGCCAGAAATACATGAGGCTTTTCTTAATTTTTTTATTGACCATATCGGTTTACCGATATATAATGATTTTGTAATCGATTTTAACTAATTTTTAGGAGTTGAAAATATGAAATTATTAAACCCAAAAACTGTTTTAGCTATTGGAACATTTGCTGCCACACTTGGTTTCGCTGGATCTGCTGATGCTGCTTCAACTAACGTCATGTATCGCCTTTATAATCCAAATAACCATGAACATTTTTACACCTCTAGCACAAAAGAACGTGATCACCTAGTGAAGATTAAGTGGGGGAATTATGAAGGCCCCGCTTGGGAAGCACCGACTAGCGGTGGTCATCTTGTCTATCGTTTATACAATAAAGGTCTTCGTGATCACCATTACACAACTAGTTGGGATGAAGTGAAATGGTTGACTAAAAATTACGGCTGGACTTATGAAGGGCCTGCCTGGCGTTCTGCCGAAAAAAATAATAAACCGATCTACCGCCTTTTCCTTCCTGGTGTAAAATCTGGCTCACATCACTACACTGCAAGTTGGAAAGAAGTACAATGGTTAACCAAAGACTATGGCTGGAAATACGAAGGTATCGGTTGGTATGGCGCTGACACCTCTAAACCCAAAGTGAATAAATCAGCTTTAGAAGCTCTTTATACGAGCGTTAAGGGAACGAAAAAAGGTGACTATACCGACAATACCTGGAACGCATTTCAAACTGCTTTAAATAATGCTAATAAAGTGTTAAATGACTCAAAAGCGACTCAAAAACAAGTGGATAGTGCTAAAAATAATTTAGATTCTGCTTACAAGGGATTAAAGAAAAAACCAGCACCTACTGTGAATAAAGCTGAATTACAAGCTTTATACAACCGAGTAAAATCAACTGCTAAAGGAGATTTTACAGAAGAATCTTGGAATGATTTTCAGACTGCTTTATCCAATGCTAAAAAAGTACTAGACGATTCTAAGGCTTCTCAAGCCCAAGTAAATAATGCTAAAAATAGTCTAGATGCTGCATTTAAAGGGTTGCAACACAAACCTGAAACGCCATATATGGTTACCATTAACCATATTGACAATCAAACAGGTCAAGTGATTGCTACAGATCAAGCACAAGTGACTTCTGGTTCTACTTACACCGCTAAGGCAAAAGCATTTAAATATAGCGAAGGCGCTAAAGATAATTTTAGCTACAAAGTGATTGGTAATGATACTCAAAGCCAAACGATCACAGGTAATACAACAATCACCTTCAATTATAATCAAGTGCATCAAATCAATTTGTTGTGCAATAACAACTACAAAAATGAGGGGCGAGTTGATATTTTGAAAGAACAGATAATCAACGTCACTCACGGTGAAAGTGTCACTTTAACTGCTCCTGCTATTCAAGGATATGTTTTAGACGATCGGGTAGAACCAACAAATTCAGTAACCTTAAACAATGTGACTGAAAGTCAAAATTATATTTTCAACTACACTCGTAAATTTAATGTGACTGTTAATCATGTAAATGCTGATACCAACGCTGTTCTCTCTAGTGAATCAAAAACAGTATACGAAGGGGATAGCTTCTCTACTCCTTGGAAAAATATGACTGATCAAAATTATTTCTTGTGTAGAAATGACGATCCTTCCATTAGCGTAGATAAAAACGGCCAACGAGTAATCAATAATGTTGACCAAAATCGAACGATCACGTTCAAATACAAAAATATCTCATTAAGTGATTTAAACAACTATGTGCGTCAAAAAGAACTTGTATGGTTAAATAATTATCGTCAACAAAACGGTGCAGCTCCAATGCAATTTAATGATATCGTTCAACAAGCTGCTGATATACGTGCAAAAGAATTACAAGTAAGCTTCAGTCATTATCGACCTGGCGGCGGTACTTTCCAAGATCTCTTAGAAAGTTTAGGCTGCTACGGCGCTAAAGGAGAAAATATCAATAGTTTCTACCTTTACGTTGACGAGATCCTTTCAGATACGGGAGCAGTGAATGCCATGATTATGTGGAAAGATAGCGCTGCTCATAACGCAAACTTACTTTACAACAATCAAAGCATCGTTGGGTTATCTCATGCTTATGAAGTTTCTGCAGATGGATCACTTTCTTCAGACAACGTATTTATTAGTGCCAATCCAATTTTCAAATAGAAAAACAAGGCTGATTTTCAGCCTTGTTTTTTTGTTTAATTGAACTTCAGAGCCACATAACTAAGAGTAACTAACACAAGTAATACTAAGCTAACCACTAAAATTGTTACTAAATGTGTAGAACCTGTTCTAGGAACAATGACTTGTGGCAAGTTAGGATCAACACCAATTGTTACAACATTCGTTTTATTAGAAACATTCTCTACTGCTGCTACGGCTTGGTTATCAATATTTTTTTCTGACTGTAGTGGAGTTTTAGCTGTAAATATCAGTTGAATTTCTCGTCCATCTAAAAGATTTTTACTTAAGAAATCAGCGGAAGCTTCCCATTTCAGCGTTCTTAAATTGCTATCATAGGTTAGTGTACCTTCTGAAGTAATATCTTTTCCTGTACTCATATCTATCACTCGCGCAGAACCTTCTTTATACGTCAAACGAGCTTCCACTGGATCTTGAATACTAAATTGCTTGTAATGATCTGACGCAATGTCTACACCTTTTGTATGCCATTTTTGTGTGACTAGATATTGTACTTCAGATCCTGCATTTAAAGGAGCTGTAGGCGTTCCTTTTTTACCATCATTTCGACCATCAACATCTTTCCCATCTTGTTCCACTTTTTTATTTGGTTTAAGAGAGAAATAGTTTTCTACTGTATTTGTTTTTTGTGTTCCTTTGTTCGGATCATTGTTAAACGTTACAGTAGCCACATTTGGTGCAATTCCTTTTGCATCATTTTTTGCTTTCATATGGAGCTGCAAAATATAATCCCTACCGTAATTTGCAGCGTTATCTAAAAAGCTGTCAGAAGCAGTATAAGTGACTGTATTACCTGATACAGTTAATTTTCCTCCTGTATCAGCTTTTTTCCAAGTCCCATTCGCTTCAACATACCACAATGCGCCATCATAGTTTTTCCCATCCGATACCATATCAAAATTTTTGCTGTCAAAGGTATCAGTGATTTTAAATGATTTGTATTTGTTCATTGTGTTGACTGTTAATGCATCAAACTTTTGGTGAATATGATAGTAAACATCTGATCCTTGTGGAATCACTTTTTTGTCAATATTGTGTGCTGCCTCTTCAGTATTAGCTTTGTTAAACACTTCTTTTGTAGGCTTCGATGGTTGTGGTGTCCATAGCAATGCAGTATCAAAGCTAAACATCATACTATTCGTATTTGCGCCAATCATGAATGTTGGGGAAGCGCCTTGAAGCGTATACGTTACACCACTTCTGTGATAAGTATCAGCTCCTACAACATCGGTGAAATGATCATTCGAGCTATAAGCCTTTTCTGCACGTCCTCCCACTACTTTTGAAGTTAAATTGTTTGTTGATAACGCAGGAGCTTTGTATTCTGCACATGCTGTATCTGTTGTGACAAAATAAGGTAAGCTACCCATTTTTTCATACCCAACAAATTCTCTCATATCAATATTACGTTCACCGACAGATTCATTATTGTCATTATACCAAGACACACGTTGCTGATACTGTCCATTTAAACTGTAAATAGATAGAAATGTATCATTCAACTCAATACCAGCTGCTCTCATCGATCTCATTTTTGAATTAATTTCTGGCTGTGGTTCACTCAAAGCTACTTTTGTTTTTGATCCTGAATACTTAAAATCTAGTTTTACATTCATAACGTTGATTGACTGCATGAAAAAGCCTCGATAAATGTTTTTATCAAAGAGCAAATAATTATAATACTTTTTCCCATTAATTGTTTTAGCTAATCCGTCTTGGTTAACCCCAGCGTGCGCTACAAAATTAGAAAAAGTTACGTCGCAATCAATTTCTTTTCCTAGATAAGTGCCCACCTTTTGATAATGGGCAACAATTTTTGACGTGCTTTTCAAATCTTTGACTTTTGGCCAAGCAAGTACTTTTTGTTTTTTAGTTGAATACTCATCTAGTATCTTAAATCCATTGATCCCAGTTACTTCGATATTTCTCAATGAATCACTATCATGATAAAGTACCAGATTATTATTTTCTCTGATTTGACTCGGATCAACTTTTTCTAAGGCCTGGACTGCAGTTCCCCTTGCAAAAAGAAGAAGGAACAAAAACAACACTAAAGTAAATACTCTTCCCGTAGTGCAATGAATTTTATTTTCCATAATGCCCTCCATCTATTATTTTGTTAAACGATTGTAAACTTCTCATTCTTTTTTTCCTAATACCCACGTTACCAATCCTGCAAGAAGAAACAAACTAGCCATAAAAATTGGATTGATTAAGAGCATGTTAATCACTTCTAGTGGCATGGAAGCATGCTGGATATTTAGAAAATGAACGAACAATCGTTGATATCTTGGATAAATTGATAATTGAGAAAAAACTAAACCGCAACACAATATTGTTGCGGCTAAAAAAGATAGATTAAAAGCTAACATTTTTATTATTTTCATCATTTCATCCTAATCGTTAAAAAATAAATGAGTGAAAAAATCCCAACAATTATCAAAAAAGTTTTTCTTTACACCAGTTGATACAACTTTTTTAATTTCTTCTTTCGGCTCTGATTTCTTTGATTTAGGATATAACCAAACATCCGTCAAAAATTCACCCTTTTCATCTGAAATAGGTGTCAATAAAATAATATCTTCGCTATTTGAAATGTTTTCAGGGCTTGATTCATTGACGATATAGTATGCTTGTTTTTTGTTTGCAGGTACTTCAATTGAAAAATCAATCACACCTTCCTGATCATCAATTGTTTTGGTTTCTCCTTCAGTCACTTTTTTCAACTGGTCGTATGAAAGTTTTTTTGCTCGATCTTTCAATTTTGACTCAATTATTTCTACCGATTGATTTTTCTCATTATCATCTTGTGTCATTTCTTCTAAGATATTCGTGATATCGTAGACAATAAACTTTGCGCCATTGACACCTTCTTGATGAGCTACTTGCCTTCCTTGATTGTTGATTCGATTCGAAGAAATAATTTTTTGAATATGAATGTTTTGCTTGATTACTTGCGTATCTTCTACTTCTTGCAGTTTTTCTGAAGTCTCTGAAGAACTTTCTGACGTTGATTCCGCTGATTCAGTAGAACTCGTACTTGAATCTGCCGTTTCTTCTGCAGTGTTCTTCGAACTGTCCGTGTCGCTTGTTGCAGTTGTTGAACTATCTGTTGTCTGACTGGTAGTTGGAGTGGTACTGCTATCAGCAAAAGATATCTGTGAGTAAGCTGCAGTTGCAAAGAGAGCTGCTACACAAACAAACAGCCATTTTCTCTTATTCATTCCGATCTCCTCCTTATTTTTTTTTATAAATAAAAATAATAGGAACGCAAAAAAAGCGAATAGCAGTGCTAATCGCCAATCCAATGAAATTGATTTCCTATTTTTTGCTTTTTTCTGTAGTTTTAAATCTTCTTTACTGAATGAAACTCGTTCACCATACACTAAAAAGCGGTGTGAGTTGACACCTTTTGGCGTGCAGGTCATTAACGTAATCCTATCTTGGTCTTTTTCAGGCATGAGATAATCTAAATAATTCTTTTGTAATTCTTCTGCTTTAACTTCTTCAATTCGATAAATTTGATAGGCATGTTGTTCTTCATTTACCTTAATAAAGAATTTTTGCCCTTTTTTTACTGAAGGCAAATCATCGAAAAGATTATCTTTATAAAGTCCACTGTGCCCTGCGATTAAAGGATTTTTACCGTTTCCTCCTGTAATATCGCCAGTTCCTTCCGTAATCCCTACACCATTCTCTAAAATTTTTTCGGAAGTTCCGTCATAAATTGGTAGTTTTAAAGAAATACTTGGAATTGTAAGAACACCAACAGGATCGCCTAACTCTATTTTCGCAACATCCAAAGAAGAATCTGTTTTTTCAAGATTTTCAATGGCTAAAATTCTTTGCTTTTGTTGAAATTTAGCTACATTTGTTTCCACAACTGGAATTAAATAGACTGCTACTGCCGACAGCAACCAAAAAAATATCATCAGTTTGTGCATGACTCTTCTTTTTGGGGGCTTACGAATAATCATTAGCTGATCCTTCTAGGCTTTCTTCTTAAAGTAAACAACTGCAGAAAGTGCCCCTGCTCCTAGCAACAAGCAAGAGATCAATACATACGTTTGGAAACCATTACTACCTGTTAATGGAATAGCTGCTTTTTGATTATTTTTAACAGTGATTCGATTTTCCTCTTTAAATGAGTTTTTGTTTACTTTAAATGCAATATCTTCTGTTAATTTTTGGTAACCAGTTGGTGCTTTTGTTTCTTCCAATGAATATTCACCTTCAGTTAAACCAGTGATTTCAAAGCGCCCTTCTTTATCTGATTTTAGGATCGCTGCATTTGCTACATTGTCTACCCATACTGCTTCTTTGACACCGTCTTTATCCGTATCAACTAATCCACCCTGACACTCCACACGACTAAAGTCATGGGGTTCTTAGGTAATACACCCAAACGGGCGCAAATTTACTAAGCTATCCCCGAAAGTCCTTCGGTTCTAATGTTTATACTAGCGTTGATATCTCTGTCATGATTTGTTCCGCAATTGCTACAAGTCCATTCTCTAATATCTAACTCTTTCTTACCGTCATTATGACCACAAGAAGAACATATTTGCGAGCTAGGGTAAAAACGGTCGATTTTTACTAACGTTCGACCTTTCCATTCACACTTGTATGTTAATTGCCTTACAAATTCACTCCAAGATACGTCTGCTATTGATTTAGCTAATTTATGATTTCTAACCATGCCTGTTACATTCAAGTCCTCAATACAAATGATTTGGTTCTCATCAGTTATACGAGAAGACAGTTTGTGTAAAAAGTCATTTCGTTGGTTAAAAATCTTTTCATGGATACGTGCCACTTTCACTCTTTGCTTTTGGTAGTTTTTGCACTCTTCTAATTTACGATTATGCTTCTTTGCTACTTCTAAGCGTCTTGAAAGTTTACGTTGCTCTACCACTAAGCGTTTTTCTAATGATCGATAGAATCTCTCGTTTCCTATCTTCTCACCTGCGGAAGTTATGCAGAAATGAGTAAGACCCAAATCTAAACCAATGGATTCCGTCACAGGATCTTTTTGGAAGTTTTCAATATCGACTAAAAAAGTTGCAAAATATTTTTCTGTTTTTGACTGGCTGATTGTCACATTCATTAATTTACCATTGAAACGCAACGTTTCAGCCATTTTTACCCAGCCAACCTTGGATACATAAAAGTAGTTTCTATTCACCTTTATACCCATAGCTGTTCGATAGGACTTTTTGGAATACTTCTTACTTTTGAATTTAGGAAATCCAAAAGTAGAGTTGAACGTATTTTTAAATGCTTTATTTAGATCCATGGCTACTTGGCTAAGTGGTTGAGCTTCAACTTCTTTTAGCCAAGCGTATTCTTCCATTTTTTTCAATGAAGCATACGTTGTCTTATCTTCTTTGTAATCGGCATTTTCTTTTTTCTTCTTGTAATTCGTTATTCGTTGATCTAGTAGAAAGTTCCAATAGAAACGAACGCATCCGAATGTTTTTTGAAATTGAATTTCTTGCCGACAGTTGGGGTAAATCCTGATTTTATGAGCCTTTTTCATTTCTGCACACCTCCTTAACGCAATCAATATCTTGTTCTTTGGTTCTCAACATATCGCTTGATAATTTCGCTAGATACATTTCCTGCGGTTGAAACAAAGTATGAACGTGTCCAAACACTTGGCATTTTACTTAAGTGTTCAAACTCTTGCCGGATTATGCTAGATGTCTTACCTTTTATTATCTTCATGATTTTAGAAGGAGAATACGTAGGCTGAACATTTATTAATAAATGACAATGATCTTTATCTGTTTCTATTGCAATGATGTTCCACTCGTTTTCCTTTGCTATTTCTTGAACGAGTGCTTTAAATCTAGCATCTACTTCAGAATTAACGAATATTTTCCGACGATACCTTGGGCAAAAAAAAAAGTGGTAATTGACTAACGATACAGTTGTCTTTGAGTATCTGTATTCGTTATCCATACCTTAATTTTAGGTTAAGCCATGTACTAAATCAATGTTAATATACACAAAAGAATGAAGAATTTTTTATGTGGAGTTTGTTCACATAGGTTCGCTACTTCCTATGCAGTTCTCTGATGAACTTCTGACACTTTCGTGCCAGCACAGACTATATCTTATCCGTTGGCTTTACCCAGTACGGCGAAACCACTTCCACACGCTTGTGTGTACTTCCCTCAAGAGGAATAGTCGTTGAACGTTACTCTGTTCGAGTCTTCGCTGCAGATTGCCCATTGTCGCAACACTTAGGATTTAACCATATGCTATCGAGTAAATTTTTTCTGCTTTCGCCACGGTCACGTTTGCCTATTTCAAGACTACGTTGTCGTTTTACTCGCTTTAGGGGTTCCCCGCAATTCAGTTTCTTTGTTGGGATATACGAGATTTTATATATTCCACTAAGCACAAGTTTCCCTATGCTCTTACAGTACAGTGCGGGCTATCATCCACACGGTTAAAACCGTGGGTTTTCTCGCCCGCAAAAGCTATAATATTTTCCTTCTGCGTTTTTAGCAGCAAATTCTGCGCCTTCAAGCGGTGTTGCTTTGATTCCTGTTCCAAATAGTCCGCCATCAGCTTTTAAGAATTTTGCGCCATAAGTTACAGCGTCGGCTTTCGTTTTTTCATGGTGTTCTTCCTGATTGAATGGATTGTTGCTATAGACGAAATCCACGCTATTTGTTAATGGATTTGCGATTTCAGCACTATCATTCACAAACATGTTATAAGTCATTTTTAGATCTTGACCATGTAAATTCGCAACTGTATCACTTACTTGTCCATTATTTACGATAAAATCGATCACAAAACCACTATCAGAATTTTCGATTTTATAGTCAGTATTTTCTTTTAATACGACTGAACCATCATTATTTGTGACTTTGATATTTGCTTTTTCAGCGACATAAGAAAGTCCTTGTCCTGCTGTATCCCCCCATTTAAATACACTGTAAGGAGAAGTTTCGCTTTTCACTCCGTTTACTGTGATACCGTCTGCTCCGTCTGCAATGTCTGTTGGGATATGAATCGTTCCTTGATAATTTACTGCGTCACCAATTTGGAAAGAATGTTCTTGTCCTGTTCCATTTGTTACTGTTTTATCGATCACTGGTGCTTTATAGTTTACGTATGAAGCTTTTAAGTCACTTGTCACGCCATCATTCGTAATTTCAAAGGTTAATTTATTGTGCGCATCGTTGCGAGCGTCTGCGCCTAATAAATATTGATCTGCTGTTGGTTCTTTATCTGATCCCACTACAACTTCTGAAGGAACTTCCACAAAATAGTATTTTCCTAACGTCAAATCAGTAGCAGTCAGCTTTCCTTGATCATCCGATACAAGATCTCCTAATTTTGTTCCTTTTCCAGGTTCGCCCTTGTATAACTCAAATTTTGCCCCTTTTAAAGGTGTTTGTTTGCTTTGAGCTGTGCCATCGTCACCAAATTTCGTTAATTCAAAACTCAACTTAGAAACAATATTTTTAGGATATAAGTGAATGTCTTTTAAAAAACCTGAACCTGTATTATCAGTCATTGGCGCAATCACAACCATTGGTTTTGCTTTTTGTGTGACTAATCCAGCAGCGGATTTACTTTCATAAACCACATATACATTCCCTTTGGAATTGACATAGGCTGGTTGATCAGCAAAAGTGATCTCACCATTTTCATCTACAGCTGAAGTAATTTTATTGGTTGCATTCTTAACGTACTCACTGTTAGATCCCTTGTCTTCTACATCTTTAACGATTTCGTCCACTTTCGCGTTGGTTAGATCAGAATCTTCCCTCGGTAATACTTGATCCGTAATATTTCCTAACGTAAACTCAACATCACCATAATCTGCCTTGTTGTATTTCGTTACACCTGTAGGATATTGATCGTGCGTATAACCATCATTTTTGATCCCGTCAATATCAACATTCAATTGCGTTCCTTGATCGTACATTAATTTATGAACCGTGATATTGACCTTCTCTGGTGGCGTTTTTTGCGTGACATCTTCTGCATATGCTCGATATCCCTGAAAGCAGCCTGCAATGATTCCTAACATTCCAACAAGCATTCCAGCTTTTTTTACATACCGATTTATTGCCATTTTTTACTCTCCTCATTTCATATTTCAACGACTCGCGTTGATTACAACCTTGTTATTGTAGCTCTCCCTGTACCACGTATCTTTCTTTTCCTTGTGACGTATAAACACAAGTAAACAACGTTAATAAGGGTTTCTCTCCTTTCTTTGGTAAAGACAAGAAAGAGTTCTCTTCAGGAACGCCATCAATTAATTTAAAGTACTCAGATACGATAAATTTACACGTTACCTTGTAACGATAGACGCCATCGTTACTAACTAAGTCCATCACCTCCCCTAATGACAACTTTTGAATATCTGAAAATAAAACACCTGGCATTTCCATGTTGTGTCCTGCTAGAACATAGTTTCCTTTGCCCATTTCGGCATCCTCATAAAAATAAGTAGCCGCTCCAAGACTCAAAGTGTATTGATTTGCCCCTTTAAAAATCGGCAATGCTAAACCAAGTGCAGGAATCTGAATTTGTGCAAATACTTGTTTATTGACGCCCATTTCGATTGCTTCTTTTTGTATGGACAACATTTGCCCCAAAGACATATCATTATTGACGTTCGTTGCATCCTCCTTATAACTCTTTGCGTGTGCATTGATTTGATCTACGGGCATCTTTTTTTCTATATTTTGCTTAAACACATCTCCTTCATGTTTTTGGTAGCTAACATAGCCAAACACACTGCAAAAGACGATTAAAGCGACTCCTAAAAAACCAAATAACCATTTTTTCATCCATCTGCCTCCTTTCAGACAAAACAAAAAAACTTTTTCTCATTTCCATAGAAAAAGTTTTAAAAATGAATTCTATTAATGAATGTCATGAGACTTCTAACAATAGTTGACAATTAGAACTTTTTTTCACATAAGTTCGTCTCAACTGTTCAAAGTTTTTCATTGAACCTAACAAACAAGCTTTCTCTTTTCCTGTTAACTGCATATCATTGATATATTGCGCGACAGATAATCTTTTAAGGTGTTTTTGTTTCATTGTTTTTGTTTCATTGTTTTTAGTAACTTTTCTTCCATTTCTTTCGACACTTTTTTTCTATTTTCGATTTCTTTACAATTCATGAGTTTTCCTTCCTTTCATTATTTTTATCAAAATAAAAAAGCCTATGTACGCCATACGCTTTGGTCTTACTTCTTCAATTTTTTTCGTCTAATAACTGGACGTGCTGGTTTTAAATCTTTTATTCCGTTATGCTCTCTCCAATAGTCGAATTCTTTTCGTAATCTTTCTTTTTCCATATCTGTTCCTTTAGATAGGGCTTTGAATACATCTTTAGGTGAATAACCACGAGCTAATAGCTGTACATACCTTCCTTTTGTCAAAGTATCCATATCCATCGCATCTAAAACTGGTCGCGCCATCTAATTTTCCTCCTAAATAAATTCCTTACTCAATGCCTAAGGTAATACTACCTTTTTATTAATCGCCGTGATTCCTTCTAATCCTTTATCTGTAAAATCTAATTTGTATGGTTATTTTCCTAAGTAATTGGTCTGAGAATCATTACCTAATTTCTTTTTACTTTGAAAAAAATTATAGAATCTTGGATCTATTAAACCAATGTAGAATCAATGCTTAATACACAAGATTTTTGTTCATCAATAATTGTAAAAATGTCTTTTGTAGCTTCCTCCATACCGATTGGTTGTAACATTTCTTCACTAATTTTTTTCGCATCCTCTTGAATTGCTTCATTTCGATTTAACTCATGCAAACATCGAATAAATTCTTCACGATTTTCGATATCTGTTACTACTTGTTCATACAATTCTGCACATTCTTCATTCTTTGCTGCGATTAACGCATAATAGTATGGTGATTTTACTTCGAAAAATTTCATAATTTATTCCTCCAGTTTTTATTCTTCTTTATCCGCTACAAATTCAATGATTTCAACGCTGACAATATAATCACTCAAATATGACCAAGTATCTTCAACAGATAATTCGTCTCCATTATCATTCATAAGCGTCATTTTAAACCATTCATTACCTTCATCATCTTCAGGTAGCAAGCCGAATCCAATTGGATTATCAGTCAATGTTTAATCGTATAAATCATCCTCGTCTAATGCTAAAACATCTAATCCTTTACAATTTCCGCCCCTTCTAAACGTCACAAATCCTTTGTAATCCCAACGTTGGAAAGAAACCTTAATAGTATGTGTGCCCAATCGTATATTCGGATCATAATTTTTCATTTGTCATTCCTCCATTACGTAAATTTCATTTTCTCTATGTTTTATATCAATTTTTTCACTTTATTCAGGACTTGTTCATATTTTATCGTTTTTCGTTTACTTAAAAATACATAAAAAATTTCGACTCGTTTATGGCGTCCGAAACGAGAAACCCTAGTAGACAGCGGTAAATGCTCGATTGATCCAATAATCAACGTCCTCGCAAGTATCTACATGTACTGCAGCACACGACACAATTTCTTGTGCGTCCTCCCCATTACGAGAAGACCTACTCCTTATTCCATGAGTTTGCGTCAAAGTCTAGATCCCTTAGTAGCTGCTCATGATTAATCTAGACGCTATTCTAACTTGTCTAACTTCTAAATTCCCTCTTGTTTACTCTGCGCTTATTATTTACACAAATTCATTTCACCACTATCCAAACAAGCGCATTTACTCGATTGACCAATTTTTTACGTTACCAATCGTTAAAACCTACCCCGTCACTCCCCGAAGGGAATTGTTGATAGATCAAGTCTACTCCTTATTTTTCTAGTGACTCTAAGTTCCTTTAGAAGTCTCGACAATATTTTCAAGCAAGCGAAAAACGATAAAATACAAGTTATGAGAATGATCAATTCAGCCGATCAAACGCCCCATCCCTTTTGCGGTACAACGCAAGACTCCATTTTTTCTTCGACCAATCAGTACACCGTTTTGGTCATAAACATGTTTGATTGTTGGATATAGCTCTTTTAAGGGGATAGGATCTTTTAAAATTATTTGCTTTTGTTTCCCAATGTAATAAATCATTTCCTCTGAGACTTTGTCTTTCTGGATTATATATTTCTTACACTGCACAACGGTTTTACTTTGGCCAGTTGATAGTTTCTTCGTGATTTTCTCTGTAGCGGTACACCGTTTACCGTAGTGACAAATATCTTTGAGACTCAAAATTCCTGTATATGACATAAAATAAACCACCCAATTTCTTTAAATATTTTTAACAAGTTTTTCTTGTTATTTTTCAAAAATAGAGAATTGATTTTCGTTCATGACAAACAAAAAAGAGGGAACGCATCCAAACATGCGTTCCCTCTAATTTCAGCGTTCGTCATACGGCAAAGAGCCACACGGACATTTTTATAACATTATGCTTAGGCATAGATTCATCGTAATATCACGTATTTTTAACCTTAACACAGCCAAAAAAAGTGGTATCACTTTTGAATATCTGTTATACTAAATCCATTGCGGGTAATACCGTAACACTGAAAGGTTAACGCATTAAGGGCCAAATCTTAATGCCGTGTATGAACGCTGACGAAGGTTACCAGCCTTCCGAGTTCATACCGCCTTTCTTTTTTTTGTATTTTCAATTGTCCAAATTTATCATCCAAAAGTGCAGAACGAAAATCAATTCATCACAAGCATAGCAGACAATTAAATTTATACAAAAAATGTAAGCGAATAATATTCGTATTGCCTGAAAAGAAGTAATATCAAGATTTTTAGCTTGTTTAAATAATGAAATTATCTCTCTTCGGGTATTATTATAACTCAAAAAAAAGGAGTATGCAAACATACGTTCCCTTTTCTATATTTGAAATTAATTATTTCTTTTAACACTTATGACGTAAAAGGCTACGTTTGTGATTTTTATCATAATATTTTAACTTATAAATTCTATTAAAATAGCTATTATTTTGTAATATTCGTAATATAATTAGAATAATAAAAAATTTTTAATTTTAATGTTACTTCATGAAGCAACAATCACTTTGTCAGTAAAGTTTCACTCTAACCAGTCTTTCGTAATAGTGCTTGGGGAGCTTTCATAATTCAAACGTTTTTCACTTGATACTTTAGCAGCTATTGGTTTTTCGATAAACCAATTTTTTACATAGACAAAAATCAGGTTCTGGATATTTTCGACTTTTTCGGTTTTTAATTTTTGATAGGCTTTTAACAGTGTCGTGTATAATTCTTGTTCTGCATTGACATAATAACTATCGAGTTCTTCAAAAACTATCGAAATACCACTTTCTATTTCAGCTTTTTTCTTTGCATTATGAATAGTCTGGACGGTTTTTTGAGCTTCACTGTAACTTGAAGAAAATGTTTTTATCAAATTTAATACTCGTTCAGGGACAAACGTAGCAATGCTGTCGTTTGTCATAATTGTCTCAAAATTGTCTAACAACAATTGATCTTGTAGGCGGTCTTTTTCAGTGTCTATATTGTGTCTATTAGTGTCTAATATATTATTATTAAGTTCTGGTATGATTTTCATACCCTCTGATTTATCAACGTTTTGGCACGGTATGATTTTCATACCCTCTTGAGCCCCAAGGGATTCAGCGTCTGATTTTTCGTCGAGGGTGGGTATGATTTTCATACCCTCTGATTTATCAACGTTTTCCCTATTCTCTCTATCAAATTTTTCGAGTAAGTAGATATCATTTTCTGAGACTTTTAATTCTGCTAGATATAGTCTATTAGGATTATTTTTCCCTAACTGTTTGTTAAATCCCATCTGCTTTTGTAATAATAAACCAAAGGATTCCAACTCTTTTTTGATTGCTATCGCTTTTTGTTTTTGGCAGTTTAATACTCTACATAGTTCATTTGTCGTATAAGTAAAATAAACATTACCTTCTTCATCGATTTGCCGTTTGCTGATTGCGATCTCTAATCTTGCTTTTAAAAGCATATAGGCAATCTTAGTTGAATCTTTCATTTTTTTGTATTCGTCAGAAACAATAAAGACTTTTGGAAATTGATAAAATAATTCGTTGTAAACTCTATCCGCCTTAAAAAATTTAAAATCAGTCATTGTAGATCCTCTACTTTCACGTTGTTTTATTTATGTAAAATTACCTACTCTTTTCGAAAATAGCAAAGATAAATAAAAAATGCAAACGCATTAAAACTGTTTTTTAATTAAATACTACCTAAAATCAGAAATAAAATGAATTATGTACTACCTTTAAAGTCATTAAGAACTACTTTAAATAAATATTATTTATAATTAAATACTACCAGAAGAACGTATGAATAAAATTTAGTTTTAAAATTAAAGATAATTAAGTACTACCAGTGTCAAAACAAAAAATAAATTAAGAACTACCTTATGCATATAAAACATACTACCATTACTAGCAATATATACTACCTTATTTCAGTAGTATATATTATATTATTCTTATAAGACAAGGCTTTAGGCTAGAAAACAATAGATTATATACTACTAAAAAATACAATAAGTACTACCAATGTCAGATATATATAATAATTATGTACTACCATTAAAATTAACTTATTTAATAAGATACTACTGTGTTAATCTGAAAAAAATTACTTTAAAGTAGTTACATACTACCTGTTAATTTAGATACTACCATTAATACTTAAATTAGATACTACCTATATTTATATTAAGTACTACCGTTCTAAGAATAAGATAATAAAAAAATACTACCAAATTGCAATTAAATACTACTTAAAATGTAAAAAATAAGAACTACCCAAATTAGGTAGTTCTTAATAAGAGAATATCAGATAAATTTGTACAAGTCATAAAAAAATTAATCTTAAATTTTTAAATATATATACTTGTTAATTATAAACTACTTTATTTAGGTAGTACATAATTAACAGATAAAACTACATGCTTGTAGTTTGTCTAGCTAATGAGTTGCATATGATTTATATAAAGGTGTGCAGCATAACTTAGTTGAAGTTAAGAGAATAGAATAAATATTTTTTGTTTTGCTAATAATTAAACACTACCTAAATATGGTAGTGTTTAATTATATAATATTCATTTTGTTACAAATAATCGTATTATAAAAGCATAACAATTGAGATAACTATTTTTTTAGATTATTTAAGTACTACTTAAATTAGGTAGTACTTAAATTTTGGTTTAAGGTAGTAGGTAATTAAGAAATAATATATATCTTCTTTTATAGTAGAAGGGAAGAGGCCTAGTTAAAAGCAGCGACAATTAATAACAATGTATTTAATGCTTCACAAAATCCATTTGGTGGACAATGCATTGTTATTAGCGATGATCTACCGTTCTAAGTAGTTTTTTCTATTGGTTGCATTCGTGACTAATTATGGTATAATTATGAGTAACAAAGAGGTATTTCATTATATCACCAAACCCCATCAGCCTGCACGCTGATGGGGTTTTTTTTACGTTTCTATATTATAGAATTAACTGGTAGGCTTACTGTCTTTTTTGGCAATTTTGCAATCAAGCCACTTGCAGATGTAGTGTGCAGTTACCTCTGCAAATGGCTTGATTGCAAAAACAAAATCAAAAAGGTATTTCATTATATCTCCTCCTCCCCTTGCCAGATTAGGCCGGGGTAGCAGACAGCAAAACTATTATAACATAACTGAAATACCTAAATGACATATACAGATATGATAATTGATGTATTGATTTTTCTAACAAAAGCACATATTTTAATATATACTACCTATTTTAGGTAGTATATATTTTTAGATATAATATCGATCAGTTTTGAGGAAATGAAATTCTAGATATTTTTTGCTACATAGAGTTACTTTCAATATTTTTTAACGTAATTAGGCAGAAGTCACTCATCCTCTATAGGTTTGTGATGAAATTGCTATTGATCCATTTAAGTAAGAGCAAAAAACTGGAGGTTTATCAGGTAATTGGTCTAATGGATTTAAGTATGCGGTCACCGTGTATAGAGTTGCTTATGAGATTCAAGAAAATAAAGTTATTCCAGTATTGCTATATGGAACACATAACAATTTTTATGAATTAGCCGAGAACACTCGCAACTTTATTCGTGTAGATGAATCGGCTTCGGTTGAGTTATAACTTTAGCTATATCAATCAACCGACAGACATATGTTAAATCTATATATAATAAAAATACCTACTTAAATGGATGTTAACGGAAGTGTATGGTGAGTAGTTCACTCGTATTTTGATATCGTTTGTACATATTTTCAGCGTTCTAAGTGGCTTATTTTGTCCAATAATAATATGGAGTGGAATCCCTTAAGAAACACCGTTGGCAATTGTTGTTATAACATGTTATAATTTATTTATCAAAAACTAAAAGGAGTGTGATAACATGGGAAAAGAACTAAAGGTTAGAAAGATCGGCAATAGCGTGGGAGTGATCCTTCCAAGTTCTCTTGGATTAAAAAGCGGAGACACTATCCAAGCCAAACAAGAAGGCAACTTATTCATATTAGATACTACTCAAATAGCAAAAGAACACGATCGCAAATTGATTGAAGAAAGTTTCCAAGACTTTGAGAAAGGTTTAACAGTTTCAGAAATTGAAATGGTAAAAGCTTTCGGAAAATACGGCTGGAGTGAATAGATGAAAGAGTACACGCTAGTTTATTCTAAAAGTTTCCAGACCAGCCTTGAAACGATAATAGAAGAATGGGAAAATGATCTTGCTCTTTCTCCAGCCAGCATAAAAAGATTTGTAGGTGCGATCCAGAAGGCTTTAGAACTAACCAAAAATTTTCCAACTATGCATGAGGAAGTTTCCGAAATCTATGGAATGGATATCCCAACATATCGGATCGTGATCGGCAAAAGCTATGCCTTATTTTATCGGATCGACCATGAAAAAAAAGAGATACTTGTAGGACGTATTTTCCAATCTAAACAAATAAAACTAGGCTTTTAACAATAATTAGGCAAAAGTCGCTCATCCTCTACAGGTGGGTGATTAATGCCGCTCGATATGGTTGTTAACCGTCGGTTACTCGAAGATTGATATATAAGACTTAGTACCTTTTTATTTTGCTCCATGTTATGGCCGAAGGTCTAAAGATACAATCATTGGTCTAGAGAAAAATTAAGAACCGTAGGAACTACGGGGATCGCTTGGTGAATAAGAGACACTGCTATTAGTGAAAAAATAAGATATCAAGTACGCTCTATTCCCAAAAATTTCGTGACTTTACTCATGAGAGGTTCAAGTAGTATATTTTTAATCAAAATTGATGTAACTTTTAATAAATACTACCTAAATAAGGTAGTATTTATTTTTGTGTTTTAAAAGAGGAAGTCCAATATATCTATGGGAAACTTCTTAAATATTATGTTGGTACATGAAAATATACATCCCTGCTAGACTATTTACAACATTTTACTTTGTACGTATTCTTGTTTTAAAAGGAATGGGATAAAATATAGGTACAATAACTATTTGATGCTAAATATAATTAATGGAGGAGAGATAGTGAACATACTTAATGAAAAAAGATATGTATGGTTTGCTGGTAAAAAATATATTACTACTTTCAAAAGATTATCCGAGTTAATGCAGCAGACTGTTAAAAGTGCTATGCCTGAAGGATACAAGTTTAATTTTGTTCAATCTTCAGTATCTACTGAAAGTATCTATTTTTCAATTCTTTCTGAGAGTAGGCTTTTTCATTTTAGAATAAGTTCTCATGTAAAGAAAACTGATGTTGATATATATACGTTCCGTACAAATAATTATAAAAATTTAAATGATTTGAGTAGAAGTATCAGTGAATATCTCAAGGGGAATAGCTATCTCAAGATTCGATTTTCACATATATTAATTTTACTACCATATTTGAATGAGAATTTCACCCTAATTCAAGTAGATAAGTCTTTCATTGCCTCAGGTAATCAAGGAAATATGAATATTACAAGTAACAAAACGTCACGTGTGCTATTGGCGTTGATGGGTTACGGAATTCTTTATAGAGATGACCAAAATGGCCAGATTCTAATAAATCGGGCTGGGCGTTCATTATTAATGAAATATAGAAAATTTATACCGGAAGATTTTCAAAACTTACAGTTAGAAAACATGCGTTTAGAAGATTTATTTAGATTAGCAGAAGATGATAAGTATAGATTTGAAGTTTTGAAAATTCAAAAGAATGAACTATTGAATAAGTTATATCCTGAGAATGCGATAAAAGCACATTTTGGTGATGCTAATCATATGTATAGTTGGTTCATTCCTAAAAGATTTAGAGGGAAAATCAATGCTGGAGATCAAGTGAAAGTACTCAATCGAAATAGTACAGATGTCGTAATGATAACAGATATCTATGTAGAAGATGAAGATATAATCAAATATATGAAGCCTGTGATAAAACTTGTTAATAAAAATTAACTAGCACCACGGGTATAAAGGAAACGGATAACACTTTACAATGCTGTTTTGGTACTCCAATTTAAACAAAACAATCGAATTTACGTACTTAATTAAGTACGTTAGAATGGAGATATAAATTAGAGGGGGAGTAGATATGGCAAAAACAGTCTTAAATCCTAGCTCAGCACGGAAAAATTTTTATAAGTTGTTGAAAGATGTAAATGAGAATCATACGGAAATTGAAATCATTAGTGAGCGCAGTGAAAATAATGCGGTGCTTATTGGTTTGGATGATTGGAAAGCAATCAAAGAAACGCTATTACTTGAGCAAATAGGCACTTTGGGTGTTGTTCGTAAGCGAGAAAAAGATGATAGTGGATTTACTAATGTTGATGAAATTGATTGGGATAACTTATAATGAATAACTATTCTGTGATGATTAAAAACTCGGCTAAAGCTGATTTAAAGAAAATCAAACAGTCTAATTTGAAACCTCAATTTGAGAAGGTTATTCAGACTTTAAAGGAAGATCCCTATCTCCCTACCCAATCATTTGAGAAGTTAAAACCTACACATGAAGGTAGGTATTCTAGAAGATTGAATAGACAACACCGGGTTGTTTATAAGGTAGATGAAGATGAACACGTGGTTGAAATTTATTCAGCAAGGACGCATTACGAGTCACAGTAATTACTTGTAAATACATTATCTCGTGGTATAATGTATTTACTAAGTAATTACATACTGTTAGAAATGAGGGATTTAAATGATTACAAAAACAAGAAAACAAGGCAATTCAATCATGTTGACAGTACCTAAAGATTTTAATGTTCCTAATGGAGTCGAAGTTGAAGCAAAGTTGGTAGAGAATGGTATTCTTTATGAATTTGTTGAACCACAAAAAGAATTTTATGATTTTAGCGAAGATATTTTGTCTGATATAATTGCAGAAGGCTACGATAAAGATGAGATTCTTGTAGAATTTAAGAATAGAAAAAACAAAATGCATTCTTCCTTTAGAGATATTGCTGAAGATACACTTACTAATTCTAAAGTAATGACTAAAGAGGAGTTGGCAACAGAAATTGGCTTATGAAATCGTTCCTTCAAAACATGTCATTAAGTATTTAAAAAAGCTAAAAGAGAAGCCATTGAAAGAAAAATTTTTGAATTTAATTTATGATGAAATTGCGATTGATCCATATAAGGGTGAACAAAAAACTGGGGATTTATCAGGTATTTGGTCTAGTGGGTTCAAATATGCGGGCACAACATATAGAGTAGCTTACGAGATTATAGAAAACAAGGTTATTCCAGTATTGTTATGTGGAACGCATGAAAACTTTTATGAACAGTTGAAAAAATTAATCTAGTGATTTGTTGTCGTTCTTAAGAAGGACGGCTTCTTTTTTATCGAAAATCTGATTCGTCTACATGACTAAAGTCGCGAGTATTCTCTGCTTCTCGATAAATTAAATAACGTCATTACTTTGAAGAAAGCTATAAATCAATATATTTCAGCTTTTCCTTATTTATGTACTACCTTTTCCTTATTAATTATAAGGTAGTACATATATATCTTTTTTTTGGTAGTAACTAAAAATAAATATGTTATAATAGTATCAAATGAATATTGCTAAAAGAAAAGAGGTAGGAACGTGGTAGCGAAGAAATATGTAATCGGTAATTTTAAAGGTGGCGTAGGTAAAAGTACGTGCGCGCAAATGTTAGGGTTTGAATCAGCAGTTAATGAAGGAAAAAGAACCTTGATAATTGACTTGGATATGCAAGGAAATACTTCTGATGTGATGAACTTAACGCATATGAACTTCACTAACGAAGAAGGAGGCGGAGAAGGTGAACCGATTGTTTACGAAAATACTGTGACTGACGTGTTGATAAACAATCTTTCACCTAAAGAGGCTGTCTATAAAGTAATCAATAACCTCTATATACTTCCAGCAGACATGTCCTTTGAAATGTATGATGATTGGATCAAAGACCAATATAATGATTCATTATCCCAATTCAAATATATGAAAGAAAAGCTAGAACCATTATTTGATGAGTTTGACGTCATCTATTTAGATGTCCCACCTTCTATTTCTGTATATAGTAAATCCGCGATGTACATTGCGGACTGGGCAATCGTCGTCTTACAGACCCAAGTAAAATCGATGAGAAATGCGATGCAATATCTTGAGTATATGGACTTTTTTGTGAAAGAATTTGATACAAATTTATATGTTGCTGGTGTTATTCCTTTCATGTTGGAAAGCGGTGACGCAGTAGATCAGGAAATGTATAAACAAGCCCAAGAGATTTATGGGGAACATTTGATTAAAAATGTTGTACTCAAAAATGCGCGCTTAAAACGATACGACGGATCAGGTATTACGATGGAGAAGACAAAGAAAGGTCTCTTAAAACAATGGGATCGCAAAAGCCACGAATTATTTATCAGTATTTTGAAAGAATTGGAAGAACACGAGAATTGGTATGCGGAGGTGGAGTAATTGGCTGACATCAAAGGACTTGATATTTTTGGGAACAACAAAGGACTCGCCAAAATAAAAAAAGAAGCAGAAGCAAAGAAAAAGTCTGAGGCCTACTGGGCGGAAGTTTCCCACCGCCTGCAGTCTTTTTATGAAAACCATCAGGAGCTAAAAAAATTGTTGAATTTCAGCTCCTCCAATTTTTCGTTATAAACGGAGCGCCGCTA
>OGXS01000716.1_pt1 | contig 28060 bp, 32 predicted proteins | sample 1576371 | NCBI WGS metagenome assembly OGXS01 (sample SAMEA3541475, study PRJEB24748) | human gut metagenome | biome: human gut; feature: human-associated habitat; material: faeces | place: China | collected 2012
TGTTTATGGGTCCTGCTTTTCTCGGGCGCGGGGATAGGGGGTGGGTTCATCGGTGAGGCCCAGCAGGTAGTCGGTGCTGGTGCCGTAAAACGCCGCCAGTTGGACCAGCACCCGGGTGGGGATGTCCCGCTTGCCGATTTCATAGTGGGAATAGCATACCTGGGTGCAGTGGAGGACCTCCGCCAGGTCCTTCTGCCGCAGGTCCCGGTCCTCCCGCAGGTCGCGGATTCTTCGATACATTCTGTGCGCCTCCCTTGGCTGTCGGTCTCACAGAAAGTATAGATATAACATTTTGTTATCTTGCATTTTAAAACAAATTGTTATATAATGGCGCCAGCCCCATATTACGAGAGAGGAGAGAGGCGCCAATGAAACGACACATCGCCTGGGGAATCGCCACCGTATGGATGCTCACCGCCCTGGCTGGCTGTGGCTGCCAGCATCAGTGGGAGGAGGCCACCTGCACAACCCCCAAAACCTGTACCCAATGCGGAGAGACCGAGGGCGAAGCCTTAGGACATACCTGGACCGATGCCACCTGTACCGAGCCCTCCACCTGCACCCGCTGCGGAGAGACCACCGGGACGGCCCTGGGACACGACGTCGCCCAGTGGACCGAGGAAACCCCTTCCACCTGCTCCGAACCTGGCACAGAAACCGGTTTTTGCACCCGCTGCCAGCAGGAGGTGACCCAGGAGCTGCCCCTGGCTGAGCACACCCCCGGAGACTGGACCGTCAAAACCCCCGCCACGGAGGACTCTCCCGGCACCCGGGTGCAGACTTGCACCGTCTGCGGCACAACCGTGAACACAGAGCAATTCACCCTGAGCCCGGAAGAGGTCAAACAGCAGTACATGGATTCCTGCCAGACCTACTCCTATGAGGAGATCGCCCGGAACCCCGACACCTACTTTGGGGAACACGCCAAGTTCAAGGGGGAGGTCATCCAAGTGATGCCAGAGGGGGACAGCTACACCCTTCGGGTGAACATCACCCAGGGCTCCTACTTCTGGAGTGACCCCATTCTGGTGACCTACACCAAGCAGGACAGCAGCGAGGCCAACATCCTGGAGGATGACATCGTCATGATGTACGGCACCTTGGCAGGAGACTACACCTATGAGACCGTCATGGGCAACGAGCTCACCGTTCCCTTCCTCATGGCGGAGTACATCGACATCCAATAAACGCAGCCACAGAGAACGGCCATCCTCCAAAGAGGATGGCCGTTCCTATCGGGCGTACCCGTCACGGTTTGCAGGTTCCGCAGGGCTGGTAGCCCTGGGCCAGGAGGAGCTCCCGGTTGGCGGTGGTCTCCTGGCGGTTGGCCGGGGCGATACGGGCTGCACCGGCGCAGTCTGGTTCGTGGAAGCGCAGGGAACTGGTGTTGAGGATATAGGTGATCTCCCCGTCGGAGGAGGTGTTCTCCCCCTCGGCCCAGGAGTCCCCGGTGGCGTAGTCGATGGTCACCCCCGGCTGGGCATTGAAGCACAGCACGTGGAAGCAGACCCCTGCCCCGTTGTCCTCCACGCTCCAGGCCTCCATCTCCACCCCCCAGGGGACCAGGTCGGCGCCCTCGTAGACGGGGGTCACCCGGTAGAGGACGTGGTTTCCGGTGGACTCGATGTAGTCGGCCACCTGGTTTTCAAAGGGGAGCATCCCCTGGGTGTTCAGGTACCGGGTGCCAGTGATGAGGTTGCGCTCGTTGGCGTTCTCCCCCGCCAGCTGGAAGCCGATGAGGTGGCAGCGGTTGTAGAGGTACTCCCCGTCCACCCAGTCATAGCGGACGGTGTGCCAGCCGGCGGGCTTCACCTGGCCGATCTCCCCCCGCTCCTGGGTGGGCATGAGTTCCGGGCTGAGGTTGGCATACGCCACCCCGCACCGCCCCAGGGCATCCAGGGGGGTATAGTCCTCAAAGGACTGGGTGTCCCCCTTCTCCTGGTCGGTGAAGGCGGGCTGGTTGCCGTCCAGTTCCACCCAGGGGTTGTCCCCCTGGAAGTCGGAGATGCTCACCGACCCCAGGTCCACCTCCGGCTGGAACAGCCCGGCGCAGCCGGCCAAAGTCAGACTGGCCGTCAGCAGCAAAGCCAGCAGCAGGGCTTGCAGGCGTTGTTTCATGGTAGGCTCCTTTCTTTTCCGCCACGGCCCCGCCCCGTCCCAAAGGGAAGGCCAGGCACCGGGAAGCCCCGGTACCTGGCCGTCATCAACGCTTGGGGAAGGGCGGTCGCGGTCAATCCTTGGACCACTTGACCCCCTGGGGGGTGTCCATGAGGGTGATGCCCATGGCCTTCAGCTCGTCCCGGATGCGGTCGGCTTCGGCGAAGTTCTTGGCCTTCCGGGCGGCCTGGCGGGCCTGGATCATGGCCTCTACGGTCTCGTCCAGGCTCTCCTCCTTCTTGTTGTAGAGCAGGCCCAGCACGTCGGTGAACTCGTGGAGCATGTCCAGGCAAGCCTGGGCCAGGGCCTTGGTGGGGGCCTTCTCCACGGCGATGTTGATGGCCCGGACCAGCTCGAAGATGACGCTGATGGCATCGGCGGTGTTCAGGTCATCGTCCATGGCGGCATCGAACTTTTCCCGGTAGGTGTCGAAGGTGTCGGTGAAGGCCTTCTCCTCGGGGGTCATAGCCCCGTCGGCCCCGTTTTTCACCAGGAACTCCAGGTTGCTCTCGGCGGTGTACAGCCGCTCCAGGGAGTTCTGGGCCATGATGAGGGAGTCCCGGGAGTAGTTCAGGGGGGAGCGGTACTGGGCGGAGAGCATGAAGAAGCGCACTGCCTCGTACCCGTAGGCCTCGGCGGCCTCCCGGACGGTGAAGAAGTTGCCCAGGGACTTGGACATCTTCTGGTTGTTGATGTTGAGGAAGCCGTTGTGGAGCCAGTAGTTGACGAACTTGCAGCCGTTGGCGGCCTCGGACTGGGCGATCTCGTTCTCATGGTGGGGGAACTGGAGGTCCTCGCCGCCGCAGTGGATGTCGATGGTCTTGCCCAGGTAGCGGTTGGACATGGCGGAGCACTCAATGTGCCAGCCGGGCCGGCCCTGGCCCCAGGGGGAGTCCCAATAGGGCTCGCCGGGCTTGGCGGCCTTCCAGAGGGCGAAGTCCAGGGGATCCTCCTTCACGTCGTTGACGTCGATCCGAGCCCCGGCCTGGAGGTCCTCAATGGGCTGGTGGGAGAGTTTTCCGTAGTCGGCAAACTTCTTCGTGCGGTAGTACACATCCCCGTTCACCGCGTAGGCATAGCCCTTGTCGATGAGGGTCTGGACCAGGTCGATGATCTGGGCGATGTTCTCCGTGGCCTTGGGGTGGATGGTGGCGTCCCGCACCCCCAGGCCGTGGGCGTCCTTGAAGTACTCCTCGATGTACTTCTCGGAAATGGCCTGGGAGGTGGTACCCTCCTCGTTGGCCCGGTTGATGATCTTGTCGTCCACGTCGGTGAAGTTCTGCACGAAGGTCACCTGGTACCCCCGGTACTCCAGGTACCGGCGCAGCACGTCGAAGAGGATCATGGGCCGGGCATTGCCCACGTGGATGTAGTTGTAGACCGTGGGGCCGCAGCAGTACATCTTCACCTCTCCCGGGGTGATGGGGACGAACTCCTCTTTTTGGCGGGTCATGGTGTTAAACAGCTTCATGTTGGCTCTCCTTCCTCGGTTGCGTTTCTTCTGTTGGGGTTGCGTCGCTCTGTTCGGCGGCGTCCTGGTGATGCTTTTTATCCAAGTAATTCTCCAGCCAAGCCAGGCGGGAGTTGATGGCTTCCAGTTCCTTCTGCACGGGGTCGGTGACGCTCACCTGGTCCACGTTGCCGACGAAGTTGGTCTTTTCCCCGGCGATGCGCACTACTCGGGCGGGGACGCCCACGGCGGTGGCGTTTTCCGGGATCTCCTTCAGCACCACGGCGTTGGCGGCGATCCGGGCCCCGTCCCCCACCTTGAAGGGCCCCAGCACCTTGGCCCCGGTGGAGACCAGCACGTTGTTGCCGATGGTGGGGTGGCGCTTGCCCTGGTCCTTCCCGGTGCCCCCTAGGGTGACGCCGTGGTAGAGCAGGCAGTCGTCCCCGATCTCTGCGGTCTCGCCGATGACGATGCCCATGCCGTGGTCGATGACCAGGCGGCGGCCAATCTTGGCGCCGGGGTGGATCTCAATCCCCGTCCAGAACCGGCTCCACTGGGAGATGGTCCGGGCCAAAAACTTTAGATTGTGGCAGTAACAGAAGTGAGCCGCCTGATGGTACATGGTGGCATGGACGCCGGGGTAGAGGAGGAGGACCTCCAACTTGCTCCGGGCCGCCGGGTCACGGGCCTGGTAGGCCGCTAAAGTCTCTTTCAAATGAAACATCGGTTCCGGTCACCTCACAAAAATTCAGAAAAAATACCGCCCCATGCTATGCCCGCCCCGCCCCAAAGGGACCAGGGCCAGGCAGCAAAAAACGCCTCTCGACCCGCCAGGGGGTCAAGAGGCGATAGGGCTACCGCGGTTCCACTCTTGTTTCTCACTCGAAGGGCTGGTAACGGGGCCAAACCGGGGGGCATCTGCATCCCCCTCGCTCCCGGGCGCACGTTCCCCTGCCTTCCCGCAGGGCGGCTTGCAGTCGGTGGCCGCCCCTCTCTGTCCGGTTCTGGCAGGGTACTCTTCCCGTTCCTCACGAGATGAACTTTTCGCACCAGTATCTTACCACGGCCCGGGTACCCTGTCAAGAGAAAGGCCCGGTTTCCCCCGTTCTGGGGTTATGCAGAGACAGGGAGGTTCAACAGCTTCCCCAGATCCTGTTGGAGGCGGTTTCCGTTTTGGATGCGGTATTTCCACCCGTCGGCCCCATAGCTGTAGCACTCCTCCCCCAGCACCAGCTGCTTCGTCTCTCCGTTCACGTCCAGGACCATGGTGAAGCGGCCGGCATCCTCTTCCTGGCCATCGGCCTTTTCCAGGGTGCGCTGTTCCTGGTACCGGCTCAGGCAGGCCAGCACCGCCGCCTGGTCATAGTCCGTCAGGGTCGTAGGCGGGTCCAGCGTCCCGTCCTCCTGGCCGTACTGGGGCTGGTACTGCAGCCCCTGAATGGAGGTCTCCGCCACATTCTGCACCACGGGGTGGGGCAGAAAGAATATTGCGCCCACAATCCCCACACACAGGGCCAGCAGAAGCAGCCAACGCCACCCCCGCCTGTTTTCCAATGGTTTCTTCATGGGTATCTCCTTCCAGTGGGTTGGTCTCTGTCCCCGGCGGGTCAGGGTGCCGCGCCTGGGACAGGGCACGCCGGCAGGCCCAGGATGTCCCACAGGGCCTGCCCAGCCAGAAGGGGCCCGTCCAGCCCGTCTCGTCCCGGGGACATCCATTCTCCTTGCCCAGAGAGAGAATTTTTCCGCCGGCGTTTCGGGCAAGACAGTTTCCTTGATAAACAGTGTACCATAGGAACCCCCTGAAGGCAAGGCAAAGGTGCGGAATCTGGAATTCCGCACCTTTCCTTGGGTGGTTGGTTATGGGTGCAGGGCGAAGCCGTCCACCAGAATCTGTTGCTGGTCCGCTGGAATCTGGCTGGGCTGGAAGTAGAGGTCATAGAACTGGTCCCCCTGGGGGAAGAGGTAGTGCATGGTCTCCTCCTCCGGGGTGACGTCCGGGGTGTCGGGGGAGCAGGAGATCTCCAAGTAGGTCCCGTCCTCCGAAACCGTCATCATGTAGGCCAACCTCTCCTCCGGGGACAGCTGCCGCATCAGTTCTTTGCCGCTGTCCCGGCTGTCCTCGCTGGCAGCCCCCACGGTGTCCAGGAAGCCCGCGGCGTTTGGATAGGGCACCACCTGCACGCCCCCCACTGCCTGGCCATCCAGGGAGAGGGTCACCCCTCCGTCCTCTCCCTCCTGGGCGGTGAAGCCCTGGGGCAGGAGGAGGGTGTAGGCGTCGGTCTTGTACCAGCTTTGGAGGGGAGCCTCCCCCGGATCCGCCGGAGGGTCGGTACTGCTGCAGGCGCAGAGGGACAGCAGCGAGGCGGCCAGAACCGCAGCCATGGTAAGCATCTTTTTCATGGGAATTGCTTCCTTTCTTGTTGGATTCCTCTCCATGGGCCACATAGAAGAGAGGGGATGTGTGACGCAGGGGGAGAACCATGTTTTGCGCAGTCCCTTTCATAGGAAACCACCGCCCCCTTTCGTCTCTACCCTCTATAACGAAATGGGGCGGTGGTTTTGGACACCGAATGTGAAATTTTTTCAGGAAAAGTAGGATTCCAGCGGCGCGGCGCTCTCTGCCAGGGCGATGAGGTCCGCCTCCTCCAGGGGGGCCACCACCTCCAGCAGGGCACCGGTGGTGTTGTCGACCCAAAGGATCACGCTGGGGCCCTCCGTCTCTATAGGCAGGGAAAGCGCCGCCGGGTTGCCGTGGATCTGAAGGGGCTTCCGCTCCACTGGATCCTCCGTGGCGAAGGTCATGTCCTTCCAACGGTCGGTCCCATAGGCGTAGGTGAAGTAGATCTCTTCCCCGGCTGCGTTGACGTAGTGTTCCCGGACATATCCGCCCTCTTCATCCTGGAAGGTATCGCCCCACACATCCTTGTCCAGCTGGTACCCCTCCGGCACGGTGATCTGATAGGGCGTCAGAACACGGTTCTGGACGGCGTCCCCTTGGTAGCGATACCATAGGTCCCCTTCCATCCACTGCCGGACCCATCCAAAAACCGCCTCCCGGGCCTGGGCGTTGGTCCCCAGCACCACGCCCCCCAGGCATGCTGCCGCCAGCAGGATCCCCGCCACCCGGTGGAGGACCCCGTGGGGCGGCCGGGGCTTACGGTCCATCCGGCGGGCCAGGCGGGCCAGCTTTCTCCGATAAGCCGGGGAGAAGGTGTGCGCCGCCGGAGTCTCCGGCAGACTGTCCAGGAGGGCCTCCTGGGCTCTCTGGGCGGCTTGGCGCAGCGATTCCTCCGGGATCATAGCAGTCCCTCCTCTCGGCACAGGATCTCCAGCCGTTGCTTCGCCCGCTGGCCCAGCTTATAGCCGGCCTCCTTGGAAAGGCCCAAGATCTCCGCCGTCTCCTCCGCTGTGTATCCCTGGGCATAGTGCAGTTGGATCCACGCCCGGTACCGGGCGGGCAGGCGGAGGATACACTGGGTGAGGCCGTCCTCTCCCTGGGCTGGGATGGAGAGACCCGGCAGGTCCTCCAGGGGGACCTGCTGGCCTTGGCGGGCGTTCTTCCGGGCGATGTCAATGGCTTTGCTCTCCGTTACTATAACGACGAAGGCCTTGGTTTTTGGACTGTCCACCGCAGAAATTTTGGCGAAATTTTTCGCGATGGCCAGAAAGGCCTCCTGGACCGCGTCTTCCGCGTCCTGCTCGTTGGGCAAAATCTGCCGGGCCACGTGGAACATGAGCCGCTCATACCGGGCCGCCAGGGCTCGAAACTTGCTCTGTTCCTCCGGGCCCTCCACCATGGCCAGGGCCAGGGCTAGCACAGCGCCACCGCCTTTCTCTCACATGGTGCCCTTGGCCAGCACGTCCTTGTTCTTCACGAAATACTCGATGCCGGAGTAGATGGTGGTCACCAGGATCACCGCCACGCACACCAGGCGCAGGGTGGCGTTGGGGAAGATCAGCATGAGGATGATGCCCACCATGGTGCAGGCGGTTTTCACCTTGCCGGACTTGGCCGCGGCGATGACCCGTCCCTGCTCCACCGCCACCAGCCGCAGGCCGGTAACCGCCAGCTCCCGGGCGATGACCACGAAGAAGGCCCAGGCGGGCATCCAGGCCACCTCCACGAACCAGGCCATGGCGGACATCACCAGAAGTTTATCCGCCAAGGGATCCATGAACTTGCCAAAGTCGGTGATTTGATGGTAGTGCCGGGCCACGTAACCGTCGATGAAGTCGGTGACGCTGGCCAGGATGAACACCGCCAGGGCTGCCCACAGGTGGCCGGTAAAGTCCACGTAGAGCAGCACCAGGAAGATGGGGATCATCACCACCCGGCACAGGGTGAGTTTGTTGGCTGTGGTCATGGTTCGTCGTCCTCCTCATACAGAATGCCGATGAGTTCCCCATCGTAATTGCTGGTAATCTTCACTTGGTAGAAAGCCCCGGGGCGCACGCCCCCTTCCTCCCCTTCGAAGTGGACCAGGCCGTCGATGCCCGGGGAGTCGGCGTAGCTGCGGCCGTAGTAGAGTTCGGTCTCGTCGTCGTACCCCTCGCAGAGGACCTCCACCACCTGGCCCATCATGGACTCGCACCAGTCGTCCACCACAGCCATCTGGAGCTCGGTGATGAGTTCCACCCGGCGGCGCTTCACGTCCTCGTCCACCTGGTCGGGGTAGGCGGCTGCGGCGCTCCCCTCCTCCGGGGAGAAGGAGAAGACCCCCGCCCGCTGGATGCGGAATTCCCGGAGGAAGGTGCACAGTTCCTCAAAGTCCTCCTCCGTCTCCCCGGGGAAGCCGGCGATGAGGCTGGTGCGCAGGACCAGGCCGGGGATCCGTTCCCGGAGCTTCCGGAAGAGGGCCCGGATCTCCTCCCCCGTCCCCCGGCGGTGCATGGACTTGAGGAGGTGGTCGCTGATGTGCTGGATGGGGATGTCCAGGTACTTTACGATCTTCGGCTCGTTGGCGATGACGTCAATGAGCTCGTCGGTGATCTCGTCGGGGTAGAGGTAGTGGAGGCGGACCCAGTGGATCCCCTCGATGGCGCAGAGCTTGGGCAGGAGTTTGGCCAGGGTGCGCTCTCCGTAGAGGTCCAGGCCGTAGCGGGTGATGTCCTGGGCCACCACAATGAGCTCCTGCATCCCCGCCTGGGCCAGGTCCTGGGCCTCGGCCAGGATGGCCTCCTCCGGCCGGCTGCGGAACTTTCCCCGGATGAAGGGGATGATGCAGTAGGCGCAGCGGTTGTCGCACCCCTCGGCGATGCGCAGCCAGGCCCAGTAGTCGGAGGTGCACACCACCCGGTCGGTCTCCGGCACGGGGGCGTCGATGTCTCCGAAGTGGGCGGGGTGCTGGTCCTCCAGGGCCTGGGCGATGACTTGGGCAATGTCCTCGTACCCACTGACCCCCACAAAGCCGTCGGCCTGGGGACAGCGGGCCTGGATCTCGTCCTTCCACCACTGGGCCATGCAGCCGGTGACCAGGATCTTTTGCAGCTTGCCCTGGGCCTTGGCCTGGGCCAGGGCGTCGATCTCCGCCAAAGCCTCCTCCCGGGCCTCTTGGAGGAAGCCGCAGGTGTTCACCACCGCCACGTCACAGTCCTCGGCCCCCAGGGCCACCTCGTAACCGGCCTCATATGTCTTCCAGATCATCTGCTCGCAGTTGACCTGGTTCTTGGCGCAGCCAAGGGAAATGAATCCTACTTTCATGGTTGTCTCCTCTCCCGTCACCAGGGGTCTGTCCCGTTGAGAAACCGGGTCACCGCCTGGGACACGGTATGCCAGGAAAAGCCCCGGCGCACCAGGGCGTCTGAGGCTTTCTTGATCTGGGCAGGGTCCTCCGGGTCCTGGATCTTCCGGAACAGAAAGTCCGATATCCAGGTCTCCGGCGGTTCCACCGCCGCCAGGGCCTCCTCCCAATCCTCCCGGGGGACTTGGCGGCGGTAGAATTCGTCTTTGATTTTATAGGGGCCGTAGCCCTTGGCAGTGTAATGCCGGGCCAGGGCCTTGGCGTACGCGCTGTCGTCCAGCAGGCCGATGTCCTGGGCCCAGGCCACCACCTGGGCGGCCTGCTCCTCCGTGGCCCCTTTGGCGGTGAGCTTTTCCGCCAGCTGGCCGGAGGAGAGCATCCGGGCGGTGAGCAGCCGCCCCGCCTTCTCCCGCCAGGCCGCCAGGGCGGCGGCCTCCTGGAGGGCGGTTAGGGTCTCCGCCTCCAGCTCCATCCCCCCATAGAGGGCGAAGGAGGCCACGACGCTCTCCGACACCCGGAGCACCTCCCCCCCCTCCAGGGCCACCGACCAGGGTTTGCCCGGCTGGGGGGGCGGGAGGAGTTTCTCAATCCTCATCGTCGTCGAAATCGTCGGCGCTCACGTCAATGCCCTTGGGCACTGGGGCAGGGGCAGGCGCCGGGGCGGGGGGGACCTCCTGGGGGGCCCGGCCGGCGGCCCGGGCGGCCACCTTCCCCTGGTTGGAGAGGAGCTGGAAGGCGTTCTTCCGGATCTCCTCCTCCACGTGGTCGCAGAGTTCGGGGTTGTCCCGGAGGAACTGCTTGGCCGCGTCCTTCCCCTGGCCGATGCGCTCCTCGCCCATGGAGAACCAGGAGCCGCTCTTCTGGATGATGTTCAGTTTCACCGCCAGGTCCACCAGCTCCCCGTACTTGGAGATGCCCTCGCCGTACATGATGTCAAACTCCGCCTCCCGGAAAGGGGGGGCTACCTTGTTCTTTACCACCTTGGCCCGGGTGCGGTTGCCGATGATCTCGGTGCCGGCCTTGATGGCCTCGATGCGGCGCACCTCAATGCGGACGGAGGAGTAGAACTTCAGGGCCCGGCCGCCGGTGGTGACCTCGGGGTTGCCGTACATGACCCCCACCTTTTCCCGGAGCTGGTTGATGAAAATCACCACGCAGTGGGTCTTGGCGATGGAGCCGGCCAGCTTCCGCAGGGCCTGGCTCATCAGGCGGGCCAGCAGGCCCACGTGGGAGTCCCCCATCTCCCCCTCGATCTCTGCCCGGGGGGTGAGGGCGGCCACGGAGTCCACCACGATGACGTCCAGGGCGCCGGAGCGCACCAGGGCCTCGCAGATCTCCAGGCCCTGCTCCCCGGTGTCCGGCTGGGAGATGAGCATGTTGTCAATGTCCACCCCCAGGGCCCGGGCATAGGTGGGGTCCAGGGCGTGCTCGGCGTCGATGAAGGCCACCTCGCCCCCCCGCTTCTGGGCTTCCGCCGCGATGTGGAGGGCCAGGGTGGTTTTGCCCGAGGATTCAGGGCCGTAGATCTCGATGATCCGCCCTCTGGGCACGCCGCCGATGCCCAAGGCCAGGTCCAGGGCCAGGGAGCCGGTGGGGATGCTCTCCACCACCACCTGCTCGTTGGCCCCCAGGCGCATGATGGAGCCCTTGCCATAGGTCCGCTCAATCTGGGCGATGGCGGTTTCTAAGGCCCGCTTTTTATCCGCAGCGGGCCCTGCGGTTTCGGTTGTTGCTTTCTTTCGCTCTGCCATAGTCTGTTACCCTTCCTCTTCCGTGGTGTCGTGCAGCGGATCGGGGATCTCCCGATCCTTGGGGCGCTGGCCTTCCACCACCCGGTCAATGCCGCCGGTGTCCCGGGTGATGCGGATGTTCTCGTAGCCGGCCTTCACCATCAGCCAGGCCACCTTTTCCGCCTGGCCAATGCCCACCTCAAACAGCAGGTGCCCCCCCGGCCGCAGGGCCGGCTGCCACAGGTGGGTGATGACCCGGTAAAAGTCCAGGCCGTCCTCCCCGCCGTCCAGGGCCATCATGGGCTCAAAATCTTTCACCGAATGGTCTAGGGCGGCCAGGTCGCCGGTGGGGATGTAGGGGGGGTTGCACACCAGCACGTCAAACTGCCCCAGGGCATGGCTGGGGGCCTGGAGGGCATCCCCCTTCAGGTAGACCACCCGGCCGGTGAGGCGGTTGCGGCGGATGTTCCGCTTACACAGCTCCAAGGCCCCGTCCGACAGGTCCACCAGCACCGCCCGGGTGGTTTTCACCAGGGCCGCCGCGGTGATGCCCAGGCAGCCGGTGCCGGCGCACAGGTCCAAAATCCGGGTGTGGCCGGGGTTCTCCTTCAGGCGGTTCATGGCCAGTTGGGCCAGCATCTCCGTGTCCACCCGGGGGATCAGGGCCTCCGGGCTCACATAGAAGGGCAGGCCGCAGAAGGACCACTCCCCAATGAGATAGGCGATGGGCTCCCCTGCCAGCCGACGGGCCAGGAGGGCCTCGGTCTGCACGGCGATCTCGTCGGTGGTGTACAGGGAGATGTCCCGGTAGAGTTCCTCCGCCGTTTTTCCGGCGGCGGCGCAGATCAGTTCCCGGGCCTCCAGCTGGGCGGCCTCAATCCCCGCCCCGGTGAGGGCCATGCGGGTGTTCAAATACAAATCATGGTAGGTGATTGCCACCTCTCTCCCCCCAATGCATAGGATTTCTACAGGGTCTGCCTGGGGTTTACCAGGCGTCGGCTCCCGCCTTTTCGGGGAGCACGATTTTCAAGGCGTGGATGGCCACCTCCAGCATGGAGTCGTCCGGCTCGAAGGTGGTGAAGTTCTGCATCCACATCCCCGGGGCCGACAGGACCCGGGTCACCGGATTGTCATGCCGGCCAATGAAGCGGTTGATCTCATAGGTGATGGCCACCACAATGGGCAGCAACACCAGGTGAAGCAGGATGCGCACCAGCGGGTTGGCGGCCACATCCCGGATCCCCGGCAGGGCAAAGACCACGCAGGAGGCCAGCACCGCCACCACGATCACCACGAACAGGAAGCTGGTGCCGCACCGGGGGTGGTGCCGGGGCATTTTGCGGGCGTTTTCCACGGTGAGTTCCAGCCCCCGCTCGTAGCAAAAGATGGTCTTATGCTCCGCCCCGTGGTACTGGAAGGTGCGGTGAATGTCCTTGAGCCGGGAGCAGAAGTAGAGGTAACAGAAGAAGATCACCAACTTCACCACGCCCTCCAGCAGGTTCCGCAGCCACATGGGAGCATCCGGGAAGAAGTAGAGCAGGCCGGAGGTGAACAGGGTGGGCAGGATGATGAACAGCGCAATGGCGAAGGCGATCCCCGCCGCCACGGCAATGCCGATGATCCACTTCATAAGCCCTTCGCTGCCGAAGCGCTTTTCCAGCCACTGCTCGAACTTGGAGGGGGTCTCCTCCTCCTGGTCGTCAGGATAGAACTCCGCCGACCACATGAGGGCCTTCACCCCCTCCACCAGGGAGGCCAGGAAGTTGACCACCCCGCGGATGAAGGGAACGCCCAGGATGGGGTACCGGTCCTTGATGAGCTTGAGTTTTTGTTCCTTGACCTCCAGCTCCCCCTCCTGGTTGCGCACCACGATGGCCTGCTTCTCCGGCCCCCGCATGAGGATGCCCTCAATGAGTGCCTGTCCGCCAATGGTGGTGCGGAAGGCGCAGTCTTGCGACGGTTCACAGTGTTTCTCGGGTTTCATAGTCACTCCTATCTGTTTGCTTGGGTCATTTTGAGGTGATTGTAACAAACCCCAGGGGAAAAAGCAAGAATCCCGGGGCATTTTTTCGAACTTATGTTCCAGTCGGCAGGCGGACCTCCACCAGGCAGCCGCCGGCCTCGTCCTCCGCGTTGGAGATGGTGAGCTCCCCGTTGTGCCGGGAGATGATCTCCTCACACACCGCCAGGCCGATGCCGCTGCCCCGGGCGGTGGAACTGCCCTTGTAGAACTTATACTTCACGTTGGGCAGCTCCTCCGGCGGAATGCCGGGGCCATAGTCCCGAATGGTGATGACCACGTCGCTGCCGTCGGGGAAGATGGCCGTGTCGATGCGCTTGCCGGCGCCCCCGTGCTTAGCGGCGTTGTCCAGGAGGTTGCAGAACACCTGGCGCAGCCGGTCCGGGTCCCCAGGGATGGGGCCGAACTCCTCCTCGCAGTCGGTGTGGTAGACGGCGATGTCCTTGGCCGCCAGGAACTCGTGGTAGGTGTAGACGGCATCCTCCAGCTCGGCCTTGATGTCCATAGGCTCCACCGACAGGGTGAAGCGGCCGTCCTCAATCCGGGAGAACTCCAGCAGCTCCTCTACCATCCCCGACAGCCGCCGGGCCTCGCTGGCGATGATGGCCATGCCCTTGCGCACGTCCCCTTCGTCCCGGGCCTCGCCGCTCATGATGGTCTCAGCCCAGCCAGTGATGGCGGTCAAAGGGGTGCGCAGCTCGTGGGAGACCGAGGAGATGAACTCCGACTTCATGCTCTCCGCCTGCTTGATCCGCAGGGACATGTCGTTGATGGCGTCGGTGAGGTCCCCCACCTCGTCGTCGAACTTCTTTTCCACCTGGATGCCGTAGCTTCCCCCGGCGATCCGCCGGGCGATGCCGGTGATGTTCTTCACCGGGTCCACGATGGAGCGGACGAAGTAGATGTTGGAGATGTACACCAGGATCAGAATGCTCACCGACAGGATCACCGCCACCAGGGTGAGGATGGTCACCTGCCGGTCCACCAGGCGCATGGAGGTGACGTAGCGCATGATCCCCACCAGCTCCCCGTTGTACAGCAGGGGGGCGGAGACCGCCGTGATCCGCTCGCCGGTCTGGGGCAGTTCCCCCTGCCAGGAGGCAATCTCCTGCTTCTCCCGCACCCGGTCGATGTCCCCGGTGCCCGGCATGGTGCCGGAGAGGGTCAGGCCGTTGGAGGAGTAGATCACCTTCCCCGACGGGTCCAGAAACTGCAGCTCCAGCCGGGTGCCGTCCTCGAAGGAGCTGACGTAGTTCTGGGCGGTGGTGAGATAGTCCTCGCTGCTGGTGTCTCCACTGGCGTTGGTGCCGAAGTAGTTGGCGGCAATCCGCGCCTTGCTCTCCATGTCGGAGAGGATGCTGCTGTCATAGTAATTGCGGATGACCACGGAGAAGGCCACCACAACCACCAGCAGAATCATCACCAGGATACTGATGCTGTTGAGCAGCCACCGCTGGCGGATGCCTTTGACCTTTAATTGGGGGAACCGTTGGGTGGCCCGTTCCCACAGGGCTTTCCCTTTCCTTAAAACTCCCACTTATATCCATACCCCCAGATGGTGGTGATGAAGGCCGGGCTGGTGGGTTCGTCCTCAATCTTCACCCGCAGCCGCCGGATGTTGACGTCGACGATCTTCACCTCGCCCAGGTAGTCCTTGCCCCAGACGCAGCGGAGAATCTCCTCCCGGGAGAGGGCCTTTCCCGGGTTTTCCATGAACATCTTCATGATGGCATACTCCACCTGGGTCAGCTTGATCCGCTGGCCGCTCTTCTCCAAGGTGCGTTTCCGGGTGTTGAGGACGAAGGGGGGCTGCTTGATCTCCCCATCGTCCATCTGGTCCCCGCCGATGCGCCGGTAGAGGGCGTCGATGCGGGCGGTGAGCTCCGCCGGGGAGAAGGGTTTGGTCACATAGTCGTCCGCCCCTGTCATGAACCCGGTGACCTTGTCCATCTCCTGGGTGCGGGCGGTGAGCATAATGATGCCAATCTTGGAGTTGCCCGCCCGAATCCGGCGGCAGACCTCAAACCCATCCATGTCAGGCAGCATGATGTCCAGCAGGGCCACCCGGACGTCTGGGTTGAGCCGGAGCTGCTCCAGCGCCTCCTCCCCGGTGCCCGCCTCGATGGTCTCGTAGCCCGCCCGGTTCAAGTTGATGACCACGAAGCCGCGGATGTTGGCCTCATCCTCCAAAACCAGAACTTTTTTCATCCTTGCAAACTCCTTCCTTCCAAGGTTCCTGTATGGGCTCAGCTGCTGGTGTTCCACACACCTAGGCTGGCGTGGAAGCTAGTCAGCATTGTCTCCTCATTCAGGCCGCAGTCCCAGCTGCTGTCCAAAAACTCTGCGGTGTAGATGATGGTGGCATCCTCATAGAGGGTGAACCGGTTGCTTTGGTCCGCTTGGCGGCTGCGGTCGCTGCCGGTCAGGCAGCAGATCTCCAAAAAGGGCTCCGGGGTGCTCTCCTCGTCCTGGCCGCCCCGGGCGAATGTGACGCTGCGCACCCCGATGGTGGAGCTCTCCTGCTGGCACATGGTGATGTCCCCCACCTCGTTCCACGCGGCGGGGATGTCCAGATACCAGCCGTCGCCGCTGTGGTAGGTGGTGGTCATCACCGTTTGGGTGCCGTCGGTTTGGTAATGGATCCAGTCCAGCCACCAGAACTGGTCCACCGAACTCTCGCCATAGGCGGCCACCGTGCGGGCCACCGGGACTTCTACCAAGCCGTCCCCGTTGATGTCCTCTGGCGCCACCCCGGTGTAGTAGTGGAAGGTACTGTCACTGCGGCGGGTCTCCGGGTTCCAGGCGATGTTGCGCAGCCCCTGCTGGTCATCCAGCACAAACACGTCGGTGAGCAGCACATCCCGCCCGAAATAGGAGGTGACGAACAGGGCGGGGACGGTCTCCTCCAGCCACCCTGCACTCCAGCTGCTGATGTCGGTGGTTCCATCCGACAGGGGGGAGGTGGCCGTGAGGGTCAGCACCCCGTCCCGGCTGTCATAGTACTCGATGCGGGTGCTGCTGCTCTCCTCCTCCGCCTGGGCCAGGACCACTTCCTCCTGGCCATCGCCGTCCAGATCCGCAGTCAGGTACCGGTCGTAGGCACTGCGCATGATCTCCGTGGGCTGGCCGTCGGTGATGGTGTACCCCACCAGGGTACGCAGGGAGGACCCCGCCTGCCAGCTGACCAGCACGTCGCTCTCTCCGGCGCCCCCCAGGTCCACGTACTCGATGGAGTCGATCTCGCTGCCCACCCCTTGGATCCGGGCATAGACCTGGTACTCCCCCTGGTCGTCCTGCTTAAAGATCACGATGCGCAGGGGGGTGTCCGCGTCCGCGTCCCGGAAAAAGGCCACGGCCTCCTGGAGGCCGTCTTCGTCCACATCCACCAATTGGATGGTCTGCCGGTTCTCCCCGTTTAAGGGCGCGATGTATTCCCCGGTCCCCTTTTCCTCGTTGATTTTTGCCTGTAGGTTCACATAGGCCTCGGAGGATTTGGGCAGGGCGTACATCTCATCCACGCTGCCAAACACACAGCCCCCCAGCCCCAGCAGGCACACCACCAGGAGCAGGCCGCCCAGCATCCGTTTTCCCATGCCAGCCCCTCTTTCCCTCAAGAATGTATTCTAGTATTTTATGATACCACACTTATCCTTTTTTTCCTACGGCTAATTTGCAATTTGCCGCAGAAAAACTCTTGCCAAGAGCGGGATCCTGTTGTATAATCAGTTGCGATTTCACAGGCCGGTGTGATGGAATTGGTAGACGTAGTGGACTCAAAATCCACCGGTGGCAACACCGTACCGGTTCGAGTCCGGTCACCGGCACCATGTGAAGAAACTCTGCTTTTCGAACAGTTTTCTCGAAAAGCAGAGTTTCTTCTGTTTATAAGCTTTGCAATTCCTAGGGGTTTCAGAACTGTATAGAATACGGCGGCAGCCAAAAAACAGAACAATCAAATCAAAAATCATAATCGAATCCAGTTTTTTAGACACAAGGTTTCTCAAAACCTTGTGTCTTTTCTGCTCCGTAGAGTTCCTCAAATCGTGCTGGGGACTTATATGCCAAAGTCTGATGGGGACGGACTTCATTGTAGAATCGGATGTATGCGTCCACACTCTTTCGGAAATCCGCCTCAGAGGAATACTCCCGCCTATAGGCCTCTTCCTTCTTGAATGTGGCAAAGAAGGTTTCCGCCACTGCGTTGTCATAGGGCCGCCCCGAATTGGAGAAGGACTGCGCAACGCCGGATTCTTGGAGCAGATGGCGAAAAGTATCTGAGATGTACTGACCGCCCCGGTCACTGTGGAATGTCAACCCCTGCGGTGAGTCGCGGTCCTGGAACGCAGCCCGGAACGTAGCAGTCACTAGATGGGTACTGCTTTTTCGAGAAACACGGTATCCAACCACGCGACGGGAAAACAAGTCGAGGATGACGCAGAGATACAGGGCATAGTCCTTGATTCTGAAATAGGTGATGTCGCTGACCCAGATCTCATTCTTCCGGGCGGCTTTGAAATTCTGATTGAGCAGATTCTGTTTCTGGTACTCCTGCCGCTTTTTATAGTTGCGCTTTGCGTTTTCCCGGATGCTGACAAGGTTCAGTTCCTTCATAATCTTACGGACACGCTCTTTACCCACATGGATACCGCTTTCTGCCAGGACGACCCGAATCTTTTCGGCACCGTATCGCTGCTTGCTGTCGTCAAAAATCTGCTGCACTTGTAGCATCAGCTGCCGCTGCTCTTCCAGATACTTTGCGCGATCCGCCTTGCGGAAAATATGGTTGTAGAATGTCCCTCTCGACACATTCAGGGCCTCACACAGTTCGTGAACGCTGTACTGCGCAAACTGCTCATACAGCCGGGTCAAAATCTCCAGCCGCTTGCGGAGGGGTGCCTCGTCAATCAGATTCGACAGTCGAATGATCTGAAGGAGATGCTCCAGCCGGGCATTCTGCCGCTGGAGTGCCGGGTAATCCACGGCAGCGCTTTCATTCTCAGTGAGATGAATTTCCTGCATCCACCGATAGAGCGTGCTCTTGGCGATCTGGTACTTTGCACTGGCATCTGGTATGGATAAGCCCTGTTTGCAGGCCAGTACCACTTGAGTTTTAAATTCTAACGAATATTGTTTCGGCATATTGAAACCTCCATCGTTTGGAGATGGAGTTCATTATACGCCTTTCCCGAACGGGGTGCGAAATCCCCGGTATAGAACGCCCGCCTGATTTCTCAGGAATCCGGATTTTACGGTTGCTATACGATAAAACCACCTTTGTCGTAAAATAGAAAATCCAGCCTCACGGCTGGCCGATTGGCGACTATCGCCCCCTTTCAGATTTTTGTGTATGAAAACGCCGCCTGTAGTCCCGTTGGGCGGCATTTTACGCAAAATCCTATCGACACTTTAATAGTAACATGATAAAATATTATTACTTTCTCGCACAGAAAGTGTGACACAAATGTGCACCTCAGATAGACTATACTCCCAAGTGTAAAGGAATACTTACTTGGGAGGTGAGATTACGATGAAGGGGGATAACCATTTTATGATTACAAAAGATGATAATCTTAAGGCAGTATATTCTTCAGATTTAGATTCTTTTTTAGAAAATCTTGGAATGGCAGAAAAATTTCATGCCAGAGAAATAGTATGTAGATACTGTAAATCCACAATAAGAAAAGAAAACCTCTATGCGATTGTTCCTGTAAATGGAAAAACCGAGTTTTGTTGCAACCAACCGAAGTGTGTGCTTTCTCTTTCTGGGGAGGCAAACAAATGACTTTTTGGGATTTCTTGTGCAAATTCATTGACAATGGTGGACTTGCGTGGACTCTATTTGCGTTAGCGTTGGCGGCTGTTATTTGGCTAATAGCACATCCGCAGGTGGTAAAAGAGTGGAATGTTCAAATCACTATGTGGATTGCAGCAATCGCTCCCAAGAAAAGGAAAAAAGCGTTTGCTAAACGCTTGAATTTAACCATTGACTCCGCCAAAACTAAATTTACTGAATCAGCGCCTCCGCTTATGAAAAAATTTTTGCCCTATGACCTGAGAGTTGAATGGGTTACGGAAAGCGAAACACCTGACTCTTTTTTCGACAATAATCAAGTTGTTATATATGTTCATTCATATAAAGATGAGGCTCAACAGGTTATTGGCATTTTACACGATTACTGTGAAAAAGGCCTTGCGCAAAAAGCAAAATTATATATGCCTTTAAGTGTAAGTAAATCATCGGATATGATCATTACGCAAAAATTGTTGCAATATGCAGGACATAATATTTTTGATTATTTTAATCGAGAATACATACCTGAACTATTAAAACAAGACCGAACTTTCGTAGCGGTCTTTGAGAAACTTCGCAGAGTCGATACCGATGGTCTCTTCCTGCCGGTTCTTTTGAATGAAATTGATAAGTACGCAAATAAAATTTATCCTTCTATCCCATCACCCGAGAACATGAATGTTATAGTTCATCTTATGGATTTCGTTTATCAAATCGTAGCTCGCGCCCCTGGAGAACTTGTCCCCTTAGCTTTCTGTGAAAGTGAGATAAGGGTAAGGATAGTTTTGGCTATTTCGGATTGGGCCGACGGTATAGATAAGCCTGTTAAAGATGCTGAAAGCGTAATTAAGGATCGAAGTGTAAACACCATCTACGTGTTAGCAACTGGTTCAAAGATAGATTTCGCTAAAGATATTGCAAACACTATATACAAGCGGAATCCTCAGGATGTGTTTGAACCAGTTGAAACAAATTATAAGCGTTACACGCGCACAGCAAGTGGAGCAGATTCTATTTGTTTTGAAATAAACCTTAGATAGTAAGGGAGATAAAACCTCTTGTTGACGGCCTGCAAACCATTGATATTCCCGAACTTTTCCAAGCCCTATAATTACACTCGGACCACGTCGTCGCGGACTTCGTATCGTTCGCGACGGCGTTTTTCTTTTTCAAAGCAAACGCCGCCTCTCATTCACGCCGTCGCTCCTCCTCTCCAACTGCGACCCGTTTCTCTGGGCTCGCAGTTGGTTTCCTTGTTATAACGCTGGGTATCTATTTTGTCAACGCTTCCCAGCTCGTCGCAAGCGACCTATCGCTTGCGACGAGCTTTTTCATTTCATGGCAAAGCGCATCGCGCACGCATTCTGCTGCTCCTCGCTTCCAAACCGAACCCGCTTCGCTGGGCTTCGGTTTGGGTTCTTTCATGCGCACGGGCACCTTTTTTATCAACATAACCCAGGCTGAACCTGGCCGCAATTCGCGTTCCAGGTTCAGCCTTTTTCTTTCCCTTTTCCTGTTGACATTTGTAAACTTTCGTGCTATGATCTGTTTACAGAAGTAAACAGAAAGGAGCGGTCCCCATGAACCCAAAAAGCATTCACCTGAACCCCTCGGAGTGGCACGTCATGGAGTTCCTGTGGGCCCATGGCCCTGCCACCGGCCGCCAGGCCGCCGACCATCTGACAGAAAAACTGGGCTGGAGCCGCAGCACCACCCTCACCCTCCTGCGCCGGCTGGAGGGGAAGGGCGCCGTGGCCAGCGACGCGGAAACCGGCCTCAAAACCTTCCGACCCCTGGTGGGCCGGGAGGAGGCCGTCCTCCAGGAGACGGAGGATTTCCTGGACCGTGTCTACCAGGGCAGCCTCAGCCTCATGGTCAGTGCCCTGACGAAAAAGCAAGCCCTGCCCCAGGAGGAGATTGACGCCTTGTACGCCATGCTGCAAGAAATGGAGGGAGAACGTCATGATGGAATGGATCCTTAGCGCCTGCGTCCTGACCGCCGCCGTAATCGGCCTGCGCTACGCCCTGGGCGGCCGGATCGATCCCCGCCTCCAGTACGCCCTGTGGGCCCTGGTGCTGGTTCGGCTGCTGATCCCCGTGAACTTCGGGTGGGCCCCCTTCTCCGTGGGCAACGCCGTCCCCGCCCTGGCCGCCACCACCTCTGTCTCGGTAGATTCTGCCGCAGAGGGTATCACCGTCCCCAGCATTCAGACCGCCGACCCGGCACCGGCCGCCTCCCCGGAGGCCGCCGACCCAGCGCCGGCCCCCACCGTCCCCGTCTCCCCTGGAGAGGAAGGACAAGGGCTGCCCACCCTCTCCCTGAACCAAGGGCTCACCCTGCTCTGGCTGGTGGGGATGGCAGCGGTCGCCCTGTGGTTGGCCGGGTCCAACCTCCGCTTTGCCCGGCAGCTCCGGCGGTCCCGCCAGCCGGTGGAGGTGGCGGGGACCCGCCGCCCCGTCTACGTCACCCAGGCCGTGGAGTCCCCCTGTCTCTTCGGCCTGGCCCATCCGGCCATCTACCTGCCCCCAAAGATTTTGGAGGACCCGGAGGCCCTGCGCTACGCCGTGGCCCATGAGACCACCCACTTCCGCCACGGGGACCCCATCTGGGCCCTTCTGCGGGGGGTGTGCGTGGCGCTGCACTGGTACAACCCCCTGGTGTGGTGGGGGGCCGTCCTCTCCCGCCGGGATGGGGAGAGTGCCTGCGACGAGGCCACCATCCGCACCCTGGGCGAAGGGGAGCGGGGGGCCTACGCCCGCACCCTGCTCCGCCTGACCTGTGGGAAACCCTCCCACCGCTTCACCGCCGCCACCACCATGGCCGGCAGCCCCCGGGCCCTCCGGGAGCGGATCGCCCGCATCGCCCAGCGCACCCGCCGGAAGGCCGGTATCACTGTCGCCGTGCTGGCGCTGGTCGCTGTCGCCGCGGGGTGCACCTTCCCCGGCAGCGCCCCCAGCAGCGCCGTCCCCATCCAGCGGGAGTTTGATGGCGAGGTGCCAGAGGCCGTAGTATCTCTGGCAGAATCCTCCCTCTCCCAATTCATTGCCAACTGGAACAATAACCAGACAAAGATCTACGAAAGCTACGTCACCGACGCAAAAATCATCGGGATGACCCCCGTCCAAACCGGGGTCTCCTTCGACAACGCAGGGGTAGATGTCTACCACTTGGAGTACCGCCTCCACGTAAAGGGAGACCTAAAGCACTTGCTCCCCGCTTGGCCGGACGCGGAGCCTTCCCTCACCGGCGGCGTCTGGCTCACAGAGTATGGCCGCTGGTCCTATTACGCCTTCTACTGGGAGGAAACGAACGGGGAAACCACCTGGCAACTGGCCGATCAAATCACTTCCGACGCCCTGTTCTATGACTACTGCGGGCAAAATCTAGATGCCACTGAGGAGGAATGCGCCCGCGCCTTCGCCTGGGAACAGTACGCACAGCACCACAACGGTGCCTCCGTGAAAGCCACCTTCTCCGAAGAGATCCCCCAGGAGGCATCGGACCATGTTCCGCCCCTCCTGTCCCGTCAGATCGGGGCACTCCAAAAGACGCTGGCAGAGGCCGGCAGCGACGGTGCCATCACCCAGGCGGAACTCACCGCCCTGACCCCCGTGGTCACCCAGGAGGCCTCTGACACCGATGGCGTTGTAGTCTACCGCGTGGACTACCGCCTCCAGGGGGAGGGAAACCTGGCCCCCCTGCTGGACCAGGGCATGGCCGCCGAAACCATAGACGGGGCCACCTGGCTCACCCCAGGGAACAGTCCCAGCCAGCCCTACTGCGCCTTCCGCTGGACCATTCGGGACGGGGAACAGCTGTGGACCTGGATCGGCGATGCCACCCCCGCCGATCTGCAGTCCCGCTACGGCGACCAGGGCGCCAGTTTGCAGGCCCAACTGGATGCCTTCGCTGCCGAAATGCTCGGGCCCTGATCCCGCCACCCCCTAAACCATAACACCCCGGCTGCCGGAGGACTTCCGTCCCACGGCAGCCGGGGTGTTTTGCTGTCACTCGTCCTCGTCCTCCATCTGCCGTTCCAGCCGCTTTTGCCCGGCGCTGCTGGCCCGGCCCAGGGCGAAAAAGGCCAGGGAGAGCAGCGCCCCGCAGGCCAGGAAGGTCACCACCGGCACCGCCAGGAAGTGGCCGTCCAGCAGGCCGGTGTACCGGTCGCCGTAGGTGTTCCAGTTGCGGACGGCGTTGGCCACCGCCACCACCGCGCTGATGGCCACCACCGCCAGGGCCCGCAGCCGCCGGCCGGCCTTGCTGGGGTCCACAAACTCGTAGCTTACCAAGGTGCTCCGCACCGCCAGGTAGACCACCCCCACCAGCAGGACCACCAGCTCCGTGAGGCAGGCCGTCACCGGCAGCCCCAGGCCGTAGGTCTTCCAGAACAGGGACACCAGCAGCAGGGCCGCGGTGAGCAGGTAGGCCTCCCCCCGGACCTGGCGCTTCAGGCCGCGGGTGCGTTCGTCTTCGATGGTGTGTTTCATGTTGTCTCCTCCTCCCAAAACAGGTCGTTTAAGGTTTTGCCTAGGGCCTGGCAGATGGCCACGCAGAGCTTGAGGGTGGGGTTATAGTTGCCGGACTCGATGAGGCCGATGGTCTGGCGGGTGACCCCCACCGCCTGGGCCAGGTCGGCTTGGCTCATGTCCCGCTCCAGCCGGGCCAGTTTCAGTTTCTTATTCTTCACGGGCACCTCCTCCGCCGTCTTCGGCTTCTGACAGGGAGAGTATACACGATATCTTCCGATATGTCAATTATATATTGCATTTTAGCGGACAAATTTTGCTTTTATCTCTCTGCCGGTGTCTGTCCCTCCCACCGCTGGAAGAAGCCTCGGGTGGCCAGGCCCACGGCGCACACCACCAACGCCGTGGGGAGGAGCACCCAGAACACCCCGCCGGCAAACCGGTCAAACAGGGCCCCGTACACCAGCTGCCCCAGGGGCTGGGCGCAGAGGGAGAGGGTGTACACACAGGACATCACCTTCCCCATGAGACCCGCTGGGGTCCGCCCCTGGATGGCGGCGATAGCATAGGTGGAGAAGAAGCTGCACCCAAACTGGCACAGGCAGAACCCCGCCACCAGCACCCCATACCGCCCCAAGGTCCCCAGGGGCAGCAGGAAGGCCAGCCCCACCGGGAGCAGGCACAGGCCAACGGCCCCAATGGCCCGCCCCAGATGGACCGGCCGCAGCTTCCCGGCCAGCAGGCCCACCCAGAGGCTCCCCAGCACCGCCGCCACCCCCAGGGCACTCTCCGCCCCGCCGTAGTGGGTGGCGGAGAGGCCCAGCACAGTGCGCACCAGGAAGGGAAACCCCACCACCAGGATCCCCGCCAGGAAGAAGCTCACCAGGGCAGCCAGGAGGAGCAGCTTTAACATCCCCGGCTCCTCCCGCCAGAGGAACCGCCCGCTGGCCGCCAGGTCCTGCTTCAGCACTTCCCGAACCCCCAGCCCCTCCACCGGGGCCAGCGGGGGCAGTTGGAGGAAGCACTCCAGCAGGGCGGTGACCAAAAAGCAGCCCGCCGCCCCCCAGAGCACCGGGACCAGCCCCACAGCGGCATAGAGCACGCTGCCCAGAAAGGGCGTCGCCAGAGAGGCCACCGCCTGGACCTGGGCCACCACCGCGTTGCCCCGGACCAGGTCCTCCCCTTCCAGCATCTGGGGCACGCAGGCCTGGACGGTGGGGGACTCAAAGGCCCCCAACACGGACAGCACCACCAATAGGGCGCCGATGACACCCAGGGCGTGGCCCAGAGGCAGGGTCAGGGCGGCCAGCAGCACCGCCAGCCCCGCGCAGGCGTCCAGGGTGACCATGATCCTCCGCCGGTCCCCCCGGTCGGCCAGGATCCCCCCAAAGGGCGACAGGACAATCGTGGGTACCATGGCCACCGACAGGAAGGTGGCAAAGAGGGCCGCAGAGCCCGTCACCTCCAGGATGTACATGGACAGGGCAAACTTCAAGGTGTAATTCCCCACCAGGGAGCTGGCCTGGCCCAGGACCAGCAGGCGCAGGTTTCGGTTGTTCCACATCGGTTTCATGGGATACCTCCTTTTCTTTTTCATACCTACCGAATGAATGTATCAAGGGAAAATAAAATTGCCGTTGCGGCAATCTTATTTTGGCGCCTGGGGAGCCAGGTCCTCCGGGATCTGGTCGAAGAACTGGTCCACCACTTCCCGGATGCTCTCGTCGAAGAGGGGGACCCCCATCGCCGCCAGCATCTCCCCCAGAAACTGGAACTTTCGCTTCATCTCCCCCTTGGTGGCGGGGAACACCGAGGGCAGCAGCCACAGGCTGGTGAGGAGAGGGAGGAGCTCCGCCAATTCCCGGGGATAGTCGGTGCAGAGGGAACCGTCCCGGTTCCCCTCCTCCAGCAGCGCCTGGTAGTAGGGGGTGAGGATGCGCCGGTTGGACTCGATCATCCCCATCAGAACCCGGGGGCTGTAGGTGAGGGGGATGGCCTGCACCGTCCAGCGGGTGCGTGTCCGGTCGCTCTGGTTCAGGCGGATGGCCTCCCGGAGCTTTTCCAGGGCGTTCAGGTCGGTGCGGCCCTGGACGGCCTCGAAGGGGTTGCTTTCCAGGAACATCCGGTCCCCCACCGCGTCCATGATCTCCTCCTTGGACTTGAAGTGGTGGTACACCGCCCCCTTGGTCAGGCCCCCCAGACCGTCCACGATGTCCTGGATGGTGGTGTTCTCATACCCCTTTTCCAGGAAGAGCTGTTGGGCCACGTCTAAGATCCGCTCCTCCGTCACCTCGGGGTGCTTGTTGCGGGCCATGGGCTCCCTCCTTTACATTCTTTTGGTATGTATGGAGGATAGCAGATCCCCGCCCCCTTGTCAAGGGGCGGGAGAAAATCTGGTCCCTCCCTTGTTCCCACAGGCGGGGCGTGCTATACTGAATGGGATAGCATCCCCCTGGCATCCCCTGGACTGGCCGGGACTCGTGAGAAAGGAGGCCGTCCCATGGCCCGCACCGTCAACCCCCAACACACCCAAGCCCTCATGGACCTGCTCACCCAGGCGCCCTACTTCTCCCTCCTCGGAATGCGTTTTGAGGCCATGGAGCCAGGCTACTGCCGGCTGACCCTTCCCCTCTCCTACGCCCGCCACGGCAACGCCTTCGGCAGCATTCACGGGGGCGCCTACTCCTCCCTCATTGACACGGCGGCCTACTGGGCGGCCTACTGTGACATGGAGGAGGACCAGGGGTACACCTCCCTGGACCTGTCCGTCACCAACCTGGGCATGGCCCGGGCGGGAACGCTGGTGGCGGAAGGCCGGGTCATCCGGGCCGGCCGGTCCATCTGTCTGGCGGAGGCCACAGTAACCACCGCAGAGGGAAAACTCCTGGCCCACGGCACTTCCAAGCTGATGCTGCTGGCGGGGAAGCAGTCTATCCGCGCCCTGCTGGCCGCCGAGGGGGCCCCGGACCTGCCCCCCAAATTTCTCTGACTTCCCGATTTTTTCAAAAGAGGCGACTGTTTATGCACGACGAACTGACCCAAGTGGACATCGACAAGATGAAAGAGGAGCTCCAGCACCGGATCCAAGTCCTCCGCCCCCAGCTCATTGAGGAGGTAAAGGTGGCCCGGTCCTTCGGCGACCTCAGCGAAAACTTTGAGTACAAGGCGGCCAAGCGGGAGAAGAACCGCAACGACAGCCGCATCCGCTACCTCCAGAACATGATCAAAACCGCGGTGGTTATCGATGGGACCTCCCAGGGGGAGGGGATCGCCCTCTTCGACAAGGTCACCTTCCTGGTGGAGGACGACGGCACCCAGGAGACCATCCAGCTGGTGACCACCCTGCGGCAGGACGCCCTGAAGGGGCTTATCAGCAAGGAGTCCCCCGTGGGCAAGGCCCTGCTGGGCCACAAGGTGGGGGACCGGGTGAAGATCCAAGTCAGCGACACCTTCGCCTACTACGTCCAAATCCAGCAGGTGGAAAAGACCGGGGAGGACCCGGACCTGCCCATCAGCACCTTCTGAGACTTCCGCCAAGAGGGCCGGCTCGTTTGCCGGCCCTCTTTTTTGCGTGAAACTTTTTCACGTAATTCATATTTTCCCATAATTCTGGGGATTTTCCTCTTGATTTTGCAAGTTAATTGGTGTATCATTGCATTATCGGAGGTGAATCCCATGAACGCATCCAATTCAAGAACCGCCCTTACCACCTCCGCCAGCCGCCTTCTTGCCCTCCTAACGGGGGAACAGAAAGCCGCTGGCTGCGCCCCGGGACAGGCCGTCTTAGGCTGCTGCCTCTCCCCGGCAGGATACCAGACCCCGGACTACCTTCTGGTGGACGGCATCCACCCGGAACTGGCAGACCCCGGTTTTGTCCGGCAGTACCTGGGGGTCTCCCTCACCCGGAAAGGCGCCGCCTTCCTCCACGCCCTGCAGACTCTGGCCGCAGCAAAGGGCGTGGACCTCTCCTTCTCCCTGGTCTACCAGGGGCGGGAGGAGCCGCTGGCGGAGCTCTCTCCCCAGCACCAGTACCTGCTGCTGCACATCAGCCAGCGGGCCGCTGTGCCGCCCCGGGTGCAGGTCTGCTGCCACCCTGCCGGGGGCTGAGGCCCCCGTTTCCTCCCTTTCCTCTTTTTTACACCCTTTTCTGTCCCTTTGTCGGGGAAACCCACCTTGGCTCGGAGTCCAAGGTGGGTTTCCTGTCCTATATGCCGGGGGAAGAAGGAAGGCCCTGGCCGACGCCGTCACCGGCCAGGGCCCCGGCTTCTCCCCTGCTGCCCCCGACGGCAAAGGGGCCTTGCGTTTCCTGACGGCCCAGAAATTCTGCAAAGTTTTTTTCCTCTCATTCATTTTTCCCCGTTCTTTTTCGATATTTTCTGTCTTTCCCTCTTGATTTTGCAGCCGATTTGAGGTATTATTTCAGCACAAAGGATGTGTAGCGTCCTCCGGAAACCTTTTTCGGACCCCCCCGCCGCTGGGACAGGGCACCCTCTTTTCTGTCTTGATATCCTTCCTTTCCACCCTCTCCCCCTGTCTTTGCCCCGGGATCAACCACGCCCCCAGGCCCATTGGGCCTGGGGGCGCTGTGTTTTTCTCCGTTTCCAAAAGAGACCACCGCCTGGCCAGGAGCCAAACGGTGGTCTCAGCATCTCAATGTTTTCCGCGGCAGGGGACTCCGCGCTTATCCCCGAAAGCGGTAGC
>OGXS01000726.1_pt1 | contig 27644 bp, 20 predicted proteins | sample 1576371 | NCBI WGS metagenome assembly OGXS01 (sample SAMEA3541475, study PRJEB24748) | human gut metagenome | biome: human gut; feature: human-associated habitat; material: faeces | place: China | collected 2012
TGGTGGACGATACAGGACTTGAACCTGTGACCTCCCGCACGTCAAGCGGATGCTCATACCAGCTGAGCTAATCGTCCGTGAACCAATCGCACAGAAAAGCACTGGTTTTATTGGGTTTCCCTGCCTGGGAGTATAGCATAGTTCCTGGACGAATGCAAGGGATAACCGTGGAGATGCAGGCGATTTGACGCGGTTTGTTGACCTGTTTGTTGACCTAAAATGCGCGGTGTTTTCCTTGGTAGGTAAGGGGGGCTTGGGAAAAGTGAGCGAAAAAACAGGTAGGATTTTTAAGGGTTTGCTTGGTTGGGGGGCATTTTGAGCTTTTTCCATAATACAACACTTACACTTTTTGCAAGTGAAGATTGGGTGTCTCAGCAAGCCTTTTTGACTTCAAATAGAGGTATAAAACTGCGAAAAATCTTGTCAGTTTTTGGGTTGACATGATATAATTCTTATTAGTTCAGCGTGAAAACAACGGAAAAATTACTAGTCCAGAAGAAGAAAGGGAGCAGAACCATGGCGGATGACGGGTTAACAGGAAGGAATCTTCTTCACCTGCTATTTGTCGACGGCCTCTAAGCAACGCATTGAAAGTACTCCCCAAAATAACCAAAGGTGAAATAGAGAACAGAGAGCGGAATCATATGAAAATTATTAATAACATCACAAATACCCTAGCAGAGGATCTTCGTGCTACTGTTACGGGAAACAGTTCACTTTCCATTGCTGCTGCCTGTTTTTCGGTCTATGCCTATGAAGAGCTTAAGACCCAGCTGGAGCAGATAAAACAGCTGCGCTTCCTATTCACAGCACCGACCTTTCTTCCAGAGCAGGACACCAAAGAACAAAGAGAATTTTACATCCCCCGAAAAAACCGGGAACAAACACTCCACGGCAGCGAGTTTGAAATCCGCTTACGCAATGAGTTGAACCAAAAAACCATTGCGCGGGAGTGTGCAGATTGGATTCGCCGAAAGGTCACCTTTAAATCCAACTGCACCCAGGAGACCATGCCCGGTTTCCTTGTTGTTGACCAGGCGGAACCTGTCGTATATGCGCCGGTCAACGGTCTGACCCGCGCCGACCTCGGCTGCGAGCGGGGCGACAACTTGCTCAGCATGATCCAGCAGCTAGATGCCCCAGAGACAAAGGCGTATCTTGCTGTATTTGATCAACTATGGGCCGACAAAAAGAGAATGCAGAATGTAACAGAGCAAGTCTTGGAAAGCATTACCTCGGCATACCAAGAGAATAGTCCAGAGTTTTTATATTTCTTTGCCCTTTACAACATTTTTAACGACTTTTTAGAGCATGTCAGTGAAGATGATCTCCCTAACGATGCCAATGGCTTTCGGGATAGTCAAGTATGGAACAAACTTTATACCTTCCAAAAGGATGCGGTGTTGGCCATCATCAATAAGCTGGAGCAATACAATGGCTGTATCCTGGCCGACAGTGTGGGACTGGGCAAGACCTTTACCGCCCTGGCAGTCATCAAGTACTACGAAAACCGAAATATGCGGGTGCTAGTTCTTTGCCCTAAGAAGCTGAGCGATAACTGGATGACCTATAAGGCGAACTACGTGAATAATCCGATTGCCGGGGACCGGCTGCGCTACGATGTGTTGTACCACACGGATCTCTCCCGAACCAGGGGACATTCCGGGGAAATAGACTTAGCAAAACTCAATTGGGCGGCCTATGATCTGGTAGTGATTGACGAGTCCCACAATTTCCGAAACGGTGGCAGCGGTCACGTGGAGGATGGGAAGTACAACCGCTATGACAATTTGATGGAAAAGGTGATCCGCCCTGGCGCTCGTACTCGAGTTCTGATGCTCTCTGCCACACCGGTCAACAATCGCTTCTATGATCTGCGTAATCAGTTGGCCTTGGCTTACGAGGGGAACAGCGCAACCTGGAAAGAAAAGATGCACACCAGCCGTAACGTGGAAGAGATATTCCGCAATGCACAAAAAGTTTTTAACGAGTGGAGTGAACAGGATCAGGAGTTTCGCACTACCGACCAACTTCTGCGGATGCTGGACTTTGATTTCTTTGAAATCCTAGATGCCGTAACCATCGCCCGCTCCCGCCGTCACATTGAGAAATACTATAACGTGGAAGAGGTGGGCAAGTTCCCCACTCGGTTACCCCCCATCTCCAAGCGTCCTTCACTGACAGACCTGGACCAAGCCGTGACGTACAATGAGATTTATGACCTGCTTCTTAGCCTGACTTTGAGCATTTATACTCCTTCCAACTATATCCTCCCAAGTCGGATAGGCAAGTATGCCAGTTTAAATCATGAAGGAAAAAACCATCTGACCCAGGCTGGGCGAGAACAGGGGATCCGGAGGCTGATGAGCATCAATCTCCTCAAGCGGTTGGAAAGCTCAGTCCACGCTTTCCAGCTGACCCTACAACGGATTCAAGAGCAGGTTTCTCGTACACTGGAAAAAATTGAACAGTTTGATCCCAATCTCACCCTAGAGCTTCAGGACTTCACCGGTGCTGGGGACCTGGATGCGGACGACCAGGAAAGCGACCTGTTCTCTGTAGGCCGAAAGGTGCGGATCAAGCTGGAAGACATGGACTACCTGGCTTGGCAACATGACCTGGAGGAAGATTTTAACACCCTCTATACGCTTACTGCTATGGTAGAAAAAATCACGCCAGAACATGACATCAAGCTCCAAATGCTGCTGGATACCATTGCCAAAAAGGTAGAGCATCCTATCAACCCCGGGAATCAAAAAGTAATTATATTTACTGCGTTCTCGGATACCGCGGAATATTTGTATGACCATGTCGGGGCGTTTGTTCAAGAAAAATATGGTCTCAATACTGCTCTAGTTACTGGTTCTGTTGCAGGCCGTACCACTGCCAAATTGCCTCCCAAGACAAAGGCCGATTTAAACACGATTCTAACCTGCTTTTCGCCTCGATCCAAAGATCGGGAGGCATTGATGCCCAATGGGCCGGATATTGATATGCTCATTGCCACTGACTGCATCTCCGAGGGACAGAATTTGCAGGACTGCGACTGTCTCATCAACTATGACATTCACTGGAATCCCGTCCGCCTGGTGCAGCGATTCGGGCGAGTAGACCGGATTGGCAGCCAAAACGACGTGATCCAAATGATTAACTTCTGGCCGGACATGCAGCTGGATGACTACATCAACCTGAAAGCTCGCGTAGAAACCCGGATGAAAGCCCTGGTCATGGCCTCTACAGGAGATGACAACCTCCTCTCTCCGGAAGAGCAGGGCGACCTAGAATACCGTCGGGAGCAGCTCCAGCGCCTCCAGACCGAGGTAGTTGATCTGGAGGACATGAACAGTGGCGTGTCCATTACGGACCTGGGCCTCAACGAATTCCGTATGGAGCTCATGGAGTACGCCAAACAACACCCTGAGCTGGAGAAAACCCCAGGGGGGATCAGTGCCGTCACCTCAGCCACGCCAGATGCCCCTGCCGGTATCATTTTCATCCTGAAGAACGTGCACCAAGAGGTGAATGTGGACAACCGTAACCGCCTCCACCCGTACTACCTCGTCTATTTGGATGAAGAGGGCATCACCATTCATGACCACCTTTCCCCCAAGGCCACCCTGGACGCTATGCGACAGCTGTGTCGTGGCAAAACCGATCCCATTCCAGAACTCTACCAAGCCTTCAACCAGGAGACGGAGGACGGGCGAAACATGGCAGTTTACTCTAGCCTACTGGAGGATGCCGTGCTGTCCATTGTAGACGCCAAAGAGGACAGTGACCTGGACAGCCTGTTCCGGGCCGGGGGGACTTCCGCGTTATTAAGCCAAGTGTCTGGGCTGGATGATTTCCAACTGGTCTGTTTCCTCGTGATTCGATCCTAAAGGAGGGATTCCTTATGCTGACATTCCCTGCTGCTACCACTTTCGGCCGCCGAGTGCCCAAGCAAAAGTTTTACCAACACCTGGACGTGGCCGCAGAAGTCAAGCGCCTGTTTGTGGAGCAAGTAAAGCTTATCACCTGGGCCAACAAACTCTCCGCCCAGACCCTGAGCCTGGCCCCCGGGGAACACGTCCAGGAGATCGAGGTCTTTCACATTCAGCTCCAAGACCAGGACCTGGACGAGCGGGTGTGCCGCCTCATGGACCAGCAAATCCCCTACCATTTGCTCTTCTGGCTGGAGCGACCGGATGGTCTCCAGCGGCTTCAGATCACCTACAAGGAGGCCAGCCAGAGTGGGCACAATGCCTTCCAACTACGGGGAAGCTACCAGACCGACTGGACCAACCCAGAGGACCTGACCCTGGATCTCACCGCCCTGGATCTGGATGGGTTATATGAATCCATCGTCCGCCAGATTGCCGGGGATGCCATCGCGGCCCCCCAGGCAGAGAGTTTGAAGGAAGCCGTGGAGCAGACCCAGGCGCAGGAAAAGCTGGAGAAACAGATTGCAGCGCTGCGGGTGAAGATGAGGAAGGAGAAGAATTTGGGGAAACAGATGGAAATAAGGCGTGAGATTATGAGGTTGGAGGCATCTGATTTTGTTTATTAAATATAGTACAGAACAGCGGTTGCTTGCTTTCATGGAAGAAGGAAAGATGTTTTTCAATCCAGCACAAAAGTTCCGTGAGATAGAAGAGAAGCAACTCATTAAAGGCCAGGGTGACAGATATGATAGTGGTTTACATTCCATGGCGAATACAGTAGTTACCAAGTTGCCGGATGGGCGAAAAGCAGTTGCTCATGACATTGAAGTCTCACTTCTTATGAGTCCAGCAAGATATACACCTATTTTTTGCTTAAAGCGTTCAAAAAACGAATATATCACCAAGAAGTATTATTATGAATTAAAGAGTCAATTTCCCGATTATACTCACGCAATAATTATAGATGATGAAAAAGAATTCCTTGAGAATATAAGATTTTCTATGATAAGTAAGGCATTTGCGCACAAGGTTTTTTATCAAGATAATTATTTTCTTGACTTCATTGATTTTATGTATTCCGGAATCTCTGATATTCGCTTCTATCCTATAAAGAAAAAAAGACATAGCTATTATGCGCATATCCTCGTTGAAAATAATAGCGGGAAAATAGAGAGAGATTTTTGGATTGATAGCAGCAATTATTTTAAGACAATGTTCCGGAAGGATATTTTCTTTCAAAATCAAAATGAATATAGGATTGTACTTCCCCATGAGCGAATTAAAGAAGGAAGATCCTTTCAGATTAAACCATTCCGTGCTCAAATAGCGGCCATTGATAGATTAATCAAGGAGAAAGTATAATATGGATCACCTAAAGTTTGAAACCCCCAACCTGACAACCACCAACATCGACAAAATCGCCCAACTCTTCCCCTCCGCCATCACGGAAATGCGGGGCGAGGACGGAAAACTCAAAAAGGGCGTCAACTTCGAGGCCCTTAAGCAGCTACTGTCCCCCGATGTAGTGGACGGGGACGAGTGCTATGAGTTCACCTGGGTGGGCAAGAAGGCCGCCATGGCCGATGCTGCCCGGCCCATCACCAAGACGCTGCGCCCGGTGAAAGAGGACAGCCGGGACTGGGACACCACGGAGAACCTCTATATTGAAGGTGACAATCTGGAAGTCCTCAAGCTGTTGCAGGAGAGTTATCTGGGCAAGGTCAAGATGATCTACATTGACCCGCCGTATAACACTGGTAGTGATCGATTTGTGTATCCAGATAGTTATATGATGGGCGCAGATGAGTATGAAGATGGTATTGGCTTCTATGATGAGAACGGCAATAGAAACTTCATGGAAAATAACAGCAGTGACCCTCGTTTCCACTCTAAATGGTGTTCCATGGTTTATCAGCGATTGATGTTAGCCAGAAGTTTATTAAGTGAAAATGGGTTTATTTTCATTTCCATCGATGACAACGAAATGGATAGCTTAAAGAAGATGTGTGATGAAGTTTTCGGTTTAAGTAACCACTGTGGAACTTTTGTCATAAACTCAACACCGAATGCGCGTGATTACGGGCATATTGGGAAAATGCACGAATTTTGTTTGTTTTATGCTAAAAACATTACGAAAGCGGAGTCAAATATGCTTCCGGATGAGAGTAAAACATTCAAATACCATGACAAAAATGGAGGATATAATATTCATCCACTATATAATAGCAATGAAGCGTTTCATAAATTGAATCGGCCTAATTTATATTACCCCTTTTATATCTATTTAGATAGACCATTGGATAAGGGTTTTTTCGAGATAGGCTTGGAAAAGAAAGAACATAGTGTAGAAGTATATCCACCTAAATCCCTAAAAAATGGCGTTCAGTTTGTTTGGCGTTGGGGAAAAGAAAAGGCTCTTCAGAACATGAACGAAGAAATCATTGGATATGAAGTTAAGCCTGGAGAGTATCGAATTGTACAAAAAATGCGCCATGAAGAGAAAATTATCCGAAGCCTTTTAACCGATACAAAATACTCAAGTCGTAGAGGTACTGCCGAAGTTGAAGATATTTTGAATGGAAAAATATTTTCTTTTCCGAAGCCATTGTCTCTTATCATGGATTTTTGTAAAGTTGCTTTATCAAGCACCGATATTGTATTAGATTTCTTCTCTGGTTCCGCCACCACCGCCCACGCAGTCATGCAGTTCAACGCCGAAGATGGCGGACATCGCAAGTTTATCATGGTGCAGCTGCCGGAGCCCTGCGACAAAAAATCCGAGGCCTTCAAGGCCGGCTACCAAAACATCTGCGAGATCGGCAAGGAGCGCATCCGCCGGGCCGGGGACAAGATCAAGGCCGAGCACCCGGACGCTGACCTGGACATCGGCTTTCGCGTCTTCCGGGTGGACGAGAGCAACATGAAGGAGGTCTACTACCACCCGGAGGAGTACACCCAGCAGGCCATCGGCGGCATGGTGTCCAACATCAAGGAGGACCGCACCGACCTGGACCTGCTCTACGCCTGCCTGCTGGACTGGGGAGTGGAGATCCACCTGCCCCACACCAGCCAGGTGGTGGATGGCTGCACCGTCCATAACGTGGACCACGGGGCCCTGCTGGCCTGTTTTGACGCCAAGGTTCCCACCCCTGTGGTGGAGCACATGGCCAAGGAACAACCCCTCCGGGCGGTGTTCCGGGACAGCGCCTTTGCCAGCGACGCGGACAAGATCAACGTGACGGAGATCTTTAAAAACTTGTCGCCGGATACGCAAATAAAGGTGATTTGAAAAGACGGGGGCGGAAGCCCGCGCTCCCGCCCCCGTCTTTTACTCCATGGTGATCTTCAGCGTTTTCCCCAAACTCCGTGCCATCTTTTGCAGAAAAGCCAGCGTGGGATTATAATTTCCGCTTTCAAACCGGGAAATATTGGCCTGCGCTGTCCCCATACGCTCTGCCAACTCCTTCTGGGTCATGCCAGCCGCCTTGCGGCTTTTGATTTCAGCGCGGATGATTTCGTACTGGGGGCCAAGCGCATCGTATTCCTCCTTGACTTCGGGACACTCTGTAAAGATTTTGGCCTTAAATTCATTGTAATTCATGATAAATACCTCAACAATTTAATCACAGCAATAATTTATAATTATTATATTTGAATTATTTTAATACAGTAATTTTTACCATTCATTTTATCAACATTCTATTTTGAATTTTAGTGGAATCTGTCTCTTCAATGATATCTTTCTTCGTAATCTTGAAGCCGCTTTTTTGCAAGCTCAATTTCTGAAGGTGGTGTTTTCTGCGTCTTCTTCGTAAAGCCATGAAGTAATACCAGCTTATTCCCGTGCCAGATGAAATAAAATATGCGGTAAATATTAGAGGAAAACTTGGAGCGCAGCTCCCAAATGGGACCTTCGATATGCTTGGTATATGGCTCGTGCAGGTTAGGAGCATATTCGGCCAGCAAGTCAATATCCCGAAAAACCTTGGCCATATCCTTTGGAGGCAGGGATTGCAAAAACTCAGCGATAACTTCTTGCCCTGCCTCTGTTACATAAAATTCTACTTCCATTTACTCACCTCCCCGGTGGAAGTGAGTCAATTATATCATACATGATATGTTTCGTCAATATCGTATATGATATGTCGAGGTGACAAAATGAAACTTCAATTCAAACACCAACCCTTCCAGGCCAATGCTGCCACAGCGGTTTGTGACGTGTTCCTGGGCCAGCCTCGGCGCACGTTTACCTATCGCCGGGATCTGGGAGACCAAATTGGCCTACAACAAGAGATCGGCATGGGAGATACCGGCTTTCGCAACCATCCTTTGGTGCCGGAATTGACCCGATCCCGGCTGCTGGAAAACCTGCGCACGGTCCAGCGTCGGAATGGGCTGAACCCCTCCGACGATTTGGCTGGCCCAGGGATCAACCTGTCCATTGAAATGGAGACCGGTACAGGAAAGACCTATACCTATGTAAAGACCATCTATGAGCTTAACCAGCGGTATGGCTGGAGCAAGTTCATCATTGTGGTTCCTTCCGTGGCCATCCGGGAGGGCGTCTATAAGTCCCTTCAGACCACCCAGGAACACTTCGCGGGGGAATATGGGAAAAAGCTGCGGTTCTTTATCTACTCCTCCGACCGGCTTACGGAGATTGACCGCTTTGCCGCTGACAGTTCCATCAACGTGATGATCATCAACATGCAGGCCTTCAACTCCAGCAAGAACCAAAAGATCATCGATAAAAAGCTGGACGCCTTCCGTAGCCGCCGGCCCATTGATATCATTGCTAAGACCAACCCCATCCTGATCATTGACGAGCCCCAGAGTGTAGAGGGCAAGACCACCAAGGAAAGCTTGAAGAAATTCAATGCTCTCTTTACCCTTCGCTATTCCGCCACCCTAAAGGAACGGTATGATGTGGTTTACCGGTTGGATGCCATGGATGCCTATAACCAGCACTTAGTGAAGAAGATTGCTGCCCTGGGTGTAACGCTGACAGGATCCACTGCCACCAACAGTTTTGTCTACTTGGAAGGCATTGACCTCTACAAAAACAAAGCCCCCACTGCTCGTTTAGGGTTCGAGGTCAAGGGAGCTACCGGAACCAAAACGGTTGTGAAGAAAGTGGCCGGTGGAGACGACCTCTTCCTCCTTTCCAATGGGCTGGATGAGTATAAAGACCGGTTTGTTATTCTCCCAGATGGCATTGACGGGCGGGACAATTCGGTGACCTTTCTCAACGGTTTGAAGCTCTATGCCGGGCAGATCAGCGGAAACGAAGCTATGATTGCCCTCCAGCGCCGGGTGCAAATCCGGGAAACCATCCGAACGCACATTCAGCGAGAGCGGGAACTGTACCCCAAAGGCATCAAGGTACTGAGTTTGTTCTTCATTGACGAGGTCTCCAAATACCGCCTGTATGACGGGGACAACGACGATGGCCGCAACGGGGAATACGCCAAAATTTTTGAAGAAGAGTATGAAAATGTCGTAAAGACCTTTCAGACGGAGATACAAGGAGAGGCCTATCTCCAATATCTGGACAGCATTGACGTTCACCAAACCCACCAAGGGTATTTCTCCATCGATAAGAAAAAAGGGAAAAAGGCCCGTTTTGTGGAGGGCAAGATCAATAAGAAAACCCAGACCTCCGATGATGCTGACGCCTATGACCTCATCATGAAGGACAAGGAGCGCCTGCTGAACCTAGAGGAGCCGGTACGGTTTATTTTCTCCCACTCTGCCCTTCGAGAGGGATGGGACAACCCCAATGTCTTCCAGATTTGCACCCTAAAACCCCAAAGTGATTCTGAGATTCGCAGCCGGCAAGAGATTGGCCGTGGTCTGCGGTTGTGCGTCAACCAGCAAGGGGAACGCATGGACGAGAGTGTGTTAGGTGCAGACGTGCAGGAGTTAAACAAGCTGACGCTCATCACCGACATGGAGTTTGGCCTGTTTGCGGAGGCATTGCAGAGTGGATTGGCAGAGTCCCTGGCAGACCGGCCGCGGAAAGTGGATGTTGGGTTGTTTAAGAACCAAGTGCTGACCAACGCCCAGGGAGAGCCCGTTAAGGTAACCCAGGATCTCGCGGAGGCAATCTATGAGGATTTGGTTAGCAGTGGCTATGTGAAGCGGGGCGCCCTCACAGACAAGTACTACGAGGACAAAGCCAATGGCGCGATCCATGTGGCAGAAGAAGTGGAGGACTGTGCCGTTTCGGTCGTGCAGCTCCTCTCTACCGTATATGATACGCGGGCGATTCAGCTGGAGGATTCCCACAACAACAATGTAGAAGCGAAAGTAGATCCCGAACAGTTCCAGAAAAAGGAGTTCCAGGCATTGTGGGCACGGATCAACCACAAGTCATTCTATACGGTTTCCTTTGACACCCAAGAGCTCATCAACCACGCCATTCATGCATTGGATCAAAAGTTAGACGTTACCCGGGTACAGGTCAATCTGGAATATGGGGAGCAGTCCACACATTTGGACTCTCGCGAGCAGCTGGAAGAAGGGGCCGGCTTCCGGAAAACCCGCACAGACCGGGAAATGACCCAACACGCACCGTTGGGAAGTGTACGCTATGATCTTGTAGGCAAATTGGTCGAAGAGACAGGTCTGACACGAGCAACTGTTGCAGCCATCCTTCAGGGAATCCTTCCGCAAAAGTTCTCCCTGTTCCGGATCAATCCCGAGGAATTTATTTTAAAGGCAGCCAAACTCATCAACAATCAAAAAGCCAGTCAGATTATCGAGCATATTGTCTATAATAAGCTGGACGCTACCTATGACAGCAGTGTATTCACCTCTGCAACCCTAAGGGGAAAGCTTGGTCTCAATGCCATGGAGGCAAGCCATAGCTTATATACACATGTAATTTATGACTCTAAAAATGAGAAAAAGTTTGCAGAAGAATTGGATATCAGCGAAAACGTGGCGGTTTACGTAAAGTTGCCGGGGAGTTTCTTCATTTCTACTCCCGTGGGAAAGTATAACCCCGACTGGGCCATCGCATTTCATGAAGGGGCTGTACAACATATTTATTTTGTAGCAGAGACCAAAGGAAACCTAAACAGTATGGAACTACGCGGGATAGAAAAGGCCAAAATCGAATGTGCTAAAGCCCACTTTGCTGCCATCAGCAACGAGAGCGTTCTGTATCAGGTTGTAGATAACTACAGCACTTTGATGCAAATTGTAACGAATACGCTCCCGCCAGCGCAAAACGCAAAGGGGTGAACCACTATGGATGACCTTGGGACTGCTCTGCAAACCATCCTTATTTTTGCCGTCCTACTCTCTACCATCCTCATCTCCTGGGTGGTAATCCGCTGGGCCAAGGGACCCGCTGCCAAAAACCGGGATCTGCCCAAACTCAAGTTCCGGCAATTTCAGGCGTTATATTACTTAAACCCAGAGTCCTGGACTTTGGGAGAGCTCACCGCCACCTACGAAGGCGTGGGGGAATTTCGGTTCAGCTACTTGGGCGAGATTCGCTACGGCTTCTTCAAAAAGGAAGTGATTCACCAGAGAAAAAACCGGGCGAAAGCAGATCAAATTGAAAAACTACTGCTAAAAATCAACGCAGACATTGCCAAAGAGAAGCAGAAAAGCAACCGGTACTATCAGGAGTCTGCGGAGATTTTGAGCAACGTAAACCGAAAGAAGCCAGAGGACAGCAGATAAATCCCTAATCGACTGTAGCGTTCTTCTCCTCTATGCCTTATCGAGCGGATAGATTAAGAGGGAATGCGATATAGCACAGGTCAAAGACCCAGAATGTGGCAAGGAAGACAGGAGTAAATCCCAGACTTGAAAATTTTATTGAGAAAATCAACGTATTTTCAACGAGAACATAGGAGTAAGGTAGGAATACTGCTCCACAGATATGCCCCTTCTCTCGCCCAAAAACCAGTATATTTCTTTGGTTTTACTTAGCATCGTAAAGGAGGAACGATAACATCAACACATCGCTTTCAGTTTCCCATCCCAGCATCCCCTATCTATCCCCCGCAAAAAATCATACAGAGAGGAAAGATCCCCATGAAAAAAATCACTGCACTGCTTCTATGCTGCCTTTCCCTGTTCCTGTTTACAGGCTGCGAAGGCAGCACCACCTCCACCGAGCCCAAAACAGAGACCGTGGAAAACATGGAACTCACCCTTTCCCTGAAAGACTGGGACAGCACAGGTTTGGCGTTGGAGGACATCCAGCGGACGGGTACTTACACTGGCGAAGTGGTGGATGGCGTCCCCAATGGCACCGGTCGGTTTGATACCCAGAACGAGGAAGGGACCTCTTGGTACTATGACGGCGAGTTTGTCAACGGCGTTTTCCAGGGGCAAGGGACCTGTGTCTTTAACGCTGAAAAAGAATGGAACGAAACAGGAACCTATGAGAATGGAGCCTTTACGCCCACCCTGTCCGAGTTGGTGGCTACGGTGCCCCAGTTCATTCTCAATGACTTTACGTTGGCCGAGACATCTGCTACTTTCATCAGCAGCCACGAGAATCTCTTCCCCTGTGAAACCGATAAAGCCATCCAAGAAGCCATTTCCCTCACGGATGACTCCATTAGCTATGTTCAATTGGCTAAGAACACAGCACCCTATTTAGAAACGCTGTTCACACAGACCTCTCTTACCGCTACACAGGTGTTTGAAAACAATGCTTATGGTCATACTTATACGACGATTCTTGCAAATGACAGAGATTTCAACTACTTTATATTCTACTATATCGGTTCCGTTGAGATTTACGAAGGCGACACCTTCAACGTTCGTGCCCTTCCCTTGGCATACAGCAACTTCGACAATGTGTCCAACGGCCAGACCGTTGTAGTGGCTGCCCTGGGCAGCATCCTAGAAAAGACGGCATGAAGAAACTGCAACGCGGATAAAAAACCCTTGGTGTTTGCATAAAACACCAAGGGTCTTTAATCATCCTAGATATGATTTGTAAATTCAAAAATTACTTGCCAGAATCAAAAGCGATGTGATAATATGTTACTATAAATGAATTTATATATTATTAGAAAAATCTTAATGCAGGAGAGTGTAATTGTGAGTGATCTATTAAACAAAAGGTTTGTCCGCTTAGATGAACAGCTTTGGGATCGGGACAATGAAAAAGACCATATCCAGCAGGCATTTCAATTGCTACATCAAGAAAATGGAGTGTTATATTTTTTCCATGGACTCCCCGGAGTCGGAAAATCTAGCTTATGTGAATATACTAAATTATACGTCCAAACACAACTAGAGATTTTTTACTCATTTATAGATATAGATGTCTCAAAAACGACAACGATAGAGCAGTTAGTTCAAAGGTTCTATCGAGAACTTACATTAAAAAATGAATTGTCTTTTCCACGATATGAAGTTGCATCAGATTATCTATTTAGAATTACTAATGATCCCGTATACAAAATTGAAAAAGAAAACACAGTTCCAAAGAGCTTTGAAATTATATCAAATGCAAGCAACGATATATTAGCGCTACTCTCTGTGGCCGTAAGGCAATCTACATCAGAATTAGCATTTAGTTTAGCAGAAATTATAGTAAACAAAGTTTTATCCCTTGGAGAAGCCAAATTAGACAAATATTTTAAAGAAAAAGCAATCAAAGAAAACCAAAAAGTTTTAGAATGCTTTATAGAAAAACTGAATTGTTTATCAATAAGTGAAATCAAGAGAAATCTTTGGATTTATTTTTTGGAGGACTTGAATCAATCACTGACTCTGTTTCATAAAGTAAATCAAGAAAACAAGTATAGACTTATAATTACAATAGATTCATTCGAGCAAAGAAATAATAGCAATGATATGAATCAATTCTTTTTCAAATTGTTTGACGAATTAAAGTATGCGACATGGTTTTTGTTTACAACAGAACCGTCATTTCCTTTTGATACTACCCAAAATCTTATACTGCATGACCTTCCAGTAAAGAGTTTTACATTAGAGTCTCTTAAGAAATATTTGAATAAAAAAGGAATCAGAGAGGAAGCTAAACAAAAAGAGATTTTTAACGCGTCAGAAGGCCTTCCTGCCGCAATTAAAATTATACTCTCCTTATATCAAAATGGGAACAATAGTGAATTTCAAAAGGATATAAGTCGGAAGGGTTATAAGGAACTATTTAATCAATATTTTCGAAAGCATTTAACTGATGATATGCAATCAATGTTAATGTATCTATCTCTATTTGATACTTTCAATCAAGATGTGTTGAGTTTTGCACCTTCTCTTGGAAATGCCCAAACTATTTTTATGGATATTATTAAGAACACTGCTCTAGTTGCAAGCATTACAGATGAAAAGAATATCACTACAAACTATCGCCTTATTGGTATTGCAAAAAAATCTCTTTTATCTACTTTGGAAAACGACTCTGCTACAGTTTATCAGAAAGTTTGTTGTTGTAAATACAAGTACGAAAAATCTGAAATAAAAAATATGTTAGATAAAAATTCTATGCATATAAATCAAGAGTTCTATGTAAAACTACAGCATCACTGTAAGGAGGCATTTTACTATGGATTGCTTAGCTACTCTACAGAAAATGAATTTAATTCTATCTCCAATTGGTGTACAGAAACTCAACAAAATTTAACAGCAAAGGCATTATTTGGATTGAAAGCCGAACTGACAAAGATGTACTTGGAGGTTGTAGGCAAGAAAGATGATTTCAAGTACGATGCAGAAAATGACCCGACAAAAAGGTTCCGTTTTCGGAATATGCGTGATCATATATGGGCCTGCCGTTTTTCTAAAGGAGGTAGAGAGACTGTCCTCTTAGCAGGGAGATATGCAAATGAGTTGCTTACAAAATTTGGAATTCATTCATCAAATGTCCCTTTTGCTCTCTATTTATGGGGGCTAACCTTTCAAGATGTTGGTGAGTATCCTACCGCATACTGGTTATTTAAGCAGGGACTCTTTAGTAACCAAGATGATAATCAAGACCCAGAAGAAGTAAAATCACCGTTTTCTGCTGTAGTTTATAATGCAATTGGATGTTTAGATATGGATCAGAAGAATTTTAAGAGCGCAAAAAAGTATTTACTGACATCCAAAAAAAAGCGTTCTGAAAATGATTTTAGTGGAATGAAAACTATACACAACAATTTGTCAAAATTATATTTCCGCTGGGCACAAGAACTGCTCTTAGATAATACAAAAGAAAATAGTGAGGCAGTGCGCAGGTACATTAAAAAATCGATACACAATTTAGACTGCGCAGAATGGTTTTTAAAGAAGATGCAAAAGAAATCATCAGAAGAAATTAGTTTAATCCGTATGAGGCGTATAGTTCTCGATATTCTTAACAGTATTTACAGCGATGCTGGGAAAATAAATACACAGTGTTTAGTGACGTATTTTGATGAACTTGAGGAAATCGAAGAAACCTTACTCCCCAATAACATGTTAGCAAGAAAAATTGCACTAGCTATTAAACATAATAAAGCAATAATATATGCATATCAGTATCGTTTAAGTGACGCAAACAACCTATTGATTAGCTGCAAAAAAGCCGCTTCAAAAATATATTTGGATTTAGATATAGAGAGCAATGTTGCAAAAAACAAACCTGCACTTAAAGAATTACATGAAAATTCTTTGTATATTGAGCAATATGTTAAGCGAGGTGGTCCAAACTTTGATTTACGCAGATTGAAATTTCAATTTGTTTAAATATATTTTATAGCATTGCATTTTTCCAAAGTTTTTCTTTTTGATCTTTATGTAGGAAATTATTATTTACTAAAAAGTCACAATAATTCGGCGTAAAGTTTTCGCAGTTGTGCAAACAAAGAACCTACATGAGCGGAGATGCGGTCTTTTCACAACCGAAACGCCTCCGCCATCTTATTCGCTGCCGCCCGCATCTGTTTTGGGTCTGGTCTGACATAAAAGTTCAGCGTGGTACTGGCGTTGGTGTGGCCTAGAATCTCCTGTACGCTCTTTATGTCTGCCCCACTGCCCAGCAGCAGCGTAGCACAACTATGCCTTAAATCGTGGGGAGACAGGTCTGGGAGCCCATGCCGCTTCATGAAGCGTTTGACACGCCGGGTCACTGCGTCGGGATCCCGGGGAGAAAAGGGCCCTGCCTGTCCGTGGAACAGGAAGCTCTCCTCCAGAACCACATCGGGAAAGCTTTTCTGCTGCTGTGTTCGGAGCTGACGGAGAAGAGAGAGCATACTGTCCAGCAGGGGGACCGCTCGTACACTGGCCGTTGTCTTGGGGGAACTGACCACCGTGCCCTGCGCTGTGGTATGGGTGACATGGCGTTCCACGTGGAGAAGCGCGTGGGCGGTGTCCACGTCCTGCCACTGAAGGCCAAGGCATTCTCCCCGGCGAAGGCCGGTGGTGAGCATCAGGTACAGCAGACAGCGAAAGTCTAAGGGACAGCTCCCCAGGGCGGAAAAGAAGGTGCGGGCTTCCTCTTCCGAAAGGGCGTCTACCTGGTGTTTGGGCAGTTTGGGTTTCTCTACGGTGTCCATGGGATCCTTTGGAATCAGTCCCTGCTTCTGGGCAAAGGCGAAGATTCGACGCAAGGTGCGGTCATGGTGCTGCACATACTGGGGACTGAACCCCCGTTCCGTGCGAAGGTATGCCAGGAATCTTTGAAGGTCCAGCCCTTGTATCTTCTGGAGGGAATGGCCTTGAAAGTAGTCGACGATGTTCCCCATGGTGTCCTCATAGAAGGCGACTGTCTTTGGTTTATGGGCCCCATCCTCCATGCAGAGAGGGAACCAGGTGTGTCGTACAAAGGAAGCAAAGTCCGTCCTGAGGCGGGACGTTTCGCGATCCTGCGCCTGCTGGGGATGGTGTAGGTCATATTCATAGGCAGCCCGTGTCTCCCTCTCCCAGGCCTCTGCTGCCCGTTTGGCGGCCTTTGCCGCCTTGGCAGGGGAAAGACCTTGAGGCACCGGCCAGGTGGTACAGCGGAAGATCTGCTTGTTGGCCGCATCCCTGCCGACACAGACGCGGAATTTGTAGGAGACAAGGGCTCCCTTCCTCTTTTGGGGGGTGATCGTTGCCATGGATAGCATCCTTTCTCTTGGGCTTCCTGGCGTTGGATTCTACCCAGAAAATCGGCGATGTTGTTGACCTGTTTGTTGACCTCGGTGCAGAATCGCCGGATTTCCCTCCTGCCAACTTTGCAAAAAAACAACAAAAAAGCACCGAAAACGTGTGTTTTCAGTGCTTTCTTGCTAAAAAAGTTGGTGGACGATACAGGACTTGAACCTGTGACCTCCCGCACGTCAAGCGGATGCTCATACCAGCTGAGCTAATCGTCCGTCTCTTGCGGAGCGAATTTTATTTTATCGGATCCCTCCCCATTTGTCAAGCATTTTTTCAAAAAACTTTGGGTTTCTTCTCCCCCGCCCCGCCTTGGGGAAAATTGACAAGGCCCAGCCCGTTTCCTATAATGGAAGCAAAGACACCTGGCCGGCGGTTCCGGCCGGGAGGGGAGGCCCGCCATGATCGACCTAAACCACATCGCCCGCTACCGGGAGAACAACCGCATCGAGGCCAAGAAGGCCGCCGGGGGCTTCCCCCACAGCCTGTGGGAGACCTACTCCGCCTTTGCCAACACCATCGGCGGTCTCCTCCTCCTGGGGGTGGAGGAGGACCGGGACAAGACCCTCCACATCACCGGCGTGCCTGACGGGCCGGGGTACGCCGCCCAATTCTGGGCCACGGTGCAGGACCCCGCCAAGGTCAGCGCCAACATTTTAGCCCCGGAGGATGTGGCCCTCCACACCGTCGAGGGAAAGCAGATCCTGGTGATCTCCGTGCCCCGGGCGGACCGGCACCAGCGGCCGGTGTACATCGGAGACAGCCCCTTCACCGGGGCCTACCGCCGGGACGGGGAGGGGGACTACCACTGCTCCCCCGAGGAGGTCCGGGCCATGCTCCGGGACCGGGAGGACGCCCCCGCCGACCTGGCCGTGCTGGAGGGCCGCACCCCCGCCGACCTGGCCCAGACCGACCTGCGGCAGTTCCGGGCCCTCATGGCCATGCGCCAGCCCGACCACCCCTGGAACTACCTGCCCGACCCCCAGTTCCTCCCCGCCGCAGGCATCCTGGGGCGGGGGCAGGACGGGGCGGACCACCCCACCTTGGCGGGGCTCCTTCTCCTGGGCAAACGGAAGCCGCTGCGGGAGGTGTTCCCCCAGTTCCGTTTGACCTACCAGGAGGCCGACACAGGCTTTTCCCTGTCCACCCTCCGGCCGGGGCCCCCGGAGAACCTCTTCTCCTTCTACGGGATGGTCACCCGGCGGCTCACCGCCGTCTCCGCCCTGCTGGCCCAGGACCCCGCAGAGCGGGAACGGCTGGCCGGGGCCATGCGGGAGGCCGTCCTCAACGCCATCCTCCACGCCGACTACTTCAGCCGGGGCGGGCTGGCCATTCTCCGCACGGCGGGGAAGCTCACCGTGTCCAACGGCGGCCTGCTGCGGGTGGACCCAGACCAGGTCCGCCAGGGCGCCGCTGGCGACCCACGAAACCGGGGGCTGGTGGCCCTCTTCGCCCTGCTGAAGCTGGCCACCGGCACCGGGCGGGGGCTGCGGGGGATCTATGCCCTCTGGGCCCAGCAGGGGTGGCAGGCCCCGGTGCTGACCGAGGCCGCCCACGCAGAGCGCACCGACCTCTCCCTCCCCCTCCCCCACCGGGCCTTTTCCCGGGAGGAGCTCACCCGGCAGCAGATTTTGGAATACCTCACCGACCACGTCTCCGCCGCCCCCCGCACCCTGGCCCAGGGGCTGGGGCTCTCCCTCCGGGAGGTCCAGGGGGCCCTGGCCCAGCTGACCCGGCAGAACCTGGTGGTCCCCCAGGGGCAGCGCTACCAGCTGCGGGCCTGACAGCAATGCAGCGCACCGGCCTGTCTTCTGGCCGGTGCGCTGGTGTGCTGTCAGGTCCCCTGCTCCTTCATAATGGGCTGCAAATGCATCAGCAGGTCCACCTTATTGTTGACTTCAAACTTTTTATAGATGTTGGCGATGTGGGTGCGGACGGTATAGATGCTGATGTGGAGCTCCTCCGCGATCTGCTCGTTCTTCATTCCCGAGGAGAGGTAGTAGACGATCCGCCGCTCCTGCTGGGTCAGGGTGTTGTAGGGGTGGTTCAGGTTTTTGGGCAGCTCCTTGGTCTGGCAGGTGATGAACATCAGGTGCCAGGTCTGGATCAGCCCTCCGGCGCTGGAGGAGAGGAAGGACGTGTGGTAGAAGGAGATGTCCCCCGACAGGGAGGTGAAGGTCTGGCTGGTGCCCCCCTGGGTGGTGAGGCGGTCGCTGATCTCGTTGATCATGGTCTGGACCTCCCGGAACTTGGGGTCCCCCTGGTAGTTGCTGCGGAGGAAGTGCCCCTGGTTGTGGCGGTACTGCTCCCAGAACACCTGGCTGATCTCCTGGGCGGCCTTGTTGGTCTGCAGGACGGTCATGTCCTGGTTCAGGATCACCGCCCCCATCTTCACATCCTGGAAGAACAGGTGGAAGCAGTCCTGGAACCGGGCCTCGCCGCTGTGGCGGAGGTAGTTCTGGTAGTTGGCCTCCACCAGCTCCGCCAGGTATTCCAGGGGGGGACGCTCCTCCTCCTGAAAGCCCCCCTCCTCCCGGGTGCGGAAGAGGCCCATGGAGCCGATCACCCGCTCCCCCTGGTAAAAGAAGAGCACCGCCTGGTAATATAGGTCCTCGGCGGCCATGTGGATGCCGTAGGGGGTGCGCTCATACTCCTCCAGGGTCATCACATCCTCGGTGAAGATCACCCGCTTGCCCTTGAGGTGGGCCGGCAGGGAGGAGTAGCGGAAAATGTCATCCTTATAGATGTGGTCCTTGTAGTCGTACATGGGCCCGTAGCGGATGCCGTAGGTGATGTAATTGCTCAACGTGTTGCCCCGCCGGGCCGCCCCCCCCAGAAAGGCCGGGTATTGATAGGGGAAGAAAATGCTGCGCCGAAAGCCGAAGTGCTTGTCGAAGAGCGCCAGCACCTTCTTGGGAAAATTTTCACTGTCCTTGGCCAGGTCCAGGGCAAAGTGCATGGCCGCCTCGTGCCATGTTTCTGCCGTTTTGCTGATAATGGTACCTCCTTTCCCGGCGGAAGAGGCGGCTTCCGTGCCACAAAATGACAGATTTGCTGCACTATTCCCGCCGGATTTTTCCATGATGGCGCTATTATACACAGTTTATACCAAAAATTCAATCGTTTCTCCTGAAAAAGCATCAGAAAAAATTCCGCTCATTTTGCAACTTTTCCTTGACAAGGCCCTATGAGCGTGTATAATATAGCTATCTGCGAAACGAAATAAGCCATTTTTGTATGGAGTTCGTATAAAATGGACAAATTCTAATCATTATGGGAGGATACTTAACATGCAACCCAGAGATGTAGTCATCGTCAGCGCCTGCCGGACCGCCATTGGCAAGTTCCAGGGCCAGTTCAAGGACGTTTCCGCCAGAGAGCTGGCCATCACCGCCGGCAAGGAAGCCATCCGCCGCGCTGGCATCGACATCAACACCATCGACGAAATCGTCATGGGCGAGTGCTACACCGCCATGCAGGGTTCCCTGCCTGCCCGCCAGGTCTCCATGCGCATCGGCCTGCCCATCGAGAGCAGCGCCGTCACCGTCAACCAGAACTGCGCCTCCGGCATGCGTGCCCTGGAGATCGCCTGCAACAACATCCAGCTGGGCAAGACCGACATCGGCCTGGTGGTGGGCGTGGAGAACATGACCCAGGCCCCCTTCCTCCTGCCCAAGGCCCGTATGGGTTACCGCATGGGCGGCATCCCCACCGAGGGCGGTGCTGAGCTGTACGACAGCATGATCCACGACGCCCTGTACGACGCTCTGGTCCCCGGCCACATGGGCGTCACCGCCGACAACGTGGCCAAGCTGTGCAACGTCTCCCGTCAGGAGTGCGACGAGCTGGCCGTCATCAGCCACAACCGCGCCTGCGCCGCCATCGACGCCGGCAAGTTCAAGGACGAGATCATCCCCGTCATCCTCCACAACAAGAAGAAGGGCGACATCGCCATCGACACCGATGAGCACCCCATCCGCAACTGCAGCTATGAGACCATCTCCAAGATGAAGGCCGTCTTCACCCCCGATGGTGTCACCACCGCTGCCAACGCCTCCGGCATCAACGACGCCGCCGCTGCGGTCATCGTCATGTCCGCCGACAAGGCCAAGGAACTGGGCCTGAAGCCCATGGCCAAGATGATCAACATGTGCTCTGCCGGCGTGGAGCCCAAGTACATGGGCATCGGCCCCGCTTATGCCATCCCCAAGTGCCTCAAGGGCGTGAGCATGGACTTCAACGACGTGGACTACTGGGAGATCAACGAGGCCTTCGCCGCCCAGTTCCTGGGGGTCGGCCGCAAGCTCCAGGAGGAGCACGGCTGGAAGGTCGACCTGGAAAAGACCAACGTCAACGGCTCCGGCATCTCCCTGGGCCACCCCATCGGCTGCACCGGCCTGCGGATCATCGTCACCATGCTCTATGAAATGGAGCGCCGCGGCCTCACCGTGGGCGGCGCCTCCCTGTGCGTGGGCGGCGGCCCCTCCATGGCCTCCCTGTGGACCAAGGACATCTAATCCCCCTCCCATGGTTTCGGACCCAACCGGTGCCCTGCACCCTTTGGTAGAAATTCCAAAAATGCCTGCCGCGTCTGCGGCAGGCATTTTTTCGTCCAGCCCCGCCCCCGCCTTGCAATTTGGCCCGGGAGAGGCTACAATAAAGACCACATCCTACAACCACCATAGGAGGAACCCACCATGGACAGCATGTGGCTGGAAGTCATTTTAAATACCAAGGCAGAGGACCTGGACGACCTCTGCGCCAAACTCATCGCCAACGGCGTCCCCGGCCTGGCAGTGGAGGAAGAGGAGGAGTTCCGGGCCTTCCTGGAGGAGAACCGCCAGTACTGGGACTATGTGGACGAGGCCCTGCTGGACCAGATGAAGGGGGTCTCCCGGGTGAAGCTCTATGTCACCGACGACGCCGACGGCCAGGCCCAGCTGAAGACCTACCTGGCCGGCATTGACCTGCCCTACACCACCATCCCCCTCCGGGAGTACGACTGGGCCCACAGCTGGCAGAAGTACTACCGCCCCCTGGCCATCGGGAAACGGCTCTACATCGTGCCCGAATGGGAGCGGGACACCGCCGCTATCCCCGACGGGGCCACCCGGCTGCTGATGAACCCCGGCCTCACCTTCGGCACCGGGTCCCACGCCTCCACCCAGCTGTGCCTGGAGGGGGTGGAGGCCCACGTGCAGCCCGGGGACCGGGTGCTGGACCTGGGCTGCGGCAGCGGCATTTTGGCCATCGCCGCCCTGCGCCTGGGGGCCAGCCACGCCACGGGGGTGGACATTGACCCCAAGGCCGTGGACGTGGCCTACGAAAACGCCGCCCTCAACGACATCGGCCGGGACCGGTGCCGCTTTCTGGCGGGCAACGTTCTGGCCGACCAGGGTCTGGTCCAGACCCTGGCCCAGGAGAGGGCCCAGCTGGTGCTGGCCAACATCGTGGCCGACGTGATCATCCCCCTGGCCCCCATGGTGTCCCAGCTGATGGACCCCCAGGGCACCTTCCTGTGCTCCGGCATCATCGACACCCGGGGGGACGAGGTGGCCGCCGCCCTGGAGGCAGCGGGGCTGGCTGTCACCGGCCGCCGGGAAAAGAACGGCTGGATCGCCCTGGAAGCCCGGCTGGGGTAATGGCCATGCAAGCGAGCGTACATCCCCTGACCCTCCCGCCGGACCGGCGGGTGCTGGTGGTCAGCGACATCCACGGCAACCTCCCCTTCCTCCAGGGGCTGCTGAAAAAGGTGGGTTACTCCTCCGACGACATCCTCATCGTCCTGGGGGACATTTTGGAGAAATCCACCGGGGGGCTGGACACCCTCCACTACCTCATGGACCTGTCCCGCCGGAACACCGTCTACTTCCTCCAGGGCAACTGCGAGGACGTCACCCTCTCCTTCCTCCGCCACGCCTGGCCCGACGAGGCCGCCGCCCAGTACGGCCAGTTCTGGGGGGAGAAATGCGCCTGGGTCTACATGGCCCACCAGGCCGGGGTGGGCACCGAGGATCCCAAGGACTTCGACGCCGCCCGCCAGGCCATCGAAGCCACCTTCCCGGAGGAGGTGGCCTTCCTCCGGGCCATGCCCACCATCCTCCTCAACGACCGGTACCTCTTCGTCCACGGGGGCGTGCCCCGGGAGGACCGGCTGGAGGACCTCACCGCCCGGGCCTGCATGAAGAACGACGACTTCCTAAACCAGGGCCACGCCTTTCAGCGGTGGGTCATCGTGGGCCACTGGCCGGTGACCCTGTACCGGAAGGACATCCCCTCCGCCAAGCCCCTGGTTCTGCCGGACCGGCACATCGTCAGCATCGACGGGGGATGTAACCTAAAGGCCGACGGCCAGCTCAACGCCCTCATCCTCCCCAAGGAGCCTGGGGAAGACTTTGCCTGGCTGGCCTACGACGGCTTCCCGGTGATGGTGGCCTGGGAGGACCAGGCCCCCTCCCCCAACCCCATCAACATCCGCTGGGGCCACAGCGCCCTGGAGGTCCTCTCCCTGGGGGAGGAGTTCTCCCGCTGCCGCCACCTGGAGAGCGGGCGGGAGCTGGACATCCTCACCGACTACCTCCGCCAGGGTCCGGCAGGACCCTACTGCCTGGACTCCACCGACTATCTGCTGCCCGTCCGGGCGGGGGACCGGCTGGCCATCGTCCGCCGCACCAGCCGGGGCGCCCTGGCCAAGAAGGACGGGGTAACCGGGTGGTACCTGGGGAAACTGGGGCCAGCATGAGCCCTACGGAAGGAGATGTCTCCCATCGGAAAGTATGAACCCATCCTCCGCATCGCCGAGCTGGGAAGCCTCACCCGGGCCGCTGAGAGCCTGGGCTATTCCCAGTCCAGTCTGAGCCACCTCACTGCCAACCTGGAAAAGGAACTGGGGGTAAAGCTTTTCCGCCGGGAACGGCAAGGGGTCACCCTCACCCCAGCGGGAACGGAATTGCTGGGCATCATGGAGGAGATCGAGGCCAAGGAGAACAAACTTCGGGTGGCAGCCGCCGCCCAGCAGAGCAGCACGCTGCGCATCGGCACTCTGCCCAGCATCACTGCCACCTGGCTGCCCACGTTGCTGGAGCAGTTTTACGCCCAATTTCCCCGCACCGCCGTCCAACTGGTGGAGCGGGACGGGTACGATGAACTGCTCACCTGCCTGCAGCGGGAGGAGGTAGACTGCACCTTTTATGTCGGCAACCACAGCCCCGCCTGGTCCGCCGCCCCTCTGTGGCGGGACGAATACGTGGTGGTGGTCCCCCGAAACCATCCCCTGGCCCAACAGCCCTCGGTAGGGATGGAGGCGCTCTACCCCTATCCCTTTCTCCCCTCCACAGGCCGGGTAGAGACCAGCCCCCTGGCTCGTCTCTACCACCGCCTCTCCCCACCGGAGTGGCTCACCGCCCACCTCTCCACCGACGCCGGGGTGCTGCGGCTGGTGGCCTCGGGGTTTGGGTTTACCATCTTCTCCCGGCTGATTTTGGCGGGGCTGCCCCCCTCCCAGCGGGTGACGGTGATCCCCTTTGCCCCGGCGGTATATCGAACCATCCTCTTCCTCTCCCCCGCCGCCGCCCCCTTCAACGGGGTTACCCAGACCTTCCTGCGCCTCACCAAGGCCTACCTGAAACAGTGGGAAGCCGGCCGGGGGGTTCCGCCGGACCCCAAACCCACGAAACAATGAGGGACGGCCCGCCCAGGGACGCAGCCTCCCAGAGCGCTTGCAGCCGCAGGGGGCATCAACGCTGCCCTTTCCCGCCGCATGCGCGGCGAAAAAGCACTGTTCCGGACGGGTTTTGCCTGTCCTGCCTCCAGAAGTCCAGGGGAACCCTTCCTGCTGCCGCGTTCAAAAAGCCGCCATCCCCTGTGAAAAGAGAAAACCGAAAGCCCAGACGGGGAATCCCCGTCTGGGCTTTCGGTTTATGAGCAACAAGGAAAAGTTTCACCTCTGAGAACTAACCCCTGCCGGAGCGGCTTAAACACCGGCGGTTTCCCATTTGGATTCCCCTTTCCTAATTTCCAGTATACGGCAGCCAGAGGAAATGTCAAATGAAGGCTTTCGATGGTAGATGCGGATTTTCGATATCTTCCGGATGGAAGTCCCCCCGGGCGGGGAAAAAGGCTTGACATTTCCCCTTCCCGCTGTTATAATTTCAGAGCCGCTTTGAATGGGTTGCAAGTAAGCCGGGAGGTTTTCCCCTCCCCCTTCGCCCCCGACAGCGAGCCCGTAATCAAGGAAAGAGGTGCAATCGCAATGCATGCAATCATCGAGACCGGCGGGAAGCAGTACAAGGTCGCCGAGGGCGACGTTCTGTTCATCGAGAAGCTGCCCCAGGAGGCCGGTGACGCCATCAAGTTCGACAAGGTTCTGGCCATCCTGGACGAGCAGCCCAAGTTCGGCGCTCCCCTGGTGGAGGGCGCTTCCGTGGACGCTTCCGTGGTGAAGAACGGCAAGGGCAAGAAGGTCGTCATCTTCAAGTACAAGCCCAAGAAGGGCTACCGCCTGCGCCAGGGCCACCGTCAGCCCTACACCAAGGTCGAGATCAAGAAGATCAACGCCTAATGATCCAGGCATCCTTTTCAACCGACGGCAGCCGCATCACCGCCTTTACCGTGGCGGGCCACAGCGGCCTGGCCCCGTCGGGGGAAGACATCCTCTGCGCCGCAGTCACCAGCGCCGTGCGCCTCACCGAGTGCGCCGTCAACGACGTGCTGGGGTTGCAGGCGGGGGTGAAGGTCAACGACCAGGATGCTTCCATCACCCTAAAACTCCCCCGCAACCTGGAAGGTGAGGCCGACCAGGTGAGCCAGACCCTGCTGGCCGCCCTCATGGTCTACCTGGTCCAGCTGCAGGAGGAGTATCCCGAACACATCAATGTTATGGAGGTGTAACCAATGCTTCAGATCGGACTTCAGTTCTTCGCACATAAGAAGGGCGTCGGCTCCACCCGGAACGGCCGTGACTCCATGGCACAGCGCCTGGGCGTGAAACGGGGCGACGGACAGTTCGTGCTGGCCGGCAACATTCTGGTCCGTCAGCGCGGCACCCACATCCATCCCGGCACCAACGTGGGCATCGGCAAGGATGACACCCTGTTTGCCCTGAAGGATGGCCGCGTCAAGTTTGAGCGGCTGGGCAAGGACCGCAAGCAGGTTTCCATCGTGGAGGCCGTTGCGGAGTAATTCCCTGCGCAACCAAGCCCCGGACGCCGTCCGGGGCTTTTTCCGTACCAACACACCGCGCAAAAGCCTCGCAGCCGTTTCCCGCCCCCAGGCGGGAAACGAACATCCCATCTCTTTTTCCGCGGACATGCGCCGGGGAAAAATTCCCGTTTTTGGAGGTACCCCATGGCAAACACATTCATTGACACCGCCCGGATCCTGGTGCGCTCCGGCGCCGGCGGGAACGGGGCGGTGGCCTTTCACCGGGAGAAATACGTGGCCGCCGGCGGCCCCGACGGCGGGGACGGCGGCCGGGGAGGCGACGTGATCCTCCAGGTGGACGACCGGATGTCCACCCTCATGGACTTCCGGTACAAGCGGAAGTACGTGGCCGAAAACGGCGGCAACGGCGCCGGCAAGCAGTGCTCCGGCAAGAACGGCGCCCCCCTGATCCTCAAGGTCCCCCGGGGCACCGTGGTGCGGGATGCGGAGACCGGGGAGATCATCCAGGACATGTCTGGGGACGAGCCCTTCGTCCTCTGCCGGGGGGGCAACGGCGGCTGGGGGAACAAGCACTTTGCCACCCCCACCCGGCAGACCCCCCAGTTCGCCAAAGCCGGCCTGCCGGGGAAGGAGCGGTCGGTGATCCTGGAACTGAAGCTCCTGGCCGACGTGGGCCTGGTGGGCTTCCCCAACGTGGGGAAATCCACCCTCCTGTCCGTAGCCACCAAGGCCCGGCCCAAGATCGCCAACTACCACTTCACCACCCTGTTCCCCAACCTGGGGGTGGTGTTCGTGGACGAGGGGGTGTCCTTCGTCATGGCGGACATCCCCGGCATCATCGAGGGGGCCGCAGAGGGGGCCGGCTTGGGCCACGACTTCCTGCGGCACATCGACCGGTGCCGGCTGCTGATCCACATTGTGGACGTGTCCGGCTCCGAGGGGCGGGACCCGGTGGAGGATTTTGAGACCATCAACGCCGAGCTCAAGGAGTACAGCCCGGAGCTGGCCAGCCGGAAGATGCTGGTAGCCGCCAACAAGACGGACATTCTGGCCGACCGCACCCTGCTGGAACAGCTCAAGGCCCACGTAGAGGGCCTGGGCCTGCCCTTCTTCGAACTCTCCGCCGCCACCCACCAGGGGGTGCGGGAGCTGATGAAGGCCGCCGCCGGGGAGCTGGCCCACCTGCCCCCGGTGATCACTTACGAGCCGGAATACGTGGAGCGTCCCCCCCAGGTGGACACCACAGAACCCCTCACCATCCGCCACGAGGACGACGTGTGGATCGTGGAGGGCCCCTGGCTCCAGAAGATCATGGCCAACGTGAACTTCTCCAACTACGAGTCCCGCAACTGGTTTGACCGGATGCTCCGCAACGCCGGCCTCTTTGACCGGCTGGAGGAGATGGGCATCCAGGACGGGGACCTGGTGAGCCTGTACAACCTGGACTTTGAGTACCAGCGA
>OGXS01000729.1_pt1 | contig 27566 bp, 27 predicted proteins | sample 1576371 | NCBI WGS metagenome assembly OGXS01 (sample SAMEA3541475, study PRJEB24748) | human gut metagenome | biome: human gut; feature: human-associated habitat; material: faeces | place: China | collected 2012
ATCAGCCCGACCCGGAACGGGAACCGGATCTTCTGGCTGGAATCATCGCGATTCGCAAGCTGCATATCCGGGTCATGGAAGAGACAGGGCTCTCTACGGCGGATGAAATGTTGTATCCGGAGAACCGGAGTTATCTGGATGATGTATTGTCTTATGAAGCGGTGGGCGCCCGGTCGGTGGAGGACCAGCAGCATAGACTGACGGCAAGCGGCATGGATATCCCGGTGGGAATGAAGAATCCTACCAGCGGAGATCTTTCCGTGATGCTTAATTCTGTGACGGCGGCTCAGCGGCCCCATCGTTTTATTTACCGGGGATACGATGTGGAGACAGATGGAAACGCGCTGGCTCATACTATTTTGCGGGGCGGCGTGGATAAGTACGGCAAAAATATTCCAAACTACCACTATGAGGATCTGGCCCGGCTGGCTCAGATGTATGAGGAAAGACAGCTGCAAAATCCGGCGGTGATCGTGGACGTAAACCACTCTAATTCCGGCAAACAGTTCCGGGAACAGATCCGCATTGTCAGTGAAGTGCTCCACAGCAGAAACTATGACCCAAGACTGAAGAAACTGGTAAAAGGTGTTATGATCGAAAGCTATTTGGTGGAAGGAAGACAGGAGATTTCTGAAAATCTGGTATATGGCCAGTCGATCACAGACCCCTGTATTGGATGGGAAGATACCAGGAAGCTGATCTGCGAGATCGCTGAGAAATGCTGATCTGCGAGATCGTTGAAGAAGTGCTAAATATGGCTTGTTCGCTTTTTTTCCCTATGATATAATAGCTTGAGAATATAGGGCGGACCCAGGGAGGGCCGCCAAAGCTGACAGCAGAAGGACAAAGGAGGATGTCGCATGAGCAGAAGTCGTGTGGTTTTTAGAGTGATCGTAGGCGGATATCTGGCCTATACAGGTTTTTCCCTGGTAGGAAACGCCATGTCTGATCGGCCGGAGAACTATGTTTTATATACAGTGATCGGAATCTTATTCCTGATCGTAGGGGTTGCCTGGTGCGCAAGCGCGCTTATTCGGTTCGCGCGGCATGACTATGACGATGGATTGGGAGAAGGCCCGGCGATAGAGGAAGAAACGGCGGAAGAAGAGCCTGTATTAAAAGACGAGGCTGCGGCGGAAGAAAAATCCACGGCAGATGAAATGGCAGAAGATACAGCAGAAACTCAGGCAGGAAAAGAGGAATAGAGTATGCGGGTTGGAATGGGCTATGATGTACACAGACTGACGGAAGACAGAGATTTGATCCTGGGGGGAGTGAAGATTCCTTATGAGAAAGGACTCTTGGGACATTCGGACGCAGACGTGCTCATTCACGCGGTGATGGATGCCCTGCTGGGAGCAGCCGCTTTGGGAGACATTGGAAAACATTTTCCAGATACGGATCCCCAATATAAAGGCGCGTCCAGTATGAGGCTGCTGGAGCAAGTGGGGAAACTGATCGAAGAAAAATTGTATGTGATCGAGAATATTGATGCGACGATCATTGCGCAAAGACCCAAGATGGCGCCTTATATCCAGGAAATGAGGCAGAATATCGCATCCGCCCTCCATTTGGACCCAGACCAGGTCAACGTAAAGGCGACCACAGAAGAGGGCCTTGGATTTACCGGGACTGGGGAAGGAATTTCTTCTCAGGCGGTAGCCTGTCTGGAAGCAGTTAAAAATTACAGCTATCCGGTGGGACCAGACTGCGGAAGGTGCGGCGGCTGTCAGGGGTCCTGCGGGCAGGAAGCATAAAAATGTTGCAAGAGAAAGCTCCAGGAGGGGCTTTCTTTCTTTTGAAAATGTAAGGAGATGGCAGAAAATGAAGATCAGAAAGCTGGAAAGGCAGGAACATGGAAATACACGTCCTCTGTATGAAACTGTTTTTACAGAAGACAGTAAGAGCTTTGTAGATTACTACTATACAGAAAAGACAAGAGACAATCAGATTTATGTCGCGGAAGAAGATGGAGGGATCCGCGCCATGCTCCATTTGAATCCCTACACGCTGATGGTCAACGGAGTCAGAAAAGAGGCAAACTATATCGTTGCGGTGGCAACGCAGAAAGAATATCGGGGAAGGCGCTACATGGCGAGGCTTCTTGAACGGTCTCTGCGGGATATGTACAGGGCGGGGGAAATCTTTACATTTCTCATGCCGGCGGCAGAAGCGATCTACCTGCCTCACGACTTCCGGACGGTGTATGAGCAGGAACGGAAATTTTATGAAGAAACCTCAGAGACTCCGGGGATTTCCATATCTCAGGCCAAAGAAGAGGATCTGGAGTCTCTTTCTTTAGCGGCGAATACCTGGCTGGAGCGAAATTATCAGGTGTACGCTCTCCGGGACGCGGCTTATTACCGGAGACTGATGAAAGAATACGAAAGTGACGGCGGCCGTCTGATGGTATATCGGAAAGAAGGGCAGATCGTAGACTGCCGGCCTTATATGCCTGGTGAAAACGGGAAAGAAAAGCCTAAGATCATGATCCGGATCGTGGACGCTCGCCGGATGCTGATGTCCCTGCGGCTGAAAAGCCTGATGGCCGTATGCTTCTGTATAGAGGATCCTATCATCCCGGAAAACAATCGGTGCCTGACCCTTACAGGGACCGAATTCTCCGGTATCATGCTGATGGAATCCCCCAAAGAAAACAGCGAAGGAACCATCCCGATCGCGGCGCTGGGAAGCTTCCTCTTTGGCGCCGTGAGCGCGGAAGAGCTCTGCCGGGAAGAAGGAGTAGAAATGACAGAGCGGATGAAAAACGAACTAAAAAAAATCCAGCCATTGACCAGACTCTATCTGAACGAGACCGTGTGACACAAAAAGGTACAGGGTAATTGTCAATTTGGGACGTAGTAAAATGCAAAAAGGCTACGTCCCCAGTTAACAATTTAACAATTGACAAATCTCCTGATTTCACATATGATATATCCTATATAAGGCAAAGACGCTGAACGGAAAGAGTAGCGGAGGATGGATCTAAAAGAGAGAAACTGTCACCGGCTGAAAGCAGTTTTAAGGGATACCGCCGTGAAGTGCATCCGGGAGTCTGCCTGGCGAACGAGTTTTTCCAGTAGCCGGGCACGGGTTACACACGTTACGTGTTTCGAGTGGAGAATTCTTGTTTGGCAGGGATTTTCTATAAGAGTGGAACCGCGGAGCTTGACTTCGTCTCTTGGATACGGCTATGTATCAGAGACGGAGTTTTTTGTTTGGCTGCAATCTGCCGCAGAGATATTTTTTTACATCAATGAAGGAGATTGGACATCATGGGTATGATATCTTATATCAGGGAAGAGATTCAGGTGATCCGGGAACGGGATCCGGCCATCAAGTCGAATATGGAGGTGTTCCTCTACCCCAGCTTTAAGGCGATCCTGCGCTACCGGATGGCCCATAAGCTGTATTTGAAGAAACACTATTTTCTGGCCCGGTGGATTTCCCAGAGGGCAGCCCGCAAGACGGGAATTGAGATCCATCCGGGAGCCACTATTGGAAAGGGACTGTTTATCGACCACGGCAGCGGCGTGATCATAGGAGAGACGGCGGAGCTGGGGGATAACATTACCTTATATCAGGGAGTGACTTTAGGAGGGACCGGAAAGGAACAGGGCAAGCGCCACCCTACCCTAAAGGATAATGTAATGGTGAGCGCGGGAGCCAAGGTCTTAGGTTCCTTTACCATCGGGGAAAATTCCAAGATCGGCGCCGGTTCTGTGGTCCTAAAGGAAGTGCCGCCCAATTGTACCGTGGTAGGCGTACCCGGCCGGGTGGTCAAAATGGGAGACCAGAGGATCCCCCGGATGGATATGGACCAGATCCATCTGCCGGACCCTATCAGCAACGATATCCGGGAGCTGCAGGCAGATAACCTGAGGCTGCACAGCAGGATCCTGGAAATGGAGAAGCATATGAGATGTATGCAGGAGCAAAACATCAAGATCTTAGATGAGGAGGAAGAACGAAACCATGAAGCTGTATAACACACTGACAAAGCAGAAAGAAGAATTTGTCCCACTGGAAGAGGGAAAGGTGAAAATGTATGTGTGCGGGCCTACCGTATACAATTTCATCCACATTGGAAACGCCAGGCCGATGATCGTCTTTGACACGGTAAGAAGATATTTTGAGTACAAGGGATACGATGTGAACTATGTTTCCAATTTTACTGATGTGGACGACAAGATCATCAACAAAGCGATCGAGGAAGGAGTTTCTGCCCAGGAGATTTCCGAGCGGTACATTGCCGAGTGCAAGAAAGATATGGAAGGCATGAACGTGAAACCGGCCACAACCCATCCTCTGGCCACTCAGGAGATCTGCGGAATGGTGGAGATGATCCAGACCCTGATCGATAAAGGGTACGCTTATGAGAAAAACGGTACGGTTTATTTCCGCACCCGCCAGTTTAAGGACTATGGCAAATTGTCCCACAAGAATCTGGACGATCTTCGTTCCGGCGAACGTTCTCTTTTGGTGACCGGCGAGGATGAAAAGGAAGATCCTCTGGATTTCGTACTGTGGAAACCGAAGAAAGAAGGGGAGCCCGCCTGGGAGTCACCATGGAGCGACGGCCGTCCGGGGTGGCATATTGAGTGCTCTGTTATGTCCAAGAAATATCTGGGCGACCAGATCGACATCCACGCCGGCGGCGAGGACCTGGTATTTCCTCATCATGAAAATGAGATTGCTCAGAGCGAGGCCGCTAATGGGAAAGAATTTGCCCGCTACTGGATGCACAATGCGTTTTTAAATATCGATAACCGGAAAATGAGTAAATCTCTGGGGAATTTCCGTACGGTACGGGAGATCAGCGAACAGTACGATCTGCAGGTGCTGCGGTTCTTTATGCTGAGCGCCCATTACAGAAGTCCGTTAAATTTCAGCGCGGAGCTGATGGAAGCGTCCAAAAATGGATTGGAGCGGATCGTAAACGCGGCGGAAAATCTGAAGTTCTATCTGAAGAACGCCCAGACAGAGAAGCTGACGGAAGAGGAAGAAAAAGCCTTCGCCCAGACCGATGGATTCGTGGCCGCTTTTGAGAAGGCCATGGATGATGACTTTAATACGGCGGATGCTCTGGCGGCTGTTTTCGACCTGGTGAAATTCATCAACACCAGCGCCGGTGAGAACAGTTCTAAAGCATATTTGGAGAATCTTCTTAAGCTTTTGAAAAGGCTGACGGATGTACTGGGACTGATCGTGGATAAGAAGGAAGAACTGCTGGATGAGGAGATCGAGAATCTGATCCAGGAGCGTCAGGCGGCAAGGAAAGCCAAAGATTTTGCCAAAGCCGATGCCATCCGGGATGAACTGGCGCAAAAGGGCATCATTCTGGAGGATACCAGAGAGGGTGTAAAATGGAAAAAAGCGTAGAATGGCAGTTTGACGCCTGCCTGCGGGAGGCTTTCCAGCTTCCTGACAGGCAGGCGAAGGGATATTCGCCTCTGGTGCTGGCCTATATCGGGGATTGTATCTATGATCTGATCATCCGTACCATTGTGGTCAGCCGGGGGAACCGCCAGGTAAACAAACTTCACAAAGAGACCAGCCGCATGGTGCAGGCATCCGCCCAGTCCCGGATGATGGAGGCCATTGAGCCCCTGCTGTCAGAAGAAGAAGCTGGAGTCTACCGCAGAGGCCGTAATTCGAAGAGCTTTTCGCCGGCCAAGAACCAGTCTTTGAAAGATTATCACCGGGCTACCGGATTCGAGGCGCTGATGGGATATCTCTATCTGAACCGGGAATGGGAGCGTATGCTGGACTTGGTAAAGACAGGGCTTGATCATTTGGAAGAGCCGGCCAGATAGGCGGAAAGAAACTGTGAAAATCGGTAGGGGAAGAAAAGGAGCAGATATGCAGAAGTATCAAGGGGAAGGAAGAAAGGAAAGGGCCGGACAGGAGGCTCTTAAGGAGGAAAACCAGAAGGAAAACCGGATCGAGGGAAGAAACGCTGTGCTGGAAGCCCTGAGGGCGGACCGTACCATTGACCGGCTGTATGTGCAGGAAGGTTGCCAGGACGGGCCCATTCGCACCATTTTAAGAGAGGCAAAAAAGCGGGGAATCCAAGTGCAGTTTGCGGATAAAGCAAGACTTGCCCGGCTTTCCGTGACCGGAAAGCATCAAGGCGTGATCGCGGATGCGGCGGCCTACGCCTACGCCCAGGTGGAGGATATGCTGGAATTAGCCCAAAAACGGGGAGAAGATCCCTTCCTTTTCCTGCTGGACAATATTGAGGATCCTCATAATCTGGGGGCCATCATTCGGACGGCCAATCTGGCGGGAGCCCATGGAGTCATTATACCGAAGCGCAGAGCGGTCGGTCTGACCGCAACGGTGGCAAAGACCTCTGCCGGAGCCTTGAATTATACGCCGGTGGCCAGAGTGACTAATCTTGTCAAGACCATGGAAGAGCTGAAAGAGAAAGGACTGTGGTTTGTCTGCGCGGACATGGACGGAGAATCGATGTATCGGCTAAACCTAAAAGGCCCCATCGGTCTGGTGATCGGTAATGAGGGCGAGGGCGTAGGAAGGCTGGTGAAGGAAACCTGTGATTTTACAGCGGCGATTCCTATGAAGGGAGAGATTGATTCGCTGAACGCATCGGTGGCGGCCGGAGTCCTGGCTTATGAGATCCTGCGCCAGCGGCAGCAGTAGCAGTCATATGAGGTACATGCAGGAATCTTTTAGCCAAACATAAGGGAAAAGGAGGCGGCCTTATGAGTGCCTATGACCGGATGACCGACGAGCAGCTGATCGGAAAACTGCGGGACGGAGATAAAAAGATCATGGATTACATCATGGAAAAATATAAAAACCTGGTGCGCAAGGAGGCCAATGCCATGTATCTTCTGGGAGGGGAAAATGATGACCTGATCCAAGAAGGCATGATCGGCCTTTTTAAAGCGGTCCAGGACTATGATCCAAAGCAGGAAGCTTCGTTTTACAGCTTTGCCCGGCTTTGCATCACCCGGCAGCTTTATTCCGCCATCGAGGCGTCTAAGAGAAAGAAGCACGGGCCGCTGAATTCTTATGTATCACTGTATGATAAAAATGATGAAAAGGAAGCGCTGATCGAGACGGTGGAAGCGGAGCGGGAAAATAATCCAGAAGAGATTCTGGTGAGTCGGGAATATGCCCGTCTTCTGGAGAGCGAGCTGGAGGAGCAGTTAAGCGATTTGGAAAGCAGGGTCTTGTACCTTCACCTTTTAGGCACAGATTATAAGACCATCGCCCGTCTTTTAGACAAGAGCCCTAAGACGGTGGATAACGCCCTTCAGAGAATAAAAGGAAAAACAGAGAAGATTTTGGAAAAATATCATTGACAAGTCTATGGATTATAGTGTATAGTATCACTGTTGCAATCAATGATATGCGCTGCCGTGGCTCAGTCGGTAGAGCGTCGCCTTGGTAAGGCGGAGGTCGGCGGTTCGATTCCGCTCGGCAGCTTCATTACTCCCAGTTCAGGGAGTAATTTTTTTCGCCCATCTTTACAGATTTTACGCGGATCTTAGATCATACGTCTCTTGTTGAAAAGGAAGGATGTACCCATGGAAAAGAAAAATAATACACTCATGACAGAGGGATCTATTTGGCGGAAAATGGTGTATTTTGCCATTCCCCTGATTCTTGGGAATCTGTTTCAGCAGCTGTATAATACGGTAGACTCCATTATCGTGGGAAATTTTATCGGAAGTGAGGCCCTGGCGGCTGTAGGAGCCAGTTCTTCCATCATCAATCTTCTGATCGGATTCTGCATTGGTGCCTCCGCGGGAGCTGGCGTAGTCATTTCTCAGTTTTTCGGAGCACAGGATAAAGAGGGAGTCCGCAAAGCGGTCCATACCACAGAGGCCATTGCTATGGGGGCGGGAGTGATCCTGACGATAGCGGGGATCATCTTGACGCCCTGGATATTGCGGATGATGGGAACGCCTGCGGATGTGTTTGATCAGGCGGCCCAATATCTGCAGGTGTATTTTGGCGGAATCGTTTTTTCTGTGATTTATAATATGTCCGCCGGAATCTTGAACGCGGTGGGAAATTCCAAACGTTCCCTGGTCTATCTGATGATCGCTGCGGTATCCAATATTTTCCTGGATCTTTTGTTTGTGGTGGTGTTTCGGATGGGAATTGTGGGAGCGGCTCTGGCGACTGATATCAGCCAGCTTTTATCCTGCATTTTTATCCTGAGATTCCTGATGAAGACCGACAGGATTTATCAGGTCCGTCTTAGAGACATCCGTCTTTATGATCATTTGTTTTCCAGGATCGTAAAGATCGGCCTTCCTACGGGAATCCAGAATATCGTGATCTCCTTTTCCAACGTGATCGTCCAGTCCAGCGTCAACAGCTTTGGGGCCGTGGCCATGGCCGGATTCGCGGCTTATATCAAGATCGATGGTTTTAATATCCTTCCGGTCTTAAGTATTGGGATGGCTGCTACTACCTTTGCCGGACAGAACGTAGGCGCAGGGAAATATGACAGGGTCAAGAGAGGAATGTATGTGTCTGTAGGGATGGGAGTGGCTTATACCATTGTGACGGGGATTTTGCTGCTCTTATTCGCGCCGCAGGTGATCAGGGTCTTCTCCAGCGAACAGGATGTGGTGGCCTGCGGTGTGTATATTATGAAATTTTTCTGCCCCTTTTACTGGATGCTTGGGATCTTGCAGGTGCTTGCCGGAACGATCCGGGGAACTGGAAAGACCTTGCAGACCATGCTGGTATTCCTGTTTTCTCTTTGTATCTTCCGGGTGGCATGGATTGGGATATGCTTATCCATTTCCCATGAAATGTTCTGGCTGATGGCGGCGTATCCGGCATCCTGGCTGGCGGGAGCGATAATGATCCTTTTGTATGCCTGGAAAGGGAAGTGGATGCCTGCTGATTATTACAGGGAACGCATACAGGAAAGGAATCAGGAATAAGACGGAGTATAACGGAAAGAAGCGGGCTTGTTTCCCCTGTGGTTTTATGATAAGATAAGGGGCAGAAAATATCGGCCCAGCAAGGAGGAAGAACATGGGAGAAGAGACAGTTTCCAAGAATTTTATCGAACAGGAAATAGATAAAGACCTGGCAGAAGGAATATACACGGAGGTCTGTACCCGGTTTCCGCCGGAACCAAACGGGTATCTTCATATAGGACACGCGAAATCCATTCTTTTGAATTCAGGATTGGCAAAAAAATATAACGGAACCTTTCACCTGCGCTTTGATGATACCAATCCTACTAAAGAGGATACAGAATTTGTGGAATCCATCAAAGAAGATGTGAAATGGCTGGGAGCGGACTGGAAGGACCATCTTTATTTCGCGTCGGACTATTTTGACGTAATGTACGAGTGCGCCTTGAAGCTGATCCGGAAAGGAAAGGCTTATGTCTGCGATCTTTCAGCGGAGGAGATCCGGGAATACCGGGGAACGCTGACACAGGCCGGAAAGAACAGCCCCTATCGGGACAGGTCTGTGGAAGAAAACCTGCGGCTTTTTGAAGAAATGCGGGAAGGAAAGTATAAGGACGGGGAGAAGGTGCTCCGGGCTAAGATCGACATGGCGTCCCCTAATATCAATATGCGGGATCCGGTGATCTATCGGGTGGCCCATATCTCCCACCATAATACCGGGGACAAATGGTGCATTTATCCCATGTATGATTTTGCCCATCCGATCGAGGATGCGGTGGAGAAGATCACCCATTCCATCTGTACGCTGGAATTTGAAGATCACCGCCCCCTGTATGACTGGGTGGTGCGGGAGTGTGAATTTGATCCGGCTCCACGGCAGATTGAGTTCGCAAAACTATATCTGACCAATGTGGTCACAGGAAAACGATATATCAAAAAGCTGGTACAAGAAGGAATCGTGGATGGCTGGGATGATCCGCGGCTGGTTTCCATCGCGGCGCTCAGAAGGAGAGGCTTTACGCCGGAGTCGATACAGATGTTTGTTGATCTGTGCGGAGTGTCCAAAAGCCAGAGTTCTGTGGATTATGCTATGCTGGAATACTGTATACGGGAAGACCTGAAGCTGAAGCGTCCGAGGATGATGGCGGTGTTGGATCCGATCAAGCTGATCATCGACAACTATCCGGAAGGAGAGACGGAATATCTGGACGCGGATAATAACCTGGAAAACCCAGAGCTTGGAAAGCGGAAAGTTCCCTTCTGCCGGGAACTGTATATTGAGAGGGAAGACTTTATGATCGAGCCTCCCAAGAAATATTTCCGGCTGTTTCCGGGCAATGAAGTGCGGCTGATGAACGCCTATTTTGTCAAATGCGAAAGCTATGAGACAGACCAGGACGGCAATGTAACCGCCGTTCATGTGACCTATGATCCGGAGACAAAAGCAGGGACAGGATTTACCGGGAGAAAGGTAAAAGGAACGATCCACTGGGTAGCGGCTCCCTATGCTAAGCAGGCGGAGGTCAGACTGTATGAAAATCTGGTGGATGAAGAGAAAGGCGTCTATAATAAGGAAGACGGTTCCTTGAATTTAAATCCCAATTCCTTGACTGTCTTGCAGGAATGTATGGTAGAAGACAGTTTTGGAGAGTCTAAACCAGGAGACAGCTTCCAGTTTGTGCGCAATGGCTATTTTTGTCTGGATCTTAGAGATTCTGATCCGGAACATCTGGTCTTTAACCGGATCGTGTCACTGAAAAGTTCATTTAAGTTACCAAAATAAATGAATTGGGGCCGGGGGATTTTTAAAAATCCCCCGGCCCCAATGGAGTATGCGCCATGAATGAATTGACGATCAATCTAAACCCTCATTCGAAAACTCCTCTTTACGAGCAGATCTACAATTATATCAAAGAGAATATTCAGGAAGGCAGGATCGCCTGCGGCGAGAAACTGCCGTCTACCAGGGCCTTGTCCCGTTATTTGGACGTAAGCCGCAGCACTGTGGAACTGGCCTATGAGCAGCTCCTCTCGGAAGGCTATATTGAATCCCAGCCTTGCAGGGGATTCTTCGCGTCCAGGCTGGAAGGGCTGTACCGGCTGACTCAGGCAAAGGAGCAGCCAGAAGAGGCCAAAGAGGAAAGCAAAGCTTATCGGTATGATTTTACACCCCATGGAGTAGATTTAAAGAGCTTTCCCTACCATGTGTGGCGGAAACTGTCCAGAGAGATTTTAATAGACGACAGGACTGAACTTTTCCGGTCGGGAGACTCTCAGGGAGAGTATGGATTCCGCCGGGCAGTAGCCCGGTATCTCTATCAGGCCAGGGGGGTCAACTGTACTCCAGAACAGGTGGTGATCGGAGCGGGAAGCGATTATATCTTAATGCTTCTGTCTATCATTCTGGGAACAGATCATACGGCGGCCTTTGAGGATCCCACGTATATGCAGGCATTCCGTCTGGCGAAAGACTTGGGATTCTTTACGGTTCCTGTTCCGGTGGACAAAGATGGAATGAGGGTAGCGGCTCTGGCGGAAACCGCGGCGGATATTGCCTATGTAACGCCTTCCCATCAGTATCCGACCGGTATCGTCATGCCTGTGCGGCGCAGGATGGAACTGCTGAAATGGGCGGGTGAAAGACCGGGGCGCTATATTATAGAAGACGACTATGACAGTGAGTTCCGTTACAAAGGGAAACCGATTCCGGCTCTTCAAGGATATGACAGCAGGGATAAAGTCATTTATCTGGGAACTTTCTCCAAATCCATCGCTCCGGCGATCCGGCTAAGCTATATGGTACTGCCGGATCCCCTTTTAGAAAAGTACCAGAAAAAACATCGGTTTATCAACTCTACAGTATCTAAAGTAGATCAGCTGATCGTACAGAAATTTATTGAAGAAGGTTATTATGAGAGGCACTTGAACAAGACGAGAGCCTTGTATAAAGGGCGCCATGACGCGCTGATCGAGGAGCTGCGCCCCCTTCTTGATATCTGCCGGATCTCAGGCGAACACGCGGGAGTCCATCTTCTTTTGACTTTTCAGAAGAAGATCACTGAGCGGGAGCTGATCCGGGCGGCTGCCGATGAGGATATCCGGGTATATGGACTTTCTGATTATCGGATCCAAAGATCAGAAAAGGATTGGCCCACCATTCTGCTTGGTTACGCGAATCTTACGGAAGAACAGATTCGGGAGGCGACAGGGACACTGGTTACACTATGGAAGAACATATAAAAAGCGGCAGTCATAGAATGACCGCCGCCTTTTTTGGCCTATTTATTTGGTTTCGTCTTCTTTTGTTTCTTTTCCGTCAGCCTCTTTCTGGTCTGGGGCTTTGGTTTCTGTCTGCTCGTTTGTCTCAGTGGAGTCAGCGGAGCCGGCTCCATCTTCAGTCTGCGCGCTCCCTGTGTTCAGCGGTACGTACTCTCGGTCGGCGGCAGACTTTAAGTCATTGTCCAGATCAAAATCCTCATCCTCAAAGGCGTCCTCCAAGTCTTCTGTGTCCGCGGCATCCCGCTTTTTCAAATAATAGAGAATCCCTGCGGCAGTTCCTGCTACAGCAGCCAGCCCAAGCAGTTTTTTCAGCCAATTTGCCATACCCTTATATCTCCTTTCGTAAGGGACGTTCCCCCTAATAGGTGTATTGTAATACTTTTTGAGGAAAAAGAAAAGGGGAAGGCAAAAGATTGAGAAAAAACCTTTGACAGCTCCTGGTTGAGCGGCCGGCAAAAGTATGGTACACTGTATCCGTGGCTTTTTATTTACTGGAAGGAGAGAGTTATGAGCAGCAATGAAGCACCTGGAACAGCGAAAAGAGGACTGTTCCGAATTGTTTTCAGCAGGACGGGGATCATTCTTTTGATGCTCCTTTTACAGGTCTGGTTCTTAGTAGAGACAAGTTTCTATCTGGAAGAGTACATTGCTTACGTATACGGAGCATTGACGATTCTTGGCGTTGTTGTTTTGATCTATATCATCAACTCGGAAGGCAATCCGGCATTTAAGATGACCTGGATGCTGTTTGTCATGGCGATCCCTGGGTTTGGAACGCTTTTTTATATTTTTACAAAAGTACAGCCGGGGACTCATTTCATGCGGGAGAGACAGGCCGTTCTCAAAGTGGAGACAGACCCTTACATGCAGCAGGAGCGGGAAGTGGTGGAGGCTGTCTGGGCCAGCAGATCCGCCAACGCCCAGCTGTCTTATTATCTGTCCGGCCTTGGATTCCCGACTTACCGGAATACGGAAGTGACTTATTTCCCATTAGGCGAATACAAATTCCGGTCAATGGTGGAGGAGCTGGAGAAAGCCCGTAAGTTTATTTTTATGGAATACTTTATCGTAGAAGAAGGATATATGTGGGACACGATCCTGAAGATCCTGCGTAAAAAAGTGAAAGAAGGAGTAGAGGTGCGCTTCATGTATGATGGAATGTGCGCGATTTCTATGCTTCCTTATAATTATCCGGAACAGCTGCGGAAATTCGGGATCCAGTGCAAGATGTCCAATGCGGTCAAACCCTTTTTGTCTACCATTCAGAATAACCGAGATCATAGGAAGATCTGCGTGATCGATGGAAAAGTTGGCTACACCGGAGGAATCAATCTGGGAGATGAGTATATCAACCGGAAAGTTCGATTCGGTCATTGGAAAGATACGGCGGTCATGCTGAAGGGAGACGCCGTGCAGAGCCTGACGATGATCTTCCTGCAGATGTGGAATGTAGAAGAACGGAAACCGGAAAATTATGAGCGTTATCTGACGAAGAAGCGGAGCGGGCTGAGAAGAGAACTTGGATATGTGATCCCGTACGCGGACAGTCCCTTTGATAATGAGAATGTAGGCGAGGAAGTTTATTTCCATATTTTGAACCACGCAAAAAAATATGTGCACATCATGACTCCCTATCTGATCCTGGACAACGAGATGCTCACCACACTGACCAGAGCGGCCAAAAGCGGAATCGAAGTAATCATTATCATGCCTCATATCCCGGATAAATGGTATGCTTTTGTAGTGGCAAAAACCTATTACAAAGAGCTGATCGAGGGGGGAGTGCAGATTTATGAATATACCCCAGGATTTGTCCATGCCAAAGTTTTTGTGTCGGATAACGATACGGCCGCGGTGGGGACCATCAATCTGGATTACCGCAGTTTGTATCTGCATTTTGAATGCGGCACATTTATCTACAATAACTCAGAGATCGACAGGATCGAGCGGGATTTTCAGAAGACACTCACCAGATGTCATAAGATCAGCCTGCTGGAAGTGAAAAACAGGACCATCCTGACGAAGATCTCCGGTCAAGTGCTGCGGCTTTTGGCTCCGCTGATGTAAATGAGGCTGGTCTGCGGAACAAAACAAGATGCAATAAATTTTGTTTTACAGGCAGGAAAAAATATAGTATAATGCTTAAGGTGATTGTTTCAAGGCGAAAGCCAATGACTTTAGGAGGAATGAATATGGTAAAAGCAGTAGTGGGAGCCAACTGGGGAGATGAAGGCAAGGGAAAGATTACCGACATGCTTGCCAGGGAAGCCGATATTGTAGTGCGTTTCCAAGGAGGCGCCAATGCCGGGCATACGATCGTCAATAATTATGGAAAGTTTGCGCTCCATACATTGCCGTCAGGGGTCTTTTATGGTCACACCACCAGCGTGATCGGAAATGGTGTGGCTTTGGACATTCCAGTATTGTTTAAAGAAGTCCAGTCTATCGTGGATCAGGGAGTGCCCAAACCAAAACTTCTGGTTTCCGACCGGGCCCAGATCGTGATGTCTTATCACAAAAACTTTGACGCTTACGAGGAAGAACGGCTGGCCGGAAAATCCTTTGGTTCCACCAAGTCAGGGATTGCGCCGTTTTATTCGGATAAATTTGCTAAGATAGGCTTCCAGGTCAGCGAGCTGTTTGACGATGCTCTCTTGAGAGAGAAGGTAGAGCGGGTCGCGCAGCAGAAGAATGTACTGCTGGAGCATCTTTATCACAAACCGCTGATCGATCCGGAAGATCTGTATCAGGAACTGAAAAGCTATAAGGAAATGGTTGAACCTTATGTGTGCGATACCGCCCTTTTCATCCACAACGCGCTCCAGGAAGGAAAGAGTGTGCTGTTGGAAGGACAGTTGGGTTCTTTGAAAGATCCGGACCACGGGATTTATCCCATGGTAACCTCATCTTCGACACTTGCCGGTTACGGCGCGGTAGGAGCCGGTGTCCCGCCTCAGGAGATCCAGCAGATCATTACTGTCTGCAAAGCATATTCCAGCGCGGTAGGAGCCGGGGCCTTTGTCAGCGAGATCTTTGGCGATGAGGCGGATGAGCTGAGACGCCGGGGCGGTGACGGCGGCGAATTTGGCGCTACCACTGGCCGTCCAAGGAGAATGGGGTGGTTTGACTGTGTCGCCTCCCGGTATGGCTGCCGGATGCAGGGGACCACAGACGTGGCCTTTACCGTTCTGGATGTATTGGGATACCTGGAAGAGATTCCGGTGTGCGTTGCTTATGAGATTGACGGGAAAGAAACGGATCAGTTCCCGCCTACCCATCTTCTTGAGAAGGCGAAACCTGTGCTGAAAAAGCTGCCGGGGTGGAATTGTGATATCCGTGGAATCAAGCGTTACGAAGATCTGCCGGAGAACTGCCGCAGGTATGTAGAGTTTGTAGAAGAACAGATTGGTTATCCGATCACCATGATCTCCAATGGACCGGGAAGAGATGATATCATATATCGGAAATAAGAGTTTAAAATTCCCACAGGAAAGAGTCGGGGCATAGCGCCTTTTCGATCTCCTTTCTGTGGGGATTTTTTTGTTTCTTAACCTGTCTTAAGAATTCTCTTATTCTATTTTTATATTTCAGCCACAGGCTGTACACATTTTTTCGGTAGAATGTAGATGTACAAAGGGAATGGTACAAAAAGAAGGCATATCTTACAATGTGTATCAATATAATAGTAAAGCGGGGAATAAGGGGTTTGCAAAAGCAAAAGAATATCCGCTTGAAAAACAGAAATGGAGGTATTACTATGCAGCAGAGAAATGAGGATGGCTATCTGGAAGTGCTTTCGATGGAAGAATACCTTACAAAAAGAAAAAAAATCAGAGAACAAGAGAAAAGAAAAGGGCAGGAGCGGCTAAAGAGAGACATGAAAGGGCTGTATCTTGCCGGAATGTATGGATAAAAATCAAGCGGGGAAAAGCCGCCCAAATTATGCGGGGATCGGACTTATGTCTGATCCTCGTTGTCGTCTTTTGGGCCTTTGAGAAGCCGGTATACCAGGATATAGGCATATAAAAGCACAGGGAACAGGATCGTGCAGGCGATGGAAGCCATCAGGAGATCTGCCGAGGCCGGATGATCTATCAGCGCAAAGACGAGAGTGGCCCCATACATAGCAAAAAGCAGGACAGCCCCCAGTCCCGCCAGGATACGTTTTGTCTTTTTCATGAGAATCCTCCTTTACATCTCAGGGAGTCTTTAGTATATTATATAGATAGCAGAAAAAAATTGCAAATGAAACAAATACAAAGGAGTTAGGAATATGAGTCGTACATTATTAGAACAGTGGCAGAGCATCGCATATAATGAAAAGGCAGACAGAGGACAGCTCCAGAGATTCTGGGGATCTTACTTCCAGATCGAGAAGGAGATTTATGAAAAGCTTTTGGACAACCCGGAGGAAGAGGTCAAAGGGACCGTGAAAGAGCTGGCGGAGAAATATGGGCAGGAAGTGCTGACCATGGTAGGATTCCTGGACGGCATCAATGAAAGCTTAAAGGAACCGAATCCGATCGAGACCATGGATGAGGATACGGAAGTAAGCCTTGCTTTTGATAAGGAGAAACTTTATAAAAATATGGTCGCGGCAAAAGCGGACTGGCTCTATGAACTTCCTCAGTGGAAAGAAATTTATTCGGAAGAAGAATTAAAGAAGATGTATAAGGAGCAGAAAGAATCCGGAACGATCCGCAAGGAAAAAAAGATCGGGCGCAACGATCCATGTCCATGCGGTTCCGGCAAGAAATATAAGAAATGCTGTGGCAGATAGTTTTTTGTACCGCGGGGGTTCTCTGCGCGGCTTATTACGCGGTGATCGGCCTGACGCTTAGAAGATGGAATTCCACTTTCGCCAAATTTTGGCCCCTGCTGGGAATCCTACTGCTGTTTCTTGGCGCAGGACAGAATCTGGAAGAACCCGTCCCGCTGGTGATCCGCGGAGCGGCCGGTATTTTGCTGACAATATTCCTCATTGGGGAAGCGGCGATCCTGACAGGTATGTTTTCCTGCCGGGAAAGAGAACTGGATTATCTGGTGGTGCTGGGAGCTCATGTGGCGGGGGTAAAGGTGACAGATTCCTTGAAACGGCGGCTGGACCGGGCAGCAGAGTATCTTAAGAAATATCCCGGGACACGGGTCGTTGTGTCAGGCGGGAAAGGACACGGTGAGGATATTACAGAGGCGGAGGCGATGAGGAAATATCTGGTCAGCCAGGGAATCAGACCGGAGAGGATCTTCTGTGAGGATCGTTCTGCGACGACAAAAGAAAATCTGCAGTTTTCCGCGGGGTATCTGGAAGACATCCGCCGTCCTATTGGGATCGTGACCAATAATTTCCATATGTACCGGGCCTGCAGGTACGCAAAGAAAGCTGGGTATCAGAGCCCATACCGCCTGTGCGCAGGCTGTCATCCCGTGTTGTTTATAAACTATATGGTACGGGAAGGATTCGCGGTGTGGAAGCTTTGGATCTTGGGGTAAAAGCGTAGGATGCGGAGGCAACACAATCCCTCTATGATAAAAGAGAGAGTGGTTTTGAAGAGTTTGGGTATCATCAGATCAGTTGTTTGGATGATTTGATGATACCCTCTTTTTGTAGGGAAGCATCCTGCTATCATACAAAATAGGATCGTAAGCAGCATTTGTTTTTGCACCGAAATTCAGAAGAAAATAATACATGGGAAATTAGAGAGAAGGCATTGCAGAAACGCCAAAGATCAGGAGGATTTCCACAAACAAAAGGCTCCTCTAGTAAGCGTAAGAACATCGACAGAAAGAAGATGTGATTTATAGAAAAAGCAGATAAATATATGTAAAACATCAATTTGCCTTAAAGCGGGAAAGTTTTTATACTAAATCTAAATAAAGAAAAAATACTGAATGGAGGAAAAAAATGAAAAAAAGGTTAGTGGGAGTTCTTTTATGTATATTATTAACAGTGGGGATGCTGGTCGGCTGTGGTGACAGTGCTTCTGAGAAAAATGGAGAAGCATCAAGTGATACGGCAGAAACGGAAAACGTAGAGGAAAATGAGAAAGTCTTTCATGTAGGCGGAGATGCCGCAACTCCAGGCTGGATCCAAACGGATGATGAAGGAGAACTTGCAGGTTTTGATTATGATATGTGGCAGGAAATTGGGAAGCGGACAGGCTACGAGATAGATTATCAGATCATGGAATGGGACGCGCTATGGTCAATGCTTGAGAGCGGACGTTTGGATACGGTTGGAAATCAAATTTCAGTGACAGAAGAAAGAGAAGCAAAATATGTCTTTACAGAGCCTTACGCATACAATATCTACTGCTTAATGGCGGCAAAAGATAATGAAGAGATCCAATCTATGGATGATCTGAAGTCCGGTATGACGATTGCGTGCGAGACAAATACCAGCGATGAAATTATTTTAAATGCGATTAATAAAGATTATGGAATTGAGTTAGAGCCGACATTTTATGACGGAATGTCCGTTCAGGATGTGGCGTTGGGGAGATGTGATCTGTGGCCAAGGGCCGAAACGGGATGCAACGCGACATTAGAAGAAATGGATAATCTTAAAATTGTTGGAAAAACAAGTGTTGTAGAAACAAACGCATATCCATTTTCTAAAACGGAAAGAGGCGAACAACTGGCGGAGATTGCTTCAGAGGCAATTAGGGAAATGCAGGAAGATGGGACAATAAAAGAACTATCGGAAAAGTGGTTTGGCATGGACATCAGTGAGCAGCCGGAAAGTGCAAAATAGCATATGCTACATATTTTTGATTTTTAAGAGAAAGGGAAAGAAGTGATTTCTTGATGTTTCATCAGGGAATCACTTCTTAACAGGTGTTGGCAAGTTGAATTTGGAATTTTGTCTTGGTACATTGCAGGCAATGATAGAAGTGCTCCCGGTAACAATATCATTGACGGTTTTATCTTTTGTCGCTTCATTGATACTGGCGATTTTAATTGCGGTAATTGATTATTTTCGTGTGCCGGTTATCAGGCAGATTTGTGAAGTATATGTTTCCTTTTTCAGGGGGACTCCGCTGATTCCCCAATTATTTCTTTTGTATTTTGGTATTCCTACGTTTATTCCATCGCTTAGGAGTGTCCCGGCATTTACAGTGTGCGTAATTGGATTGACATTGAACTCGGCTGCGTATATGAAAGAAGTAGTGCGGGGAGCGCTTCTTTCTGTATCTGAAGGACAAAAAGAAGCGGCGCTTGCGCATGGGATGACTTCTATGCAGACAATGTTTAGAATAGTGCTTCCGCAGGCAACACGGGTAGCGGTTCCATCGCTGTTTAATAACTTGGTAGATATTGTAAAAGGGACATCAATGGCGTTTACAATTGGAGTTATCGAGATAACGGCAACGGCAAATCTGAGAGCGTCAGTTACTTTTAACTATTTTGAAGCTTATATGGTTTTAATGCTGTTGTACTGGGGAATTATTTTGATACTTGAACGGATGGAAGCCATTGTGGAGAAACACCTTGAAGCAGGATATATAAGATGACGAAAAGGAGCAGATGACAAATGATAAAAATACAAAATTTGCATAAGCGTTTTGGAAAGCTTGAGGTGTTAAAAGGAATTGATTTGGAAATCCAGAAGGGAGAAGTTGTTGCGATTATCGGTTCTTCTGGGACAGGTAAGTCTACACTGCTGCGTTGTATGAACTACCTTGAGGTTCCGGATTCCGGCTCTATTACGATCGGGAATGTTACTGTTACAGCTGGAGAAACATCAAAAAAGGAAATCCATGAATTAAGAAAACATTCTGCTATGATCTTTCAGAATTATAATTTGTTTTCAAATAAAGATGTGCTTCACAATGTAATGGAACCATTGGTAACCGTACAGAAAATGAAAAAGGAAGAGGCCAGAGCCCAGGCGATGGTCTATTTAGAAAAAGTCGGAATGAAGGATAAGATCAGGCAATATCCGATTACTTTATCGGGAGGGCAGCAACAAAGAGTTGCTATTGCGCGTTCTATGGCAATAAAACCCAATGTTTTGCTTTTTGATGAACCAACGTCAGCGCTTGATCCAGAATGGGTTCAGGAGGTTTTGGAAGTCATACGAAATCTTGCCAAAGAAGATTATACAATGATAATAGTCACACATGAGATGCAGTTTGCGAAAGAAGTGGCGGACAGGGTGATTTTTATGGACGAAGGCAAGATTATAGAAGAGGGTTCTCCCAAGCAGGTTCTTGAGAATCCATTGCAGGAAAGGACGCGGGCGTTTCTTAAGCTGTCAAATGTGGAAAATAAGAGTGTCAATGGGACGTATCGAATTATCAAGTCTATGAATTTTGAGGAGATGCTTCCAATGTTTATTGAAGCCGGACTTGAGTTTAAACCGGATTCAAAACCACCTCAAGGGCTGATCGCATGTTTTGAAATGATTGATAATAGTACAGGACATCGAATAGGAGGCGCTTCTCTTGCCAGGACATATGGCGAATTTGTAATTCGAACGGTGGCCATAGAAAAGAAATACCAGGGCCAAGGACTTGGACGAAAATTAGTGGAATATGTGATTGAAGAAGCAAAGAGTTGGGATGCCGGAAGGATTTTGTTAAATGCGAAGGTTCCGGAATTTTACAAGAAGCTTGGCTTTGTAGTTCTCCCAAGGGAGTCTGCTCCGCCAATTTCAGACTGTCTGAGCTGTCCGAGATTCCATAATGGCTGTGAATCTGAAATTATGAAGTTGGAATGGTGATAAAATGTTTTGTTTTGAAACTGGAGTGGAACGAAAAAAAACAAATTGCGAAAAGTGGGATGCGCCGTTTGTAGGTGAAAATGTAATACCGATGTGGGTTGCGGATATGGATTTTGAAATTGCGCCGAATATTACCAGAAGACTTGTGAAAACAGCAGAACAGGGAGCATTTGGATACCAGTTCTTATCGGATGATTATTATAATGCAATTATCGATTTCTTGCGAGAAAGACATGACTATCAGGTAAAAAAAGAATGGATATGCTATGTTCCCAACGTTGTGCTGGGATTATTTCTGGCGCTTCAGGCAGTGTCGCAAAAAGAAGACGAGGTAATCATACAGACGCCTGTATATGGACCTTTTTATAGGGTGGTAGAGGAAAGCGAACGAAAACTTGTTGAAAATCCACTAAAATGCCAAAATGGATATTATACAATCGATTTTGAGGACCTTGAGAGAAAGATAACAAAGAGAACCAAAGTTCTTCTTTTTTGTAATCCGCATAATCCATCCGGAAGAGTATGGAAGCGAAAAGAACTAGAGAAACTGGTTCAAATTTGTGTGCAAAATAATATTTGTATTATTTCAGATGATATACATAGTGATATTGTTTCAAGAAATATGAAACATACTATGATCGCGGAAATATGCAAAGCCAAGAAGGGAAACTGTATAACTGCCACATCCCCTTCAAAACCATTTAATCTTGCGGGCATACATGTGGCTAACTTTATTATTGAAAATGCCGTGATTAGAAAGAAATTCCAAAGACTTCTGAGAATCCATCATGTTGATGAATGTAACGCGTTTGCAGAGCAGGCTTTAATTGGCGCGTACAAGGAATCTGCCGCATGGTTGAATGAAATGAATGCATATGTAGAAGAGAACATTTGCTATTTTGTTGAATATATACAAAAAAACATCCCATTGCTACAAACTCGAAAGCCTGAAGGAACTTATCTGGTCTGGGTTGACTTCAGAAAGACAACAGTCTCGCCGGAAAATCTCAAGGATTATCTTAAGGAGAGATGCCATGTACTGATAAACGAGGGAGAATTTTTCGGGAGAGAGGGAAGAGGATTTGCAAGATTTAATCTTGCCTGCCCAAGAAAAAACATAGAAATTGTTCTTGAAAATCTGAGAAAAGAATTTGCAAAAGATTTTTAACATTTATCTAAAGGATGGAGGATTCCTTCTATTCGCCACATATAATAACGCAAAATGTAAAACCAGTCTTGACAAAAAAAACCGGGATGCTATAATAAATCCATATATGATAATGCGTTGAAGAGAAGAGTAAGACAGGAAAGGGATAAAAGAGAGAGAAGCGGACGGCTGAGAGCTTCTTATCCGGGAACTGTCCGAAGACCACCTCTGAGCGGCTGCAAACCAGCCCGGTGACTCCGTTATCGTCTAGATCAAGAGGTTCCGGCATAGGTCCGGTTCAATTGGGGTGGAACCACGGGAAAGACTCGTCCCCTGCAGCAGATTTGCTGCAGGGGTTTTTATATTGGCGGAATTGTTGGACGCGGAATCCAGAAGGCGGATAGAAAGGTGGAAACAGAGGAATGACATCCATATATGACTGCTATGAATTAAATAATGGGGTAAGAGTACCTTGTCTTGGATTTGGCACTTATAAGGCCGCGGAAGACGGCGGCGGACAGGTGCTCCGCATGGCTTTGGATGCCGGATATCGGTACTTTGATACGGCTTCCTTCTATCAGAATGAAGAAGTTATGGGAAAGGTATTCGGGGAGGCTGAAATCAAACGGGAAGAATTGTTTTTGGCTTCTAAGGCATGGAAGACTCAGATGGGATACCGGGAAGTAAAAAAGGCTTTTGAGGAATCCCTGGAAAAGCTGAAGACGGATTATCTGGATCTGTATTTGATCCATTGGCCCCTTCCGAATCCGGATTATGAAGATTGGAAGGCGCTGGATCTGGATACCTGGAAGGCCATGGAGGAGCTATACCAGGACGGCCGGGTTCGGGCGATCGGAGTCAGTAATTTCCTGCCGCATCATTTGGAGAATCTATTAGAACACGCAAAGGTGTCTCCGGCGGTAGACCAGATAGAATTCCATCCAGGATATACCCAGGAAATGACAGTGGAATACTGCCAGAAAAGGGGGATCTTGGTGCAGGCGTGGAGTCCGCTGGGGAGAAGGAAGGCGTTGGAAAATCCGCTTCTTAGAAGAATGGCGCAGAAGTATCAGGTAAGTACCGCGCAGATCTGCCTGCGGTACGCCCTGCAGCGAGGAGTGGTTCCGCTTCCAAAGGCATCTTCGCTTGAGCGGATGAAGGAAAACCAGGAGATTTTTGATTTCGCGCTTACGAAGGAAGACATGTACCGGATCGGAAGTATGGCTCCAGATGGATGGTCCGGGGAGCATCCGGACAGTGAGAGAGTCAGGGAATAGATCATATACAAGAGAAAATCAGGCAGAAGAGATACGACAGACGAGGAAGGTGAAAGAATGAGCGGCAAAAGAGCTTACAGCCATAAAGTACAGTATTACGAAACAGACCAGATGGGGATCGTCCATCATTCCAATTATATCCGCTGGTTTGAGGAGGCGCGGACAGATCTTATGGAACAGATGGGGCTGGGATATGATGAAATGGAAGCAAGAGGGATTTTAAGCCCAGTGCTGTCTGTGGAAGCAGACTATCTGAGGATGGTCCATTTTGGGGATACGGTGACGATTGAGGCATATATTAAGGAATACAATGGGATCAAGCTTACGGTAGGTTATGAGGTTATTGACGATAAGACAGGGATGGTCCACTGCCGAGGCACTTCAAAGCATTGTTTTATCAACCGGGAAGGAAAGCCTTTATCTCTCAAACACGCATGTCTGGAGATCCATCAGATGTTCGCGGGAGAACTGGAAGACCATAAAAAGAAATCCTAAAACAAATCATATAAATAAAAGAAAGGAAACAAAAATTATGAAAATCACACTGAAAGACGGATCGGTAAAAGAGTATGGACAAAGTATGGCAGTCATTGATATTGCCAGAGACTTAAGCGAGGGATTGGCCAGAGCGGCAACCTGCGCAAAGGTAGATGGAGAGATAGAAGATCTTCGTACAGTGATTGACAGAGACTGTGATCTGGAGATTCTGACCTTTGATTCTGAAGAAGGAAAGGGAGCGTTTAACCACACGGCTTCTCACATTATGGCTCAGGCTGTAAAACGGCTGTATCCAGAAACAAAGCTGGCAATCGGTCCATCCATCGCAAATGGGTTCTACTATGATCTGGATCGGGAGACTCCATTTACAACGGAGGACCTGGAGAAGATTGAGGCGGAGATGAAGAAGATCGTAAAAGAAGACCTGAAGCTGGAAAGATCTTCCAAATCCAGAGAAGAAGCGGTGGCATATTTTAAAGAAAAGGGCGAACCCTATAAAGTAGAATTGGTGGAAGATCTCCCAGAAGGAGAGGAAATCAGCTTTTACAGCCAGGGAGAGTTTACCGATCTGTGCGCCGGCCCGCATCTGATGTCCACAAAACCTGTAAAAGCCTTTAAGCTGACCAGCTTGGCGGGCGCATACTGGCGAGGAGATGAGAAGAATAAAATGCTGACCCGGATCTATGGCGTGGCTTATCCCAAAAAGAGTGAGCTGGATGAGTATCTGCATATGATGGAAGAGGCAAAGAAGCGGGATCACAGAAAATTGGGAAGAGAATTGGGCCTGTTTATGATGAGCGATGAGGGGCCGGGCTTCCCATTCTTCCTCCCCAAAGGAATGCAGTTAAAGAATACACTTCTGGATTACTGGAGAAAGCTGCACCGGGAGAAAGGTTATGTGGAGGTGTCAACGCCCATCATTTTGAGCCGTCATCTCTGGGAAAATTCCGGACATTGGGACCACTACAAGAACAATATGTATACGACCGTGATCGATGAGGAAGATTACGCGGTAAAACCAATGAACTGTCCAGGAGGAATGCTGGTCTATAAGTCAGAACCCCGCTCCTACAAAGATCTGCCGATCCGTATGGGAGAGCCGGGAATCGTCCACCGGCATGAAAAATCCGGTCAGCTCCATGGACTTATGCGTGTGAGATGCTTTACGCAGGATGATGCCCATATCTTTATGACTCCAGAACAGATCCGGGATGAGATCAAGGGAGTGGCTCAGCTGATCGATGAGGTTTACAGCCTGTTTGGATTCAAATATCATGTAGAGCTTTCCACCCGTCCGGAGGACAGTATGGGCAGCGATGAGGACTGGGAACTGGCGACAGAGGGCTTAAAAGGCGCTTTGGACGATATGGGCGCGGATTATATCGTGAACGAAGGAGACGGCGCTTTCTATGGTCCCAAGATCGACTTCCATCTGGAAGATTCCATTGGAAGGACCTGGCAGTGCGGGACGATCCAGCTTGATATGCAGATGCCTCAGCGGTTTGACTTAGAATATACAGGAGCAGATGGAGAGAAGCATCGCCCGATCATGATCCATAGAGTTGCCTTTGGTTCCATTGAGCGGTTTATCGGAATCCTGATCGAACATTTTGCCGGCGCGTTCCCGACCTGGCTGGCTCCGGTTCAGGTAAAAGTACTTCCGATTTCGGATAAGTATATGGATTACGCGCAGAAAGTATACGAGGATCTGGAAAAAGCCGGAATCCGTTCTGAGATCGATACCAGGGCAGAAAAAATCGGCTATAAGATCCGAGAAGCCCAGATGCATAAGATTCCTTATATGCTTGTGGTAGGAGCGAAAGAGGAAGAAACAGGAAAGGTTTCTGTAAGGAGCCGCTTCGCTGGAGATGAAGGACAGAAAGACCTGGCTTCATTCATCCAGGACATTGAGAAAGAAATCCAGGAGAAGACAATCCGGGAAGTGGAAGTAGAAAAAGAGGCATAAAGCAGGGTAAAAATAAGAAAATCGGGCATAATATCCTTGATACAGCCATTGGCGAGTAAAGGAGGGATATTATGCCAGAATTAAGATGTACGGTGCAGACTTGTGCCCATAACCAGGATTTCTACTGTAATCTGGATAAGATCGTAGTGGGAGGAGACAGCGCCAGGCAGGCGGCGGATACTTGCTGCGACAGCTTTACAGAGAAGAAAGAAGGTTCTTATTCTAATCAGATGGGAAATGCTTCTGCGACCTGCGGCATTGAATGTAAGGCAACAGAGTGTATGTACAACGAAAATTGCGCCTGTCACGCGGGAAAGATCAGTGTAGAGGGCGGAAGCGCCTGCTGTTGCGAGCAGACGGAGTGTGCTACTTTCCGCTGCTGAAAAGATCAATAAGATCCCGGAAGGATCCAAGAAAAGGGAGACATTGCGAAACAGATGAAAATCTGTGGAGCAATGTCTCCCCTTTTTGATAAATCCATGAAATACGATATTAAAATGGAGTTCCTATCATATCGTACGGTGTCACTTGATAAACGTAGTAGTTGAGCCAGTTGGTATACAGATTATTGGCCGCGGCCCGCCAGGTGAGGAGGGGCTTGTTCTCAGGGTCGTTTTCCGGGTAATAGTTTTTCGGCATTTTGATAGGAAGTCCTTTTGAAAGATCTCTCTTGTATTCCGTATCCAGAGTGATCCGGTCATATTCTGGATGCCCCATGACAAAAATCTGTCTGCCGTTTTCCGCCATGGCCAGGAAAAGGCCGGCATCTTTAGATTCCGCCAGGATCGTCAGCCGGGGATCTTTTCTTACCGCCTCCAAAGGAATCTCCGTATGCCGGGAATGAGGCGCCAGAAAGACGTCGTCGAATCCCCGTACCAACGGGATCTTCCGGTTCAGGACTTTGTGCCAGAATACGCCAAATACTTTTTGATCCAGCTGTACTTTGTCAATGCCGTAATGATAGTACATACCGGCCTGAGCTCCCCAGCACAAGTGAAGGGTAGAAGTAACGTGGGTCTTGCTCCATTCCATGATCTCCCGCAGCTCCTCCCAGTAGTCTACCTCCTCGAAAGGCATCTGTTCTACAGGCGCCCCGGTAATGATAAACCCGTCAAACTTCTGCTCCTTGATCTCACAGAATTTCTGATAAAATTTATTTAAATGACTGGTGGGCGTATTTTTAGACTGATGGCTGGAAACCGTGACAAATACTACATCTACCTGGAGGGGAGTGTTGGAGAGAGAACGAAGGATCTGCAGCTCCGTATCCTCCTTTAGCGGCATCAGGTTCAAAAGACCAATCTTGATAGGGCGGATGTCCTGATGGGTCGCCCGGTGTTCATCCATGACAAAGATATTTTCTTTTTCCAGGATTTCCTTGACCGGAAGATCGTTTTGTACTCGAATAGGCATACGTTACCTTCCTCCTTTGTTATTTCGCAATTAAAATTATTATACCCCGCGGGAAAATGCGCGTCAACCAAGAAATCCCCCCAAAACAGAGAGGAACTCTGCTGGAGGGATTCTTATTCGTATGAACGGTTCGTCTATTTTTCGAATACCGTCTGTTCCGCAACCGGTGTAGTCAAGGCTTTCAGAGCCCGTTCTACCAGTTCCCGCCGGATCTTCTTGCTGGCTTCGTCCGAGAGGTTGGGATCGCCCAGCGGATAGGGGATACCGACAGCCGGTACGATCCGGTTGGCACCGATCGTGAGAGAGATGGGAACGACCGTGGCAATGTGTACCACCGGGAGTCCCACACGCT
>OGXS01000736.1_pt1 | contig 27272 bp, 22 predicted proteins | sample 1576371 | NCBI WGS metagenome assembly OGXS01 (sample SAMEA3541475, study PRJEB24748) | human gut metagenome | biome: human gut; feature: human-associated habitat; material: faeces | place: China | collected 2012
CTTAAGAATGACACTTTTATTATTTCAAGTGTCACCCTCAAGGGGATTATAGCCAGTCGTCGAACACGGCTTGGGATCCCTTTTTTATTCTCTTTAGCTATTCGGTTTACAGTAAACAAAAAGTGACTCATCGCGGAATATTTCCGTAATGAAGCGGTAAACAGCACTATACCTAACCAAGTTTATAGATAGTTTGAAGTGAATTTAGATGTTAGGTTAGTCAAAGTGGTATAAATTTACTTTCACTTCACTCCCACAATAATCCCTAGCAATCAAAGATGTACTTTCTCAATCTTAGCACGTATTGGTGTTTCAAAATCATTATAATATAGTATAATCTACTCATTAGGCATCAAAAACGAGGGAGAGATACATATGCCATTGGAAGATTTTGAATTCAAACGTGATGGTAATACGCTGAAGGCTTTTGACAAGGCAACTGGCGAACTTATCGATTCCGGCGAGTACGTTGAGGTTACCAGTCACAAGCAGAAACGGCGCTTTGTCGCATTTGAGAAGTACTCATATAAGAAGTTTGAACTGGAAGAAAAGCTCTGGGTCGGCGCGGATTTTCTCAAACGCAACCTGATGAGTTCGGTCCGTTATTTTAACGCTCCGGTGCTGGGCTGCCGGACCTATTTCAATAAAGAGGACGTTGATCGATGGGTGGCTGACAACTTTCTGCCATACCGACGAACGATCGCTCTTTGTCTCAGTGATTTGACCCCCGAAGAGCAGGAATGGGTTAAAGAATTTGCTAATCGATACAACGAACGGGCAAACCAGCTAAACCTTAAACGAAATCCAAATGAGAAAAAGCAATTTATCAAGGATATGCGCAAAGAATGGGTTGACTATATCGGTCATGAGCAGGCTAACCGCCGCATGGCCATGTTTCAGCCGGTAGAAACACCCGATCGCACGGCAATCTATCCACCTATTCAAATTCAAGACGGGCAGTACCGTTTTCGAATGGATCACGCGGGAGATGTCAAGCCGCTGCCAAAGGGTAATATGTCTGAAATCACGATGACGCGCCGAGCATATATGATCAATGGCAGTACGATTGAGTGGAAATTTGGCAAAGGTTTGCGTCCCAAGACTCTATTTGAAGTCGAGAAGCTGCCAGATGACGCGATGTGGCGGTTATTTTCTCGTAAGGTACGCAGCATTGTCTCTCAAATCTATTCAACGACCAGCTACGAACTTTATCTCAAAAATGGCGGCAAACGCAGATAGGGATAGAAAAGCGTCCAGACATGGGCGTTTCTATTTGTGTTGAATTTTTATAGTTATAATATAGTGCAACATATTTAAAAAGACAAAAGAAAGCGCTATAATATCAATGAAGGGTTAGCCCATCCCTTCAGAAATTTCATCTCACGAAATTTTTCACCCAATTCACATTGATTTTGTTTCGCTAGATAGATGATTAACAATCTCATTCCGCTTAGTTGATTATCCAGAATCGTCTCACTGACTGCCAGTGGGGCGATTTTTTTCGTGCTTAAGCGAATGTCCCAAATGCCTGATTGGTTCGTGCATCGCGACAGGTGAGATATCCGTATTGATGGTTGGCGCGCGGCTGTCTGAGCCAGACGAAGCCGCCGTGACGCGACCAGGCATCATAGCTCACAATGACACCCGCCGGCAGCATGGCGATTATTGCTGAATTGGTTCGCGCTCCCCAGCGAAGGTGCAGCGGCATACCTAATAGAAAGCTGCCTTTTTCCTTGTGCCAAGTATCGCCCAGCTCATCAACCCATGAATCGGGAACGGGAATCTTAATCTTTGGCGTTGGTGCCTGTTCAACCTGGATCGCGAGCTGACCATCCGCGTAGCCAATCTTAGGGTCGGTGTAGTAGCCATGGAAGTCATAGGACATGTCGATACCGATACCAGCTACCGAAAAGCTGTTGGTGAACTGCCAGGTGCCGACGTTGGGAACGCCAGGCTGCGACTTGCCATAGTTGGCCACCCAATCGTTTTTGGCGATCAGCTCCGATTGAATCAGCCGCTTTTCCCAGAACCAGGACGCCATCGAATACACGTCCACGTTTAAGTGTTTCTGATCGATCAGGTACTGCAGAAACGCGTTGACGTCAGCGGTCGCGTAATGGGCAAGAGCGTCATCCTCCGCGTCCACCGCCAAGACGCTTTCTTTACCCAATCCCAGCGCGGTTGCATTTTGGTAGAACCACTTGGCCTCATTGATGGCATCCTGCCGACCATTGAAACGAGCGTAGTGATAGCCATGCACGAGCAGTCCCGCCGCCCGCGCGTTGGTTATTTGCGCCTTGGCTTTGGGATTGATGTAGGCATCCCCATCCGCCGAGCCTTGTGTGATCTTAACGATAACCGCCTTTACTCCTTGATTCTTCAATGCTTGGAAAAATGCCGGCTCATCAGGCTGGTAGCTGCTGATGTCGGCGACTAACGGAAAACTGGTCATAAAAACATCCTCCTTTTAACTGTTATATTATAAATAGACTGGTATTGAAAAGCCGAACCACGATTCTTGATTAGCAATCCGCGCCCGACTATAATAAAGACGTAAATAAAAGGGCCTGACGCCTGCACAGCGCCAAGCCCACGTTGTCATCATCGACAGCGCCTTACTTCAATTAAATAGCAGAAATAAAGCACCGTCCCAGTCGCCAAACTGCGGGACGATGCCTTTTTTATTCTCTCGGCTTCTTCGGCCAGAGAAAGACCACCGCGATGACCAACGCCAGAAAGCAGACGGTTCCCAACGCGGCCAATTGCACGGTTTCCGGCAGGCCAGGCAGCGCACTGAGCACTTTTGCCAAGCCCGCGAACGGATCAAGGTCTGACATCATTCGAGCTCCTTCCCGAAAGAAGGCGGCCCAGAGCAGTCAAAACGACTTTCATCATGGCAATCGCCTCCCCTCATAATGTTTCCAGAAGAAGCAAAGCGCTGCCATCAGACAACACCTTAATTATATTGACTTCAGTAGGGGATACCAATTCTTTTGCGTGATAAGTCATTTTATTATAAATTATTGTTATAATATAGTATAATTATTAATAGTTGGACGGTTATCATCATCCTCGCCCAACTTTAAACGCCTGTATATCAATAGTTTGCTGCATGTTCCGACTAATCATTGTTAGCCATTCGTTCATATAACAGTAGTCACTGACGTCCGCGTTTTTCCTCTGCGCGGGCGGTTTTTGAATCTGGTATAATCTTCACGAGGGTTTAGTCATCCCTCGCTTACATTGTTGCTGGCTATTATTGATTCATTTAACTAGCAATTCCATTCGTATAGCGCCTTGCCGATTGTGGTGGGGCGTTTTCAAATTGCAAAGCTGGGTTAGATCAGCTATAATTATGGCGTAAACAAAAAGAGTAAGCGTGCGGCAACACACTTACTCCGCTGTCTTTGAAAAATCGACAGTGTTTCGCTAAATACTGATAATTCAACGATCCACCATCTTAGAGCGGCAACTCAAAGATGGCTTTTTTATTGGCTAAAAAAGCACAATGAGTACAATGAGCAGGCTAACAAACACGATGGCCGTTAGCAAGATCATTACCCAAATCTGAAGCAAGCGTGGCAAATCAGGCAGTTCATGTAAGATTAATGCCAAACCTTTAAACAGATTAAACATCGGCTCGTTTCCTTTCCTAGGATAGAAAATGAGCCACGGGTTTGCTCCATTGGCATCACTTCCTTCTAAGCGAAGCACTGCCAATGTTCTCAGACAAGCATATTATATCATAACCGAGGCAGCAGCTCGCTGACCTCGGTTTTTTGATGCCCAATAGGCACTCCAAAATTTCCCTCTCAGACGAATCGAAATGACCAACTACCCATCGAATGATTTTTCAGTGCGTCTGAGAGCCGATTCTTGATTTTAGTCAATAATCTAGTTGATCCGCGGCGGAAGTGTTATTTGTACATAATAACACTTCGCAAAACGCTCTATATCGGCATTCATTTTTATGCTAAAATTAAGACGTGTTATTTGTTTATATATCGTAAAAATGATACTTATTGATTTTCTAAAAATTTGAGACCGTCAGATCAGTTTTTGGATATTTAGGAAGAAGGGTGAATGGATGCGACAGATCGTACTGCCAATTAAAAATGATGAGGTCCTCAAGCAGGTGCAGGACACATTATTGAATGACTTCAAATTTGGACGGCGCAACTACACCATCTTTCAAGTTGGCAAGGCAACGCTGCTGCGAGTGAGTGACGTTTTGCGGCTCAAGCAGTCCGATGTCTTTGACGACTATGGAGCCATCAAGCAGCACGCGTTCATCAAAGACAAAAAGACCGGCAAGCAGAACACGCTCTACTTAAAGCCGGTCATGATGGATTTGGTGATGTATCAGCAATGGCTCAAGCGCAACGGCTACGAGGGGACGACCGAGTGGCTTTTCCCTTCCACGACGCGCCCGCAAAAGCATATCGATGAGCGCCAGTTCTACAACGTGATGGCCAAGGTGGGGGACCTGCTGGGGATCAATTACCTTGGCACGCACACGATGCGCAAAACGGGGGCCTACCGCGTTTACGTGCAGTCCAACTACAATATCGGTCTGGTCATGAAGCTGCTGAACCATTCCAGCGAAGCCATGACCTTGGCATACCTGGGACTGGATCAGGTCAGCCGGGAGCATATGCTGGATAAGATTGATTTCGGGTAACATATGATATATAAAGTAGATTCAATGATTCAATTCATTCATTATGATCCTTAAAGACAATAGCTAATAATATAATGTCATTATCAGTTATTTAATTTTGGGGGAAATTATTATGGATGAGTTAATACTAATCGCCATTTTAATTGGTGGTTACTATGCCGGGAAAAAGATTTTCGGAAATAGCAAAGCTGCTGGATGGATTGGAGTTGGTCTTGCAATCCTTGTATTGGCGGGCCTTTTTGCAAGCAGCTTATTTTTAATTGAGGTTGTTCTTTTCATTATCTTTACTTCGCTTATCATTCGCTGGACACGTAACTATTTTGCGGTAAGTAAGGAGATTAGGGCTTGGCGACGGGCAAAATATCCTGAGACAAGCCCTTATAAGATTTCATCTGACTTAACTGAAGCAATTTATGAATCAGATGATGCCGAACCAGATATTCCTTATAACCGAGTCTCTGCTTTTAATGATAACAATGACATTCTAACTGAGAATGATGGCGTTATTCCTATTTATTACGATGCCAAACCAGCTGATAACGAAATGGCCTTTCGTGAATTTGGTATCTTGATTACGACTAAGGGTGTCCTTTACAAAAAGCAGGTAGAGGATCCTGAGACCAAGGATTCGAAGGCTAAATCATACATAGCCGAAACGACGGTACTGCCATTCTCCAATGCCTACAAAGTAACTTTTGATGAAGAGAATGATGTATTGACGGTTTACTATGCTGATCGACACACTAAACAATTAAGCGAATGTGGAAATGGTAAGCTGCTTTACAATGCATTCTCTACCGCAATCAATAATGGATGGACTCGTAACGTTGATCGCGTTCTTAAAAAGACTTGGGCTGCTCAAAAAGAATCGCTTAAGGATATTGATAAGGTAATTAAAAAGGCTGAAAAAAGTGCCAAAATTCAAGAAGCCAACCGCTTAAACACCAAGTCAGCAATCCTGTCTTCAAGTCATATAAATACACTTAATCAGCAATTTAAGACGCAACAGCTTAATGCCCGTTTTGGTGCTAGTCAAGGACATGGTGTTGCTGCCGAGCAAGCAAATTGGGTTAGTGACTACTTTAAAGGATTGAATCCATCAGCCGAGGGACATACGAATATTAAGTCAGGTGCTGATCGTATTCGTCAGATATCAGGCGAGATGATCCAAACTAAATACTATGCTTCAGCAAGAAGTGGTGTTAATAACTTCATTAAAAAAGGTTATGTTAATAGCAATGGCAAGCCAATGACGTTAGAGGTGCCAAAGGATCAATACAAGGAAGCCATTGGGATAATGCAACAAAAGATTGACCAAGGAAAAGTACCAAACGAAACGAATCCAAGTAATGCATACAAATACGTCAAAAAAGGTGCCTTAACCTACCGTCAGTCTAAGGTAGCAACTCTCTCCATTTTTGATCGTGATTCAACGATTAAGATTCAGGGTAAAGAAGTCAAAGTTCCATTTGCTGAAAAGCTTGTTGTCTCAGCTGGTACTGATTTCTTGACTGGAGCAGCAGCGGCGGCACCAATGTCAGTTGTCAACTTTGTCTGGATCTATGCAAATAACCGTTGGCAAGGAGTTGATCGTACTACTGCCACCAAGAATGCAATGATTGGATTCGCTAAGCCAATGCTGATTGGTGGTCTGATGTATACTGTTGCCAGCCAGTTTGCTGGGAGCGAATTAGCAATGAAAACAGCCGCAAAATTTGGAATTGAAAAGGCTAGCCGTGATGTTATCGCCAAGAGGACTATGGGTGCATTAACCGTTGTCGTTGCGGTTGGACCTGATGCAGTAAACTGTCTGGTTGGTAAGATTTCCTTTCAACAATTAGTTAAGAACACCGCTGTTACCGGCGCAGGTATGGCTGTTGGTGGTGCTCTAGGTACTGCTATTCCGGTTCCTGTTGTGGGTACTCTTGCTGGAAGCATGCTTGGAGGCTTTGTTGCCAAGAAAGTATTGGATCATTTCTCTGAGGATGATAGCGTCATTATGGCACGAATTGCAAAGCAAGAGTTTATTGAAGTCGTAATGTTTATGCCTTTGACCAAAGAAGAATTTAATGATATTGCTCAAACGGTTTTCGATCCCAAAGAAGCGCCTAAGCTGTTTAAATTGATGTTCCAAAATGGGGGACGTGATCGCGAAGGTATCGAAAAATCACGTAAATACATCGATGAAACCCTTGAAAATCTGGTTGTTTCTAAGTTTAAGGCTCGTGAATCTTTTGATGATGAAATCATTGAAGCAGTACGTGATGAATTCGGTAATTTTGAAATGGCAGCCAATTAATATATAGCATCAAAACAGGCTCATGGGAATTCCCACGGGCCTGATGTTGTATTAAAGTTATTACATAGATGAGAACTGCACCATACGTAAATCATCCTTGGCAAAAGTGTAGGCTTAAACGCTCTCGATGCAGCGAGGATCCCAAGCCTAGTCAAAGAAAAGGCCGTGATAAATATGCTGAAAAATGATGTACCAACCAGCGACATAAGCACATTGAAAAACTCACCATCATTAGTCTTTGAACAGGCTGCCAAAACTCAAACTGGCGTATATATTTTGGATCATAATGTACCGAGCGGCGTGGTCATGTCAGTTAATGACTACGAAAAAATGGTTGATGAAAATGAGCGGATACTTGATGAGATTACTGAATTAAAGGCTATGATTCGCCTTAGCAACGCTGCTCCAGAATTAGTCAGCGACTATCAAGTTCGAGGCGAAATAGCCTTGCAAGAGCCGGTTATTGATGAGAATGATGGCTGGGAATAACTGGCTTAGATTCACTCACTGTCATTGCGCAATAACCAATATTTGTATTGGCAAAATGTAGGCGATAAAACTAAAAAAGGCATCCCCATATCGGAGATGCCTTCACCCCCACATGCAATGGGGAAAACATATATATCTTGATCCATTCATCACATTAACATCAGGATCACGCCCGCATAAAGCGAGGAAACAATCCTAGTATATAACGTCAAAGTAAGAAAGCAACCCCAGTTTTGGAGCTGCTTTCTTTTCGTTTGAACTTGGCTAATACATCCCGAATCTACTTATGAAAAATCACTCGAGGAAAGCCGACTTATTTTTTCTTCTTAGACTTGTCATCCGCTTCTTTAAGATCGTCCACAAGTCCATCGCTAATTAGGTCATGGATGAACTTGCGCGCTACCGAATCCTTAACATGAATCACCTTGGTTCTGCGTGATTTTCTGCGCAGAGAAGCAGCAGATGCCATATAAAAAATCCAACTGACAAAGCTGCCAGCCACCAAGAAAAGCTCGTTTTGAAAGACACGCATGCCGATAAAACCAGCCCCAAAAATCAGCAGCATCAGAACCAGTACGATCGTTTTTTGTTGGTTCACTCTCTCTTGTTGCCGCTTCATCAATATGAGCTGCGGATTGCCTTGGGGGATGATGGATGCGAATCTGATATTGAGCATCAGCAGAAGAGTTTCCAACAGAATTACCAGCAGCATCGATATCCCTATGATTCTAATTACAATACTCATCAAATCGCCTCTTGCGTTTAATTTATGGTTCGATTTTTTGCTTGTATGTATTAAGGATACCGCAACTTAAATGGGTATTTTACATGATCAAAAGAACTGTTAGTACAAGTTGGATACACGTTATAAAAATTCAAAAACAAAGACTGATAACAGCTACACCAATCGAATTTTTTGGCACGACTTAAAATAATCTCCTCTTTTCTATTTTTTAGTCGTAAAGAGCATAAGGGGAATCTACTACTGACACGTCAGCAGCCCGTCAGTGACGGGGATTCGGGAGTAGCCTCAGATTTCCTCGTCTGCGCCTATAATGACTCCTCAATGCGTACTTTTACCTACCCAAACCGAGTCTGCAACGCGTCTATCTTTGATTTGAGAATTCTCTACGTTTTTGATCAAAAGCTGAGTCAAAATCCGACATGATGTTGTGCAATTTTAGACTGCCATTTTTGTACAATTTTGCTTTGCCGTTTCTGTACATTTTTAAACTGCCAACGAGAATTTTGGCAAAATGTAGGCGATAAAATCCAACAGCAAATCATTCATAATTAGTCTGGCTAGCAACACGAAGTTCCGAATAAAAATTGACAAAATGTAGCTAATGAAGTCGTTGCAAACGAGTAGAGATGACCTCGAAAATATCAAAATACAGGCAATCAAAAAGAAGCGATCTCTGGAATTCCAGTGGTCGCTTCTCCTAAGTTTAATCCCATAATTTATAGGTCATAAAACTAGTAGCTTGTAGTATTAAAGTTCTCTAAATTATAGTTATGAAATCATTGATAATGCGCTTTTATAAGCTTCTTTATCTGATCTTAAGCAAAGTAAGATGCCAGCAGCAATAAATCCTTGAATAATGTGAGTAGCATCTGGCTTTATTTCCATCAGAAATTCTTCAGGGGATACAGAAAATCGACTTATTGTCTTTTTTCGATTGTTAACATCTTTTCCAACGAACATAGAACTTTGAATATCATAATAAAAATCCAAATGGGAAGAAGCATTTCTAACTCGCCTATCTAAAAGACAAGTTAAAAAACTCCAATCTATTTTTGAGTGGTTTAGACGATTTATTAAGGCTCCAGCACTCTCAAAATATACCTTTTGAATATCAAAATCTTGATGATTCACTAACCGATCAATACATACCAAGCGCACTAAAATTTTTTTATCCAACTCAAAAGCCATTTTAAAATCTTCAGTTTCCATATTTGCTAAAATCATCCTAGAGAAAGACGGATTCTCCCCCCTACCTTTAATATATTCATTCAAGCTTAGATGATAATTTATGTAGTTATCATATGCTTCTTTGTCACTAATAAGCTCATTTTCTTCAGTTCCTAATATAAAAGAACTTATTAATTCAAACGTCTCATTAGCACTTAAGTCAGTTGCTAGGTTAAAGATGTCAAAGATCCTTTTAGTGACCATTTTTAACTTATTCTTTGCTACAGTATCATTACTAAAAATCTCATTAAAGTCATGTAAAAGCTGAACTGAATTAATAACCAAATGTATCTAACCTCTTTATAACGCCGTTTGTGAAATTAAGCTAGAAAAATTCAATAATTATAATATCATAAGTAAACAATAGAGTATCAGGCTCGCAGATTTTCTGTGAGCCTATTTTCATATGCAGATCATTCTCCAGTCACAATGCCACAAGTGATTAGTAACATGTGATTTGTGATTAATCACATGTGTCCCAGCGCACTCTCAGCCCATCAAAAAAGCCGTCCAGATCCAGACGGCTTTCTTAATTAAAGCTCTTTACCATTGTTGGCAATTACGTCACGATACCAGTAGAACGAGTCCTTCTTGTATCGTTTCTTGGTCCCATCGCCATTGTCATCAATATCAACATAAATAAATCCGTAGCGCTTCGACATCTGTGAGGTGGAGGCGCTGATCAGATCAATCGGTGCCCAGCTGGTGTAGCCAAGCAGGTCAACACCGGCATCGACTGCCTTCTTCATTTCGCTGAAGTGCTGCTTGAAGTAGTTGATCCGATAATCATCGTGAATGGTACCGTCGGCGTTCAATACGTCCTTGGTTCCCATCCCGTTTTCAACCACAAACAGCGGCTTTTCATACCGATCATATAGTTCCAGAAGCGAGATGCGCAGGCCCACCGGATCAACCGTCCATCCCCATTCGGTCGTTGGCAGATAGGGGTTCTTGCCGCCGACCACGGTATTGCCGGAAGTCATCTCCAGGCCGCTTTCATCCCCCGCAGCCAGCAGTGACATGTAGTAGCTGAATGAGATGAAGTCGACCGTGTTTTCACGCAACAGCTTCAATTCTTCTTCGGTTGCGTCCAGCTTGATGCCGTTTTTCTTAAAGAAGTCCAGCACCAGTTTAGGATACCGGCCCTTAACCTGAACATCCGCACAGTAGTAGTTCATGGTGTTCTTGTTAAAGGCAGCCAGAACGTCCTCAGGCTTGGCTGTTGCCGGGTAGGTCGTCAGCTTGGTCAGCATGCAGCCAACCTGACTGCCCGGAATCATCTCGTGGCACATCTTGGTAACGATCGAAGAAGCCACGAATTGGTTGTGCAGCGCTTGATACTCATCCTGTTCAAGGTTGTCGCTACGGTCGGGAATGATTCCTGCGGAGATGAAGGGATGCCGTGTGACGCTGTCGATCTCGTTAAAGGTCAGCCAGTACTTTACGTCGCTAAAGCTTTCAAAGCAGACCTTGGCAAACCGCGTAAAGTCATCGATAACGCGCTTATCCGCCCAGCCGTTGTACTTAACCGCGAGATTCAATGGCATTTCATAGTGGGAGAGAGTCACTAATGGTTCGATGCCATACTTGCGCAGTTCCGCGATCACGTCTTGATAGTACGCAACGCCTTTTGGATTGGGCTTCGTCTCTTCACCGGTCGGAAAAAGCCGCGTCCAGGCAATCGAGAAGCGAAAGACCTTAAAGCCCATCTCGGCAAACAGCTTGATGTCTTCTTTGTAGCGGTGATACATATCGATGCCGCGCCGCTTTGGATAGAAGGTGTCGGACTGATCCTTGATGGCTTCTTCAACCTTTTTTGAATCAACGGCGACCTGTTTGCGATAGTCGTTGCCGGCATTTGGATTATAGCTGGCCACATCGGCAACCGACATGCCCTTGCCATCAACGTTCCAGGCACCTTCAACTTGATTGGCGGCTACTGCACCGCCCCACAGAAAATCATCCCTAAATCCCATTTGTTTCGCACCTCGTATTCGTTAAGCCGTGACCACGGGGAAGTCGAATTCCTCTTCGCCAGGCATCGTTACGACAACCATTACGCTCGTCTTGTAGTCAGCCTTTTCAACACCGGCAAAATCAACCCTGACTGCTGGATCGCCGGCCTTAACCTGCTGACCTTCCTTGAGCAGCATGTCAAAGTACTGACCGTTGAGCTTGACGGTATCAATCCCGATATGAACCAGCACTTCGGCACCTGCTTCGGTCTTGATGCCAAATGCGTGCCCCGTGTTGTAGACCATGGCCACCGTTCCACTGACTGGTACGCGCACCGTGTCGTCAGTCGGCTCAACCGCAAAGCCATCGCCCATCATGCCGGATGAGAACACCTCGTCTTCAACGGCGCTCAGCGGCTCTACCTTACCGGCAACCGGTGCTTCCATCTTTACACGGCCAACCCTAACCGTGGATGTGGAAGGCTGCGTTGCCGTTGCTTGAGCAGTTGCCTGTGCCGTAGCTGCATTAGCCGCAACCGGTGATTCCTGTTCTTCTTCTCTAGCTTCTTCCTTGATTTCCTCGCTGGCAGAATCCTTCCAGGTGAACAGACTGACTACGAATGACAGAACGAATGAGACGCCAAAGCCCCATAATGCGTGGATGATGTTGGCAGGACTGCTCTTATCAACGAAGATTGCCAGACTGGCCAGCCCAGGACCAACTGGAGCCAAGGCATGCAGGCCGATGATTCCGATGAAGGCACCGCCAACAAACGAGCTGCCCATAACGCTGAACAGGGCGCGCTTGTTCTGCAGGGTGATACCGTAGATAGCTGGCTCAGTGATGCCGCAGAGGGCCGAGATCCCACCAGAGATGGCAGTAGAACGCAGCTTGGCATCCTTGGTCCGGATAGCAATTGCAAAGCAAGTACCGGCTTCAGAGATGTTGTGGGCAAGGGATGCTGGCAAATAAAGCATTTCCTTTTTCAGCGATCCCAAAGAGGCAACCACGTATGGAACGAATGGCTTGTGCATCCCAGTAGCAACCAAAAGCGGCAGTACGGCAGCCAAAATTGCCATGGCAACCCAGCCGAAGCTCTTGTACAGCCAGAGAATTGCGGACGTGAAGCCTTGACCGGCAACGTAGCCGGCAGGGCCGAGGAACAGCAAGGTAACCGGCACCGTAACGGCGATTCCGACCATTGGCACCAGGAACATCCGCGTTGACTTCGGACTGTACTTCATCATCAGCTTTTCAACGCCCGCGTAGAACAGGACGGCCAGGATTGCCGGCAGCACCTGTGACGAGTATGTAACGTTGGTAGCGGTCATGCCAAACAGCTTAACGCCCTTAGCAAGTGCCGTAACCATGTCTGGCAGTACCAGCACGCTGACTACAGACATGGCCACCAGCTCATTGACGCGCAGACGCTTGGCCGTCGTAATGGCAACCAGCAATGGCAGGAAGTAGATTGGCGCGTTCCCAGCCATCGTCAGAACCTGATATGTAGTGCTGGTATCGCTCATCCAGCCAAACATCGCAAATAGCATCAGCATTGACTTCAGCACACCGCCACCCGCGATTGCCGGAATCAGTGGCTGGAAGACCGCAATGATGAATTCAAGCAGTACCTGATACCACTTGGCGTTGGACTTGGCCGGCCGTGCATTGCCCTTGGATCCGCCCGTGACCTTTTCAACGGCATCATACATTTCCGCAACCTGATTGCCGATTACGACCTGGAACTGGCCATTGCTGACGGTAGCTCCCATAACTCCAGGAACCTGCTTAACGGATTCAACGTCGGCCTTGTCAAAGTCGTTCAAAACAAACCGCAGACGCGTAGTACAATGCATCAGGCTAAGAATATTGCCTTCACCTCCTGCATATTTGACGATCTGCTTTGCGCTCTTGTCATAATCCATCTTACTCATTCCTTTCGTTTTGGATTTGAAAATAATTAGAAATAAAAATCGGCTCCGTGGATCAATGATTACCATCATCACTGGTTCAGAGTCGATTTTTTAAAATAGCTAACTTTATTTTATTTAATAAACTCTAATTATTTTTTAATGAATATTATGGTGTTACATACTACTAGCTATTTTTCCAAAGTCAATCGTTTGCATAGAATTTTGTATAAACGCATAACTCATTTGGCTGATTTTGACAAAAAAGCTTTGAAGACAAATTCCTTATTTACGAACACCCATTCGCATATTATAATAAAAAGCAAACAGATGTTCAGAAAAGGGATGATCAAAATGGACACTTCAGCAGAGCCGAGGGGAATCTTTCTCGTGATCGACAACAAGTCATTCTATGCCACGGTCGAGTGCACGATGCGCGGCCTGGATCCGCTCACCACGCCCCTGGTTGTCATGTCGGACGCCAAGAATACCGGTGGCGGATTGGTGCTGGCATCTTCTCCCATGGCCAAAAAGCTCTATCACATCTCCAACGTCAACCGCAAGCGCGACCTGCCGCTGGACAACCATCTGATCGTCGTACCGCCGCGGATGAACACGTACATCGAGAAGAATCTGGCGGTCAACAACATCTACCGCGAGTTCGTGGCTGACGAGGACCTGCTGCCGTATTCGATTGACGAGTCGATTCTGGACATTACGCATTCCTGGAAGCTGTTTGGGGATGACCCACTCTCAGTCGTCAAAAAGATCCAAAAGACCGTCAAAGATCGGCTCAAGTTGATAACCACGGTTGGCATCGGCGAAAATCCGCTTCAAGCAAAGATTGCATTGGACATCTACGCCAAGCACGATCCGCGTTTTATCGGCGAGATCACGTACGACACGGTCAAGGAAAAGATCTGGACCATTCCCGAGATCACTGACGTCTGGGGCATCAATCAAAAGACCGCCAAGAATCTGGCCAGACTGGGAATCAATACCATGAACGACCTGGCGCACGCGGATCCGTTCATTCTTAAGGAAAAGATGGGCGTTATCGGCACGCAGCTGTACGCGACCGCCTGGGGAATCGACCGGACTGATCTGGCCGAAGAGGTGCTGCCCAAAGATAAAAGCATCGGCAATTCACAGGTGCTGCCACGCGACTATTACAATGCCCGTGAGATCGAGATCGTCATTCGCGAGATCGGCGCTCAGGTGGCTTCTCGACTGCGCGCGCACAAGAAACAGGCGGGCGGGGTGTATCTGTCCATCAGCTATTCGCTTAGCGCGCCGACTGAAGAAACTGGCTTTGCCCATTCGCTGAAGCTTTCGGATTCCACGGTCAATCCCGATATCATCAACGAGCAGCTCGTCTATCTGTTCTATACATACTGGGATGGGGAGTCGCCCGTCCGCCGCATCAGCGTGGCCGCGACTCGGCTGGCCGACCGCTATGGCGAGCAGCTGGATCTGTTCAGCACGCCCAAGCACGATATGGTCAAGGTTGAGGACACGATTGACAAGATTCGGCAGTGCTTTGGCAAGACGGCAATCATGCGCGCATCGAGTCTGGAAAAGGGCGGTACGTTTATTGAACGAAGCAAACTGGTAGGAGGTCATGCAGGTGGACAGAGTTTGGAATAAAGATCAGGAAAGCACGCGGATCTGCGAGCGCATCAAGCGGAACTTTACCAACCGGCGCCGCACCAGATACTGGGTTTCCGTAGTTTATTACGAGCCGGAGCAGGGCTACAACATCTTCTTTAACATGCAGCCGCAAAATACCTACAGCCGCTCCATTCCGATTTCACGGCTGGCAAACTGCGCCTATTCCGAGTTGCTTGATATTATAACCGAGGTTCGGCAGACATATCACTTCACGCTCAACTATCTGAACTTCAACGAGGAACAGGTCCGTGAAATGAGGCGAATGTTCCGATGAAAATGGAGTTTTACGATGATGACGAGGCCGACAAGCTGGCCACGCAGTTCTTCAAGCACTATTACCATGATCGTGGCAAGATGAAGTGGGGCGGATTCTTATTGTCTGAGCATACCGCAGCCTTGAAAAGGGAATTAGCCAAGGAACAAAATAGTGATTCTAATCAATAATTCTTCGATAATGGATATGCATTCCGTTTGATTTTACGGCTATCATGTTACAATCGTGGTTGGGGTTGTTCTGCACGCAAACCCTAAACGCTATTACATAAGCCCCATTCCCCAAACCGGGCTTACCATACTTTTAGACGGTCATGTGCGATGTGGCCGCCTTTTTAATCGACATGATATAATACAATTGAGGCCATATAATTGTCATTCTAAGTGAGTGGCGGGGCGGTTGTATCTTCGTGATATGACCGTCCTTTTTTGTGTTATAATGGCACCATACTAATGGTAATTACTGGCGATCCATGCTTCCTAATCTGGATCGCCTTTTTTGTACACTAAAAACGCTGCTTCATGCCTTAGTCAGACATAAAACAGCGATATTAGTCAATTAATCATGTTTTTAATTTATTGTATTACGTTATTAACTGTGTCATATAAATAATTGAATTATTGTATACAACTATTTAATACATATTATTTTAACAGTGAACAAAATAATTATCTGAGAGAAGAATATTTAAGCTGCCTGTTTATCCACCATGGCTAATTTCTGCTGTAGCTCGATGCGCATCTGACCCAGCATTAGGCAGTGCTCAGGGCGGTTATAGATGGCAGGACCGTCCTTCATCATCTTGGTCTCGCCCTCAATCAAGCCATCCATCAAAGAACAGATATAAATGCGCTTCTCCAGCGTCCCGGTATCGGTTTGGTTGGTTTTAGTCAGCAGCCGCTCGCAAAGGATCAGACAGTCAAGCATGAGGTCATAGATCTGCTGATTGTAGACGGTACGATCGTTCATCTGGCTGAGTAGATCAAACTTCTTAACCACTTCTTCATAGGACTGGGTAAACAGCGCGGAAGCATCGAGCATTTTAAAATCCTCCTTTATAGCGAAAAAGCCGCCTGGACCAACTCCGGCCTGGGCGACTTTATTTAAGGGTACTTGATTAAAGTAAATAATCACCAAATCTTCAGACTGGGGATAGAATGATCATTCGGCCACCGATTCCCCATATCAAATCGGCTGCCTGCATCATAAACCAATCTCGTTAGCAGTGCCTATCAGTTTTCGAGCCTATCATATGGTCAAACTTGATAGGCTTTAATTTAGTTATATTATAGTACAATTATATATTTAAGTCCATGGATTACCGTAATACCAGGTACACAAAAAGCCGCGCTCTCAGGGAATGAACGCGGCGAGGAAGATAATCTGAAAAAGCATGAGGGGTTGGGGGATGTACCTGGACTCATCCGGCAAGACATTCTCAGGCAGCATCCTTTCTTCCGCCCCTCTATCTATACTTTACGCAAGCAATCGTCTTTCGCATTTTTTATCTTGGATTTTTTTGAAGTTTTATGTGTAGGTTTTCTGTCACTTATCGTGTAGATTTCGGATATTTTCTACACGCCAACGATTTCTGTGATCATCGCCTACAAATTGTCCGAATTGTTGGGATAGAAAAACGTGTACTGTTGATGGACACGACTACCAGCAGCCAGATATGGCCACTCAAATGATGGTGATGGCCACTTGGGATGACATCAGCTGCACACGACAAGTACTATACAGGACCATATGCACCACAGTGTATATACATAGACTGCATATACAATCCCCAGGCCGGCGGAGAGGGAGTGGAACGAGGGCTCACTCGAGGCGATGGTAAGCATGGCACATGCGGCCCGCCGGAGAGGAGACCCGTGGAGCGGGAACGGAGCCGGCCTGGGGAGCTGCCTAAGCGGGGATGCCTTGTTTTTGTAATGCAGATAATTCCATATCATATAGACTGATTTAATTTTTAGTATTCATTTATTTACTGTATAACGATGTACAATATATAACTGAATACTAATCTACAATAAATAACTGTATACAATTAATTGCTATCAATCATAATGGTGTCCTATCGACCAAATCAATTTGTTGTATACAATAAATAACCATGTATCATTATTTATTGTATATTTGTGTCAGAAAAAATTCAGCACAGTCCGACTCATAGACGATCAAATCTAATCTAAGTCTTAGCCACGTTGAATCAATTTCAGCTAAAGTCTATTTCAAGTTCAAGGTCATCGTTGTTCTGTACTGCGTCACTTAATCAAAATCACACGCTCAGAAATTATCCTGAATGATTGCACCTTTAAAGCTATCTGATATATTTGATGGTTCAGCATCAGATTGCTGCTTGGAAAGATTCTTGATCAAACTGATTCCTATCATGGATACCGTATCATTCAAAAAGCAATTCAAGAGATTCGTCATCAGATCAAAAGCTGTTTCGCAGATCTAGCAAGATAGAACATGGCCATTAATTACTCGCAGTCTTAGTAATTTACATAGGGATGTTATGAAGCGGCGCTGGTCATTCCGACAGTCCTAATAATGAATTCACCTATTTTCTGTGTACGATAAATAACATTACACAATAAATAATCATCTATAATAAATAACTGTATACAATTAATTGTTATCAATCGAATTGGTAACTTATCAATTAAATTAATTTGTTGTATACAATAAATAACCATGTACCATTATTTATTGTATATTTGTGTCAGAAAAAAGATCCAATATGGTCCGACTCATAGGTAATCAAACCTCATCCGAGTCTTAGCCATGTTGAATCAATTTCAAACGATGCTTTATTTTGAATCTACTATGACAGCCACCAGCTTCTTCGAATAGGTCATAGTGCTCTCAATCTTACGTAGTCCAAGTGACACATATAAGATGCTATAAACCCGCACCTATCTATTTCATAATCACCAATATTGTATACATGTATTACTGTATCCAATAATTAATCATACACAATATATAACTGTGCTCGATAAATAAACGTCTACAATAAATAACTGTATACAATTAATTATTGTGTACAAATATTAATCAATAAAAAAAGAGGGACCAAAGCCCTCTTAGCACTGTTATTTAGTTATGTTATTTCCGCTTCCAACGTTTTTCCAGGGTATCATGCCATAAAGCAAAGAGCCGCTTCTCATCTTCCGTCATGGCACGTTCGACACGATCCAGCGCACTATCAATCAATGCTTCTTGGGTAGGATATGCCAAAGCATTTTGTAAGGCATTCAGCTTCCGCGCCGTCTCTTTCGTCACTCGAATCGTCTGATACTGCTTACGACCAGTTTTAGGACGACCAACCGGACGCGATGCCTTAGGTGCTGCAGGCTGCTTTACATTGCTGTTATCTTTTGGCTTCTCAACAGTCATTTTGGTGACGTCAAACGTACTCTTTGGTGCTGAGATCGGCGTTTCTTTAACTGGTTTTGGCTTCTTGCCACGATTAGGATCTTTGCGGAACGTCATTTTTGGCTTCTCATCCATTATTCGATTTCACCTTTCTTACGTAGTCTTTCCAAAATTTCATCAGTAAGGGTTAAGTATGTGTAATGTACTTTTGTATCGTGGAAGTCCGAAGGTGATAAATCTTTGTCGGCAATCCCAGTACGATCATACCGTTTCAGACGTTCCATATGATGGATGATCATGTGGAACAACATATTGTGCCCAAATATATTTTCAGCATCATCCAAGATCTGACTGTCCAATCCAACATTATTCTTCAACAGGACGGCCAATACACCCAAAATGTCGAAGTTGGTCGTTGGGTATTTGTCATACGTGCGCTGCAGATATTCAAAGAAGGCTTCAGCACCGTCCAAGGAACGCTGCTGAGTTTGCAGGACGATGATAACCTCATCACTCGCATATACGGCTGAGTCGGTGTAGATCGATAACGTAGGCGGTACGTCCACGATAACAAAATCATAATCGCCTTTGACCTTGTCCAGCTGCTGTTTAAAGTAGGCAATCCGCTTTTCCTTATAGTTGTCCTCGGTAGCTGGGTATTTAAGCTCCAAGAAATCCGGATATTCCGTAAAGTCGCTATATGATGGCAGCAGGTACAGATTATCCATAATCTTAACGATGGCTTCATTAATGTTTCCATTGCTTAATGCAACCATCATCGTATTGTTTATTTTTAATTCCTTTTGTTCATTCTGAAGCCCATAGGTACGTCTCAATAACTGTGTGGCATTTGCTTGAGGATCAAGATCACATACCAGTGTCTTATATCCTTTTTTTGCCAATTCGTAGGCGGTCATAACTGAGTTGGTTGTCTTCCCAACCCCGCCTTTAAAATTGGCATACGTCATTACGATCATGTAATTCACCCCAGTTTTAAAAAAAATTTGAAAAATATTTTTGAATTTATTGTGCTACGTTAATTATATACCACAATAAATAATTGTATACAACAAATTCATTTTACAAAAAATAAGATCCAGTCATATCAAGGGGTTAGAGGTGTATATATTTATTTATCTACCACAGTTATTTATCATACACAATAAATAACTGTATACAATTAATTCAAAAAATCAATTTCAGAGCCCGCGCTGACGCTAGAAAACGATTTACACTTTTTATTGATTGTAGTATTCTATTGTCAAATCCAACGAGGTATCTCTCCGTTGTTTTAATAAGCGAAAAGACGTCGATTGGATTGCTGGTTTGATCATTGCTTTTGAGCTGTTCAAACTTAGAAAAAAATGCTCTCATGTTCTGCAAAAACATAAGAGCTGAGATTACGTTTACTTATATTTCGTTATATTATATGATAAGTAAAACGGTTTCAAAAACCATCCAACTTAATACATTCTTACAGCATTTTGATTTAGGCAATAAAAAAAGAATCATGAGTGGCCGCTCATGATTCTGAGATTATCTGCTTAAACTTAGTGCCCCAAAGATGCTATAGTCCCAAACAAATGACTTAGAGTAACTAAGAATAAACTTCTTTTTTAATTTTCATATGTAGTCATTATAGCATCTTTATAGCCATTATCAAAGACTATCGGTTCGAGAATGGAATTTTTCTCGATACTCCGAGGGGCGCTGTCCGTTTACAGACAATCTCTTTCACTGCCTGACGCAAGGAAGGAGATTTTTTTATGACTTCATTATTTCTCAAAATAGACTTTGACCTGCTCGAAAGTCCTGAGTACCAAAAGCTCGATATTGCCTCTTTGGTAATGTACTCCATCTACAGCTCACGGCTTAACGCATCGATCAACTCCGCCAAGCAGGGCAACCTTCAATTTGTCGATGAGCAGGGGCGACCATTCATCTACTTCAGCAACGATGATATTGCCAAACTGCTGCATGCATCGCGCCACACCGTTTCAAACCTTCGCAAAAAGCTGACCAAAGCTGGCTTGATTAATGTCGAGCGCAAGGGCTTGAGCGAATATCATATCTACGTCAACGACTACGTACATCCTGCAAAATCTGAACACCGCAAAACCCAGCAAGATGCCGTACAAACGCCGTCATATCAACAATCTTTCCGAGGTGCAAAATATGAACGCCGCGACGTGCAAAATGTGAACACAAGTGAGATTAAAGATTTAAATAATAACTATATCAACTTAGATAAGATTGATTCCCCCGCGCAAACGCGAGCGAACGGAAATGAAAATCTGGGACACATATCCACGGACTTTGCACAATCAGAATCGGTCAGTCAACCGACAGCCAAGCATTGCCTGGATGACTTTGGCGAGATTGACCACGTGGCTGAAGACGACTTTGAACAGGTACTGACGCAGTATCGCAGTCAGATCGGTCCATTGACCAAGCGCAACCAAAAATCGATGAATTTCCTGATGAAGAAGTATGGTGCCCGAATGCTGTGCTTTGCCATCAATGTCAGCTCGGCGCACTCGCCAATCAATCCGCCAGCCTACATATCCGCCATCTTAAAGACCGCTGATGCTCAAGGACTCCACACGCTGGAAGCCATGCGAGAAGAGCACTTTGCCACGCAAAAGTACCTGCAGGCCGGCTACGATGCTCAAAATCAGAATCGTGCCAAATTCAGAAAGCAGGTTCAGGAACTGGCTCAGCAGCGTCATGAGATTCCAAACATCCCAATCCTGCACATCTCGTATGATGACGACGTTCAAAACGACACAGCGTACTCTAATGAGCCACAGCCAACCAGCTATCAAGGCAATGACTATGGCGAGCCACAACACAAGATTCCGAATATCCCAATCTACCGGATTTCAGACGATGACGAGGAACCCATTGAATATCAGGCTGATCAGTATGTCGAAGCGGACACGGTAGAACCATCAAACATGGAAACTCTACCGTACAACGGCTTGACGACACCAGAACTACAGGCAGAAGCCGTTGAGCAACCGTCCGTGGAATCAGCGGTTGAGTCAACAAACATTATCGGGCAAGCTGACTCATTTGACGGTCAACGCATTGAAGCTTCAAACGATCAGAATCTGCAATTCCAGGCAGATCAGCAGTCGCAAGCATCTCAGCCAGCCAAGCATGAAAAGATCCTACCGCCGTTTTCACTCAAGGAGTTCAAGGACCAGATCTTTGGCTTTGCCCATGGTGATCCGGACGTTGGAATGGCATAGGCTGATTTCAGCAATAAACTCCATAAACAGCGGTTAGACCAATTATGGCCACGTGTTGAGTTTTGTTTACACGGCGCGTCTTTTGGGGATTAGACTAAAATTTTAATTAGAACTCCCTCAGAACCATTGTAAGCACATACATCGATTGCTAGCATTGGAACTGGAGCCGTCTTTTTGGCTCAAAATAATACTTTGGGGAGGAGTATTCCATGAAGAAGACGCTTGAAGCTGATTATGCCGAAGATAAGGTCATTGATCTGCGCCAATTGGATCATGTGCGCTTCGATGCGAGGTACGAAGCGTTTCACGTGGATTGGAGCAACACGCTGATGCTGACGCGGTGGAATCATGACGATCAAAACGACACGATCGTTATTGACCGCCGGGGACAGGTTCTGCACGTAATGCGGCGCTACACGGATCTGATCAGTGAGCTGTCCAGGGAGTATCACGTCTACCACAACACGATGGTCGCGCTGTACAAGAGGACCAAGGCTCAGTCGGTGGGGTGCGTATCGGGCCGGCATCGCCTGGTTCCGCTGACGGGTCTGCGCAACCAATCCGCGATCTTTATCTGTGCCGACAACCTTTCGCCCCATGGCTATGACGTCAGCTCACGCAGAGGGTGCACCGTACTGTCGTTTGACGGCTACGATCATCAGACGATTCGCGTACTGCTCAACGTCTCAATCGACACAATCAAACGTAATCTGGACGCGGCTGCCGAGGTCAGTCATGCCCAGGTCGAGCTGTTGGAAATGGTGCGGAAAAACTACGAGGGCGAGCGCTGCTGTGAGGAGCATCCGGACTTCAACCATCTAGATACCCTGCATCGAACCGAGCGCAAGGTCCGCTGCGTGGTTTTGGAAAACGCGCTGGATGCAGCATTTCGCAAGTGCTACGGTCGGCCGGCTGACGAGGAGTTCAAGCAGTGTCTGCAAAAGATGCTGACCACGCCTTATGATGGTGCCAACCATTCGTAAAACTGGAGTGGTTGGGTACGCGGAAAGCTGGTCATTCTGAAGCCGCAATGGGACGATCTGCTAAAGCGAGGCCATTCCAGACGCGGGTGGCATCAGGCAGACAACACAATGATCGCTGCCAATCCCATCAACGAATGCTGACTATTCTCCCAAATAAAAAATGCTCCCAACACGTCTTGGAAGCATTTTGGAGAGATTCAAGTAGTCAAGTATTCAGGGATTTTGCAAGAGACTACGCAATGTTGGGCGCGCTGCTGATGGCCCTTGCCTTTTTGATAACGCGCTGTCTTACGTAGGAGACGGCCTGCGGGGAGGTATGCCACTGCTCGGCGATCTCTTTGTTGTTGAGACCGCGCTCAATGACGCACCGCAGATATGAGTTCTCTTTGGGGGTCAGATAAGGCCAAAGCCGGCGCCACAGCTGTTGAGCGGCGGCTCGTTCGATCGGCGCGGTGTCGCTGCCGGATTCTACGAGCCAGTCGCAGTTCGCGGCCAAGCCAGTATCCAGACAGCACTGGTACTTGTCGCGAACGATTTGGCGTTTGAAACGATCCTTGAGGTGCCAGTCGATGCGCTGGAAAGCATAATGCGCAAATGACGACTGGTCTTTTTCAGGGGAACCCGGGAAGTCGCGGTAGGCTTCCGCGTACCAGCCCATTGCTTGCTGGGCGAGGTCATCGAAATCCTGATGATGTCGATAGATTCCACGATATTTTAAAGCGCCGTAGACAACCAATAGTCGCTGCTTGTCGGCCACCAAGTAGCGATAGCCATCCGTAAGGGACCGTTCTGCTTCGGATATCACCTTCCATCTGCAAGTTTGCAAGAACCTCAATTATGATAGCGCTTTCCGTAAAGGATGAGTGCGGAATGGACGAATGAGTGCCGTTTGAAGACGAATTACGCGAAATCTTTGACGGTCACAAATCACAAAGAGAAATCAAGCGCGCGAGCCGGAATATTAGCCGACTGAGGATCGCGTTTGTGCCCATTTGCCATGAATTCGTCCGTATCTGCCGGAAAACGCGTCAAATACTTGCAGAGGAGTAATATCATGGAAAATGACTTGAAGGGACGCATTGACCGCATTTCACTGGTTTCGCTGAATCTGGCGTGGGGCTTTATGACTGAAAAATATGGTCTGCCAGAGACGCGGCCGGAGAATCCCTATCATGAAACCGAGCAGCATCTGACCATCGACAAGAACGGGCTGGTGCGATTCAACACGTTTTTCATCGATGGCCAAAATGACACGGTCACGCCGATTCGCAAACAGAGCTTCCTGATGAAACCTGAGCAGCTCAGCCGTCTGTTTGACTATCTGCATGAGATCTTTGACGGTGGCTATCCACCATACGCGATCACGGACGGGCCAACCTGGCATCTGGCCATTGCCAATCAGCTGGGTCAGATCTACCAATACGAGGGAATGATGGTCCAGGATGAGTGGCTGCTGGGACTCAATGGCGTTCTGCATGAGTGCGTTGACGAGATTGACGGTCTGTGGGGCGTGGAATGCTGAAAGGCTGTAGATAATCTGATATGCTATTAAACGCTTCTTACGCGCGATTTGAGCGTTTAATCAGTAGATGAGGTATAATTCATTATTTTTATTAAAATAGCGCTGACAGCCTTTCTGGCACCTTAAACGAAGAGCGAATCGTAAAGATATTGTAGTAACAGGATAGCTTAATAGAGCTGGGTTATGATTAAGTTCATGACCTGGCTTTTTATTTGGTAATAACAGACTATAATAAATAGTTGTATACAGTTAATTATTGTAGATTAATATTCAGTTATTTATTGTAGTCAATTATACATTTATTTATTGAATACAGTTATACAGTAAATAAATGAATACTAAATATAAAATTAGATGACTAGTTGCGAAACAATCTGAATTATAAGGATATAGCATCCCCGCTTAGGCAGCTCCCAGGCCGGCTCCGTTCCCGCTCCACGGGTCTCCTCTCCGGCGGGCCGCATGTTCCATGCTTACCATCGCCTCGAGTGAGCCCTCGTTCCACTCCCTCTCCGCCGGCCTGGGGGTGTATAGGTGCATGTAGTTCTGCATAGCATCTGACGAGTTATGTCGATGTCATCTCGAGTGGTCATAACCATCATTTGAGTAATCGAATCTCGTTGCTGGTAATCTGGTCTACGTTTAAAAAATCTTCAGAAATCTCCTTTATTTTTTCGGGCCTAAATCGTTTCTATAGTTGTAAGTCTGAAACCCTTACTAATCTATTCAAAGGAGATGTTCAATCATGGAACGTAATTTTAAGAACTCAAAGCTGTCATTCAAGATGGTCAGCGAAGACAACCAGGATGGCGCATGGCGCAGCTACTCTGACGGCATTGAGAATCCAACTGACGATCAACTCAATGGCTGCATTAAGGTATTAACCGATCTGTCCAACGAAACGTACTTCTACGGCCGGGTTGTTAAAACCACTGACCTGATCAACATGAAGTAAGAAAACCAACTGAAAGGAGAAATGAACTATGAAGACTCTCGAATTAACGTTTAAAGGCAGTCTTGGCGGCAAGCACGTATTCAAGGTGCACAATGCCAAGGAAGATCTGAAGGAAGACGCAATTGTAGCGGCAATGAAGTCCCTGGCAGGTCTGAAACTGTTCCAGCACTCGGACGAATTCCTCTACGAACAGCCAGTGTCTGCTAAATACGTAGATGTTGAAGAAAAGGTTGTCTTTGACTACTCGCCAAAGGTAAAGGAACTGCCATATTAATTGATTAGACTGGCGTTGGCATTGGCTGACGTCAGTTTTTTTGTGTGTAAAAGGCGATCCGTTGGGGCGGGTCGCCTTTGATTTTGTTTAAGTATGGTAAAGAGCTGGCAATGTATAAAGTGAATAATTTGTGTATAAGGAACAATTAGTAAAATATAAATTTTTTTGTTGCCCTCTTATTTGATGGAATTTGATCAAAATTAGGTAGTTTTTATTAAAAGTAATTCGAAAAAACAGGTAAACACTTCCAAAAAAATAAAAAATCGAAAAAATTTTTAAAATGCTCAATTTCAATGATATTAAGTTTTACCACTTTTTTACTAAGTGAAAGCATTTACGTAAACACTTACAAGGCTATTGCAATCGATTTCCTAAGGCGTTATAGTAAGTGCTGTTAAGTGATGTAAAACATTTTACTTGAATATTTTTGCACTGGAGGAGTGACCATATGAATAAAAAGATTATGGTTCTGGGCAGTATCAATGTTGATACGACTTATCACGTTGAACGGTTCCCGCAACCGGGCGAAACAATCGCTGCCGGTTCAAAGAGTTCCGCTCCTGGTGGTAAGGGTGCCAATCAAGCAGTTGCCGCTGCAAGATCGGGTGCACAGACTTCCTTTATTGGCATGGTAGGTGCTGATAACGAAGGTAAGTTTATGCGCGAGGCACTTCAAGCTGATGATATTGATACTCGTTTTGTTGGAATCGATGAGCTTCATGGTACGGGCACGGCACTGGTAACTCTGGATTCTAACGGTCAAAACGACATAATGGTTTATGGTGGTGCCAACCAAGCGATGACGACTGATGTATTGAAGGGAACGGCTGAAGCATTTGATGGCGTTGACTTCTTGATCAGTCAATTCGAAACGCCGCAGCCTGTAACGGCCGAAGCGTTTAAGATCGCTAAAGAGCACGGCGTAACCACGATTCTAAACCCAGCACCCGCACACGATATCTTGCCTGAAGTATTGAAGTATACCGACGTGATCGCACCAAATGACAGTGAAAGCTACGGCTTGACTGGAATTAAGATCACTGATGAAGAATCAATGCTTAAGACAGCTGAATGGTTCAAACAAAAGGGCGTTGACTACCTGCTGATTACACTCGGATCAGAAGGGGCATTCTACAGTACTCCAAAGGCTCATGGATTAGTACCTGCATTCAAGGTTCATGCCGTTGATACCACGGCTGCCGGTGACACGTTCATCGGAGCTTTGGCATCACAGCTGGACGACGATTTGAGCAATGTTGCCGATGCTCTGGTCTACGCACAGCGCGCATCCAGCCTGACCGTACAAAAGATGGGTGCCATGCCATCAATTCCTACTGGTGATGAAGTCAAGGCCGCACTTGCCGAATAACGCGGCCGTCCTTCGCTGACTAAAGATACTGAAAATATTTTGGAATTAGGGGATTTTGAATATGAAGAAAACTGGAATCATCAACTCAGAAGTTTCTGCCGTTGTTGCCAACATGGGTCACATGGACTGGCTGTCAATCGGTGATGCCGGCATGCCGGTGCCAATGGGAACCAAGAAGATCGACCTGGCCGTTGATAAAGAATTGCCAAGCTTTATGGACATCTTGAACAACGTCTTAAAGGAAATGAAGGTTCAAAAGATCTACCTTGCCGATGA
>OGXS01000757.1_pt1 | contig 26473 bp, 21 predicted proteins | sample 1576371 | NCBI WGS metagenome assembly OGXS01 (sample SAMEA3541475, study PRJEB24748) | human gut metagenome | biome: human gut; feature: human-associated habitat; material: faeces | place: China | collected 2012
CTCGCCAATATCGTGCAAGGCCGCTGTAAGCCGCTTCGTTGCTATGCTGAAGTGCGGGCCAGGTGATGAGAGGCCTGCCACGCCATGGTGGAGGTGCCAGCCGATCGATGAGGTCTGGCGGCGAGGCACGCGCCGGGGCCTGTGGCGGCGGGGCCGCTCCATGTCGTTTCGGCCGAGGGCCCGGCATGCTAGTATGGCAGGTGCTCAATGCAGGCATGCGGGGACGCTGCAGCATGCGGCGACCGAGCCTCATGCAAAAGATGCGTCCGGGAAAGGATGGGGCTTGGCGATGCAGCAACCCAATCAACCCGACCAAACGTCGTCGTGCGAGGTCTTGGCGCCACGCCAGATGGTCTCGGTGGGCGTTGCGCTCTTTTCTATGTTCTTCGGGGCGGGCAACCTGATCTTGCCGCCGCTTCTTGGCGTGCAGGCGGGGCAAGATGCGCTGCCCGCGCTCATCGGATTTTTCGTCGCGGGAGTAGGCCTGCCTGTGCTGGGCATCGTTGCCGTTGCCCTCGCGGGCACGGTGCGCGACCTCGCCGCCCGCGTCCATCCGGTGTTCTCGCGCGCCTTCGTCGCGGTGGTCTACCTTGCCATCGGTCCCTGCCTTGCCATACCGCGCACCTCTTCAACGGCGTATGAGATGCTTCTGCCGCTCCTTCCCGCATCCGTGGACCCCGGCTTGATGCGTCTGGCGTTCTCGGTGGCGTTCTTCATTCTCGCCTATGCGCTCGCCATGCACCCGGGGCGCATCACAAGGCTTCTGGGTAAGATCACCGGCCCCCTGCTCATCGTGCTCATCATCGCGGTCGTGGGTTCTGCGCTCTGTTCCGAGGGCGAACCGCTCGCGCCCGCCAGCGCCCCGTACGACGCGAACCCAGCCGTGCAGGGCTTTCTTACGGGCTACCAGACCATGGACCTGCTCGCGTCGCTCACCTTTGGTCTGGTGATCGCGACGAGTATTCGCGGCATGGGCGTGACCGAGCCCGCTGGCGTGACGCGCGAGGTCTGCCGCGCGGGCCTCATCGCCGGCGTGCTTATGATGCTCATCTACGGCGGTCTTGCGGTGGTGGGGGTTCGGTTGAGTGAATCGCTCGCGGGCGCTACGAACGGTGCCACGGTGCTCACGGCTTCTGCGACATTGCATTTCGGAACGGTGGGAACGGCGGTGGTCGCTGCCATATTCCTGCTGGCATGCCTGAACGTCTGCATCGGGCTCATCGGCTGCTGCGGTACCTACTTCTCGCAGGAGGTGCCGCGTATTCCGTATCGTGGATGGGCGCTTGCGTTCGCTCTATTCTCGTGCATCGCCTCGAATGCGGGCCTCGACGCCATATTGGCGTTCTCGGTTCCGCTGTTGAGCGCCCTGTACCCGGTGGCGATCGTGCTCGTGATCATGGGCATGTGTCATTCCGTGTGCGACCGCCTGCCCCAGATGTGGCCCTGGGTGGTGGGAGTCGTTGCCGTGGTGGGCGTGCTCGGGAGCGCGCGCGATGCGGTTGCTCCGGGCGCGTGGCTGCCCATCGATGCTCTGCCGCTCGCCTCTTGGGGGCTCGGCTGGATCGTTCCGGCGATTGCGGCAGCGTGTATCGGTATGCTGCATGCTAAGGTTTCCGCTCGTGGCGCGTGCCGGTAGGGCTGCCGTTTGGCGGTGGCGGGTACGTGCGGCGCTAGGTTGATGGGGGTCGGTCATGCCGTTTTCGATTGTTCGCGATGACATCTCTCGCGTGCACGCAGACGTTCTGGTGAATGCCGCAAACGTGCGCTTGGCGCCGGGCGGCGGCGTATGCGGGGCGTTGTTCTCGGCTGCGGGGTTCGACGAGATGCGCGCGGCATGCGAGGCTATCGGAGGGTGCGCGACGGGAGATGCCGTGGCGACGCCCGCGTTCAACTTGCCTGCGCGCTGGTGCGTGCATGCCGTGGGGCCCATCTGGCGCGGCGGGAGAGCCCACGAGGAGGAACTGCTTCACCGTTGCTACCGCAGCGCCTTCGCACGCGCGGTGGAGCTCGGCGCCCGGTCGGTCGCGTTCCCGCTCATTTCGGCGGGCATCTATGGATTCCCCGTTGAGCGAGCGCTCGCTATCGTGCGCGAGGAAGTCGCCGCGTTCCTGGAGTATCACGACGAAATTGAGCTGACGCTCGTGGTGTTCGAGCGTGCGGTCGTCCAGATGGGCAACGCGCTTGTCGAGCAGGTTCAAGAGTATATCGATGACGAATACGTCGATTCGAGCTCTTTCATGCGGCGCGACACGGGTGAGCTTGAACGCGAGCTGCAGTGGACGGAGGATGCCTCCGCGCCGCATTCTGTGGAGATGGCTGAGCCCGTCGCCCTGCCTAAATACCTCCAAGAGGACGATGCGCCTACCGTGATGCCGAGCGCGTCGAGGCCGTTCGTTGCTTCAAGCATCAGGATGCCGGGCGGTGCGATGCCTGACGCTCCGATGCCGGGCGCGCCGTCGCGTGCCGGCACTACACTCGATGCGGAGATTGCCCAGCTGGTTGCCACGCTCGACGCGCCGTTCTCCACGACGCTGCTCGCTCTCATCGATGTCCGGGGCATGACGGACGCCGAGGTGTACCATCGCGCGAACATCAGCCGTCAGCTCTTCTCGAAGATACGAGGAAATGAATCGTACCGCCCGTCCAAGCAGACGGTCGTGGCGCTCGCCATCGCGCTTGAGCTCGATATGAGTGCCACGCAGGACCTACTTGCTCGCGCGGGGTTCACGCTGTCGAAGAGCAGCAAGTTCGACGTGATCGTTCGCTTCTTCATAGAGCGCGGCATCTACGACCTGTTCCAGCTTAACGAAGTGCTGTTCGCCTACGACCTGCCGCTCGTCGGTTCGGTGTAGCCGCGTTCGGGCGGTGCCGGGGCGCTTGGTGGGCGCCGGGGCATTCGGATGGGGCCGGGGCACTTGGTGGGCCGGGCGTTCCGCGGGCGCGTTCCGGGCACCTGCGGCAAATGTCGCTTGCCGGTTGACCACCGGCGCGCGGGCGCAGCGTACCCTTCACGGTGTCGGATAGTCGATGCCGTAAGGAGGCAGCCATGGATAAGCGACACCTCGATCACAACGCCGAGCGCACCCGTTCGCACGTCTGCAGCGAGCCCGCCGCGCGACCCGAGCCCGCCGCGCGCACCGAGCTGATATTCATCCTCGATGCGAGCGGCTCGATGTCAGGTCTGGAAGACGACACCGTGGGAGGCTTCAATGCGATGCTTGCCGAGCACCGCGACGGACCGGGCGAGGCCATCGTGTCCACGCTCATATTCAACGATCATACGCGCGTGCTCCACGACCGCGTGGATGTCCGCAGCGTCGAGCCGCTCACGCGGAACGAGTACCGCTGCAGCGGCTGCACGGCGCTGCTCGACGCGGTGGGCGGGGCCATCGACCATGTCGACCTCGTGCAGCGCGTGCAGCCTGCGGGCTACGAAGCGGACAAAGTACTTTTCATCATCACGACGGATGGTATGGAGAATGCGAGCAGCCGCTACTCGTATCGCGAGGTAAAGCGGCTGATCGAGCGGCAGAGGGAGAAGGGCTGGGAGTTCATCTTCATCGGGGCGAACATCGACGTTGCCCGCGAGGCGGAACGGCTCGGTATCGACCGCGACTGTGCCGTCGGGTACGTGCACGATGAGGCCGGCACGAATGTGATGTATCGGGCGGCGTCGTGCGCAGCCCGCATGGTGCGGGGCAGCGAGCCGTTAGAGGCGGGCGTTTGGCGTCGCGAGCTCGATGAGGACGTGCGCCGGCGCGGGCGCTAGCCGTCGCGACGATCCGCCTGCCTGCTCTCGGGGTACTCGCGCGCACCACGGCCCCGTTGGGCGAAAGGGCGCCCGGCGCGCCGCGGCGCACTGCCTCGCGGCCTTATAATCTCGGTAAGGTTAGGGCGCACGGCGCAGATGAGGGGGCAATCATGTCGTACACCATCTACAACTTTCTCAACAACGACGACGTAAAGGTTTTGCACCAGGCGGGGCAGTTCCAGGTTATCCAGTGGGACCGCGACCTGTCCGTTGCGCCTTGGAGCGCGCAGGAGGCGTGGTTCGCATCGCAGATGGATGTGCGCCGCCGCCAGCTCGTCGCGACCCTCGATGGCCGAACGGGCGTGACCCTGCAGGCGGGGGCCATGCAGTGGACGGTCGGCCAGATCCATGCCAATACCGGCGTCAAGAGCGCGGGCGATCTCTTCGGAAAGATGGTGCGCGGCGCGGTGAGCCAGGACTCCATCATCAAACCCGAGTATTCCGGCACGGGCATGCTCGTGTGCGAGCCCACCTGGCGTCACCTGCTCTTGCTCGATCTCTCGCAATGGGGCAATTCGATCGTGCTCAACGACGGCCTGTTCCTTGCATGCGACAGCACCATTCGCCACGACCTGCAGCGTCGGTCGAACATGTCGTCGGCCGTGGCGGGCAACGAAGGCCTGTTCAATCTGAGGCTCGATGGCACGGGCGTGGTCGCGCTCGAGTCGCCGTGCCCGCAAACCGAAGTGCTCTACGTCGACCTGCAAAACGACGAGCTCAAGGTCGATGGCAACTATGCGCTCGCATGGACTTCGGGGCTTGAGTTCGCGGTCGAGCGCTCCGGCAAGTCGCTCATCGGCTCTGCGATGAGCGGGGAGGGCCTGGTGAACGTGTACCGTGGTACCGGCCGCATCATGATGGCTCCCATGCAGCCGGCGACGAGCTATAACACGAACGCCGCCAATCCTACGGACTAGCGATACGGCGAGTACTCGGCGAAGCATTGCGGGGTGCGGCGTGCTATGCGCGGCGCCCCGCTTTTTCATCTATCGCGCTCCTCCTATGTTTCGCTGCAACCCCTCAGCGGATTGCACGCGCGGTTTTGGGTATCATGCTCCACAAACGTGCGCTGCGTGGTTCGGCAGGGATTCCTGCGCGTGGTTCGGCAGGGATTCCTGCGCGCGAGGGCGGTCCGGCACCCGATGGAGAGGGGATAGCATGGCGGCAGACGAGATCAAGCTCCTGGTCGACGTGGCAGAGGGCCGTGCTCAGGCCGATACGCTGTTCACCAATGCCCAGATCGTAGACGTCTACGGGCAGCGCGTGGTGCGCGGCCGTGTGGCGGTGGCAGATGGTGCGATCGCGGGAGTGCTCTTCGACGATCGCGACGGCGCTGTTCCCGATCCCCCTGCAGCGCAGGTCATCGACTGTGAGGGTTGCTATCTTGCCCCTGGTTTCATAGATGGCCACCTGCATATCGAATCCTCGAATGTGCGGCCCGCAGAATATGCGCGCATGGCGCTCGCACGCGGCACCACGACGGCCATCGCGGACAGCCACGAGATTGCGAACGTCTGCGGGCTCGACGGCCTCGCGTTCATGATCGAGGACGCTCGCCGCGTTCCACTCGATATCAAGTTCATGATGCCCTCGTGCGTGCCCGCGCTGCCCGACGAGCAGGCGGGTGCCTCCATCACCGCCGAGGATATGCGCGCATTCATGGGCGAGCATCCGGGCGAGGTCTTCGGCTTGGGCGAGATGATGAACTATCCGGGCGTTGAGGCGGCGGATGCGGAGACCCTTGCGCGCATCGATGCCGCCGCTGCGACCGTTTCAGGCGTGGTGGACGGCCATGCGCCGCTCGTAGCCGGGGCGGACCTCAACGCCTATGTTGCAAGCGGCGTCATCGCCGACCATGAGTGCACCGGTCCTGAGGAGGCGCTCGATAAGCTTTCGCGCGGGATGTATATCATGCTGCGCGAGGGAACATGCAGCCACGATCTCGAGGCGCTAAGCCCCGTGGTGCTCGAGAACCCGCTTCGCGCGCGCCGCTGCTGCTTTGCCACCGATGACCGTGCGCCGTCGGATGCCCTCGCGATCGGCATGATCGACAACGCCTGCAGGCTCGCGGTGGAGCGCGGCATCGATCCGGTGCTCGCCATTTCCATGGGTACACTCTCCACGGCCGAGTGCTTTGGGCTCGATCACGGCCATGGCGGCCCGCTCGAGCATCGCGGCGCCATCGCGCCGGGCAAGCGCGCCGACCTGCTGCTGCTCGACGACCTTTCGTTCGAGCACGCTCCGCATCGTGTGTATGCTGCGGGAAGGCTCGTTGCCGAAGACGGCTTGTTCGTGGGCGACGTTGAACCGGAGACCGCGCGCGTGCAGGAGCTCGAGGCGACGCTTCGCGGCTCCGTGCGCCTGCCCGAGCTCTCGCCCGAGGTGTTTTCCTACGATTTCCAGCCTGGAAGCGCGGTAATCGACGTGATTCCGGGCAATGCCATCACGGGGGCCGCGCATCCCGATTCTGGTGAGGGCCTCCGGCGCATCATGCTCATCGAGCGTCATGGCCGCGGCGTGGCCGCGCAGGCTGCGGGCGCGGACGGCATAGGCCCTGCTGGATGCGGCCTTACGGGCACGCACATCGGGCGTGGATGGGTGCGCGGCTTCACCATCACCGGCGGCGCCATCGCCTCCACGGTGGGGCACGATTCCCATAACGTCTGCGTGGTGGGCGATAACCCACAAGATATGTTCGAGGCCGTGCGAAACGTGGGGCAGGGCGGCTTCGTGCTCGTGCGCGACGGCGCGGTTATCGCAAAGCTCGCGCTGCCGCTCGGCGGGCTCATGAGCGATGGCACGGCGGAAGACGTGGCCCGCGAGCACGATGCCTTCGTGCAGGCTGCGCGCGCTGCAGGCATCGAGCCTCCGCTCGATCCCATCATGGGCATGATCTTCCTCCCGCTTCCGGTCATCCCCACGCTCAGGATTCGCCCTGAGGGCGTTTTCGATGTCACGACCTTCACGTATGCAAACTAATGCCGAAAGGAGCTCATGTTGATCCGCCTCATCGCCTCCGACATGGACGGTACTCTGCTCGATGGGCATAGCGAGGTTCCGCCCGAGACCTATGACCTCATTCTCGCCCTGCGCGAGAAGGGCGTGCACTTCGCAGCATCCTCGGGGCGCCGCTTCGACCGGCTGTGCCAGTTCTTCGCGCCCGTGAGAGACAAGATGGACTTCGTGGCCGCCAACGGCGCCCAGGTGTATGTGGATGGCGAGCTCGTGGATCGCGAGGTGTTCTCCCATCTGGGCATACGCCGCCTGGCGAAGACCGTTGGCAAATTCGAGAGCCTGCACATGGCGCTTTTCGACGACGAGAAGTCGTTCCTGCTCGACGACGAGGATAAGTTCGTGCGCGAGATCGACAAGGACCTTCCCAATGCCGAGCGCATCTGGTACCTGCCCGGGCCCGATGTGAGCATTCTCAAGATCTCGATTTACTGCGAGGACGGGCACGTGATGGACTATGCCTACGCGCTCTCCCGCGAGCTGGGCGACGAGTTCCTATTCGCGCCCTCGGGCACGCATTGGATCGATGCGCTTCAGCGCGGCGTGAACAAGGCCACGGGCATCGAGCAGGTCATGGCGCACCATGGGATCACGCGCGACGAGGTGATGGCGTTCGGAGATTCGATGAACGACTACGAAATCATCCGGTTCGTGGGTACCGGTTGCGCGATGGCCAACGGCCGCCCCGCGCTCAAGGCAGTTGCCAACCGCGTGATTGGCTACAACTATGACCAGGCTGTGCAGGGCGAGATGCGGAAGCTCTTGGAGAGCTTGGGCTAGCGCGTTCGATTCGCGCTGCCGCGCTCGGTAGAGTGGATTAGAGCTTACGCGCGCCTTCTGCATGCACGTGCGCTTCCGCTTTTGCTTCGGGGCTGCTCTTACCTGAACCCTACGTGCACGATGCGCGCGCCGATGAGCTCGGCGTCGCGTTCGTCGTGCGAGGCCATGATGACGATGCGCTCGCGTTCGCGCTCGCGAATGATGGCGGCGACGTGCTCCCGAGTGGCTGCGTCGAGCCCGTTGAAGGGCTCGTCCAGCAATAGTATCTCGTGTGGGGCGAGCAGCGCCCGGGCGAGCCCGATGCGCCGACGCTCGCCGCCTGAGCAGGTGCCCGCTGGAGTGAGTTGCCGTTCGCCGATGCCGAGAGCCTGGAGCAGGTTCGGAGCCTCGGCCCATGCAGGGCTCTCGGCAGGGAGCCCGATGCGCGCGTTCGCCAGTGCGCTCGCTTGGTCGGCAAGGCGGTCGTCTTGGAAGCTCATCGCGACGCGGGGGAGGGGCTCGCGATCGCATGGATCCCCGAGCACGACGGATCCGTCGTCGGTCGTCTCGAGCCCGGCGATGATGCGCAGGAGCGTTGTCTTACCCGAGCCGGACGGCGCCATGAGGCAGATCGGCTCGCCGGTGCGCGCCGTGAACGTGACGCCATTGAGGACGGGCGCACCGCCGAACGCCTTCGATAGCCGCTCGACACACAAGCGATGCTCTGCATTCTGCGCGGCGGGCGCACCGGTTGCCGGCGCGTTGCCGATCAGTGCCTCGGCTGCCGTCGCGCGCTCGATGCGTCCGGCGCGTCCTGCCCGCCCGCAGGCAAGGGGCTCAATCCATGCGAGCACCCCGCGCAGGGCGGTTGTGCACGCGGCGCTCGCCAGCACCACGGCGAGCGTCACCGCGAAGAGCGCGGGCGTGTCAAAGTAAACCTTCGCGTCGTAGATCGCTTCGCCGAGCGATCCTGCAGGTATGCCGATGACCTCGGCCGCAACTCCGGCTTTCCATGCGGTGCTGAGCCCGAGCGCAAGTGCGGTGCTCAGATAGGGGAAGAGCGTTGGCATCACGAGAAAGCGCAGGCGGCGAACAGGCGGGACATGGTAGAGCCTGGCCGTCTCTTCCAGCTTGCCGTCTGTCGCGCGCAGCCCCTGGAGGACGTTCTCGTATGCGATGGGCAGCACCACGAGCAGCACGACGAGCACGGCGAGGTTGGCAGCGCGCAGCCAGATGAGCGCGAGCACGGTGATGGACGCCACGGGCACGCTCTTTGCGAGCGCCATGAGGGGCGCGAGGAGCTCTTCTACGACGCGCCAGCGCGCGGCGGCGAATGCCCCAGCCGTGCCGCATACCGCTCCGAGCGCGAAGCCGCCCGCAATGCGCACGAGGGAGAACCCCACGCGCGCCCAAAACGCGGGTTGGGGCACCATCTCGACGAAGCGCGCGAGCACGGCGACGGGTCCCGGTAGCAAGAGCTCGCTTCCCAGGGCAATCGCGGCAAGTTGCCAGATCGCGAACCAGAAGGCGCCGGCCCAGAGAGCCGGGCGACGGCTTGGGCGCGCGCCCTTTGCGCCGGTGCGCCCTTCGAGTCTCGTGTGCTCGGATATCTGCCGCTTGCTCATGGATCTAGATGCGCTCGGCTAGGCGCCGTAGCAGAAATCGTCGCCCGGCATCGCGCCGCCCACGGAGGCGGGGTCGGCGTCGTAGAGCGTTTGGAGATACCCGGTGAGCGCTCCCGCCATCTCTGCTCCTGTCATGCAGACGATGTTGCAATAGGGGATGGCCTGCTTTGCCACCTGCGCGGTCACGATATCGGCTGCCTCGATGAGCTGGGCCGCTGTTGAGGGGTCGTCGTTCACGAAGTCGACGGATGCGGCGTAAGCATCGAGGAGTTCTTCGACCGCCGCCGGGTGCTGCCAGGCAAACGTGCTCCGAGCCACGGCCACGCCGGTGATGAGCTGCGAGTCGCCTCCGTTGGCAGCGACGGTCTCGTCCCAGACCTCGGTGAGGTCGAGTGCGATGCGCGCGCCTTCCACCTTGGCGAGCGCGCTCGTGGCGAAGGGCTGAGGGAGCATGCAGACGATGGATGGGTCGGCTTGGAGCGCTGCCAGGCACTCGGCATGCTCGCTCGCCCATTGGATGGTCACGTCCGTTTCGGGGTCGATGCCGTTTTCGCGCAGCAGATACTCAAGCGCGTACTGCGGGGTCGAACCGCGGCCGGCGGAATAAATGGTACGGCCAGCGAGATCGGTGATGTCTTGGATGGTCTCTCCCGCTTCCACGATGTCGAGCACGCCGAGGGTGTTCACGCAGAGTGCCGTTACCGCCCCTTCGGTCTTCTGGTAGAGCGTGGCGGCGAGGTTCGCGGGCACGCACAGCACGTCGAGGTCGCCCTGGATGAGCTGCGGGGCGAGCTCGTCGGCCGAGCCCGCAAGGGTGAACTCGTAGTCGTTCTCAAGCGCGCCGATGCCGGCGGGGTCGGTGCCCACGGGGGTGTCGGTCGCGGCAGCATCGCTCGATGAACCGTCGTCGGTGGCCGCAGCATCACCCGCTGCGAACATGCCCGCGGCGTCCATAAGCCCAACGAGGCCCATGCCCGTAGGCCCTTTGAGCGCTCCGATGCGCACGATGGTGGGCTCTGCGCCCTCGCTCGAAGAGTTCATCCCGCTGCCGGCGTTCGACCCACCATCCGTATTCGAGCTGCAGCCGATGATACCCAGACCGATGGCGATGGTGGCGAGCCCGCTGGCGAAAGCGCGGCGCGTGATGGTGGCATGGTGCTGCTGTTGCGTGGTGCCCATGGAAACCCCCAGAATTTGTGAGATGAACGCGGATACCTACCACTATATCAGTGCGGAATCGAATGCGCTCTCCGCGCGTGCGCGACGGGGCCCATATGGTTCCGCCTCGATGACTTCACGCTTTCTACCTGCGTATACAACATTTCACCCGTGTCGTATGACAGACGCATTCTATTGAACCTGTCATTCTTCAGCAAAAGCGTCGCCATTCTGACGGCGCAGGAGGAAAGGAGTCTTCGATGCTAAAGAGGGTGTTCGCGAACAAGCTTGGTAGGGCAGCGTTTGCCGCAGCGTTTACTCTGCTGATTGGAGTTGGTGCAGCTTATGCGAATGACATTAAGCCAATGGGGCTGGACGAGACTCATAACTATCCCATTAACGTCTATGCGGTAACAACTCAGTACAACGCAGATAAGACAAGGGCGATTTCTGCACGGGGATATATTAACGCCAACATCAGTGGGACGAAGGCAATTCAAATTCGGGTGGCAAATGGAAACGGGTCCATTCTTACTTCGCCGGTGACAATAACTAACGGGACAAAGCGAATATTCACTAATACATATGGTGGCCTCGTTCGTACGCAACCACAGGTGAAGGCTGTGTCAACGGCGCATCAAGTTCAGGGTACTTGGACGTATCGAGACCTGTAGGCAACTCTATAACTATCGTTGCGCCGCCGATGTGTTATGACTGGGCGGCGCAACGGGGCGAGGGGGGTTCGATGCTCATTGCACTGCTGCTTCGAATGGTATGCCGGAGGAGATTTCTGGGCTTTACCGCCATCATGATCTTCGTTGTGCTGTATCAGCTGGTCGATGATCTCTATGTGTCATACGGCACGGTCGGTGCGGATAGCCTGCTCGGCATCGACCTGCCTCCGCTTTTCATGGCGGCGATGGCGATGGGCGGTTCGGAGGCGTTCGCGTTGCTGCTTCCCCTCGCCTTGCTTGCCGATAGCGCGTGGAGTTTCAGGAACGGGTACCTCAGTCTTCTCGTAGCCAGGGGTGTCGATTCGGTCCGCTTGTCGCTTTCCTGCATGGCTGCGTTCATGATCGCGACGGTGCTGTCGTTCGCCGTGGTCGCTCTCGCAACCGGCGCCGTTTGCGCGCTGGTATGCAGCGGATCGTTCGAAACGGAGCTCATCAACATGGCGGACACCGACTTCGCACCGATGCTCTCGTGGGGTGCTGCGGGGAGCGCAGGGCTCATCGCACTGCAGCTCGTGAGCTGCTTTGCGATTGCGGCGGTGACGGGGTTCATCGCGCTCGCCGTCCCCCGTCCGATTTTCGCCATGGTTTTCTGGCCGGCGCTTTGGGCGATACAGTGCTTTACCCCAGTGGGCAGCGCGTTATGGTCGTGTAGCTTGCCCAGCACATGGGCCCCACCCGATCTCTTCGGGTTCATCGCGGGTCTTCCTCTGGGAGACGCTCGCCTGGTTGTGCCCTATCTGCTCGATGTGCTGCTCGTTGCGGTCGCGATGGTAGCTGTAAGCGTAGGTGCTGCCGCAATGGTTCACGGCAGCGTTGCTCGGGATCGGAGGTGGGCGCTATGGCGGAAATCATGCGTCTAACGGCTTATGAGCTTGAGCGCACGCTAACCTTGCCGCGTACGGCGCTCGTGTTCGGCATACTGGTCGCGATTGTTCAGGCATCGCTTGCTGTCATCGACACCGTGGCGATGCAGCAGGCGTACGAGGGCGCAACCGTGCTTTCCGGCGCGACCGCGTTCGACACGTTCTACATGGCGCTCAACGTCGAGGCGAGCACTGCGCTCCCCATCGCGTGCATCGTGCTCGCTGGCGATCTCGTCTCGCGCGATGCGCATGAAAGCAGCCGCTTGCTTATCGTGTCGCATTGCACGAGGCGTTCATCCTATGCGGCAGCGAAGGTGCTTGCCGCGTTTGTGCTCTGCTCCGGGTGCGTTGTCGCGCTATTCGCGCTTTCGCTCGCGACGGGCGCGCTGCAGCGGGGACTACCGCTCGGTGATGGAAGCGTTCCTGCGTGGTTATCGACGCGCGGGCCGGAGTATACGACGTGGGGCATGTGGAGCCCCATGCCCGCTGGGTGGTCGTATCCTGCCGTGCTCGCGGCGCTTGTGGGCGCGTTTTCCATCATCGAGACAGCGATTGTGCTCGTGGTCATGGCTTTCGGCGTGCGGTGCCGCACCCGGTTGGCACCTATCGTGGGCGGGTGCCTCGTCGTGGTGCTGCTCAACATGCTTGGAGATATCGGAGCATCGATTGCGGTGGCGTTTGGCTTGGAGGGCGGCCGGAGTGCTGTGGGTTGGGTGGCGGATCGATTCAGCCTTGCAAATTATCGGCTTGGTGCCGGGTTCTTCCAAATGCAGGCGGGGCAGCTTGCGGGGGAGGCGATTGCTGCGGCAGAGCACACGGAATACGTGGATATGACGTTTCCCATCAACAGCTTCGCCCAGCTCACGGCAATGGTCGGTGTGATGCTTATCGCCTCGTGCGCGGTGCTCGCGGCATCGTTGCGCAACGCGGGGCTGCCAGGATTCAAGCGCCGCGTGCGGCACGGGAGGGGATAAGGATATGAGACCGTTGGGAAAGCACGCGCGCACAGCAGGGGCGGCGGTGCGCGCGACCGTCGCACCCGGTGCTAACCGAGCGTCCGGCGCCGGCATCGCGGACATCGCGCCCGGCGCGCGACAGGGTATCTGGCTCAAGGAGATCGGCGTTTCCTTTCGTGGAGCGGTTGTGCTCGACGGTGTCGATTTCTCCGCATCGCCTGGTCAGGTCGTTGGTCTTATGGGGCCGAACGGCGCCGGCAAGACGACGCTCATCAACGTGCTTGCAGGTCTGCTCTGTCCCCAGCGCGGCGTGGGGTCCATATGCGGCGCGCCATTAGGTGGACGGAAGCGTGTGCCCTGCGGCATCATGTTCGAGCATCCGCCGTTTGACGACGACCGTACCGGTGCAGAAAACCTTCGCAGTCTCGCGCGCCTCGCTGGGATGTCGCCGCAATCGGCGGAGACGGCGGCGCGCGATGCCATGGCGCGCGTGGGCCTGGATCCTAGCTCGCGCACGCGGGTGGGGCGCTACTCGCAGGGTATGCGGAAGCGGCTGGGCTTTGCCCAAGCCATGCTCGGCAAGCCGGCCCTCTATCTGCTCGATGAGCCGATGAACGGGCTCGATCCGCTCGCGGTCATAGAGATGCGTGCCGCGCTCCGCCATCTCGCGGCGACCGGGGCAATCGTGGTGGTTTCGAGCCATCTGCTGCATGAGCTCTCGCTCGTGTGCGACAAGGCGTATATGCTTATCGATGGGTCGTGCTTTGAGGTGACGAATGTCGAGCATCTTGAGAGCGTGTATGTCGAACATGCTGCAGCGTATGCGAGATAAGGCTTGCGATGCCCGTTTGCGCCGGTGCCGCATGCCGATGGCGGTCTCGCGCGCTGCGTTCTGTCTCCTTACGATCGTTGCGATGACCGGTCTTTGGGGCTGGTCGTTCGAGCCTTTTGCGATCGTCGGCTGGAATGTCGGTCTCCCCGTGATTTCTTGGCTGTCGTGCGCCGATGTTGCCGGGCTTCTCATGCTTGCCTTGCTGGCGGCATGGTGGCTCGCCGTCCCAGTTCGCCGGGCTCTGTCCCGTTTCGGCATGTGGCTTTGGAAGAGCGGCCTTCTTGTCGTGCTGCCTGCGTTTATCCTCCTTCTACGCGGAAGCGCGCTATGGGGATCGCTCTTCCTGCTTGTTGGATGCGTGCTGTGGCTGCCTCTCGCGGTCTCGCTTTTCTCGTGCGATGCCGGGCGCGCGTGTCCAGGCGCGGGGCGGGGGAAAGGTGAGGCGTTTGAAGTGCCACCGCATCTGCCGACGAGGCGCTCGCCGCTCGCGGCTTGCTGCGTCTCCCTTTTGGTCGTCTCTCTCTATGCTGCGATGCTATCAAGTGCGCGGGTAAACGTTGATGGGGTTGTCCAGTGGGCCTCTCCCGATTTGCATGTGGTTGCAGCGTGGTCCGCCGTGTGCTGCTGGTGCGCAGTCGCCGCGTTGGCGCATATCTGCCGCGTTCCCCATTGGCGCGGCGCGCTCATCCTGCCCGTCTTTTCTGCATGCGGCTCATGGATGCTGGGCGGGGCGCCCTTGGGAGCGTCCCTCGCATCTGTTGGGGCGTCGCTTGCATTTGCGGCCGTCGCGTGCATCTGGCTGTTCGCGATGCACCGTCTTTCCTCGTCTGCAGACGGCCAAAGCGCGGGCGCGGCCTTTCTACCGGTCGGCGTCGTGCTTTCAACCTCATTGGCGCGGTCGTTCGGGATGGAGGCGAATGAGCCCGCGACGTTGCTGGTATTCGAAATCTCCGGCATGGTGCTCCTTATCGTCCAGGCGGTTTGGATGCGCTCGAGAGCTGGTATGGGCGGGGCAGATGGGGCTTGCATTCCGTCCGATCGTGGCCAAAAAGATGGTGGGCATTCGGCACCTGGTCAGCTTCTCGATTGCAAGGCCACCGAAGTGCGGGGCGCATGCGCCCGGCTCGCCCGGCATCACGATTTCACGCCGCGCGAAGAGGCGGTCGTTGCCGCCATGGCCGAAGGACGCTCCCTTGCGCGGATTGCCCAAGCGGAGGGCATAACGAAATCCACGGCTGGTACCTATGCCGCACGAGCTTATGTAAAACTCGGCGTCGCATCGCGTGCCGAGGCGCTCGAGGCGGTGCGGCGAGAGGCCGCTGCGGGCGCGCGCCGGGAGGTTCGCGCGCGCATCGAAGCTGGCGGGGCGACGTTCGCTGAGGGGCGGGGCACGGTGCATGCTGCCGCGGGGGAGGGAGCGTCGCATACCGCCGAGGATGCGGCGGGTCCACCGCTGCTGCATGAGGTTGTTGCGCGCCTGCATGGCGAACGCGTCTTTGCGGCTTTGAGTCTCATGAGTTGGTCGCTCCTTGCCGAGGCCCTCGTCCTGCCCTGGTTGGGCTCTGCTCAATCGTTTTGGTCGCTCCATGGGGAAGCGGCTCCCCTCATAGCCCTGCTGGTGATGATTGCCTCCCTCACGTGGGCGGGCGTGGGAGATAGTCGGTCGAACAAGGCTTCTCGAGGAGCCTGCGGCGGGGTGACGGGGAGCGCCTCGCCCGCCCGTTCGCCTCGTATAAAGGCTTCGGGCGTGATGTGGCTGCAGGTCGTTGCAATACTGGTCTTTGCGGCGCTTGCTTTCGCTCCGGGCGGGTTGAGTTGGGCCGCAGTGCATCGCATCGGGAGGGGCACGGTTTCCCTCGTAGCCTGTATCTCGGGGTTTACTGCGGTTGCGCTTGCGTTCCAGGCGCTTTGGAACCTGTGGCGCGATGCCCTGCCGCTGCGGGAGCTCGTTGCTGTTCCCATGGCATCATCCCTGGAATTCGGGTGCGCTGTTTGCTTTGATGCGCTGGTGCCGGTTGTGCTCAGCTGCGGCATTGTCTGCATTGCTGCCATAGTGGTCCACGCGTGCTCGTGCGCGTCTGTCTCCGCTTCGTCCATGCCTGGGGAGAGCGTTCCGCATGGTGAGAAGCCTCAAACTTCGCCGCGGGCCTTCTCGCTTCGCATCGGCCTCGTGCGCGGCGCGGCGCTGGTGGTGGCAGGCATGTCCTGCGGTATGCTCTTCCAGCTGCTGAACGGGTCGTATCTCGCCTTGCATCCATGGCGCCTGGCGTCGTCGCTCGCATGGCATCTTGTCCTGCACGGCACGATGCTTTCGGCTGTGCTGTATGTGTCGATGCGGGCAGTGCGCTTCGCCGGGCGTGCAGGGCGGTCTCTGCTCGACGTGCTCTCTCCCATTGCCATGCCGTGGCTTCTTGGCTTTGGGTGCAGTGGCGGTGTGCTCGTCGATGCGTTGCTCCAGCCGCATGGTTCCGTTCGCTCGGTTATCGCGCTGGTCGCCATCGGTGTGGTTTGCGGCGCGTGGGCGCTTGCGAGTACGATGGCGAGTTATCGGCGGCGCCTGGTGTTTTCGCGGCGTACTGCTGGGTTCCTCGACCAGGCGCTTGAGGGTTCGGGGTTGACCGATGCCGAGCGCGTTGTGCTCGGGTACCTGTTTCGAGGGTTCACGGCGACAGGTATCGCGCGCGAGCTCACGGTGAGCTTGAACACCGTCCGAACCCACGTGCGGCACGTATACGCAAAACTCGGCGTTCACGGTCGCTCGGAGCTCTTCGATGCCGTAGAGCGCCGCCTCGAGCGCTATGAGGAGCGTCTCTAGGCCGAGGGGCATCCCTGCCGAAGAATGGCTCGTAGGCACCAGGCGTCTACGATTCCATACGTGCGTGAGGCGTTGAGACCGGGTCTCAGCGCCTCGCATTCTCGTTTGAAGCGGTGCCAAGAGCATGGCGCGATACGTTCGAGGTCGCGCCCCTTGTTCGCAAAGCGTCGCACAACTCGAAGGCGAGGTCGATATTAGGCCTTCGCCTACGAGTTATGCGACGCTTTTGGGTGAGGCCTGGTCCCGTCGCGCGCCCCGCTGTGTGTCCGCGGGCTATGCCTCGGTGCCGTCGGCCGTAACGCGGAAGGGCATGGCCCAGGCTCCGTGGTCGGAATGAAGCAGCTCCTCCGCGCGCTCGGAGAGCGGCTCGCCCAGGAAGTCGTCGTAGCAGGCCTTGACTGCCGGGTTCTCGTGGCTAAAGCGCAGCTCGCTCTGCTCATCGATGATGCGCAGCGTGCAGCCGCGGTCGGCGGAAAGGTTGAACCCTTCGATGATAGGCTGGCCACCGCCACCCACGCAGCCGCCGGGGCAGGCCATGACCTCCACGAAATCGTAGCTCGCCTCGCCGCGCTCGATGGCACGGCAGAGCGCGTCTGCGTTGGCAAGGCCGCTCGCCACCGCGATGCGGAGCGTACGGTCGGGCAGCTGGAACTCCTTCTCGCGCCATCCGCGCTCGGGCCCTTCGGAGCGAATCTCATGGAATGCGTCCGCGTCGGGGTTCTCGCCGGTCACAAAGTTGTAGGCGGTACGGAGCGCGGCCTCCATCACGCCGCCCGTCACGCCGAAGATGTGTCCGGCGCCCGTCGCCACGCCGAGCGGGCGGTCGAAGTCCTCTTCTTCCAAAAGGTCCACGTTTACGAAGCGCTGGCGAAGCTGGCGCGTGAGCTCGCGGACCGAGAGCACGGCATCCACGTCCGGGCCGGTGCCGGTGGAGTCCATGCCGGGGTAGGCGGCCTCCATCTTCTTGGCGACGCACGGCATATAGGACACGACGAAGATCTTTGCGGGGTCCACGCCGAGGATCTCGGCATAGTACGTCTTGGCGAGCGCGCCGAAGATCTGCTGCGGGCTCTTCGTGGTGGAGAGCTTCTTCGCAAGCTCGGGGTAGCGCGTCTTCGCGAAGCGCACCCAGCCGGGGCAGCATGAGGTGAACATGGGCCCCTCGGCGCCTTCCTTCAGATGCTCGATGAGCTCGCTTGCCTCCTCCATGATGGTCACGTCGGCGGCGAAGTCGGTGTCGAAGACGTAGTCGAAGCCCAGGCGGCGAATCGCCGCGACCATGCGGCCCGGTGTCGGCGGTTTGCCTCCCAAGTCGAGGAGCTCTGCCCAGGAGGAGCGAACGGCGGGCGCCACCTGCGCGATGGTAATCGTGTCGGGGTCAAAGATCGCGTCGAAGACGCGCTCGGTGTCGTCGCGTTCATGAAGTGCGCCCGTGGGGCAGTTGGCGATGCACTGGCCGCAGAAGGCGCAGTCGTCGGGGGCCACGGCGTCCACGTGCGCGCGGCTTCCGGAGTCCACGAGGTCCCAAACGCCGAGCGCCTGCACTTTCTGGCATGTGGATACGCAGCGCAGGCAGTTCACGCATTTCTCGGGCTCGCGCACGAGCGGGAATCGCGCGTCGATGGGCTTGGTCTCGAAGAACGTGGTGTAGGGCACCTCGTGGACGCCCATGCGGTCGGTAAGCGCTTGCAGCTGGCAGGTTCCGTTGCGGAAGCACGTAGGGCAGCGGCGATCGTGCCGCGAAAGGATGAGCTGCAGGTTGGCCACGCGGGCGCGCCGCACGCGCGGCGTGTCGGTGTAGACCACCATGCCGTCCGTGACTTCGTTGTTGCACGCGGCCACGAGATGGTCGATGCCCTCGACCTCCACGAGGCATACGCGGCACGCGCCGATCTCGTTGATCTCGCGCAGGTAGCACAGGGTGGGGATGTCCACGCGGTGCTCGCGCGCCACCTCAAGGATCGTGGCGCCCTCTTCGGCTTCGTAGACGTTACCGTCGATCGTGATCTCTACCATGACATCCGTCCTTCCTCATGCAGGATGCCGCAGCCGAAGTGGTCGCAGTTGAGGCACCTGAGCGTCTCTTGGCGGATTTCCTGTTCCGACAGGCCGTACTCTACGAGCTCAAAGTCATGCACGCGCTCCTCGGTGGGGCGCTCGCCGTTCACGGAGCGGCCGCAGGGCACGCGGTCGTCTAGGCGTGGCGTCGGCAGCTTGATGTCGACCGATACGGTGTGGTGGAAGCCGAGGTACGTATCGATGGAACGCGCCGCCTTCTTGCCGTCGGCGATGGCGAGGATCACCGTTGCGGGCCCGCGCATGCAGTCGCCGCCGCTGAAGATGCCCGGATGCTCCGGCACGGCAAGGTTCTCGTCCACATCGAACTGCTTCCAGCTCGTGGGCAGGCCCTCGTCGGCGAAGTAGTCGGACTGGATATCCTGGCCGATGGCCACGATGACCACCTGGCAGGGGAATTCATGCGGCTCGCGGTCGGCGGTCACGGGTGCGGGGCGCCCGCGTTTCACGGGGCCGATGATCTGGGGCTGCGCCTTGAGCGCGCGAACGCGGCCCTCTGCATCGGTGAGCACCTCGAGCGGGGCCATGAGGTCGGCGATCTCGCAACCATCGGCGATGGTTCCTTCGATTTCTTCGGGTAGCGCTGTCATGTCGGCTACGCGGCGACGGTAGACCACGGTGACCTTCTTTGCCCCGCAGCGCACGGCCGAGCGCGCGGCGTCCATGGCCACGTTGCCGCCGCCCACCACGCAGACCTCGAGGCCCGTGTAATCGGGCGTGTTGCCCAGACCGATCTCGCGCAGCATCCGCACGGCGGGCACGACGCCCTCGGCGGCCTCCCCGGGCATGCGGAGCTTCTTGTCGCCGTGCGCGCCCATGGCGATGTAGACCACGTCGAAGTCGCGCTGGAGCTCTTCGAGGGTGATGCCGTCCGGCCCCACCGGGGTGTTGCAGCGAATCTCGACGCCGGCGGCCTCGATGGAGGCGATTTCGTCGTCGAGGATGCTCTTGGGCAGGCGGTAGTTGGGGATGCCGTAGCGCAGCATGCCGCCCGCCTTCTCGCGCTGCTCGAACGCGACGACCTCGTGGCCCATGCGGGCGAGGTAATAGCCGCAGGTGAGGCCCGAGGGCCCGGCGCCCACGATGGCGATGCGCTTGCCCGTGGCGGGGCCTCGGTCGGTCGCGCGCGGGCCGGTCGCGTGGTCTACGGCGTAGCGCTTGATGCCGCGGATGTTCACGGCATCGTCCACCATGGTGCGGCGGCAGGTCTCCTCGCAGGGATGCTCGCATACGTAGGCGCATGCGCTGGGGAAGGGGTTGTCCTTGCGGATGAGCTCCACGGCCTCGTCGTAGCGGCCCGCTGCGGTAAGGGCGATGTAGCCGGGGATGTCCACGTGCGCCGGGCAGCTGACCTCGCACGGCACGCCCTGGCTCGAGCTGCGAAGGCATCCTCCGGTGGCGGCGTGGTATTCGAAGTCGTCGCGGAAGGCCTTCACGCTCATGAGCACCTGCTCGGCGGCCTGGTAGCCTACCGCGCAATCGGAGCTCACGCGAATTTGCTCGGCAAGGTCTTCAAGGCGTTCGATCGTGCCCGGACAGGCGGTGCCGCCGATGATCTGCTCGAGCATGTCGGTCATGGCGCCCAGGCCCACGCGGCACGGCGTGCATTTGCCGCAGCTTTGCGCGTGCGCCACGCCCACGAGCGCGCGCGTCATATCGACGGGGCAGGTGCCGCGGGCGTTCGCTCCCAACCGTCGGCTTGTGTTGGAGCACATTTCGCCCAACGCGCCGTAGGAGCTGTCGTTCTCAAACAGCATATGCGTATCCCCTCTGTCATGCGGTGCTGGCGATGTATTTTGCACCTAAATACTCACATTACTGCCTCGTGTTCCGTACCGCAGCCTCTAACCGGACGAACGGTCAAACTGTTCGACAAAGGGTTATTTCTGTTCGCACCGCGCCACGTTCTCGGGCCAGATTTGGACACTGCAGGCAAGTTGAAGCGCAGACACCGGGTGTCTGCGCTTCAAGCTTGGCATTCTTTTCACGGCGCGGGCGCAGCAGGATTACTCTGCGAGCAGTTGCATGATGAAAGCCCCGACGCCCGCGTTGTTGTTGGCGCCGCACACGGCGTCGGCTGCGCCCTTCGTCTCGTCCTCGGCATTTGCCACGGCCACTCCGGTGCCCGCCGCCTCGATCATCGGGATGTCGTTGATGTTGTCGCCGAATGCTACGGCGTCTGCGCGCGATATGCCCAGGTGCGAGCAGAGCCATGAGAGCGCCTCGCCCTTGGTGGCCCGCGCGTCGGAGATCTCGATGCTATTGGATACCGAGCGCACGACCGAGATATCGGGCACCTGTTGCACCGCCTCGAGCAGCGCGGCGCAATCGGCGGGGTCGTACCAGAAGTAGGAGATGCGCTCGATGTGCTCAAGCGTGGTCATGAACGCTTCGGTCTCCCCATCAAAGGGAGTGCGAATGGAACGCATGAGCTCAAGCTGGTAGGGGTCGTCCGCGAACTTGGCAAGCCGGTCATACGTCTTGCGATGCTCGAACACGCACCCGTCCGCGAAGAGGTCGAAGGTGACGTCGCGACCTTCGGCAAATTGGAGCAGCATCCGCGTCCGCTCGTGGCCCAGATCGCAGCGGTGCATGGCCTTGCCGGTGGAGAGGTCGGTTACCGTTGCCCCGTTCGCGCTCACGGCATAGCGCGCGGCAGGGTGCTTAAGCAGCACCTTGGGAATGGCGGTAAGGGACCGTCCCGTGCACGGCACGAATTGCGCGCCCGCCTCGTAAATGGCGTCGAGCGCCGCTAGATTGCCCTCTGGTACCTCCTTCCTCGATGTCAAAAACGTACCGTCGAGGTCGGAAAAGAAGATCAAGTTCTGGTGTGGCACGGCTGCCTCGCCCTCGCTTCGCTTGCCTATCGCTCGGCCAGGGGAACGTACTCCGCCTGCTCCATCACAGAATTATAGGCAGGACGGATGATGCGATTGGCGCCATAGATCTCCTCCATGCGATGCGCAGCCCAACCGGCGGTGCGCGCTACGGCAAAGATGGGCGTGTAGAGATCTTCGGGCACGCCGAGCATGTTGTAGATGAAGCCGGTGTAGAGGTCGATGTTCGCGCAGATAGGTTTGGTGGTTCCGCGCACGTCGCGCATGACCTGCGGCGCTAGGCGCTCGATGCGCTCGATGAGCGCGAACTCTTCGCCCAATCCTTTCTGCTCCGCGAGCTTGCGCGCGTACTGGCGGCAGATCTTGGCGCGTGGGTCCGAGAGCGTGTAGACGGCATGCCCCATGCCGTAGATGAGGCCGGCGCCGTCGAACGCCTCGCGGTTCAAGATCTTCATGAGGTATCCTGCTACCTCGCCGTCGTCGTCCCAGCGGCGCACGTGCTCGCGGATATCTGCATGCATGGCCATGACCTTGGAGTTGGCGCCGCCGTGGCGCGGGCCCTTGAGCGAGCCGATGGCCGCGGCGTAGGCGGAATAGGCGTCGGTCGCGGAGCTCGAAAGAACGCGGCAGGCGAAGGTCGAGTTGTTGCCGCCGCCGTGCTCGGCGTGGAGCATGAGCATCACATCGAGGAGCATTGCCTCGTCGTGGGTGAAGTTGTCGCCCTCGCGGAGCACCTGCAAGATGGTTTCCGCCATCGAGTAGGACGGGTTGGGCCGAGGGATGTGCGCCCGGCGTCCCTCGAACTCCGCATTGCGCACGCTGTGCGCGATGGCTGCGATGCGCGGCAGGCGGGCGAGGAGCGAGAGCGCCACATCGATCTCGTGCGGGGCGGAGATGTCGTCGGGGGTTTCGTCGAAGGCGTAGAGCATGAGAACGGCTCGCGCGAGCACGTTCATGATGCTCTTGGACTTGGTGGTGATGGGGAACTCGTTGATGTAGTCCATGGGCAGCAGGCGCTGGCTTGCGATGCGCGCGCAGGTGGCATCGAGCTCGTCTTGCCGCGGTAGCTCGCCGGTGAGCAGCAGGAATACGAGTTCCTCATAACCAAAGCGCTGCTCCTGCTGCGCATGGGCAACGAGTTCTTCGATGTTGTATCCGCATATGGTGAGCTTGCCCTCATCTGGGACAAGCGTCCCGTTCTCGCGACGATAGCCATGCACGTCCGAGATCCTCGTAAGGCCGGCGACCACGCCCGACCCGTCCGCATTGCGCAGGCCTCGCTTAACATCATGGGAGCGGAAGAGCTCCTCGTCGTAGGGCACCATGACGGCGCCGTCGTACAGGCGCTTGGTGGCAGGGGAGACCTCGCGGGTCTCGGCGAAGTCGATCGTTGTGCGCTCGGCAATGAGCGGGTGCCTCAGATTGATCTCGGTCATGCTCACGGGCAGCAACCTCCATTCGGGTTCGAGGCGGCGCGACCTAACCGGTCGCGCGGGCCGTGGGCGCCGCAGCTCGTGCCCGGGCGCGGCGCTCAACCTGGCGAAGCGTTCGCTCTACAGGCGGTACATGTAGTTGAAGACGTCCTCGCGCTGGATCTGCACGTTCACCCCGATGCTCTCGCCCGCTGCAGACAGGCGCTCCTGAAGCGTGGTGAAATCGGACGCGGCGGCGGAGATGTCGGCGATCATCGTCATGGTGAAGATGTCTTCGATGATGCTCTGGGTTATATCGCGGATATCGACGTTTTCATCGCCGAGCACGCGCGAGATGCTAGCGACGATACCCGGGCGATTCTTTCCGAGCACGGTGATGACGATGCGGTTGGATGCGTTCTCTGCCATGAGGCGCCTTTCTCTCGCGGGCTCCCCGGCCCGTGGGCGGTGTAGATGCATGGATTCACCTATACCCATTTGCGCAATGGAGCAGCGCGGCGCGCGGCGCGGAACACAGGAGAACCACACCGGCGAAACAAGCGGGCAACATGTAGGGGGTCTGTATCCGGCAGAGGGGCGCCCAGGAGGGCTGCTGCCGAAGGGGCTCCGGGCGGTGGAGCTGCCATCCAGCGGGGCTCGGCGGGTGCCGTGTATCTCCACCGCGACAGATTTGAAGTTATGACCGATCCTAGGCCCCTTTAACTCCATATATGCTGCGCTCGGCGTCCGCCGCGTATCACCACTGTGGCAAATATGGAGTTATGACCGGATTGAGGGCCCCGTACCGCTCGGCCGCGCTCCGGTTCCCGCAGGTCGGGGGCGCGCCTGGCCGGGCTCCGCGTCGTCCGATCCCGGCAGCCTCGTGTAGGGGAGCGACCGTTCCAGAAACGCGATGCTGCGCTCGTAGTCGCGAGCGAACAGGCATCCATAGAGGGCATCGAGCTGTTGGTTGAGCCCCGAGTACGAGATGGCCACCGCGGCGTGGTTGGCCCCTGTGGCCAGGGCGGTTCGCACGAGCCGCTCCGGGCTTTCGTGGCAGGTTGCGTTGCGCCCTGCGGAGAGCAGCCGATCGCAGAACATCTGCGCAGGATAGAGGTTATGCGACTGCGTATAGATATCGATGCATGCAGCGTTGTCGAGCACCTCTGCGAGTGAGCTATTTTGGGACGGGTTTGTTTTGACTCATCATGCGCCGGCGACCCTAGGACTTTTAGATGAGAAGACGAGGCTGCGCTCCCGGTGCGCCGCCTTCGGCTCGAGGGGTGGTGCGCCGATGGCGTCGCCCCAGAGCGGGCGCGCAGGCGTGCCGCCCTCGCCTCGAAGCGTTGGGCAGCAGTTCTCTTCTCGCGGCAGGCGGAAAGGATGCTCCATGGCCGATTGCAAGATCATTTTTCTCGACGTCGATGGAACCATCACGAACTACGAGAACAACGTCCCGCCTTCGGCGGTTCGCGCGATTCGGCTGGCTCGCGCCCGCGGCCACCGCGTCTATATGTGCATGGGCCGCAGCAAGGCCGAGAATCTGCCAGAAATCTGGGCAATCGGCTTCGACGGCATGATTGGCGGCAACGGTTCGTACGTCGAGGACGCAGGCGAGGTCGTGATGCACCAGCTCATCACATTCGACCAGTGCAAGCGTGTCGTGGACTGGTTGCACGGCCGCGGCCTTGAGTTCTACCTCGAGAGCAACAACGGTCTGTTTGCGAGCGAACGCTTCCAGGAGGCGGCGCGGCCCGTACTGCGCCAGTATAAGCTGGGCAAAGGGGCTACGCCCGAGGAGGTCGATGGGCTCGAGGTCGACGACGTCCTTCACGGCATCGTGTATGGTGCCGAGCTCTACCGCGACGACCTCAACAAAGTGAGCTTCATTTTGTCGAGCTATCAGGACCATCTTGATTCTGTCGAGGAGTTCCCCGACCTCAAAGCGGGTACATGGGGCGGAAAGGGCGAGCATGCGCTGTTCGGCGACCTTGGGGTTAGGGGTATCGATAAGGCCCATGCCGTGCGCGTGCTCGTGGAGCACCTCGGTGCCGATTTGGCCGACACCATCGCCTTGGGCGACGCCAAGGTGGACATCCCCATGTTCGAGGCGTGCGCCCAGAGCGTCTGCATGGGCTCCGGCGGCATGGAGGCCAAGGAGGCCACTGATTGGGTTACAACCGATGTGGACGACGACGGCCTCTGGAACGCCTTCGTGCATCTAGGGCTCATCGACCAGGAGTAAGCTGCCCCCCCGCGCGGCGCTCGTGACGCTGCGGCCGCGGCATCCGAGGCTTCGGGACGCCCTAGCCGCGGCATCCGAGGCGTCCCGCCCCTTCGTGGCCCTGCGCGGGACAAAACTCCCGTCAAAGGATCGAATTTTATGGCTCGGGCGGAGTAGCCTATACAACGACACTTCTCCTATCTGCGGTTTTAATTTTGTTTGAACGGGGTATATCTGGGCGGTCCTCGAAAATCCGCACCTTTGACGAGAGTTTTGCTGCGCTGGGCAAGTGGTCCGTTGTTTCTGGGCTTTGTCGTCGTTTCCATGGGCTCCGCCGCCACGCGCGGTTGGCGTTTCGCTTGGGGAGGACCTGGGGGAGAAGGCGCTTCGCCGGGTGCGATGAGGGCTAACCCAGCCGCGGGTTAAGATGCCGTAAGGCCGGGTGCACGTTGCGGCATGCGTTCTCCTGGAGCATGATGCTTTTATGACTTCGCCTAGCTTTCGCGCAGGTGTGCTATCCTATCGCAGTTGTTCTGTCTTGGTCGGAAACCAAGACGCCTTATGCCCTGGTCGGTAACCAGGACGAGATCGTAAGGAGTCCCTGCATGAAACCTGGAATCCATCCCGAGTACATGGAGTGCACGGTCCGTTGCTCTTGCGGCAACACCTTCGTGACCCGCGCCACCGTCCCCGAGATTCGCGTCGAACTCTGCAATGAGTGCCACCCGTTCTACACGGGCCAGCAGAAGTTCGTTGACACCGGTGGACGCGTCCAGCGCTTCGCCGACAAGTTCGGCGGTGCCGCTCAGGCTGCGCTCGAGCGCGAGGCCGCCAAGAAGGCTGAGCGTCAGAAGGCCGCCGAGGAGGCCGCTGCCAAGAAGGCCGCCGAGCGCGAGGCCAAGGCTGCCGAGAAGGCCAAGCGTGCTGCCAAGTACGCCGCCGAGGCCGCCAAGAAGGCCGAGGAGGAGGCCGCTCAGGCTCCCGCCGAGACCGAGGCTCCCGCTGCTGAGGCCGAGACCGAGGCTGCTGCTGAGTAGCACCTGCTGCGCGCACAGAGGGAAGAAGCGACCCGCATCGGAATCCGGTGCGGGTCGTTTTTTTGTTGTATGTGCCTCGCCATGTGAGTGTTGTCGCTTGCTTGGCGCGCGCCGCACGCCTTTGGACGAGCTTTGGATGTTCGGAGCGTTGTCGGGCGAGATTCGGGCGCCCGGGGAAATATGACGCCTGGAGCGTTGTCGGGCGAGATTCGGACATCTGGGGCGTATCTGGGCGATATTTCGCCGCATAGGGCCCGCGCTATGACGGAAGGGACCGCGGACGATTTCTTGTACGTCCTACACCGCGTAGCCGAGCAGGCGG
>OGXS01000769.1_pt1 | contig 26151 bp, 25 predicted proteins | sample 1576371 | NCBI WGS metagenome assembly OGXS01 (sample SAMEA3541475, study PRJEB24748) | human gut metagenome | biome: human gut; feature: human-associated habitat; material: faeces | place: China | collected 2012
CCGGGGGATTTTTAAAAATCCCCCGGCCCCAATTAAAAATGCCCTGTCCCTTTTTGAATAATTTTCTGATATATATGAAAATCTTCTTCTTTAAAGACGTCAATGATTACTTTTTCCAATCGCAGATGGGTTAACGTCCGGTCTATCGTATCCAGAGCAATCTGAGCGGCTAATTTATTTGGAAAGTGAAATTCACCGGTAGAAATGCAGCAAAACGCTACTGTAGCCAGATTATTTTTATCAGCCAGGCGCAAACAGCTTTGATAGCAATTTTTCAATTCTTCCTTCTGCTTCTCAGTTACATCCACGCCAACCATCGGCCCCACCGTATGGATCACATACCTGGCCGGCAGATTATAACCCGAGGTAATCTTGGCTCTTCCGGGCTTTTCTTCCTGCCCCTGTTCCTCCATCAGTCTGGCACACTCGTTGCGAAGCTGAATTCCTGCGGCGGAATGAATCGTATTGTCAATACACCCATGGCAAGGGACAAAACAGCCCAGCATCTGGCTATTGGCCGCATTCACGATTGCGTCGGCCGCCAGGGTGGTAATGTCTCCTTTCCAAAGCGCGATCCGATTGGCGTTCCGCAATTCTGTCTGTGGATATATTTCTGCCGCCATTGGTATATCTTCAGGATAGACGATTCCCTTCTCTTCCGCCTCTTCTTGCAGCAGTTCGTCCTGCAGCCGCAGGTATTCTTCTCCTGCCTCCCCCGGCCAGCGCACATTCATCAAGCTTCGCAGGAGTCTTCGCTTTTCCTGACAATTTCCCAGCTCCTGGATCACTCCATAGCCTGGGCACTCCTTTTTTAATAACCGGATCAATTTATCCACTTTTTCTTCTCTGGTCATAGAACTCTCCTTTTTTCTATTTCTCTTATTATAACACAGGATATTCCTGATCTTTCCGTGTTTTCTTTCTATTCCATTTACATTTTCAGTTGTGAAGCTAATTTTCTTATGTTATAATTTTTTAAATACGTACTGATCACAAAGGGTAACACCTGCGGGAAAAGGCGGCTGGATTCAACCATTTTAGGACAGGGAGATTCTCTGTTCTTTTCGGACCCGATGCCTAAGTGCGCGGGTCCTTTTTCTATGATCGCCGCCCATTTCCGCAAGGGAAAACCTGGGCTTTATTCTGACTGCGAGGTGATATATGTGGATGATCTGCGCTCCCTTCTCTATCGGCTGAAGGACCAGCGTTCTCTTACAAAAGAAGAATGGACGGCTCTCATCGCCGGACGGACTCCGGAATTGGCGGAAGAGCTCTTTTCCCTGGCACGCCAAGAGCGGCACACCTGGTACGGCCATGACATTTACATCCGGGGACTGATCGAATTTACCAATTACTGCAAAAACGACTGTTTCTACTGCGGCATACGCAGAAACAATAGAAACGCTTCCCGCTATCGGCTCTCCAAAGAAGACATCCTCTCCTGCTGCCAGCTCGGATATGAACTTGGCTTCCGCACTTTCGTCCTGCAGGGCGGGGAAGACGGATATTTCACAGACATCCGGATGACAGACTTGATTGAATCCATTAAGAAGCAGTATCCTGACTGCGCGCTGACTTTATCTATCGGCGAAAAATCTTACGAGTCCTATCAGGCTTATTACAACGCAGGCGCAGACCGCTATCTGCTGCGCCACGAAACCTTTGATTCCAAACATTATGCCAAACTGCACCCTCCATCTCTGACAGCCGGGAACCGGCAGGAATGTCTTTGGAACCTGAAACGCATCGGGTATCAGGTAGGAACAGGATTCATGGTGGGTTCTCCTTTTCAGACCCCGGAACTGCTGGCGGAAGATATGCTTTTTATCCAAAAACTGCAGCCTCAGATGGTAGGAATCGGCCCTTTCATCCCACACCACGACACTCCCTTTGCGAAAGAACCGGCAGGAACTCTGGAATTGACTCTTTTTCTGCTGGGGCTTCTTAGGCTTATGCTTCCCAAAGTGCTTCTTCCGGCTACCACCGCTCTTGGAACCATCCATCCCAAAGGCCGGGAACTGGGAATCCTGGCCGGGGCCAATGTAGTCATGCCCAATCTGTCGCCCGCCAAAGTACGGGGCGATTATCTTCTGTACGATAACAAAATCTGCACCAATGAAGAAGCCGCGGAATGCCGCGCCCTTTTGGAAAAGCAAATGGCAGCGATCGGCTACCAGGTAGTCACAGCGCGAGGCGATTCCAAAATGCAGACACATGTACTGACGTTTGAAGAAACAACGTCCGTCAATATATCACATCATTTTTAAAAAGGAGGAAACCACCCTATGTATGACGTAAACTCAAAACACGCGGATGATTTTATCAACCACGAGGAAATTCTGGAAACTTTGGCCTATGCTGACGCAAACAAAAACAATAAAGAACTGATCGAATCCCTGATCGAGAAAGCTTCTCTGCGCAAAGGTCTTTCCCACCGGGAGGCTTCTGTTCTTCTGGTCTGTCAAGATGAAGATCTAAACCAGAAGATCTACAAGCTGGCGGAACAGATCAAGAAAGATTTCTATGGGAACCGAATCGTGTTATTTGCGCCCCTTTATCTCTCTAACTACTGCATTAACGGCTGTACTTACTGCCCCTATCATATGAAAAATAAGCACATTGCCCGCAAGAAACTGTCCCAGGAGGAAATCCGCCGGGAAGTGATCGCTTTGCAGGATATGGGCCACAAACGGCTGGCGTTGGAGGCCGGTGAGGACCCGGTACATAACACCATGGAGTACTACCTGGATTCTATCAACACGATCTACAGCATCAAACATAAAAATGGAGCAATCCGCCGGGTAAATATTAATATCGCCGCAACCACCGTGGATAATTATCGGCTGCTCAAAGAGGCAGGCATCGGAACCTATATCTTATTCCAGGAGACCTATCACAAAGAAAGCTACCTGGAACTTCATCCTACCGGACCAAAGCATGACTATGATTACCATACAGAGGCAATGGACCGGGCAATGGAAGGCGGCATTGACGACGTAGGCATCGGCGTGCTCTTTGGTCTTGACAAATACCGCTATGAATTTGCCGGACTACTGATGCATGCGGAGCACCTGGAGGCCGCATTCGGCGTGGGACCGCATACCATCAGCGTTCCCCGTCTTCGAAACGCGGATGATATTGACGCCAGCACATTTACAAACGGCATCGATGACGATACCTTCGCCAAGCTGGTAGCCTGCATCCGCATCGCTGTACCTTACACTGGAATGATCATTTCCACAAGAGAGAGCCAGAAAGTCCGAGAGCGTGTCCTTCATCTTGGCATCTCCCAGATCAGCGGCGGCTCCCGTACCAGCGTGGGCGGATATGTGGATCCAGAGCCGGAAGAAGAAAATTCCGCTCAGTTTGATGTGATTGATAACCGGACCTTAGACGAAGTAGTCCGCTGGCTTATGGAAATGAACTACATTCCCAGCTTCTGCACCGCCTGCTATCGGGCCGGACGGACCGGCGACCGTTTCATGTCCCTGTGCAAGAGCGGGCAGATTCAGAACTGCTGCCATCCAAACGCACTTATGACACTGGAAGAGTACCTGATGGATTACGCCTCCCCGGCGACAAAAGCCATTGGCGATAAACTAATCGATAAGGAAGTTCTCAACGTGCCGAACGAAAAAGTGCGGGCAACCGTAGAAGAAAATCTCCGGTTAATCCGAGAAAATAACCGGCGGGATTTCCGGTTTTAGTCAATTGGGGACGTAGTAAACTTCAATTTTACTACGTCCCCAATTGACAAATGCCCTGTACCTTTTTGACAAAATGAAAGGAGTTTTCTTATGAGTTTAAATACCACACCTTCAGCGGAACGCACTCATATCGGGATTTTTGGCCGGCGCAATGCCGGTAAATCCAGTCTAATCAATGCTCTCACTGGTCAGAGTTTGGCTATCGTCTCGGAAGTTAAAGGCACCACCACCGATCCAGTCCTAAAGGCTATGGAGCTTCTGCCTCTTGGCCCTGTCGTTATGATCGATACCCCTGGTTTGGACGATGAAGGTAATCTAGGCGCCCTGCGTATACAAAAAGCCTATCAAATTTTAAACAAAACCGATATTGCCATTCTGGTGATCGACGGCACGTCCGCCCCCTCCCCAGAAGATCTGGATATCCTCTCCCTCATTCAAAAGAAGGGGATTCCATTTCTTGTGGTCTTAAATAAGGCGGATCTGATTTCCTCCTCAGAAACAACAGTCAAAAAGGCGGCGGATATTCTTCAGGTTCAGCCGGAAAAATTATTTTGGGCCAGCGCTTCCAGCGGTTCTCACATTCAGGAATTAAAGGAAGCTATTGCCTGTCTTGTCCCAGAAGAAGACCAAACCCGCAGGATTGCCGCCGACCTTGTACAACCTTTGGACTTTGTCATTCTTGTGGTTCCTATTGACAGCGCGGCTCCAAAAGGCCGGCTGATCCTGCCCCAGCAGCAGACTATCCGGGACCTTCTTGAAGCCGGCGCCGTCTCCATTGTTGTCCGTGAAAGCGAGCTTGCAAAAACTCTTGCGAAACTTGACCGCAGGCCAGACTTGGTCATTACTGATAGTCAGGCCTTCCAGGAAGTAGCTTCCATCGTTCCAAACGATATCCCACTGACTTCATTTTCCATTCTATTTGCCCGATATAAAGGGAATCTGGAACTTCTGGCCGCTGGCGCAAAAACCCTTGATTCTCTGGAAGACGGCGACCATATTTTGATTTCCGAGGGCTGTACCCACCACCGCCAGTGCGAAGACATTGGGACAGTCAAACTCCCTCGCTGGATCCGTACACATACCGGAAAGGAGCTAAGCTTTGATTTTACCAGCGGCACCGAATTCCCGCAGGATCTCCAGCGCTACCGCCTCATCATCCACTGCGGCGGCTGCACCCTTAATGAACGGGAGATGAAATACCGCTTGAAATGCGCGGAAGATGCCGGCATTCCTATAACCAACTACGGAACAGCCATTGCGTATATGAAAGGAATCCTGGCACGAAGTCTGGAAATCTTCTCCTGATTGTTCAAAAAGGTACAGGGCAAAAGTTAATTTGGGACGTAGTAAAATTAAAGTTTGCTACGTCCCAAATTAAAGAATTCTTCAGATTTACTAAAAATCTTTTTCAGTTTTCTCCCCTATAATCGAATTATCAAATGATTCGAGGGGGATTTCTCATGAAAATGTACGCCAATGAAAAAAGCAGCGCTGTCCTTTCTATCTACCCATTCTCTGAGATTGGCTTTGAACGCGCTTACAGTCTTTCATCGTTATGTTTCATCTTTTTTTCTTTTTCTATGGCCGGATGGCTATGGGAAGTGTTTTTACATATCATCATCGATGGCAAATTTATCAACCGGGGCGTTTTATTCGGCCCTTGGCTGCCAATCTATGGATGCGGCAGTGTTCTGATCCTTTTAGTCCTGAAACGCTGGCGCGGCCAGCCCTTACGCACATTTGGCCTGATCCTTTTATTATGCGGCACTTTAGAATATTTCTCCGGACTATTTTTAGAGACGTTCTTCCATGCGAAATGGTGGGATTACTCAGACATGATCTTGAATCTCCACGGGCGTGTCTGCCTGGAAGGACTTATTATTTTTGGCATTGGCGGCTTGGTCTTGATCTATTTCGCCGCGCCCAGAATGGATAATTGGTTTCAGCGGCTCGCGCCAAGGGCAAGGCTTTGGTTTTGTTGTATCCTGACGTTCCTGTTTCTCTGTGACCTGGCCAGATCCATTCTGGCTCCAAATATGGGCTTTGGAATCACTGCCTGAAATCTCAGTTCAGTTCATCCCATACCATAAACGCCCCTACCATACTCCTGGCGTCTGCCTCCATCGCAGCCTTGGCCATCTCCGCAAATCCAAGCCGGAGCGCGTGATAAGTAGCCATATGCTGCCGCACCGCCCCTGTCAGGATCCTCTGCAGATCCTCATGTTTTAACGCATGATACAGCGAATTCCGATAATAGAAAATTCTTCCCTCGATTTTCTGATACATTTCCTGAATCAGCCGATTCCGGCTTGCCTGAATGATAAGAGCGTGGAAATGATGGTCGCAGATGGAATGTTCCAAGATATCTGAAGTCTTCTTTCCCCGGCTGGCCTTCTGATATCTGGTAATCCAATGTTTCAATTCTTCCAATTCCTGGTCTGTGATCAGAGAGGCCGCCAGGTACGCAGCGTGTCCTTCTATCGCCAGCCTGGCGTCCATGATCTGATAACATTCGTCTTTGGTCAATCTGGCCACGACCGATACCCTGTTGGCAGCCTTATAGATCAATCCTTCCTCCACCAGCCGGGCAAGCGCGTTCCGTACCGGAGTCCGGCTGACTCCCAGATCTTCCGCGATCTTGCTTTCATTCAGTTTTGAGCCAGGGGCGATACGAAGGCCAATGATCTCCATCCGCAAAGCCTGATAAATTATATCCTCCAAATGCAGGAACGGATTTTCTTTCATCTGTGTCTGCAGGCTCTTTTTATCCATACGCTCCCCTCGCTTTTTCCATTTTGCCTTAATCTTAAATCAAAAAGAAACATGTGTCTATCCAAAAACATTTCTTTCTCTATACCTCCTTTTTGTACATTTTCAAAAACAAAGTTTCCTTGCTGCAATCAAAAATCGTCTGAAAATTGACACTATTTATGTATTTATGGTAAATTTTTCTAAATTTAATCGTTGTATTTATTATTTAGAAAGGAGATTACAGCATGGAAAATCAAACAAAAAGTAATGCCGGTATCTCAATCCTGCGCTATGCGGGAACTTATATCGGCGCCGTTATCGGTTCCGGCTTCGCCAGCGGGCAGGAGCCTCTTCAGTTCTTTGCCTCCTATGGATACTGGGGAATCCTGGGCGCGATCCTGGTGATCGTTCTTTTCGCCTGGTACGGCTATCTCTTCATGGCGGCAGGGTATAAGCTTCAGACATCCACTCACCAGCCTGTCCTCAATTATCTATGCGGAAATGTGGTCGGCCGAATTTTCGACTGGATCCTGACCTTCTTCCTCTTCGGAGTTCTGGCAATCATGATCTCCGGCGGGGGAGCGGCCTTGAATCAGTATTTTGGTCTTGACCTGATGATCGGAAAAGTAATCATTACCATTCTGGCAGTTGGAACCATCCTTTTCGGATTCCGTTCCGCCTTAAGCGCCCTTGGTTTTCTCTCCACAGTCATCATTGTTGTAACGCTTGCCATTTCTCTTGGAACGGTCTGCGCCAATATTCCTGGGATCGCCAAGGCCGGTGAGGCCATCCAGGGTCTGGAGCTTTCCCAGGCAACGCCATTTTGGCTTCTGTCTGTATTTACATACGTTTCTTACTGTGTCCTTCCCGTCTTATCCGCCTGCGCCACCATCGGCCACGGTGAGAAAGACCCGAAAATCATTAAGAAATCCGCCTTCATCGGAGGCGCGGCTCTGGGTGTGGCAGTGCTCTTCATGGTACTGGCGCTCCTCTCAAGGATTCAGGATGTGGCCGGATATGAGATTCCTTTCCTGGAAATCGCAAGACAGATGCATCCTGCCATTGGATTCCTCTTCACTTTAATCCTTCTGGCCGCCATTTACACCACCACCGTTCCGATCCTGTACGGATTCTCCATCCGGTTTGCCGAAGAAGGAACCACACGTTTTACCATTGTTACGGTAGTTGCTTCCGTCATTGCCTTCATTGCCGGAATGTTCCCCTTCAGCACTCTGGTGGGAACGGTCTATCCGCTTCTTGGATACATTGGCATGATCGTTATGATCGCCGGAGCTTATAAAATGTTTATCAAAAAAGATCTAAAGCTGACAAAAAAGGAGGAGGATTAATCATGAGCAATACTGCACACAAAGGCGACTGGGTACGCATTGAACAGATCATACTTACCCCTGACCAAAGGCTTGAGACCCTTCCAGAGGCAACCCGCAAAGTGCCGCTGAAATGCTGGACCAATGGATTCCTGGAAGATGACGAGGCAAAGATTGGCGATACCGTCCAGATCAAGACCAATATCGGAAGGGTCATTACCGGTACTTTGTATGAACTCTGGCCCAAATACGATCATAGTTTTGGCCGTCAGCAGCCCACTCTGATCCACGTAGGGGAAGAATTGGAAGACATTTTGAAGGAGGAGGATTAACATGGGAAAACAACAGGCAGTTTCTGAAACCGTTGGAAGAAACAAAGAAATTTTATTTAAATCTGTTAACCTGAACTACGATGAATTCAAGAAGGAACGATTGGCCTGGGACTATGAAAAGCTGATGGATTCTGTAGGCTACAGCCTGGACGAGATCCGCAAGATCCAGCAGGAGGTCTATGTAGGAAACACTCCCCTTCTGGAACTGAAAAATATGACCCGGCTGATCCGTAAAATTTCAGAACCAGGCAAAGGCGCCCGCATCTTTTTGAAAGATGAAGCCAACAATCCTACCGGCAGTTTCAAGGACCGCCGGGCAGTCCTCCCTGTTTATGAGGCCAAGAAAAATGGATATCCGGGCGTGATCGTTTCCTCCAGCGGAAACTATGGCGCGGCCGTGGCTTCTCAGGCTGCCCGCCGGGGCATCAAATCCATCGTTGCTCAGGAAGTCTATGACGACGCCGGAAACGGCCAGCCTGAATCTCTGGAAAAAGGCCGTGCCTGCGAAGCGTACGGTTCCGAGATCCAGCAGTATACAGTAGGACCTGAAGTATTTACATATGTCATCTTAAACTTGTTGGATGAGACCGGATATTTTAGTTCCTCCCTTTATCTGCCCCACAGCATCGCCGGCATTGAGACCATCGGCGCAGAGATTATGGAACAGACCCTTGCCCAGACCGGGCGGCAGCCGGACGTAGTCATGGTCACCCACGCAGGCGGCGGAAACTTTACCGGAACCGCCAGAGGCATGTTAAAATCCGGCTACACCGGGAAACTCTGCGGCGTATCCGTAGATCTGCGGGATCTGGATTCCCACGATGACAGCCAGTTTGCCAGGAAATCCTTCTCCACCGGACATACCGGCTATGGCTACACTTCCTTAAGGAATCCGGAAAGCGTGGACGTACCTCTGAACGCGGCCCGGCCATTAAGATACATGGACGCTTACTATACCGTGACCCAGGGAGATGTTTACTACATCACGGAGCTGCTGGACCGTATGGAAGGACTGCAGAGAGGCCCTGCCGGAAACACATCCCTGGCCGGAGCATTTGCCCTGGCCCGCCAGATGGACGAAGACCAGATCATCGTTGTTCAGGAATCCGAGTACACAGGCGCCGGAAAATCCCACACCGCCCAGCTTACCTTCGCGGAAGACCACGGTGTAAAAGTCTACCGGGGCGATACCAATGAGGAGCGGCCGGGAGAATCCATCGTCATTCCAGAATCGCCACAGGATATCCGCATCCGCGATATCGATCTGGATAAGATCCGCCAGCAGTATCTTGAGATCAACGTAAAAGAAAAAGGCTTCGATAATATTACGCCGGAAGAACTGGCCTTCCTGGCAGCCGAGACTCATCAAAGCGAAGAAAAGACAAAAGAAGAATTGACCGCAATGGGAATTCATATCGTATAATTCATCGGGGCCGGGGGATTTTTAAAAATCCCCCGGCCCAAATTAAAAATGCCCTGTCCCTTTTTACACTTTTATCTGTTCCATCACTTCCCCAATAGGCGCCGCGATAGTCAATTCTGCTCCCACTTCTCTTGCCGTAGCGCTCTTATTGATCACCACCAGGTGTTTTCCGCGGAAATAATCGATAAATCCCGCCGCGGGATAGACGACCAGGGAGGTGCCGCCGATGATCAATGTGTCCGCCTGGCTGATAGCTTCTATACTTTTGCGGATCAGCCCGGAATCCAAACTTTCTTCATAGAGCACCACATCTGGCTTGATCAAGCCTCCACATTCACAGTGCGGAACTCCTTCCGAATTCTTTACATAAGCCGCATCGTAGAATTTCCCGCATCTTTGACAATAATTTCGATGGATACTTCCGTGTATCTCATAGACTTTTTTACTTCCCGCCGCCTGATGGAGTCCATCGATATTCTGGGTGATGACTGCCAGAAGCTTCCCTGCCTGTTCGAGCTGGGCCAGCTTCATATGGGCCGGATTGGGCTTTGCGTCCAGAAACATCATTTTTGTTTTGTAGAATTCATAGAAGGCTTCTGTATCCCGCACAAAAAAGCTGTGGCTGACAATCTGCTCCGGAGAATACCTGTATTTCTGCCGATAGATCCCATCGGCGCTGCGAAAATCTGGAATCCCGCTTTCTGTGGAAACTCCCGCCCCGCCAAAAAACACGATCCGTTCACTGTCGTCCGCGATCTCCTGTAATCTTGCCGCTTCTTCCTCATACATGAGACATCCCTCCTATCTTACCCGCGATGGTCCTGTTTGCTGTAACCGGTGAAAAATTCCGTCAATGCATCCAGCGTTTTTACCAAAACGGGGAGTTCCTCTTTATCCAATTTCTCCAGGATTGCCTGGGTCATTTGCCGATGATAATCCTCATGATGCCGGTAAGCCCGTATCCCTTTTTCAGTCAGGCTGACGAAGACGACCCTGCGGTCTTCCTCGCTCCTATGGCGCTGCGCGTATTTCTTATTGACCAGACTGTTGACCGCTGTTGTAAGCGTCCCTACCGTAATATTTAATTTTTTCGCGATCGCAGACATGTTCCGCCCTTCTCCCAGTCCAATAGCCTCGATCACATGCATGTCGTTATTGGTCAGATCCTTGAATTCTTCTGTGATAATGGCTTTTTCTTCCAGTTCCCAGATTTCATTGATCAGATTTACCAGTACGCCGTTGATCACCTTATACGCCTCGTCCATCCTTTGCCATCCTTCCAAATTGCCCGTCTTGGTCTACAGTTTCATTATACGCTTTCCGGTATCAGAGAAGCAATGACTTCTTTCACCGTTTCCAGCCGTTTTGCTCGCCAGGCGTCTGCCCCGCAGAATAGAAGCCCGTTTTCCACATCTCCCTTTGCCGCGTGGATCAGCGCGTCGGTGATACAATAAGGAATCCTCGCCGGATCGCATGTATGGAGACAGCCGTGGCATGGAGTATGAGGAATCTGCTCTCCGGCTCCGACCCGCTCCATCAGCGGATTTCGAATTGCCCTTCCCGGCATTCCCACTGGACTTTTTACAATCAAGATATCTTCTTTGTCCGCGGCCAAATACGCCTCCTTGTAACGAATATCCGCATCGCACTCAAAGGTGGTCACAAACCGGGTGGCTGCCTGGATCGCGTCCACCCCCAGAGAAAACGCGTGAGCCGCCGCTTCTTTGGTGGAAATCCCGCCAGCCAAAGCCACCGGGATCTTCTGCCCGGCTTCCGCCTCATATTCCCTGACCGACCGCAAAATCCGTTCTACTTCCCTATCGTAAACCGCGGTTCCATATCCATAAAGGGCAAGCTGTTCCTCTGCAAATCCTAAGTGCCCGCCTGCCGCCGGGCCTTCGATCACCAGAAGATCCGGGACTTTGCGGTATTTCCTCCACCAATATTTCAGGATCAAACGGGCCGATTTCTCTGTAGAAATGATCGGCGCCAGTTTTACTTCAGATCCCGCCGCGATCTTCGGCAGATCTGTGGGCACGCCCGCTCCGGAAACAATGAGATCCGTCCCTGCCTGGATCGCGGCTTTTACATATTCTTCATAATACCGCATTGCCACCATGATATTAAATCCGATAATGCCTTTCGGAGCAAGAGCCCTGGCCTTTTCGTATTCTGTCCGGATCGCTCTTAGGTTTGCCCCTTTTGGATCTAAGTCAAAGTCCGGTTCCCGATAACCGATCTGGGCGGCAGAGATAATCCCTATGCCGCCCTCCTTCGCAACTGCCCCGGCCAAATTGCCAAGGCTGATCCCAACACCCATGCCCCCCTGGATGAGCGGGACTTTTGCCTCCATATTCCCAATTTTCAATGGTCTTATTTCCATATTCTTCTCCTATCTTACATCCTGCGGAACCTTTCATACCTTCTAGAAACCAGTTCTTCCGCCGAAACCTGCCTGGCCGCCTCCAAAAATCGCCCGATCTCCCGTTCCATAGGTCTGGTCACCTCCCGCAGATTCTGCACGGTATAATGGGCCGGCTCTGAAAATACGCGTTCCACGATCCCCATTTCATACAGATCCCGGGCCGTCAGACGCATGACCTCTGCCGCTTCTTTTGCCTTCCCGCTGTCCTTCCACAGAATACTGGCAAATCCTTCCGGTGACAGAATAGAATAGATAGAGTTTTCCAGCATCCAGACTTGATCTGCTGTCGCCATGGCAAGAGCGCCGCCACTTCCTCCTTCTCCAATGATGATAGACAGGATCGGGACGGTAAGCCCAGACATCTCGTAAATATTTCTTGCGATCGCCTCACCCTGTCCCCGCTCTTCCGCTTCCAGCCCGCAGAACGCTCCCGGTGTATCTACAAAACAGATCACCGGACGGCCAAATTTCTCCGCCTGTTTCATCAGGCGCAGGGCCTTGCGGTATCCGTCCGGAGAAGGCATTCCAAAATTACGCTCGATATTTTCCTTTGTATTGGTTCCTTTCGCCTGAGCGATCACTGTCACCGGCTTTCCGTGAAAGCGGGCAATTCCGCCTATGACAGCCTTATCATCGGCAAAATACCGGTCTCCGTGGAATTCTATAAAATCCGTAAACAGAGCGCCAATATAGTCGCTTCCCACCGGCCGGTCTTTCATACGAGAGATCTGCACCCGGTCCCAGGCGGCCGCTTGATTATGGGTATGGGAATCTTCCATATTTGCCATACTGTCCCCGGATATCTCGCCCTCCTGGCTCTCCCTGTCAGATCCGCCGCTTTCCTCTGTTACGTCTTGCTTTCTTACATGCTCTTCCGTTTCATGAAGTTTCAAAATCTGGGAAAGCGTTTCTTTTAGCTGGGGACGCTCCACAATCCCGTCAATGAATCCGTGTTCCAGCAGAAATTCAGAGCGCTGGAATCCCTTAGGCAGCTTCTGTCCGATCGTCTGCTCAATCACCCTTGGCCCCGCAAATCCGATCAAAGCCTTTGGTTCTGCCAGGATCACATCGCCCAGCATGGCAAAGCTTGCCGTTACCCCGCCGGTGGTAGGATCTGTCAGCACACTGATATAAAGAAGCCCCGCATCACTGTGGCGTTTCAAGGCCGCTGAAGTCTTGGCCATCTGCATAAGAGAAGTGATTCCTTCCTGCATCCGGGCGCCGCCGGAACAGGCAAATAAGATCACCGGAAGTTTTTCCTTGGTGGCCCGCTCTGCTGCTCGGGCAATCTTTTCGCCTACTACCTGACCCATACTTGCCATCAGGAAACGGCCGTCACATACGCCAATGACCACAGGAGTCCCATTGATACGGGCTTTCCCTGTAATGACCGCCTCATCCAGTTTTGTCTTTTCCCGGATAGTCTTAAGTTTTTCCTCATATCCCTTATAATGGAGAGGATTCCGGGTGGCCAATCCCTGGTCCCATTCTTCAAATGTCCCTTCATCCGCCACCATCTCAATGCGCCGATACGCATGGACGCGGAAATATCCGCCGCATTTAGGGCAGATATAATATCCCTGCTTCACATCTTCCGCAATGATCGCTCCCCCACATTTATTACATTTCCGAAGCAGTCCTTCCGGCACCTCAGGTCTTTTCCCGCCAATGGAGATATATGCCTTTCTAGCAGAAGAAAGTCTTGTTTTTTTGAACACATTATCTAATTTCATTTACCCGTCACCTTTACATTTTCTCAATGAATTCAATGTCAATGTCTCCAGAAATGAAGTCTGGATGGCTGACGATCTCATACTGATAGTCCACGTTCGTGTCGATTCCCTCGATAATGACCTCGCCCAAGGCGCTCTGCATTTTACGGATCGCTTCCTTTCGATTCTTTGCCCATACGATCAGCTTCGCCACCATAGAGTCATAATAGGGCGGAATTGTATAGCCGCTGTAAATCGCGGAATCGATGCGGATTCCCTTGCCCCCCGGAAGATACATGTCCTGGATCGTTCCCGGCGAAGGACGAAACCCTTTCTTAGGATTCTCCGCATTGATCCGGCACTCGATGGCGTGGCCGCTCAGGTGAACTTCGTTCTGAGTATAGGAAAGCTTTTTCCCGGATGCGATACGGATCTGTTCTTTTACAAGATCAATTCCCGTTACCCACTCAGTTACCGGATGCTCCACCTGGATCCGAGTGTTCATTTCCATAAAATAGAAGTTCCCGTTTTTCTCCAAAAGAAATTCTATGGTCCCCGCGTTTTCATAGCCGGCCGCTTTGGCCGCCCGCACCGCCGCCTCGCCCATTTTCTCGCGCAATTCATCTGTCAGGGCGATGGAGGGCGCTTCCTCTATCATTTTCTGATGATTTCTCTGGACGGAGCAGTCCCGCTCCCCCAGATGGATCACATTTCCGTAGGAATCCGCCAGGATCTGGAACTCAATATGTCTGGGATGCTGCACAAAATGTTCGATATACATGGTATTGTCGCCAAACGCCATCTGTGTTTCCTTCTGGGCCGTCTGAAAACTGTTCTCGAATTCCTCCGGCCTCTGTGCCACTCTCATCCCTTTTCCGCCGCCTCCGAGAGCCGCCTTGATGATCACCGGATAACCAATCTCTTCCGCGATCTTTGCGCCTTCTTTGGCATCATAGACCGCCTCCCTGCTTCCCGGAATCACTGGAACGCCGGCGGCCATCATGGTATTTCTGGCCTCCTGCTTATTGCCAAGCTTAGCGATCACGCGGGACTTTGGTCCGATAAATGTAATATTGCACTGCTCACACAGCTCTGCAAATTTATTGTTTTCCGAAAGAAATCCAAATCCCGGATGGATGGCATCCGCCCCAGTAATAATAGTGGCGCTGATGATCCGGTCCATGCTCAGATAACTTTCGCTGGACGGCGCGGGGCCTATGCACACCGCCTCGTCCGCAAGTTTGGTATGGAGGGCTTCCCGGTCCGCCTCTGAGTAGACCGCTACCGTCTCGATGCCCATTTCCCGGCAGGCGCGGATGATCCGGACCGCGATTTCTCCCCGGTTAGCGATTAAAACTTTCTTGATCATGCCTCTCACCTATCCGATCATAAAGGTCAATTCCGCGCTGACCACCGTCTTTCCATCTACGCTGGCAATGGCTTCCCCCACGCCGACCGGTCCTTTCTGCTTGATGATCTTCGTCTCCAGCCGTACCTTGTCGCCAGGGACAATCTTTCCCTTGAACTTGCACTTATTAATGCCGCCAAAATAAGCAATCTTCCCCTTATTTTCTTCTACGCTTAAGATCGCCACCGCTCCCACTTGGGCCAGCGCCTCCACCGTCAGCACGCCCGGCATCACCGGTTCCTGAGGGAAATGTCCGGCAAAGAAATCCTCACGGAACGTCACACACTTGTAACCTACCGCAAACTGCCCCGGCTCATAATCTTCGATATAATCTACCAACAAAAACGGGTGCCGGTGCGGAATGATTTCCTTAATCTGGTTGATATCTAAATGCTTCATAAAATTTCCTCCTTTTCAATTTGGGACGTAGCCTTTTTGCAAAGGGCTACGTCCCAAATTAACTTTCAGGGTGTACCTTTTTGACGTTTGCCCTGTACCCAAACTAATTGATCCGGAATAATGGCTGGCCATATTCTACTGGCTGGCCATTTTCTACCAGGATCTCCGCTATGGTTCCATCGTAATCGCTTTCGATCTCGTTCATCAGTTTCATAGCTTCTACGATCGCAAGTGTCTGGCCTTTTTTTACCCGGCTTCCTACGGTCACGAAGGCTTCCGCGTCTTCTGCCGGCGCCGCGTAGAAAGTTCCTACCAGTGGTGATTCTACAATCTTTCCTGTTTTTTCTCCCTTCACGCTTTCGGTCCTGGAACTCGGCGCTTCCTCAGAAGGATTCCCTGCCGTCGGCGCTGCAAATGGAGCTGGCGGAACTGCCGGCGCAGCGGGGATGACCGCCGGGGCAGATACCACCTTCACCTCTCCATCCTGTTTGCTCATCTGTAGTTTCAAGCCCTTTTCTTCATATTTGAATCCGGTTAATTCTGACTCGGACACGGTCTTGATCAATGTGATCAGATTTTCAAATTCCATACATTCCATCCTCTCCGCAGGTTCCCTTTTTCCTAACCTTCATATTTCTTCAACAGTAATGTTGCGTTATGTCCGCCAAATCCCAGAGAATTCGTCAAAGCATAACGGATTTCTTTTTCTACTGGAGCGCCGATGGCATAATTCAGATCGCACTCCTCATCCGCTTCTCTGGTCCCCATAGTCTGATGGATAAATCCATCCTGGATGGCCTTGACGCAGGTAATGAATTCCACACCTCCGGCCGCTCCCAACAGATGGCCGACCATAGACTTGGTGGAATTGATGACGACTTTCTTGGCAGCTTCCCCTAAGGCTGCCTTGATAGCCCTGGTCTCATAAAGATCGTTATGGTGAGTGCTGGTCCCATGGGCATTGATATAATCTATTTCTTCCGGAGAGACGCCGCCTTCTTCCATGGCAAGAGTCATGGCTTTCGCCGCTCCGCTCCCATCTTCTGCCGGAGAAGTGATATGATAAGCATCGCCGGTCGCTCCATAACCCGCCAATTCCGCATAAATCTTAGCTCCCCGTTTCCTTGCGTGCTCCAGCTCTTCCAGGACAACGATGCCCGCTCCTTCTCCCAGAACAAAGCCATTCCGGTCCTTATCAAATGGAATAGACGCGCGCAGAGGGTCCGTACTGACAGACAGCGCCGTCAGACTGGTAAATCCCGCCACCCCTGTTGGACAGATGCAGCTTTCTGTCCCGCCGGCCAGCATGATATCCGCATCTCCATACTGGATTGCCCGAAGCGCATCTCCAATACAGTTGGTCCCAGAAGCGCAGGCTGTTACTACGCTGGTACATTTCCCTTTGAATCCAAGCTGGATGGAAATATTTCCGGCCGCCATATTGGAGATCATCAGAGGCACCATCAAAGGATTTACCCTGGAGGGACCTTTCGTTGTAATCTTTTCATACTCCCGCTCTACTTCCTGGAGGCTTCCGATACCTGACCCTACGATCACACCTGCCCGGAAAGGATCTTCCTTCTCAATCTCAATCCCAGCATCCTCGCAGGCTTCTATAGCCGCCGCCACCGCGTATTGGGAAAATGGCTCCATCCGGCGGGCCGCCTTAAAATCCATCCGCTCTTTTGCCTCGAATCCTTTTACTTCGGCCGCTAATTTTACTTTATAATCTGCAGTATCAAATTTGGTAATTTCTCCAATACCGACCTTTCCTTCCCGGATGCCGGTCCAGAACTCTTCCACCGTATTTCCGATCGGGGTCACTGCCCCAAGTCCTGTTACTACGACCCTTCTTTTCATATTCTCTGTCTCCTTATCCTCAAACTCACCTGAGTATTCCACCGCTTACACCATGTTTCCCATTTGCGCCGGCCGCTTACATCACCATACCGCCGTCCACATGCAATACTTGACCGGTAATATATCTTCCCTCTTCCGATGCAAGAAACGCCACAGCCGCCGCCACATCTTCCGGCTGTCCAAACGTTCCGAGCGGAATCTGAGCTGCCGCCCCTTCCTTCACCTTGTCGGATAAAACACTTGTCATATCTGTGTCGATAAATCCCGGCGCCACCGCGTTTACGGTAATCCCGCGGGAAGCAAGTTCTTTTGCCGCAGACTTAGTCAGACCAATGACTCCAGCCTTTGAAGCGGCATAGTTCGCCTGCCCGGCATTCCCCGCCACTCCTACTACAGAAGATAAATTGACGATCCTGCCGCTTTTTTGCCGAAGCATCTGGCGGGCCGCAAAACGGATCGTATGGAAAGTTCCTTTTAAGTTGGTTTCGATCACCTGATCAAAATCTGTTTCCGTCATCTTCATCAAAAGGCCGTCTCTTGTAACTCCCGCATTGTTTACCAGAATATCCAGCCGTCCATAGTCCTTGACCACCTTCTGGATAAACGCTTCGCACTGATCATAATCCGCCACATTGCACTGGTACACTGCCGCCTGTCCGCCGGCCGCCTCAATCTCTTTCTTTACCTCTTCCGCTTTTTCTTTGGATCCATTATAATTGATGATTACCGTCGCTCCCTCACTGGCCAGACGGATGGCGATCGCTCTGCCGATCCCTCTGGAAGCTCCTGTCACAACCGCGATTTTTTCTGCCGCCATAATACTCCTTTCCGGAATCTTCGCCTGTCAGGCTGATCCCCTTGCGCGCTTCTCTCTTAAGCGCTTCTATTTTAACTTTAGCACTTCTTTTACTTTTTCCACATCTTCCCATGCGCTGATGTTGCAGACCGTCACGTCCCGGCTGATCTTCTTCAGAAATCCCGCCAAAGTCCGACCCGGCCCGATCTCTATAAAAGTATCCGCGCCATCGGCGATCATAGCTTCCATACTCTGCATCCAGCGCACAGAAGAGCTGACCTGTTCCGCCAGCAGTTCTTTGGTCCGGGAAATATCTTCCACTTTTTCCGCCGTCACGTTCGTCACGTAAGGCACCTGGAGAGGATAGAGCTTCACGGTCTTCAGTTCCTGCGCCAGTTCTTCCCCAGCCCTTTTCAGCAAAGGGGAGTGAAATGGGCCGCTGACGTTCAGCATGATCGTCCTTTTTGCTCCCGCCTCTTTCAGCTTCTTCGCCGCCGCTTCTACACACTCTGTCTTCCCAGTGATCACAATCTGCCCCGGACAATTGTAATTCGCGATGGACACATCCTCTAGTCCTTCTAAGACTTCCTCGATCTTCTGGGCATCCAGGGCCATTACCGCGCACATGGCTCCCACTCCCGCGGGAACCGTGTTCTGCATCAGAATCCCGCGTTTTCGCACCAAACGGATGGCATCCAAGGTATCCATCCCGCCAGCCGCCGCGATCGCCGCATATTCTCCCAGGCTCAAGCCTGCTGTGATATCCGGGCTGATTCCCTGTTCTTTCACCACTTCTGTCATAGCCAGACAGGTGGTGACCAGCGCCGCCTGTGTATATTCAGTAAGGTCGAGCTTATCATTTTCCGCGAAGCACAGCTCCTTCATATCCAAATCCAGCGTTTTCCCCGCCTCGTCATAGATCTTTCGCGCCAGAGGACTGTTCTCATAGAAATCCTGGCCCATGCCTGCCTTCTGGGCTCCCTGACCTGGATAGATAAAAGCAATCTTACTCATAGAATCCTGCCCCTCCTATCAACCCGTCAGTCTCTTTCACCAGCTTCTGGATCAGGTCTTTACAAGACATTCTCTCTTTCACCATGCCCGCGATCTGGCCAGCCATGACGCTTCCGGTCTTTACATCTCCATCGACCACAGCTCTCCTTAGGCCGCCCAGAGTCAGCTGTTCCAGTTCTTCAAAGCTCGCGCCGCTATTTTCCAATTCCAAGTATCTTTTGGTCATCTCATTGCGAAGCGCGCGCACCGGATGTCCGGTGGTCCTTCCCGTCACGCGGGAGTCGATATCCTTCGCTTTGATGATCCGTTCCTTATAATTCTCATGTACCTGTGACTCGTCTGTCACCACAAAATGAGTTCCCATCTGAACTCCTTTTGCTCCCAGCATAAATGCCGCCGCGATTCCTCTTCCGTCCGCGATCCCTCCAGCCGCGATGACTGGGATCTTTACCGCGTCCGCGATCTGAGGAACCAGCACCATCGTTGTATTCTCTCCAATATGGCCTCCGGCTTCACACCCTTCTGCCACAACTGCGTCCGCGCCGCAGCGCTCCATCCGTTTTGCGAGGGCGACAGAAGCGACCACCGGGATCACTTTGACACCGGCCTCTTTCCACATACTCATATATTTCTCTGGATTCCCCGCGCCCGTGGTCACAACCTTTACGCCTTCTTCCGCTACAACCTTCGCCACCTCATCCGCGTACGGACTCATCAACATGATATTGACGCCAAACGGTTTATCGGTAAGCTTCTTTGCTTCCCGGATCTGTTCTCTTACCCATTCTGCCGGCGCGCTGGCCGCTCCGATCAATCCAAGACCGCCGGCATTGGATACCCCTGCCGCCAGATGGTACTCTGCCACCCATGCCATTCCTCCCTGGATGATCGGATATTCGATTCCTAATAATCTGGTCACTTCTGTCTGCATATCTAAACCCCGCTTCTCTTCTTATTCTTTGTGTTCGTTGATATAGTTGATCACATCGCCCACCGTGACGATCTGTTCCAGGTCATCAGTAGGGATTTCGATACCAAATTCATCTTCCAACGCCATCACCAGCTCAAACAAGTCCAGAGAATCCGCTCCCAAATCCTCTTTAAAGGAAGACTCCTCTGTAATACTCTCCGCATCCACGCCAAGATTTTCTGCTGCCAATTCTTTGATCTTCTCTAACATTTTTTCTCTCCTTTGATCTTACTTCTTTTTTCATTATATATAAACCGGGGAAACGCTTGCTTAGCCCCGCCGGTTTATTCCTTCTTTTCCGCCGTTACACATCCGTCTGCCGCCAGTCGATGATGTTCGCTCCCCAGGTGAGACCGGCGCCAAATCCGGCCAGGACCAGTCTCTGCCCTTTTTGCAGACGGCCCTCCCGGTTTAGTTCATCCAAAAGGATTGGAATACTTGCGGAAGAAGTATTCCCATATTCCTGCAGATTCATCGGAAACTTTTCGATCGGCTCACCCAGCCGTTTTGCCACCGCCTCCACGATCCGTCTGTTTGCCTGGTGGACAATGTAGTAATCTACCTCTTTTTCTTCCAGGCCGTTTCGCTCCAGTACCTCCCGGATCACTTCCGGCACCCGTTTTACCGCAAACTTAAAGACTGCCTGCCCGTCCATCTGCATAAAATGTTCCTCGTCCAGCATGATCTTTGGATCCATCTCTCTCGTCAGTCCGTTGGCCTCATACCTGCTCCGGCAGGTTAACGCCCCTCCCTTCGCCCCATCTGTATGGGTCACCGGGAAATAGGTCTGCCCCTCTCCCCTGCGTACCAGGGCCGCGCCGGCCCCATCGCCAAATAAGATACAAGTGCCTCGGTCCTTCCAGTTAGTGAGGCAAGAAAGGGTCTCGCTTCCGATGATCAGCGCGGTATGATACATCCCGCTTTCCAGATAAGCCTCCGCTGTATTATATGCCAGCACAAATCCTGTACAGGCTGCTCCTCCAACGTCAAAACAAGTAGCATTTACAGCTCCCAGCTCTTTCTGTACCTGGCAGGCGGTTCCAGGCAGAATCACATTAGAAGAAATAGTCGCCACCAGCAGAAGGTCTACTTCTTCCGGGGAGGTCCCGGCGTTTCCCAAGGCCCGCCGCCCCGCCTCACATGCCATAGAAACGGTGGTCTCATCCCGGACAATGTGGCGTCTTGCGACACCTGTCCTCTCTCTGATCCACGCATCACTGGTTTCCACCAACTTGGCGATATCATCGTTATCCATTGTATACTCCGGCACATAAGCCCCGGTTCCGCATATGATTCCAGCCATTTTGCTTCTCCCTGTCATTTCCAATTTATTTTGGTTCTCAATTATTTTGACTTTCAAAGTATATATCCTAAGAAATGGATTGTCAAGTATCTTTTGACAATCCATTTCACACTTTGCTTTTAAATTTTCCACTCCTGCCCGCGCATTTGAAGTTCTACCATATGAGGATAGATCTTCCCTTCTCTCTGCAGTTGGTCCGGCGTCCCCTGTTCCGCCACCTTTCCATCCTTTAACACTACTACATGATCCGCCCCGCTTACTGTACGCATACGGTGAGCGATCACCAGCACCGTCTTATCCCGGATAAGTTCGGACAGCGCACTCTGTATCAGCGTCTCATTCTCCACGTCCAGGCTTGCCGTGGCCTCATCCAGCAGAATGATAGGCGCGTTTTTCAAGAAAGCGCGGGCGATGGAAATCCGCTGGCGCTCGCCGCCGGACAATTCACATCCATTTTCTCCGATCATACTGTGGTAACCTTCCGGGAGTTTTTCGGCAAACTCTTCGCAATTTGCCAATCTGGCCGCTTCTATCACTTCCTCATCTGTCGCGTCCTTTCTTCCGATCCGGATATTTTCCAAAATAGTGTTATTGAACAGAGTAACATCCTGAAATACGATAGAATACAGCGATAACAATGTCTCCGGCTCTATCTTGGAAATATCCATTCCTCCCACTGTGATCCTTCCCTTCTGGACATCCCAGAATCTGGCCGCAAGCCGGGATACCGTTGTCTTTCCGCCGCCAGACGGCCCCACCAAAGCCGTCACTTTCCCCTGCTTCGCGGTAAAAGACACCTCTTTTAAAACGGTTTCTTTGGTATTGTAAGCAAATCCCACATGATCAAATTCAATATCATATCCCTGATTGCTAAGCTGTCTGGCTCCTGTCTGGACCGGATGATCCAAGATCTCGTTCATACGGCGGATATTTGTTCTCGTGGAAATTACAGCGGCCAGATTCTGCAATGCTCCTTCCAAAGGCGCGTATAACCTGGAAGCTACCAGCAAGAACAGAAAGAACAAAGGAATATCAATTTCTCCCCGAATCAGCAGTACAGCTCCCGTAAGCGCCACCGTCGCGATCCCAAATTTCAGGATCAGTGTGGAGGAAACAACGAAGAGCGCTGTTCCCAGTTCTGTAATGATATGGCGTTTCTCCACATCATCAATTTTCTGATCCAGCCCTTTCAGATAGCGGGCTTCACCATTATTCGCCTTAAGATCCTGGAGACTTTCCAGACACTCCTGCACCCCTTCTTCTAACGCCACATTCGCCGCCATAGATCTGCGGTTAAAATACTCCTGTATCCGCGCCGAAAAAAATGTTACCGCAAATGCCACAGGCAGCACCCACACTGCCGCCAGCGCCATACGCCAGTCGTAAACAAAAAGGGATAGCGAGGTAAGCGCGGTTGAGATCAGAGACCCCGCCAGCGCCGGAACATAGTGCGAAAACGCGGTCTCCAGTGTCGCGCAGTCTCCCATGACCGCGTTCGTCAGATCCGCAAGGTCTTTTTTCCCAAAGAAGGAAAGCGGTATCTTGCGAAGTTGTTCCGCCAAGGAGATCCGCCTCACTCCGCTCTCCACATAAGTTGCCAGATACGTAGCGTTGTACTGGATATAAGTAACACCAAAGATCAGGGCAAGGCAGAGTAAAACTCCCAAAAGATAAAGAACAGCTCCTTCCCGATCCGCACCTCCATTCATAAGGTCCATGACAAAAACGTATAAAAGGCCCACCGGGATCATAAAAGAGATGTCCTGAAGCATGCAGGCAAGGCAGCCTTTCACCAGATCTATCGCTCCCTGTCTTGATAACGCAAAACGTCTTTGCAATCCTTTGATCATACATTCCCCTCCAATCCAATTTTTTCTTTTGTGATCTTCCATTGCGCCGCTTCCGAATAATTCTTCCACATACGCGCGAAAAGTCCGTTTTCCGCAAGCAGCTGGCGAAAAGTTCCCTGTTCTTCTATATGCCCCTCCCGAAGGACATAGATGCGGTCCGCTTTAGTAATAGACGACAGCCTGTGGGCGATCATGACAACGGTTTTCCCTTTGGAAAGCTCCGACAGCGCCTGGCCTACCCGCACTTCATTATCAGGATCCGCAAATGCGGTAGCTTCATCAAGAATCAGGATCGGCGCGTTTTTCAAAATCCCTCTGGCAATAGCGATCCTTTGCTGCTCCCCGCCAGACAGATATACTCCGTCCGCTCCTACTACTGTATCCATGCCGTTCGGCAGTTTTTCAACAATATCCTGGCACTGCGCAGCGCGCAGAGCCTGCCGCACCTCTTCACGCGAAGCCCCCGGACGGCCCATCCGGACATTTTCCAAAATAGAGTCTTTCAGAAGGCGGCTGTTCTGAAACACAAAGGACACCTGCTCCATCAATGTTTCTTTTGGAATTTCGCGGATATCAATGCCGCCGATGCTTATCTTTCCTTTCTGAGGATCAAAAAATCGAGCCGCCAGATTGGCAAGCGTTGTCTTTCCGCCGCCGGAAGGGCCTACCAAGGCCACCGTCTGTCCTTCTTTGATCGACAAAGAAACATCTTCCAGCGCGTTTCCCTCGCCATAGCTGAAAGTTACCTGTTCTAAAGTGATGGAAGCTTCCAGCGGCACATACTTCTTTCCGCTCTCCGGCAAGGGGCGTTCTTTCAGCACTTCATCAATCCTTCCCAGCGCGTCGCCGACGATCATACCATCTTCACTCATAAACATGATCTTTGTCAGTGTCGTCCCGATCACAGGCGTGATGATGATATAAAAGATCAAATTCAACAGCAGTTCCTTTGTGACGCCTCCTCTGGAAAAAAAGATCCCTCCGGCGATCAGAAAGGCGAATACTCCATTGATCGCTGTAGTATAGAACAGCATAGGAAGGCGCAGCGCTTTTGTATAAGCAATGACCCATTTCTCATAATTATCGATCGATGCTTTAAATCGTTTGAATGAAAAAATCGTCTGTCCAAAAGTCTTGACCACAGGGATCCCCCTGACATACTCCACCGCTTCATTCGACATATCCGCCAGCGCGTTCTGGTATTCTTCCATCTTCCGCTCCATTCCCGATCCCGTCATTTTCATCATGATCAGGAACCCAAGGACTACCGGAATCAGACTCAAAAGTCCCAGCCGCCAGTCAAAAGCCAAAAGAAGGAACAGCAATCCTGCCGGAGTAGCGATCGCCCCAGCCTTGTCCGGCAGTCTATGGGCCAGATAATTCTCGGTAGCGCTGCTGGAAGTATTCACGATCCTACGCAGCTTCCCGCTTCCGTATTTCTCTATCACACCAAGGGGAAGCGATGCAATGTGGCGCATCAGATCCTTCCGAATATTCGCCGCCACTCGAAACGCGCTCAGATGCGAGCACATCAAAGCCGCGATATAGATAAGAATGGACAGCACCGCGAACCCCACAGCCGCCCATCCATATCCGGCCACCTGTCCCGCTCTCTCAAAGCGCGGTGAAACTTCCAAAACATCATGGATGATACGCCACAGATACCAGAACGGCACCAGCGCCAGCAGCGCGCTGGCCGCAGAGAGAGCCCAGGATAGATAGGTCAGTATCCTGTGTCTTCCGGCATAGCCCATCAATCTTGCTAAATTTGACTGTCTCCTCATGTAAAACCCTCCTTGAAAAAACGTTTATGATATTGGGATGTCTTTTCCATCCTCAAATATCCCTCTATTAGTCTTTCCGCCCAATAGTTAGTTATAGCTAACTATTGGTTAAAAATTATAGGGCGGTTTACTGCCCCATAATCTTCATCCATCCCGCGGTGTAAAACGCTCTCATCTCCCGCAGATAACGCAGCGCCTGCTCCAGCGGCATCTCATGTATGATCAGTTCAAAAAACGCGTTAAACATTCCTGTGATAAGAATATGCTCCAGCCGGCTGTCAATCGGCGGCGACGGTCTCCCCAGCTGTTCCAGCACCTTCAGATAATCATCGGTTCCTTTGGTCTCAATCTCCACCATTTCATCGATCATCCGGGAAAACCGCGTCCCCTCTGAATGACAGAGGATCAATTTAAATACTTCCAGATGTTCATAAGCATACAGAAGCATATCTTCCATACAAAGCCCGGAAATAGAACTTAAATTCTCCGGCTGCTCCTTAGGCGGCAGATCTGCAAATTCTTTCTGCGCCTTGCAGAAACAGTCCATAAAATGCTGATACTGCTCTCCCACCAGCGCTTCAAACAATGCTTCTTTACTGTCAAAATATCCATAAAACGCGCCTGTCGTAACTCCTGCCATCTTCACAATACTGCGCAGTGAAGCCGTCTGGAAATCCTTATCCAGGAATTCCCGCATTGCGGCTGACATGATCTCTTCCAATGTTTTTTGTTCTGTTTCTCCCATCCATCCTCCGGTTATAACAGCGTTATATAACACTGTTATATTGTATTCCTTTTTGTAAAATTTGTCAATGATTTTCTCTAAAACAAACGGCAATTCTTTCTGAATATAAGATGAACGGCAAAAGCCAGGACTTTTGCCGTTCGTTTGCCATTCTCTTTACATATCCAGCCGTTCCAGGACTTTCTTAGCCTCTTCCGTGGCCGCCACGCCTCCGTGCCCGGTCTCCTTAAGAGTAATATCCATCTTATCCCCGACTTCCTTCATCGCGTCGATGACCTGATCTACCGGGATCTTACTGGTGATCCCCGCCAGCGCCATATCTGCCGCGGCCATGGCATTGACCG
>OGXS01000787.1_pt1 | contig 25697 bp, 25 predicted proteins | sample 1576371 | NCBI WGS metagenome assembly OGXS01 (sample SAMEA3541475, study PRJEB24748) | human gut metagenome | biome: human gut; feature: human-associated habitat; material: faeces | place: China | collected 2012
AAACGCCATGTTGTCGTAGACCGTCATATGCGGGTAAAGCGCGTAGGTCTGGAAGACCATGGCGATGTCTCGGTCGGCCGGCTCAACGTCGTTCACGACCCTGCCATCAATCTTCAGCGTGCCGGAGGTGATGTCTTCCAGGCCGGCAATCATGCGCAGCGTAGTGGATTTGCCGCAGCCCGACGGACCGACGAAGATGATAAACTCCTTGTCCTCGATCTCGAGATTGAAGTCCTTCACCCCCTCAAAGCCATTTGGGTACGTCTTGCCAATGTGTTCGAGCGAAAGTCCAGCCATCGAGCGACCCCTTCCATCGCAAGTCCTTGCTTTGTACATGGCGACAGACAAAGCGTTCCATGCAGCATGATAAAAAATATCTTTTTGCTAGAAATCCATGTATTTAGGTATATTTACATACAAATTTATTGTTTTAGCAGGTATATCGCGCTAATGAATTGTTGACAATATGCTAAGTTTTCGTTAAGTGGTAGCTATTATTACGTGAACGGCATAGTAGAAAGATTTAGCGCAAAGAATCGCCGCAGGTTATCTATCCTATCGAGATAAAACCGTCTATGATGGGGATGGAGTATCTCAATATAAGTCCGTATACCAAAAAACAGTTTATATTGCGATATTATATATCATAATACGCACTGTATAGCATTATGATATGTTACTAAGCAAGACCGTGAGCCAGGAGGCGAGACCGTGAGAGCACATGAAGTCGAGTTCTCGACGTTTGAAGGCGGTATTTTTACCGATCTCGTCCCGTATCAGTACGGACGCGAAGTATGCGTACCCGGCCACGCCTTCGGTCCCGCGCGCCGGAGTCACTATCTCTTTCATTACATCATCCAGGGATCCGGCTCGCTTACCGCAATCAACGAATCGGGGAGCCAGGCATTCTATGACATCAAATCCGGTGAAGGGTTCCTCATTTTCCCCGGGCAGACCACGACCTACGTCGCCGATCTCATCGACCCCTGGGAATATATCTGGATTGAATTTGACGGCTCGCATGTAAAAGCTTCGCTCGACCACATCGGGTTCTCCCCTACGAGCCCCATCTATCGAATGGCCGACCCAGCGGCTCGCGACGAGATGCTCGGCGCCATGAGACGCATACTCGAGCACAGAAACGACTCGCCCCTATATCTCGTGGGATGCACATACCTCTTCTTCGACGCATTCTTGCGGTCCGCAGAGTCGCATCGTATCCCTCAAACCACCAGGCTGCATGGCTTCTATATCGACAGCGCCCTTTCCTTTATCGAGAAGAACTACCAGGCAGATGTGAGCATCGAAGACATCGCCCGGTATATCGGGCTCAATCGAAGCTACTTCGGCAAGGTCTTCAAAGAGGGCATGGGCGTGTCGCCGCAGCAGTTCCTCATCGGATACCGCATGGAAAAGGCGTGCGAGCTCCTTAAGCTCTCATCGCTTTCCATCGGGGAGGTCGGGCGCTCCGTGGGCTATCCGAACCAGCTGCACTTCTCGCGGGCGTTCCGCAACACCTACGGCACATCCCCGCGCACCTGGCGCCAGCAGCACACCGTTCGCTAAGGTGAAATTCCCTCTGTCCTGATTTGTGAAATTCCCTCTGTCCTGATTTCACATGGCGGGGGCGAGAGAAGACCTCTCGCCCCCGCTGCGTGCTGCCTACTGGCGTTCGTACCAGGCAAACCCCCAGGCGGGAAGCTCGAATGTCTCGAGTTCCGCCTGTTCGCCGGATATGAGGTTCCTATACCGCGCGCGCTCGGGCATCCAGATGGTCTTGCTCGCACCACTGAAGTTGAACACGGCATGGAGCGTTTCCTCGCCGCACTCGCGAACGATCCAAAGGACAGCCGGATCGCTATAGTCCTTCGGATACCATGCTGCCTCAGACCCGAAGACGGGGTCCTCGCGCCGGATGCGTTCGAGCTCGTCGAGCCCGGCGAAGATTTGGCTCTGAACCGTTCCCGCCTGCTCGATGTTCGCAACCAGCTCCCACGAAAACTGTCCGCGATGGATATAGCGCGAATCATCCGCTTTCTCGGGATCGTCCCGATAAGCATAGTCGTTGACCTGGCCGACCTCGTCTCCGCTGTAGATGATCGGCAAACCCGATTGCGTGAACATATAGGCGTGGAGCATGAGGTCCTTGCGCACGGCAACTTCCATAGCCTCGGCATTGCCCTCGAAGCCCGCGGCCTCGATGCCGCACATGGAAGCCGTCGTGGCGCAGAAGCGCGCGTCCCCCGTAACCGGATCGGCGTTGTAGAGCGCCCCACGGCTCGGGCTTCCGGGGATGTTGCCCAAGAAGTAGTCGTTCAGGTACCGCTTATGCGGCACCTCCTCTTGGCCCCAACCTCTAAGCGTCTGGTAATCGAGGCCCCACCCTATGTCGTCGTGACAGCGCAGGTAGTTAAGGAAGGTGTACTCCTTGGGCAGGGTGCAGACCGCATCGAGCTGCTGGCGCAGGAGGCACGTATCTTCTGTGGCTACGGTATGCCAGGTAGTCGCCATGGTCGTCACGTTGTACAGCATGTGGCACTCAGGCTTTTCAACGGTACCGAAGTACGGAACAACCTCGACGGGAGCCATCACGACCTCGCCCAACAACGCAACCCCGGGGCACACGACCTCTCCGATCATACGCATCAAGCGCACGAGCGTATGGACCTGCGGAAGGTTGCGGCAGTTAGTGCCAAGCTGCTTCCAGATATAGGGAACCGCATCGAGGCGCATGATATCGATGCCCTGATTCGCCAGATACAGGAAGTTGTACATCATCTCGTTGAAGACGCGGGGGTTCCTGTAGTTGAGGTCCCATTGGTACGGGTAGAACTGCGTCATGACGCATTGCCCAAGCTCGGGCAGATAGGTCCAGTGACCCGGCGCCGTGGTAGGGAACACCTGCGGCACATCGCGAGAGTACTGGTCGATCACCTCTTGATTGGATTCGAAGAAGTACCTGCTCATGTACTCGCCCTCGCCCGCCCGCGCGCGGCGGGCCCATTCGTGCTCTTCGGACGTATGGTTCATCACGAAGTCCATGCACAGGCTCATGCCCCGCTCATGACAGGCGGAGGCGAGGTGCGCGAGCTCGTCCATCGTGCCGAGCCCCGGCTGCACGCGGCGGAAATCCTTTACCGCATAGCCGCCATCGGAACGGCTCTTGTCGGACGGGGTATCGAGGAACGGCATGAGGTGGATGTAGTTCACATGGCAACGCTCGAGATAGGAAAGCTTATCCTCGACGCCCTTGATGGTGCCAGCGAAGTTGTCGATATACATCTGCATGCCGAGCATGTCCTGGCTCCGGTACCACGCGCCCTCCTGCTCGCGCACGATATCGAGCTTCCGGAGCGCTTCTGAGCGCTCGTCCGAGAAGCGTCGCATGCGGTCGATGAGCTCAGCGAACATGTCGCCGTTGTCGTAAAGCTCCATGTAGAGCCAGCGAAGCTCATCATGGTGGCGCGCGAGCCGGGATTCGAACACGGAATCGCGCGCGGACCGCGCGGGCGACTTCGTGGGCGCCGCCTTGCCGCGTGCGGCGGACGCATTCGATGCGGTCATGGATTTCGGTGCGGCAATGGATTTCTTCGATGATGACGACATACGCTCCCTCGAGAACGAGACAGGGCGGCCTGAGCGTGCCGCCGGTTACAACGCCGAAGCGGTTCGAGCTTTCGAACGCGTATGTTTGTCGCCGCTAATTACTATAGCTCCCTTAGCCCGCGACGAGCAAGATGATTTGCCCAACGAGATAGACGACGGGCGTAAGAAGACACAGGACCACTCCGGCGATGGACGCCACCGTTCCGATGGAGCACGTCAGGTCGCGCCGATAGTCCTCTCGCCGCGCCTCCCGCGCGAGCCGGAATCCGATCACAGCGCCAACTGCCCCGATGAGCTGGATCGGAATGAACGGGCAAAAGGAGACGGCCATCGCGGCAACTCCGATAACGATCGAGGCGATGTCTTTTCGCATAGCAACCTTCCTCTGTGCCAAACCGAGCGCGATCGGAGCAGGCAAACGAGCGAACGCATGGCCCATTATACGACGCGAGGCCCAGATTGAGGCATGTCCGTCATAACCGATGCTCGCTTTGCCTCCCCGGATGCGAGGTGCCGAAGAAAAAGGCTGGCACCCCTTTCGGGATGCCAGCCGAAACGAAAAGCCTGTCGAAAACCTAGACCTTTAGCACACGCCCTGGGCCATCATGGCATCGGCAACCTTCATGAAGCCGGCGATGTTGGCGCCCATCACGAAGTTGCCCTCATGGCCGTATTCACGTGCCGTGTCGTCCACGTTGTGGAACATACCGCGCATGAGCTCCTCGAGCTTGCCATCGACCTCGTCGAACGTCCAGGAAAGATGCTCTGCGTTCTGGCTCATCTCGAGGCCAGACACGAGCACGCCGCCGGCGTTCGCCGCCTTACCGGGCATGAAGGCAACGCCGTGCTCCATGAGGTAGATGGTCGCATCCGGCGTGGTGGGCATATTGGCGCCCTCGCCCACAACCTTACAGCCGTTCGCCGCGAGCGCCTGGGCGTCCTCGAGCGTCAGGGTGTTCTCGCGAGCGCACGGCAGCGCGACGTCGCACGGAAGCTGCCATACACCGCGACCGTCCCCCTCGTGCCAGGTGGCACCAGGGCGCTGGTCGATGTACATGGCAAGGCTCACGCCCTGATCATGGCCGGAACGCTTGGCGTTGTAGATGTCTTCAAGCACCTTGTAGTCGATACCCTCGGGATCCTCGACCCAGCCCTTGGTATCGGAGCATGCAATGGTCTTGCCACCAAGCTGGGCGACCTTCTGGATTGCATAGATGGCGACGTTGCCAGAACCATGAACGACAACGCTCTTGCCCTCAAACGAATCGCCCTGGCTCTTCAGATACTCATCCACGAAGTAGACCAGGCCGTAACCCGTGGCCTCGGTGCGCGCAAGCGAGCCGCCGAAGGTAAGGCCCTTGCCGGTCAGCACGCCCGACCACTCGTTGCGAAGGCGCTTGTACTGCCCGAACAGGTAACCGATCTCGCGACCGCCCACGCCAAGGTCGCCAGCAGGAACGTCGGTGTTGGGACCGATGTGGCGGAAAAGCTCGGTCATGAAGGACTGGCAGAACGCCATGATCTCGCGGTTGGATTTACCCTTGGGGTCGAAATCCGAACCGCCCTTGCCGCCACCCATGGGCAGCGTGGTGAGCGCGTTCTTGAAAATCTGCTCGAAGCCCAGGAATTTAAGCATGCCGACGGTCACCGTTGGGTTGAAGCGCAGGCCGCCCTTGTAGGGCCCGATCGCAGAGTTGAACTCGACGCGATAGCCGCGGTTGACCTGCACCTTGCCAGCATCATCGACCCACGGTACGCGGAACATGATGACGCGCTCGGGCTCGACCAAGCGGTCAAGCAGGCTCGCCTCCTCGAACTCGGGATGCGCCTCGACGGCAGGCTCGATGGTCTCGAGCACCTCGATCGCAGCCTGGAGGAACTCGGGCTGGTCGGCATAGCGCTCGCGCAGCTCGTCGATCACACGCTGGGTATAGCTCATGCGATTCTCCTATCGATGTGTTTCCCTCGCTACCGTTGCAAGCAACGGCAACGTTGTGGCCGCAGGAATTGTACTTCAACCGGGTTGCCGTACGGTCAACGCGCTGAATCGTAACGTGCCCGCAACACGCTCAGCACCGACGCGAACAGGGCGCCCTTCTACTTTTCGTACAGCACCGAATGCAAAGCAGGAAACAAAGGCCGCGCCGCCGTTCATCAAGAATCCACGAAGGCGACGAAAAACGAACCCGGCACCAAAAAGATGCCGGGTTCGAGCGATTGCTGGAGCGGGCGACGGGAATCGAACCCGCGTCATCAGCTTGGAAGGCTGGGGTTCTACCATTGAACTACGCCCGCGATATGGTCGGGACGACAGGATTCGAACCTGCGGCATCGTGCTCCCAAAGCACGCGCGCTACCAGACTGCGCCACGTCCCGACGTCCAAAGCAAGCATTATAGAGGTTTCTCTTCATCTGGGCAACGCCCGGTTCGCGCTACCCCAAGGAACGCACGCGGTGTACATGAGTCGCTCGGACGTATACTGTGAATGCAACCAACCCCGAGACCGCCTACCGCGCGGCTAAGGAGCACCATGAGCGAACACGACTGCAACCGTCGGAACGCGCCGGGAGCGGCGCTCGGCCGCACGCTCATCATCGCCAACCCCGTCGCGCAATCTGGCGCGGGAAAGCGCATCGCTGGCCAGCTGCAGCGTTTTCTCGCGCTCTATCACCACGATAATGCCTCGTTCGAGCTCGTGTATACCGAGCACATGGGCCATGCCGTCGAGCTTGCCGAAGCGACACGGGACTACGACTCGGTGCTCGCCCTCGGCGGTGACGGCGTGGTGCACGAGGTCGCAAACGGCATCATGCGCATCGACGCGGAGCATCGGCCCGCGCTCGGCGTGGTGCCCGTGGGCTCGGGCAACGACTTCGCGCGAACGCTCGGCCTCGACGATTATGGCGGAAAGGATTTCGCTCGCCTTCTCACATGCGAGCGCGTCTCCCTCGACGTGGGACGCATAACCTACGTTCCGGCAACGGGAATTGAAGGCGCCGAGCCCCAGGGCTGCGGGCGAGCGGGGCGGCATCGCACCCCCAATCCAGCCGAAAGCTCCCCAGCGCCCATGCCGCCGGACATCCTACCTGCGGGAGAAATCACAGGCACCGCCAACGATACGGTGACCGAATACTTCGTCCAAACGCTCTCTTTCGGACTCGACGCAGCGGTCGCGATCGGCACCGTCGACCTGCGAGCCACGGTGGCGCTCACCGGGGCACCGCTCTACCTCATGAGCGGCGCAGGCGTTTTCCTTCGTTCCTTCAGGTCCTACCCCGCCCGCGTGTCCATCGACGGAGGAGCAGCCCAGGAGCTATGCACGTTCCTCATGGCCATACAGCTGGGGCCCACCTATGGCTCGGGCTTCCTCATCTGCCCTGAGGCAGACCCTGCAGACGGATGCTTCGATCTTTGCTACGCCAGCGGCAAGGCCACCCGCGCGCATGCGCTCGCCCTGCTTCTGCGCGCGAAAAACGGCCATCACCTGAGCTCGCCCCTCATCCACACCGCCACTGCCCGGCATCTCGAACTCTCATTCGAGCGCGACGACTACCCCATCCAAGCCGACGGGGAACGCTTACGCGCTCGCAGCATGACGGTCGACCTTCTCCCCGGAGAACTCACGGTGCTGCGGCCGCTCTAAGTGGTACCCTCCGCGACCAACGCGCCAAGAATGCCATCTTATGCGGGAAGGAACTAATGGCGCGCCGCAACGCACGCGATGCCGATACCCGCTCAGGGATTATTCCGCCTCGCGCGCGAGGCAGACCCCGGCGCCGGCCGCACCGATGCGCGCTCAGGGATCATCGCGAGCCGTCGGCATTGCCCAGCACGGCATCGAACCACGCGAGCACGTCGCGATAAACCTGCGCACGGCCGGGCTCGTTAAGAACCTCATGGCGCATGCCCTGGTAGATCATCTCATCCACATGGACCATGCCAAGATCGCGGTACTGCTTTGCGGCCGCGCGCACGCCGCGCCCGCAATCCCCCACCGGATCGTTCGAGCCCGCGATGAAAAGGAGCGGCAGCCCGCGCGGAATCCTACGGGCGAGGTTGCGCCGCTGCGATGTTGCGGCGAGCTCCGTCACCGCCGCGTAGCCGCCCACGGTAAACATCTGGCCGCAGAGCGGGTCGCGCCGGTACGCCTCAACCACCGCAGGATCGGTCGAGAGCCAGTCATAAGGCGTACGGGCGCCCTTGATCGCTCGGCCGTATGCGCCCACCACGAGTTCGTGGATAAGGCGGCTTCTGAAATGCTCGCCTCGCAGGCGCGCAAGCACACGGCAGAGCGCGTTGCCCGCCCGGGCGAGCGCCGGCGGCTGCTGGCCCGTTCCACAGACGACGGCCGCCGAGACGCCCTCGGCATGCTGGGTGAGGTACACGCGAACGATAAAGCTCCCGAGTGAGTGGCCAAAGAAGATGTACGGGATGCGGGCAGAAACGCCCTGCGCACGCAAGCGCCCGATGACGCGGCTACGCAGGGCGTGGACATCGGCAAGCAGGATGTCCACGCCGCCTGTGAGCGGAATGTGGCCGAGGTCGCAAGTAGCGGCGGCGGTGCGCCCGTGACCCACATGGTCGTTCGCGCAGACGAGGTATCCCGCTGCGCAGAGCGCCTCGGCAAAGGATGCATAGCGCTCGGCGTGCTCGGACATGCCGTGCACGAGCTGCACCACGCCTCGCGGCGCGGCGCTGCCGGAAGACGCGGGCGCCCAGACAAGCGCCCGAACGGTCGAGCGCCCATCTGCACTCGGGTAGGTCAACGTCTCCGTGCGCACCGCGCCCCCTTCCCCAAGTATCAAGCGGCGCTACTGCAGCGCGTCAAGGGCCTGGGCAACATCGGCGATCAGGTCGTCGGTATCCTCGATGCCGCAAGACAGGCGCACCATATCGGGCGCGATGCCCGCAGCGGCGAGCTCCTCATCCGTCATCTGGCGATGTGTGGCGTTGGCCGGGTGCAGCACGCAGGTGCGGGCATCGGCCACGTGCGTCGCGATCTGCGCCACATGGAGGCTCTTCATGAACTGCTCCGCCGCCGCTCGGCCACCGGTAAAGCCGAAGCTCACCACACCGCAGCAACCATTCGGCAGATATTTCTGGGCGAGCTCATGCCACGGGTCGTCGGGGAGGCCCGGATACTTCACGAAGCGAACCTTGGGATGATCATGCAGGAACTCCGCCATGGCCTGGCCGTTCTTCACATGCTGCGGCATGCGAACGTGCAGACTCTCGAGGCCGAGGTTGAGCAAGAAGGCGTTCTGCGGACTCTGGATGCAGCCCAGGTCGCGCATGAGCTGGGAGGTCGCCTTCGTGATGTAGGCCGCGCCCTGGCCGAACTTCTGGGTGTAGACGACCCCGTGATACGTCTCGTCCGGCGTGGTGAGGCCGGGGAACTTGTCCGCATGCGCCTCCCAGTCAAAGTTGCCGGAGTCCACGACGGCACCGCCCACCGCAGCTCCGTGACCGTCCATGTACTTGGTGGTTGAGTGCGTCACGATATCGGCTCCCCACTCGAAGGGGCGGCAGAGCACGGGCGTCGGGAAGGTGTTATCCACGATGAGCGGCACACCATGGGCATGGGCGGCCGAAGCGAAGCGCTCGATATCGAGCACGTCGAGCGCAGGGTTGGCAACGGTCTCCCCGAACACCGCCTTCGTGTTGGGACGGAACGCCGCCTCGAGCTCCTCATCGGTGCAATCGGGCGAGACGAACGTGCTCTCGATGCCCATGCGGCCCATGGTGTGGGCGATAAGGTTGTACGTGCCGCCATAGATGGCGGAGCTTGCCACCACATGGTCGCCCGCACCGACGATGTTGAAGAGCGCAAAGAAGTTGGCAGCCTGGCCGGAGCTCGTAAGCATGGCGGCGGTACCGCCCTCGAGCTCGCAGATCTTCGCCGCCACGGCGTCGTTCGTGGGGTTTTGCAGGCGCGTGTAGAAATAGCCCGACTCGTCGAGGTCGAAGAGCCGCCCCATGTGCTCGGACGTATCGTATTTCCATGTCGTCGACTGATAGATGGGGACCTGGCGCGGTTCCGCATCACCGGGACGATAGCCGCCCTGGACGCAGGTGGTGCCGAGATGCTCTGCCATATGAAGCTCCTTTGCACGTTCGTTTCGATGGGCGCGAAACGCCGCTGGGCGCCGCGCATACGTTCATAAGCTTACTCGCCTTCGCGCTCCCGCGTATGCCTGCATCTAGTTTTTACAGAGAGTCAGCAGGCGCGCTCCGGCGAGGCAGCGCTATCATGAGGACGAAAGCCAGCGCCCGACTCCGCACGCTCGCACCCAGCAGCGAACGCTTGCAGGCGCCCGAGAGAAAGGAACCCCATGCCCTCCTGCGACCTCACAACCCGGTCTGACGAGCTCGCTGCCCGCGCGGTCGCGCTGCGCGCCGAGCGCGGCTACAACTGCGCCCAAGCGGTCGCATGCGCGCTCGCCCCAGAGATCGGCGCGGACACGGAAGCCTGCTACGTGCTTTCCGAGGGGTTCGGCGGCGGCATGGGAGGCCATACGGAGACCTGCGGCGCCATCTCGGGCGGCGTCATGGCGCTCGGTCAGGTGAGCAGCGGGGGCACGGCGCTTTCTGGAACCACGAAGAAGCGCACGTACGAATTAACCCGGGAGCTCGTCGAGCGCTTCGGCGCAAAAAACGGCTCCACCATCTGCTGTGAGCTGAAGGGCACAGGATGCGAGCACGGACCGCTCCGTAGCTGCCCGGGGTGCATCGAGGACGCAGTGAAGATTACGGCCGAGATCATCGCGCGCCAAAGCGCTCCGGAAAACGCCGCCTAAAACTCATCGAACCGCGGGCCCGAAACCTCCACGCGCTCCCGTCCGGCCAAGCGCTCACGGAGCGCGGTGAGAAACGGCTGCTCATCACCCGTCTTAAACACGATCGAAAGAGCAACCTCGTCGGTATACGCGGTGTCGGAAACCTTTCCGCCCGCCTGTTCGACCATATGAAGAACCTGCTCGTACTGGGGGTACGCGACGGTCACGACAACCGAGACGACTGAAGTCATCTCCACCAGCTTGCCCGCCTCGCGCGCCGCATCGATCGCAGCCTGCACCGCCGCACCGTAGGCGCGCACCAGGCCGCCGGGGCCCAAGAGCGTACCGCCGAAATAGCGAGTGGTCACGCAGCACACATCGCGTAGGTTGGCACCGCGCAGCACCTCAAGGGAAGGCATGCCGCTTGTGCGCTGCGGCTCGCCGTCATCGCTCGCCCGCTCGCGGCCGTCGGCCAGAATCCAAGCTGGCACGTTGTGGCGCGCATCGAAGTGACGCGAGCGAACCGCCGCGATGTGTTCCGCGGCATCCTCCTCACACTCCACATGCACGAGTTGCGCGATGAAACGGCTCTTGCGATCGACGACCTCGCCAACCGCCTCTTCGCCCGCGCGCACCGTACGATAGCTCTCCATGCTCGCCTGCCCTACGCCATCTTGCCATTCGCTTCCAGGCTATCCTATCAGGAATACGACGAGCGCGCCCGCCCGCAGCAAGGAGCTGCGTCGGCGGGCGCGCTAAGAGAACGAAGATACCGTGTGCTTACGAGTTCTTCATCACGATCGTGTCGATCGTGTCGGCAACCTGCTCGCAATAGTCGACGCAGTACTCGAGGAACGAGTAGGTTTCGTGCCACGTGAAGACAACGATCGGGTCCGTGCAGGTCGTATGCAGGTTGCGCATAGACCTCATGTAGCAGTCGTCGGCCTCCTGTTCGATGGTGTTGAGCTCAACGACGTACTGGCGCAGCTTCTTCGACTTCTTGAATTGTGAGAGCTCACCCACGAGCGAGCGCATGAGCTCGCAGCTGCGGACCACGATGTCCACAAGCTCGAGCGCATCTGGGCGCATCTCGCGAATGTTGTTGAAGTACAGCCGATGCAGCACGCCCTCGATACGGTCGGTCACGGTGTCCAGGTACTCGCTGAGCTCGGCGATGTCCTCGCGCTCAATGGGCGTCACGAACGCCGTCACCAGCGCGTCGAGCACCTCGTGGCGCCGCTCGTCGGCCGCCTGCTCGATAGCGTGCATCTCATCGATCGCCTCTTCCAGGCGGTCGGGATCGAAATTGTGCATGATCTTCGAGAGCAACTGCGCAGCCTGATATGAATAGTCCGCGCTTGCGCAGAACGCTTCGAAGTAGAACGCGTCGTTTTTCCTTGCCATGGAATCCTCCGATTCTCGTTGTGCATCGCGTTTGCGATCTCAGCGCGGAACCAGCCGCGCGAACATACCGAACACCCTGGCTGCGCCGAGGGGGTGCAGCCGTCAAACGACCGCTAGAACACCATCATGAAAACCTTCGCCATCACGAAGCTGATGAGGCCGCAGCCGGGGAACGTAAACACCCATGTGAGCATCATGTCCTTCACCACCGAGAAGTTGATGGCGGACAGACGCTTGACCGCACCGACACCCATGATGGCGCTCGTCTTGGTATGCGTCGTGGAAACGGGAATGCCCGTGAGGGTCGAAAGCAGGATGCACGCCGCACCGGCGAGGTCGGCCGAGAAGCCCTGGAAGGTCTCGAGCTTGACCATATCCATGCCGACGGACTTGATGATCTTCTCGCCGCCCACGCTCGTGCCGACGCCCATGGTGATGCTGCAGAGCATCATGAGCCAGATGGGGATGGCGGCGTTCACAAGATCGGGTTGGCCGTTGCAGAAGGCCACGCCCAGCAGCAGAACGCCGATGAATTTCTGACCGTCTTGGGCGCCGTGCATGAAGCTCATGGCGGCAGCACCGAAAATCTGTGCGTACTTGAACGCCTTGTTGGTGCGTCGCCGGTCCATATTCGCGCAGATGATGGTCAACGCCTTGCAGATGCCCCAGCCCAGAGCGAAACCAAGGGCGAGGCTGAGCACCAAGCCGTAGATGACCTTGATCCATTCCTGGCCGTTTACGCCGTCGAGGCCACCCTGGACGGCAAGCGCAGCACCGGTGAGGCCCGCGATGAGGCTGTGGCTCTCACTGGTGGGGATGCCAAAGATCGAGGCACCCACGCTGTAGACGACGATCGAGAAGAGCGCGGCGCACAGGGCGACGAGGGCCATCTGCGTGTCCGTACCGAAATCGACCATGTTCGAGATGGTCGACGCCACCGACGAATTGATCATCGTCATGAGTAGTACGCCCAAGAAGTTGAAGACGGCGCTCATGATGATGGCGGGGCGGATATTGATGCTTCGGGTCGTGACTGCCGTCGCGATCGCATTGGGGGCGTCGGTCCAGCCATTGACGAAAATGACGCCCAAGGTGAGCAGAACGGTAACGGCCAAGATGGGGTTCGAGACCACCTGCGCGACAAATTGCGCGAGCGAGACATCCAACAGAGTTCTCCCTATTCAGCTTCACAGGAACGCTCCAGCGGGCATCCCCGACACGTACGTCGCCATTTTACCGTTTCTTAACGGTTTCTTGATGCATTTATGCAGATTTATCAGCCTCACGTAAACGGGCTTCATGCCGAGTACGCCTTTGAACTGGTATTTTATATATGGCTGTAAAAAGACCTTACGTTAGCTTTACATTTCCCTGATACAGCGCTTGCGCCATGAACACAGGACGCACCACATCGCAGGTGACGCGCCCAAAGGGCATCATCGGGACCGTAAGCCTCATGGACACCGAATCGTCGTTGACAGGCACGCGGGAAGGCACGTCCGCCGTCGCGAGCGTGCGAGAACGAAAGGGCGAAGCGGGCCTATAAGCCGGGTTCTGTCGCGGACGGTCATTTATCTTGGCACGCACGTCACCGTGCGGCTCCTCGCACGCTACCCGGGCGCGGGCCGGGCCGACCCATAGCGCCCCTATTTGCGCTTGCTCCGGATGGGGTTTACCAAGCCGCCGCGTTGCCGCGACGCTGGTGGTCTCTTACACCACCGTTTCAGCTTTTCCCTTTACGCGCCGAGTCAGCACGCAGGTGGGAGTCTTCTTTTCTGCGGCACTTTCCGTCGGGTTGCCCCGCCTGGCCGTTAGCCAGCATCCTGCCCTGTGGAGCCCGGACTTTCCTCACGCCTGCGCCGGAGCGCAGGTCGCGCGACCGTCTGGCCCGCTTCGCGCGAGGTATTGTAGCATCTGACGCAAGCTACGGCGCGCAGGCCTCAAATCCACACGAGGCAAGCGCGACCCGTCGAATGCGAAATTTCCTCTGTCCTGATTTCTCACTCAGTCCTGGTTTTTCAAGATGGCAGTTAGCGAGGGGCCGTCGACGCATCGGGTGGCAGCCGCACGTGCAGCGGGCGACCCGTTGAAAGCGATGCTTTCGCCCACCGCAGCGAAGAGCGGTAGATCTGAGCGGCTGTCCCCCACGGCGATGCACCGCGCAGGGTCGATGTCGCGCTCAGCGCAGACCCTAAGAGCGTAGTCGCGCTTGTCGTATTCATCGAAAACGCGCTTCACCCGGCCGGTAAAGACGCCATCTTCCTCTTCGAGCACCGGGCCGCAGCACCCCGCGAACCCAAACCGGCGACAAAGATACTCCCCCACGACCGTCCAAGCCAGCGAAGCGAGATGCGGCTCCATACCAGCGCCGCGGCATGCGTCAACCGTTTCACGGATGCCCGCGATTAAAGGCAGCTCGTCTAGCCACGACTCGACCTCGGCACGGCGGTAACCGCGCCACGCGGCCGCATCGATCGCGCAAACCTCGCCGTTATCGATGCGCCCTTCCTCGTAGGCGCGCTCGGCGGCAGCCATCTGCTCAAGCGATCCCAAGCGCTTTGCAATAAACGAACCCGTGCTCGTATCCGGCACGAGCGTCCCATCGATGTCGAAGAATATGAGACGCTCCGCCATCATGACCTTTCCAACCTTTACGCGAACATGCCCTGCCGAACGCACCAAAACGCTGCAACCACCATAGCTCGAGTCTCGAATCGGCGCTCTTGTAAAAACTCAGCCCGGTATCTGAATTACTATACCCTCTGCATTCCTGCGAAAATGCTTTCAATGCGGGATGGCCTGCTCAACAGAACCAAAAAAGGCACTGATTCGAGGCTCGAGCTACCCCGTCGGCTTTTTTACTGCCGCATAGCAAGAATAGCCCAGTCACCGCGCGCAACTGCGCGCGCGAAGCCTTCGTTGCAGCTCGAAATATCCTCCTGATCTCTTAGCCGGAACAAAACTTCCGTCAAAGGACTTGATTTTGGGATACCTACTAACTATCCGCTCCAGGTCCATCGCATCTACCAGCAGTTTTCATGTTGCATCTAGCGGGTGTACTCGGAAGGTCTCCAATAATTCGATCCTTTGACGCAAGTTTTGCCCTTGGCGCCGCGCGAGTGCGCCAATATCGCGAAATCCGCCGTCCCACACCCCCAACCCGCGCACAACCGGACGGGCATTCCATCCAGCCGCGGGAGCGAGAAACGATCTGTGCGCTACGGCGGCGGCCCGCACAGCCACGCGCCACGCCGGCGGCAGCTCAATCAGCCAGTGCTACGGCAGCGGCAGCCCACACAAAAACGGGGCCGCTGCCAAAGCAACGGCCCCGACCAAACGATGCGCTACATCAGCTTGCGGAAGAGGTTCTTGATATCCTCGACGCTCGCATCGCGCGGATTGCCGGGTGCGCAGGCGTCGGCATGAGCGGACTCGGAGAGGAAGTCGAGGTCCTCTTCCTTGAGGCCGTCCACCTTCGTGGGGATGCCCACATCCTGCCCGAGCTTGGCCACGGCAGCCACAGCGGCAGCGCGGTACTCGTCCTGCGACATTTCGTCAACGCCCGCAACGCCCATGGCGCGAGCGATCTCGCGATACTTCTCGCCCGTTTCGGAAGCGTTGTACTCCATCACGATGGGCAGCGCCATGGCACAGGCAACACCATGCGGCGTGTCGTAGACCGCGCCGAGGGTATGGGCCATGGAGTGCGCGATGCCAAGCCCGACGTTGGAGAAGCCCATGCCCGCGATGTACTCGGCAAGGGCCATGCCCTCGCGGCCGCTGCCCGGCTCGCCGCTCTTGGCCTCGGCCACGGCGTCGCGCAGGTTCTGAGCGATCAAGCGGATGGCCTCGAGGTGGAACATGTCCGTCATCGCCCATGCCGCCTTCGTGGTGTAGCCCTCGATGGCATGGGTGAGCGCGTCCATGCCGGTCGCAGCCGTAAGGCCCACAGGCATGGTGGCCATCATGTCGGGATCGACGACGGCAACCACGGGCATGTCATGCGGGTCAACGCAGACGAACTTGCGCTTGCGCTCAACGTCGGTGATGACGTAGTTGATCGTGACCTCGGCCGCGGTACCCGCCGTGGTGGGGACGGCAATGATCGGCGTGCACGGGTTCTTGGTGGGGGCAACGCCCTCGAGCGAGCGCACGTCTTCGAACTCGGGGTTGGCGATGATGATACCGATGGCCTTCGAGGTGTCCATGGACGACCCGCCACCGATGGCGACGATGCAATCGGCACCCGAAGCCTTGAAGGCCTCGACGCCATGCTGAACGTTCTCGATTGTGGGGTTGGGCTTGATATCGGAGTAGACCTCATAGGGGACCTGGGCGGCATCGAGGAGGTCGGTCACCTTGGCCGTGATGCCGAACTTCACGAGGTCGGGGTCGGAGGCAACGAAGGCTTTCTTGAAGCCGCGGGCCGCGATCTCGTTCGGGATCTCGGTGATTGCACCCGATCCGTGATACGACGTCTCGTTGAGCATGATGCGCTGAACCATTGGGGTCTCCTCTCTACGCCGACGTGCGATACGCCGCGCCGGCAAACCTCAGGGCGTACCCGCGCCCCGAATACGATTTCAATCTACCCGAACGTCCCTTCGCCTATTCTGCCGCTCCGGGCCACGAGCGCTGCAATGGGGCCGTTGGAAACGCGTTCATAGGAGGTATCCATGTCCTTCGCCGACCTCACCCGCGCGCGCTATTCGTGCCGCTCCTACGAGGACCGCGCCATCGAGCCCGAGAAGCTCGCTGCAGTGGTGGAAGCGGGCCGCATCGCCCCTTCCGCCCACAACAACCACCCTACCCGAATCGTTATTTGCGACACTCCCGAGCTAAAGGAGAAGGCGGCGCACGCCGCCAACAGGTTCGCTAAAGACGGCAGCGTCTTCGGTGCGCCCGTGGTCATCCTCGCCTGCGCGCGCACCGAAGATGCCTGGGTACGCCGAAACGACGGCATGAACTCGTCGCTCATCGATACCTCGATCGTGGTCGACGAGATGATGATGCAGGCAACCGAGCTCGGCTTGGGAACCTGCTGGGTTTGCATGTTCGACCCTGAGATCGCACGCCAGGAGTTCGGCCTTCCCGAAGGGGTCGAGCCGGTATCGATGCTCACCATGGGCTACCCAGCGGACGAAATCGCCGAACCCGAGAAGCGAGAAGCCCGTTGCATCTCCCTAGAGCAGTTCTGCGACGTGACGCGCTAGCGTAGACGAAGCCTGGCAGGGGCCGGAGAAAGCCGCCGGCACTCCGCCCCCTGCCTGTGGGCCTAGAGGCCCATCTCTTCCTTGAGACGGGCGAGCTCCGCGTCAACGGCCGCCGTCGATGCGGAATCGGCATACTTCTTCTCCAGCTCGGCAGCAGCGTCCGCCGGCTCCGAAGAGAGCTCGCTCATGGCGTTGGAACGGTCGAGCATCTCATCGGCCTTCGCCTCCATGCGGTCGAACGCGCTCATGGCACCGGCCGCGCGGTCGCCTGCGGAGGACATCTTGTTGACCTTGTCCTGGGTCTTCGCCACGGCGACCTTCGCCTTGATGGCCTCGCGCCGACTCTTCAGCTGCTCGATATCTCCCACGAGCTTGTCGTGCATCTCGCGCATCTTGGTTGCATTCTCGTGCGCGGCCTCCGCGGCAGCGCGCAGCCCCTCGCCCTTCGTTACGAGCTGCTGCTTCTTTGCCAAGAACGTTCGAGCATCGTCTTCATTGCCCGCCTCGAGCGCCGCGCGGGCGAGACCGTCGTACTTCGAGATGTCGGCCTCGTTCTCCTTGACCTGCCGCTCGGTGCGCGCCTCCTCCGCCATGACGCCGGCAGTCTCCTGCTTGACCTCGGCAAGCGACTCGGTGAGGTCGCGGAGGTACTGGTCGACCATCTTGGATGGATCCTCGGCTCGGTCGAGCAAATCGTTCACATTTGCCTTGATGATATCGGTAAAGCGGTCGAGCATGCCCATGTGCACTCCTTTGACTCTTCGCCGGGCCCACCCCGACGCTTCGGCGCCCATGGACGCCGTCTTGTACCTTCTACCCCCAGAGCGGGTACAGCATCACGCGCCGTCTCAGTCTTTCGGGTCCTGGTACTTCTTCTCCAAATCTTCGAGGTCCTGATCGCCGAACGTTTCGAGCGGCGTGTTGAGCACTTCCTCCATGCGCTTGGCTTCCCGCTCCTTCGATGCTCGGTAGTTCTTCACCCCAAAGAACATGAGCCCGGCCACGATGACCACCGCTGCGCAAACGGCGACATACACCACAGACGATGTCGTGCGGCTCATGATGCGCGCTCCCGTGTCCTCGAAAGCCCGCGCGAAGATCTCGTCTTCGGATATCGAATAGTCTTGGTAGTACCTATCGAGGTAATCGGCGAGAATCCCGATCGCTTCGTCATCCATCACGGTCTTGGCTTGGCTACCAACCGTATAGCCGCAGTTGAACGACCCGTTGCCATCGTCGCAGAACACGAGGAGGAAGCCCGCTTCGTCGTCGAAGACCTCATCGTACAGCTCATCGGCGCGCTGGGAGAGCGCCTCGGTCGAGGTCTCGCTCCCATTGGGAAGGATCCACACGAACGGCTGCACGCCCGTCTCATCCTGGAAGGCGTCAAGCCCGCGCTCAATCGTTCCCGAACTATAGATCCAGCCCCCATCTTCATCGCGATAATGCTGAGAGAGCTGGGTGGTGACCGCGCTTGCGGGCAGCGCCTCGCGATCAACCGTTGATGCGGAGATGTCTGCGCTCATGGCGGTAGACGTGCACGATGTCAAGCGAGTCGCAACGGTACCGAGAAGCGCCATGAGCACGACGGCGGCGAGCGCCGCCACGATGATCGAAGCGCAACCGCATCCCGAACCACTCGAATCCCCGCCAGAACCCCTCCCGGAGCCCCCGGAACCGCGCCCCATGCCGTAGCCGGCCATGAACGGCCAGAAGCTACCGCCACCGTAAGAGCGCGGGCCATGCCAACGCGGCGCGCCGAAACCGCCCCCGGATCCGCCGAAGCGGGGGCCGCCCGAACGACCGCTCCTGCCGTGACCGCCTCCCCCGGAGAAGCCTCCCGAAGATCTGCCTCCGCCGGAGAACCCTCCGCTGCGGCCACCGCCTCCCGACCTGCCGCCAGACCTGCCCATACGCATCCCTTCGCCGTCGTTCTTCATGCAATGTCATTGGTTCCATTATGCCCAAAGGGAGCGGGAAAGGCGCAATCGAACGTGCACCCCCTTTTGGCAGGCAAAGCACCCCCTAGCCACGACATGGAACGCTCGCGACCCTCGACATGAAAAAAGGCACCGTCCGATGGGCGGTGCCTTTCGTCTGCGAAGCGCTTACCTCGCAAGTTGAAGCATATGCTAGTCCAGATCGTCCACGCCGAAGTTGTCGAGCGGGGCGAAGGGATCGGCGACCGGGGTGACGGGCGCGGGCTCGGGAGCCGGGGTAACCACCGGGGCAGACTGGAGCACCGGAGCGGCAGCCGCAGCGGCGGAGCCAACGGGCTGCGAAGAAGCCATGAGCTCGGGCGGGAAGGAGTTCTGAGCATCGTCCATGAAGTGCTGGAGCAGCTTCAGATACTCCTCCTTGAACTCCTCGCGCGAAGCCTTGAGACGATCGATCTCCTTCAGCTCCTCCTGCTTCTCCTGCAGGGCCTGGCGGATGACGTCGCGCGCCTTGGCATCGGCCTCGTTGCAGATGTGGTCGGCATTCTGCTGAGCCTCGGCAACGATGGCGTCCGCCGTCTGCTGAGCAGCGATGAGGGCCGCGGAAATCTGACGCTCGGAGGCGCCCATGCTCGACGGCTGCTGCACCGGCGCGGGCGCGGCGATCGTCTGAGCCTGCGCGTTCGCAAGCTGGTTCTGAGCATCGGCGAGCTGCTGCTCGGTCGCCGTCAGGCGATTCTTGAGATCGACGATCTTGGCAAGCATCGCGTCGACCTCGGTAGCGAGCTGTTCGAGGAAGACATCGACCTCAGCGGGATCGTAGCCGCGCTTGGCCTCGGAAAACGTCTGAGCCTGAATGTCGGCGGGTGTGATTGCCATGAGCACTCCTTTTCATCGCACGCAGGACCTTGCCCCGCTTGCGCCTAGACACTGCATCCTAAACGATTATACCTATTACCAGCCGCGACACGAGATTCAACGCAAGAACCGCAATAACGGGAGAGAAATCGAGGCCGCCCATCGGGGGGATAAACCGACGGAAGAGGCCCAGATAGGGCTCGCAAAGCGATTGAAGCACCATGCCGATATCGTGCACCAAGCTACCCTCGCGGATCGGGAACCACGAGAGCAGGATGTAGACGATGATGAGCATCTCGTAGAAATCGACGAGCGTAACGACGAGCTGCGCGACCGAGTAGGCGTTCAAGGTGAAAGTCGGAATCGTCAAGCACCCCCGCCTATTTGAGGAAACCGTCGTCGCGGAGCTTGGTCAGATCGGAATCCTTGACCTCGCAGCCGGCGGGCAGCACCATGAACACGCGGTCGCCCACCTCTTTGACGGAAGCGCCGAGGCCGCAGGCGAAACCATAGCTGAAGTCCAGCACGCGCTTGGCCACCTCGGTGCGCACGCCCACGAAGACAAGCGCCACGGGCTGCTTGGTGCGCACGCGACGCACGACGGTCTCAACGTCGTCGTAGCTCTCCGGGCGCAGCACGTATGCCGGCAGCTGGGGAGTCGCGTTCAGGATAGAGCTTGCATGCCGGTCGATGGCTGCAGCCTCAGGGGCCGGGGCGGCCGCAGCGTGCTCACGCACCGAGGCAGCATAGCTCGAGGGCGTATCGTAGGCCCCGGGACGATAGGAATCCTGGCTCCGGGCGGGAGGATTGTACGTGGTGGCATGACGGTCCGCATCGCCCACGAGCTGGCCTGAGCGCGTGTAGACCGCGACGGACTCCGCCTCGCCGCGACGGGTCTGCCCGAGCATGCCGTTCGAAGACTCTGCGGGCTGCGCGGCATAACCGCCGCTATAGCCCTGCGCACCATAGGCATCTTCCGCGGTTTGGTAATCGTCCTGATAATCGCCGTCATAGTAATCGTTATAGCCGTCACCCTCGTCATAGCCGTCTTGGCCGTAGGAAGCTTGACCCTGGCCGAAGGGGAGCCGACTCTTGATGTCGTCTAAGAAGCCCATCTCTCAACCTCTCTGCATGCTGCGATTCGTGTACGGTTGCAGGTCTGAGTTGGCCTGACCTGCTTATCGTACCAGAACTGCCCTATTCTAGGCCCTTGTACCCCGCAAGATGCGGCAACGATTCCTAAAATACCCCTCCTAATGCAATGTTCACACTCATGCTGGGCCACATGCGCATGCGCCCGCGTGCAAGGAGCGGCTATGCGCCTAGGCGAGCGCGAAGGACGGATCGAACGCGACCCTACCGAGCCTGATGAGCGTGGACCCTTCCTCGATAGCAGCCTCGAAGTCCTCGCTCATACCGCAGGAGAGCTCGGCAACGTCGACCGAGGGGTAGGATGCGGCCAACTCGTCGCGCAGGTCGCGTAGGCCGGAAAACGTCTCGTGTGCGCAGCGAGCATCTCCGCGAGGAGCCATCGTCATGAGACCGGTGATGCGAATGCCCGGGAGCTGCGCAAGCTGGGAGAATGCATTTCGCAGATCATCGGGGGCAAACCCCGACTTCGAGGCCTCGCCCGACACGTTCACCTCGATGAGAACCGGCTGCGGGCCGGCCAGCTCCCCCGCCTCGACGCGGCGTGCGGCACGGGAGGAAACCGCCTCGGCGAGGTGAAGCGAGCTGATGGAATGGATGCACGCGGCGCGACCGAGCACGGCGTTGATCTTGTTGGTCTGCAAGTTGCCGATCATATCGAACCTAAGCTCGCGAGCATCGGCACCGGCAACGCACCCGTCCTCGCCGGCGAGCACGGAGAGTCCCTCAAGCTTACGCACGAGCTCCTGAGGCCGATTCTCGCCAAAGAAGCGATACCCCGCATCGATGGCGGCGACCACCTGCGGCACGTCGACCGTCTTGGAGACGGCCATCACCTTCACCGAGCCGGCCTTGCGCCCGCTCTGTGCAAGCGCCGCATCGACCCGCTCCATGATCGCCTCGCGCCGACGTGCGACGGCCTCGCGATACGCATCTAGCTCAGACATACCATGCACCTCTTGTCGTCGATAACCTCCCCATACTACCGCAGAGCGCGACCCTGCGAAGAGGATCGCGCTCGAACGCGCAATGTTTACGGTTTTGAGGAGCATCGCCTCCGCATGGAGGTACGCGCGGCGTCTGTTCGGCGGGCGAAGCACTCAGGTGCTTACTCAGCCGGCATGGCTCTTGCGGCGCCTACTCAGCGGACACGACCCCTGCGACGCCCTTGATGAGCTCGCGCACGCGTGGATCGAGCTCGTCGCGCGGGATGCGCGCCACGCAGAGCGCATCGGATGCTGGATCGAGAAACGCGCCCTCTCCCGCCGGAACCCTCATCCCCTCGAGCTCGTCCTCATCGAAGGTGGCGATTTCCATCTGGTTCCACCGCTGGCCGGTGAGCAGGAACAGGATGCGCGCGGCTGCGTCGATGCTGTACTGCGCGCACCGGTCGAGATAGCGCGACGCCATGATTACGCGGCGCAGGTCGTCGTATGAGCTGTCGTCGCTCCCCTCGCCGAGATCGATGGCCGACATGCGATTGTACGAACGGAAGAACTCTTCGTAGACGCCGTGAGCAGACTCCTCCTGCTCGCTCAGCTCGCGCAGAAGGCTAAGGTCATTCAGCACGAGCACCGAGGCTGCCGTTCCCATGACCCTATAGACGGTCTTCGCCTCTTCCTCAACGAGCTCGATAAGCTCTGCCGGAAGCTCGATATCGGCCGAGACCCGCAGCTTTGCCGCACGTGCGGTGCGACGGACCTTATCGCACATGCGCTGCAGGCAGAAATCGGTATAGATGATGGTCTGGAGAAGCCTGAAATCCGATGCGACCGGCCCTTGGGTAGCAATGAGGTTGTAACAGACCGCCTCGAGGTTCGCGCAGCGCGCATCGATCTGGTACGTCTTCTCCCGCGTTGCACCCGCAAGCTTCTTGTCTCCCGAGATGAATGCACGCACGGCATCGTGGAGGGCGAGGTCGATCGTCTCGTAGATCGAGAGCATCTCGTGGCGTGCCTCCACGAGCTGGCGATGGTACAGCTTTCGCATGGTCTACTCCTTACAAGCCAAACCGAATACAAGCAGGTCAAATACACCAGGGGCGGCAGCGCGGCCCGGCTCGCGCAGCGAATCGCCGCGGGCGGGCATGGCGCAATGCCCCCACCTCACTCTACGTGGCGCATGTAAGGAATGTGTAAGGAGCCGTTCGGCACCCGGCAAACGGTCGGGGGCACCGGGTCAGCGCATCACCGCGACCGCAGCATGACGCCCGCAGGAGCCGTTCTCGGCACGATAGGAGTAGAAGCGGTCGTTGTGGCGAACGGTGGAAAGACGCGTATCAAGAACGGACCCCTCCGCCAAACCGGCACGAACGAGTGCCTGCGTGATGGCGCGCGAAAGGTCGAGCATCCGCGGGCCCGATGGGTTGATATCGGTGAACCGCTGGGAGAACTGCTCGATGAGCTCAGCGGAGATCTCGTACTCATCGCCCAGGATGTGCGGGCCAATATATGCACGCATATCGCTCGGTGCGCAGCCCGTGGCCTCACCCAATGCACGCGCCGCCGTTCCGGCGATTTCCGCATACGTGCCCCGCCAGCCCGAATGAACGACGGCAAAACCGCCCGGGCAGACAACGATCACGGGAACGCAGTCGGCAAAGCACAGCAGCACCGGTACGCCCGGAACGGTGCACACGACGGCATCGGCGCCCGCAGCGACCCCAGCGCGAGCCTCACCGAGCGCTGCTGCATCCGAAGAGGACACGGTCACGACATGGCCGCCGTGAACCTGGTTGGGAACGATGAGGCGGCCGAGCGCCTCCTCGCATCCGAGCGCTGCAAGCACGCGGCGCCGGTTCTCCTGGACCGCCTCGGGCGCATCACCCACATGGCTTCCCAAATTCAACGAGGCGTAAGGGGGCTTCGAAACTCCGCCCGTTCGCTCGGTGAATCCGAATGCAACCGGGCCCTCGAGGGACCCCACCAACGCAACGCCCGTATCGTCTACCAAACGTTCAAGCTCCTGCATAGCACCTCCCCAAGCGCGAGTCCCTGTGTTCTGTTCATTCTACATGCCATCCAGCGCGGCGGCCCATACGACATCCCATGCGGCCTTCTACAAGGCAGCCCGCTTGGCTCGTTCGCTCGATACGAGAAGCGCCGAGGCAATCAGCCCCGGCGCCCATGCAATGCAACCAATTGCGGCGATGCAGACGAATCCGTCCGTATCCGCGATGCAGGCTAGAAGTTGCCGCGCTTCAGGAAATCGGGAAGCTCGAACTGGTCGTTACCAAAGTTCGGAACCTCGGCGCCTCCGATGGTGCGCGTCGAAGAAGACTGCTTGCTCTGCTGAGCAGGCGCGGAAGCAGGCTCGCTCTTCTGGGTGCTCGCCTGGAAGAGCTGGTCCTGACGGCCCACGTTGGCATCGGAGAAGCCGGTGGCGATGACGGTGATGCGCACCTGATCGCCGAGCGACTCGTCCACCACGGTACCGAAGATGATGTTCGCCTCGGGGTCGACGGCGTTCGCCACGAGGTCGGCGGCGTCGTTGATCTCCTGGATGCCGAGGTCCTTGGAGCCGGCGATGGAGAGCAGCACGCGCGTGGCGCCATCGATGGAGCTCTCGAGCAGGCGGCTGGAGATGGCCTCCTCGGCCGCGTCGGTCGCGCGGTTGTCGCCGGAGGCGGTGCCGATGCCCATCATGGCCGTGCCCGCGCCCTTCATGATGGTGCAGACGTCGGCGAAGTCGAGGTTGATGAGGCCGGGGACCGTGATGAGGTCGGTGATGCCCTGGGTGCCCTGGCACAGCACGTCGTCGGCCATGCGGAAGGCCTCGAGCATGGTGGTCTTCTTCTCGGAGAGGTCGAGCAGGCGGTCGTTGGGGATGACGATGAGAGTGTCGACCTTCTGGGAGAGCAGATCGATGCCCTGGTCGGCTTGGTTGCGGCGAAGGCGCCCCTCGAAGGAGAAGGGCTTGGTGACGACGCCCACGGTAAGGGCGCCGATCTCCTCGCGGGCGATCTCGGCCACGATGGGGGCCGCGCCGGTGCCCGTGCCGCCGCCCTCGCCAGCGGTGACGAAGACCATGTCGGCCTCGGCCAGCGCCTCGCGAATCTCCGCACGGCTCTCCTCGGCGGCCTGACAGCCCACCTGGGGGTTGGCGCCGGCGCCGAGGCCACGGGTCAGCTCCTCGCCGATGTGGATAGTCTTGTCGGCATCGGACATGAGAAGGGCCTGGCGGTCAGTGTTCACGGCGATGAACTCCACGCCGCGCACGCCGGCTTCCACCATGCGGTTCACGGCGTTCGTGCCGCCGCCGCCGACACCGACGACCTTGATGACGGCCAAATGTTCAGAACCTGGAATGTTCGGCATTTCGTCCTCCACACCTGTTGCGTTTTACTGCTGCGTTTGTCTCGTTTCCGCGCGCCGTTGCTCGGGCGCGCCCTGCGATCCGCCCAAAGGCGGCATTTATGCAGGACATTGTACACGATGCCCATTCGTTTGCAACGCAAATCACCGCCAAAGGAGCCTGCAGATACACGAATACGACAAGAAACCCACCGCATCGCGCTTCGCGAAACGGCAAAGCGGAGCCTCGGGCTATGGATTCTTCTCGAAATCGGAAGGACGTGAGCCCCCGCTCCAAGTCATTCGGGCTCCTCGGTCGACGAAGGGGTCATTTTCTGCAGCAAATCGCGAGTTATGAGCGTCTCGATGCGGGAGAGAAGGCCCGCAGAAGTTTCCATATTTGCAAAACCCCAGGTCACGAACATTCGCTGCGGGGGTTTCAAAGAGCTCCGTACCCCCTA
>OGXS01000795.1_pt1 | contig 25431 bp, 23 predicted proteins | sample 1576371 | NCBI WGS metagenome assembly OGXS01 (sample SAMEA3541475, study PRJEB24748) | human gut metagenome | biome: human gut; feature: human-associated habitat; material: faeces | place: China | collected 2012
GGTCTTGTACCACGTGGGCGAATCGCGGTGGGCATCGTGCACCAGGGCGATTTTCTCGTGAGGATAGTAGATGAGCGTGCAGAGGTCGGCCTTTTCCTGGTCGGAGAGGTCGTTGCCGAAAATCTCGTCAACGTGCTCGCGCACCACGCCCGAGCAGTTGTTGAGGATGTGCATGAACGCCTCGTATTCGCCATGGAGGTCGCTCATGAAGTGCTCGGTGCCCTTGGGCAGGTTAAGAATGGCCTGGAGATTGATGATCTCGGTGAAGACCGCTTGCTGCGTGGGAAAGTGCTCGGATAGAAGCCTCAGGTACTTGGCGTGTCGATCGAAGCGCTCGGATGTGACCATGACTCTCCTTTGCCGTTCAGCTGAGCAGGCCGTGGGCTGTTCGCCCTGACCCATTGTTAACCATATAACCAGGGAAGGCAAACCATGTGTGGTGAAGGTGGAGCGTGATGAAGGTAGGGTGCGCGGCGGGTGTAGGGCGCGTGGCGAATGTAAGGAATGTTGGATAACAACCGGGGGACCCACAACTTTTCCCAAAAAACCGTTACACTAACGAATTGATTGTGCCGGGGCGTTAATTTTTACCTCGCGCAAAATTGAAAGGTATGTTCGGAAGGCGGATTGATCGTGGCGGATATCGAAGGCAAGGGTACGCGGCCAAGTGCCGATAAACCGACGTTCCGCAACGAGGGTGCTTCCACCCGGGGTGCGCATTTCAAGACGTCGTTGGGCGAGCAAGGCGAAAGCCGGGAGCGGTCTGCCGGCAGAAATACGGCTGCCGGACCGGTAGACTCGCCGCGCGGTGCCGCCAAGCCCGTTGGGCCCGCTGCTGCAGGGACGCCCTCCGCCAAGCCCATAAAGCCCGCTGCCGCCGGAGGCTCCGCTGCGGAGCCCGTGAAGCCGGCGGGTGGTGAGCCGACAGGCGGCGAGGAGCTTCGCCGTGTAAAGAAAAAGAAGCACAAGGCGCTGAAGTACGTCGGCATCGGCTGCGGGAGCCTGCTTGCGCTCGTTGTCGTCTTCGTGGCCATCTTCGCCGTGTGGTTCGGCATGCTGGGCTCGTCCATGAGCATCAAGGACGATGCCGAGCGACAGGAGCTCGAAGAGGAGCTCACTCCGGTGAACTCGGCTTCCGACCCGTTCTACGTCCTCATCTTGGGCAGTGATGCCCGCGAAAGCGATTCGGGAAGCCGAAGCGACGTCATCATGCTTGCGCGCGTGGATCCCTCGGTGGGCAGCGTGAGCCTTGTCTCCATTCCGCGCGATACCATGGTCACCATCAACGGGAGCACCCAGAAGATCAATGCCGCGTACGCGCATGGCGGATCGGCCATGGCGGTGCGTGCCGTCTCTGAGTTTGCCGGCGTGCCCATCTCGCACTTTGTGAGCGTGCATTTCGAGGAGCTCGAAGAGATCGTCGACATGCTCGGCGGCGTGTGGGTGGATGTTCCCGAGAGCTTCTCCGCGGGAGGCGGCATGAGATTCGAGGCGGGGAACCAGCTTTTGAATGGCCAGCAGGCGCTTGCCTATGCCCGCGAGCGCCATCACGTGAGCGGCGGCGATTTCGGCCGCGCCCAGGCCCAACGCCAGATCGTGGAGGCGGTCATCCGCCAGGTGCTCGCGAGCTCGCCCGTCGAGCTTCCCGGCCTCATCGGCCAGCTTGCCAACTGCATTACCACCGACCTCTCGGTAACCGATATCGTGGGGTACGCCCAGGAGTTCCTCGGCAAAGAGCTTACGGTGTATTCCGCCATCTGCCCGAGCTACACGCTCAACCAGGACGGCGTGAGCTATGTGGCCACGATGTTCAACGAGTGGAAGCGCATGATGCAGCTCGTAGATGCCGGGCTCGATCCTAACGACGCAACGGCCGAGATTCCCTCGGAGCAGGCAGATAACGCCGATCTGGGTGCTGCGAGCAATTCTCCCGCGCCGCGCGACTACGAGGATCTTGCCGCGAATGCGATGACGACCGACGACGTTGCTGCCGTCGAATAGGTATAGGAAGGACACGGAAGGGCACAGATGACACTCCTCGAACTCTTAACCCTCTTGCGGAAGCACCTCAAGCTGGTGATTATGCTTCCGATCGTCTGCATGGTGGCCATGGGTCTTGCCAGCGTGCTTATGATGAGCGACACGTACACCGCCACAACCGACATGTACGTGCTTGCCTCGAGCGAGGGGAGCAACTCGAGCTCCGCGCTTTCCAGCGACCTTTCGGCGAGCCAGATGCTCACGAACGACGTCGCCACGCTCCTGCAGAGCGACCGCGTGATGTCGGACGCAGCCGACCAGCTGGGGCTCCCGAACCTTCGTGGATACAACATCACGGTAACGAGCGAGAGCACGACGCGCGTGATCACCCTTCAGGTGACAAGCTCCGACGCACAGGGCTCTGCCAACGTCGCGAACGCGCTCGCAGACTGTGTGTCGAACGTGGCGCAGGAGGTCATGAACGTCGAGAGCGTCAACGTGATCGACGAGGCTCCCACGCCAGAGGCGCCGAGTGGCCCTAACCGCATGCTCTACGTTGCCGTTGCCGCCATGGCGGGGCTCTTCGCCGCGGTGGCCATCGTGGTGCTCATGGACGTCATCGACACGCGCGTGCGCAGCGCCGAGGATGTCGAGGAGCTCCTGGAGCTGCCCGTGATCGGGCGCATCCCCGAGATGAAGGGAGGGCGATGAGCCATGCCGCGCAAGAAGAAGGCCTCTTCCGATGCCCTCGTGGTTCAGAACGCCGCGAAAACGCTGCTTGCCAACATTCGCTTCGCCAGCGTTGACCGCCCGGTGAAGTCCATCGTGCTCACGTCGTCCGTGCCCAACGAGGGGAAGTCGACCGTGGCCTACAACCTTGCCCAGGCAATCGCCTCGAGTGGCAAGCGCACCCTCATCGTTGAGTGCGACATGCGCCGCCGCTCGCTTGCCGATATGGTTGGCGCGCGCGCACGCCACGGCATCTATGCCGTGCTTTCGGGGCAGGTGGAGCTCGATGAGGCCCTCGTGGCCACATCGCATCGCAACCTGTTCTTCCTCGATAGCGAGCCCCATATTCCCAACCCGGCGGATATTCTCTCCTCCCAGCGTTTCCGCAAGCTCGTTGCGCAGATGGAGTCCGACTTCGATTACGTTGTGATCGATACGCCGCCGGTGGGCACGTTCGTCGATGCGGCCATCATCGCCACGCTTGCCGATGCCACCGCACTTGTGGTGCGTGAGCGCTTCGTGAAGCGCGCCGAGCTGCAAAACGCCTACGACCAGCTCAAGAAGGCCGATGCAAATGTGATCGGCGTCATCATGAACATGTGCGAGGCCGAGAGCAGCGAGTACTACTACGCGTACTACAACAAGGAGGGCAAGCGCGTTCGCAAGAGCGAGGGGCATGTTTCGGACGGGCCCCAGCTGCCCCAGCAGCGCGGCTCGGTCGTCGAGATGCGTGACGAGCCCGTCGTTCCCGCCACCCCTGCGCGCCAGCAGCGCCCCGCCCAGAAGAAGATCTCGCCTTCCGAGACGGCGGCGTTTACTGCTGCTGCGGCAGCGTCTGCGTCTGCGCAGGCGGTAAAGCCCGTGGACGTCCATCGCGCGGGGCAAGCTACGAGCAGTCGCTTCTCACGTAAGTAAGTAGCTTTTTGCAGGCATTTGGTTCACAGACACCGGGTGTCTACGATTCATGTTAGGAGGTGCGCAAGATGCGCGACATGCATTGCCATATTCTGCCGGGCGTGGACGATGGCGCCCGCGACCTGGATGAGAGCCTGCGGATGCTCGAGGCCGCGAAGGCCGCCGGCGTGACGAGCATCGTGTGCACCCCGCACTGCCGCGACCCGTACTTTGACTATAACGCCATGTGGGATGCCTTCGAGCTGCTCAAGCGGCATGCAGGGGGCTTCCCGCTTACCATGGGCTTCGAGGTCAACCATGCGAAGCTCATGGACCTTGGCATGGAATGGGTGGATCACCTTGCCTTCGACGGCGGGCACGAGTTCCTGCTCGAGCTTTCCACCCGTGCCGACAAGCTCATGTTCAATGAATACGAGCGAACGATCTTTGAGCTCCAGGGCCGTGGCTATACCGTGATCATCGCGCACCCGGAGCGCTATCGTGCGGTGCAGCAAGATATCGATGTTGCCCGCCGTCTGGTGAAGATGGGGTGCAAGCTTCAGGCCTCGGCGGATTTCATCGCCGGTGGAAGGTTGGGCAAGGAGAAAAAACCAGCGAAGCGCCTGTTTGAGGAAAACCTTTACAGTTTCATTGCAAGCGACGCGCACCGGGAGGAGCATTATAGATATCTTGAGCGCGCCCGTCGCGAGTACTCCGTGAGGGGGGCACACTTTAAAGTGTAAACTATTGCGTACGCGAGTTTCCTCTTGCGGGCAGGCCGGGCAACGGCGCGGCATTATGCCGAGAAAAACTGTCGGGGCGACGACCTTTCCGCAACAGGGAACTGTGTAGAACAGAGTCCTGTGGGGAACGCGCCGCAGCGCGCGGTGCGTTCTAGCCAGGGGGGGGGGCGGTTCTTTGCCCCCATCTGGTTGACATATCTTGTAGGCAGGCAATGGACGCCCGGTGCGCCTTGTTGTGCCCTCAAGGGGATGAATAGCTGTTCGAAGCCAGGTAAACCTGGTATGGCGAAGCCTTGCCCGCAAAAAGTGTGGAGGGGGTGGCGCTATGCGAACGTATGTCATGCAGGTTGCCACCGGACGGGAGCGCCAGACCGTGCAGCTGCTCGAGCGCGTGCTCGGCGGCGCGCCGCGGGCAGAGCTTTTCGTGCCGCGGTATAGGTACCGCAAAAAGATCAAGGGTGCGTGGCAGTTCACCGAGGAGCTGCTTACGCCAGGTTACGTGTATCTCAGGACATCGATGCTCGATATCGACGAGTTGGCGCAGCAGGTGAGGGGCGCGCCCGCATTCGCGCGGGTGCTTGCGCAGGACGGCAAGATCATCCCTTTGAGTGCAGACGAGGAGCGGTGGCTCCAAGCGCTTACGGGCGCGGGGGAGGGCCATGTGGTGGAGCCATCGTATGGCTTCATCGAGGGCGACCGGGTGGTGATCACTGAGGGCCCGCTTGTTGACTTCGAGGCGCAGATCAAGAAGCTTGACCGCCATAAACGCCTTGCCTACGTAGAGGTGCACCTTATGGGGCGCACCAAGCTCATCAAGGTGGGGGCTGAGATTGTTAGGAAACAGGGCTGAGTTAGATGCTGCACCCAGCACTGGACTCGATGATGAGACTCCGGTCTTGAGTCAAGTTGACGCGGCTATCAGTGTTGAGATGCGCAAAGAAGCAGCTGAATTGAATACTGCGGGCAAATATGAGCCTGGGCTGCGGGAGAACGGAATCCCCGAAGATGTGCTGCAGAAGTTGCTTCCTGGCGATGATGTCATCGAGCTGCAGGAGCCGGTGGTTGGCGGCGGCTTGGGGTATCGCTTCGTAAAGCGCGCGTTCGATATCGCGGCATGCGGTTGCGCGCTCATCATTTTGGCGATCCCCATGGTGGTTATCGCGGTGAAGATCAAGCGCGAGAGCCCCGGGCCCGCCATCTACTCGCAGGAGCGCGTTGGCAAGGGCGGGAAGCCCTTCAGAGTCTACAAGTTCCGCTCTATGTACGTCGACGCCGAGAGCCGCGGCGCCCAGTGGGCGCAGGGCGACGACCCCCGCGTCACGCCGTTCGGCAGAGTGATGCGCAAGACGCGCCTGGACGAGATCCCACAGTTCTGGAACATCGTCAAGGGGGACATGTCCCTCATCGGCCCCAGGCCCGAGCGCCCCGCTTTCTGCGAGGAGTTCGAGAAGCGCATCCACGGGTGGGGCTACCGCACGAAGGTGCGCCCCGGCCTCTCCGGCCTGGCGCAGGTGACCGGCGGCTACGACCTGCTGCCGCGTGAGAAGGTCCTTCTGGACATGGAGTACATCGAGCACCGCAGCATCCGCATGGACGTATCGATCATCCTCAGGACCCTCGGCGTGGTTAGCACGGGGGAGGGGGCGCGATGACGAAGATTGCTGTCATCACAGCTGCTACTAATTCTATCGAGCGCTTTCGCATCGACATGATCGATGAATTTGTTCGTCGGGGCTGTGATGTTCTCGTGCTTGGAGACGAGCCTGAAGCTGCGTGGAAATCCTACTTTGATGAGCATGGGGTCCGATATCGCAGTTATCCCGTTTCCCGAAACGGCATGAATCCTGTGCGAGATCTGGGGACGCTTCAAGCGCTGACGGCAATCCTGCGTGAGGAGCATCCAGATAAGGTGTTCACCTACCAGGCGAAGCCGAACATCTACGGCGGTATTGCTGCGCATCGGACGGGTGCCGAACTTTATGTGATGATGGGCGGGCTTGGTTCCGTGTTCCGCCCGTCCACTGCAAAAGACAGGATTATTCGTAATGTTGTGTCCGCAGAGTATCGTACGTCACTCAAAAATGCCCGAGCTGTCTTCTTCCAGAATAATGAGGACGCGGAGACCTTCAAAAGGCTTGGTATTGCCCGTCAAGATCAAGTTGTAATGGTTCACGGGTCGGGCGTAAACCTCGATAAGTTCCCTAGCGAACCGATTCCAGACAAGACTTCTTTCTTGTTTGTCGGTCGTCTCGTGCGCGGCAAAGGTGTGCTTGACTACCTTGATGCGGCACGAATAGTAAAGAATGAGCATCCCGAGGCGGAATTTGTTCTTGTGGGGCCCTATGACACAAACCCGACTGCACTCGGTCCAGCTGACATCGAGCCGTACGTCGAGGACGGCACGATTCGCTATGAGGGAGAACGACGGCCTGACGAGATTCATGAGTACATGAACGCGTGCTCGTGTTTTGTACTTCCAAGTTACTACGGCGAGGGAACGCCCAAGAGCGCTCTTGAGGCTATGGCAACGGGCAGGTCAATCATTGTTGCGGATGCTGTGGGCTGCCGCGAGGTCGTGTGCGACGGCAAGAACGGCTTTCTCGTGCCGCCGAAAGCCCCTAGTTCAATCGCGCAAGCCATGATGCGACTCGTCGAAGATACGGAGCTTGTCGAACGCATGGGCAAGGCGAGCCGTCGCATGGCCGAGGAGGTCTTCGACGTGCGGTGCGTGAACGAGACAATCTGCGAGGCGATGGGACTATAGCGGGTTGAATTATAGCAGTGGGCATAAAAGAGAGTTGAATATCATGGCGCACGAGCCTAATAGAGTTTTACAGGTGGTAGGCGGACTCGACGCTGGTGGCATCGAAAGCCTGATTATGGGGCTTTACCGGCATATGGATCGAGAAAAAATCCAGTTTGATTTCGTTAAGCATACAACGAATATCGGTGTATACGAAGAGGAGGCGTTGAGCCTTGGAGCAAAGGTATATATTGCGCCGCGATATAAAGGACTGAATCATTGCTCCTATAAAATGTGGTGGAGGTCCTTTTTTAACGACAACTCAGATTACGCCGTGGTACATGGTCATATGAGAAGCACGGCATCAATTTATCTGTGTCAAGCAAAGCGTAACGGGAGAGCGGCCATTGCTCATGCTCACAACACATCAGATGGTTCCGGTGTCCAGGCGTTGGTGAAGCGCTTGCTGTACAGAAATATACCGCACTGGTCTGATGTTTTGCTTGCTTGTAGTGATGAGGCGGCTGAATGGCAGTTCGGCAAACATGCTTCGGCTGCCATATTCCCCAACGCTATAGACACCTTACGATTTTCTTTTGACTTCAGAAAACGCGATGAAGTGCGGAAGCGGCTCGGTATTGCTGATAGCACGCTTCTGATAGGAAATGTATCTCGCTTCAGTGAGGCAAAAAACCAAATTTGGCTCATTGACATGTTTTCAGAGCTGATAAGAATTAGGCAGAATGCCAAGTTACTCCTTGTGGGAGATGGCCCTTTGCGCCCTGAAGCGAAAAAACGAACAAGGATCTTAAATCTTGACGATAAGGTGATATTCGTGGGGTCTACCGCCGACCCTTCTTCATACTACTCTGCTATGGACATATTTGTTTTCCCTAGCTTATTCGAAGGTTTCGGAAATGTATTGCTCGAGGCGCAGTGCAGTGGACTCCCATGTCTTGCATCTGATGTCGTTCCTCGCGTCACTGCGGTTACACCTCTGGTGAAATATTTATCTCTAAGTGTCGAAAAGGGCACATGGATTCAAGAGCTGCTCTCGATGTCATCAGATTCATCGACCCGCACGGATGCGAGGGAAGCAGTTGTAAAAGCAGGATTCGATATCAGAGACGCGGCCTCTCTTCTTGAGAGGCTGTATTCGCGTTTGCTAGAGAAGAGAGCGGTTGAACGGGTTGGGCACTAGTATGCTGGCACAAGACGTCGCAAAGCATAAAGGGATTACGGCCGATCGCGCATATACTTGCTTTGTGGGCTTATATCCTATTTTGAATCGCTATGCAAGTCCCCTACCGATGTTGAGCCTGTCCGAATTCATCGTCATTCTTTTCTTAGCCTGGGGGTTAGCGAGATATAAAGAACGTTCTGGCGTTGTTCCAGTAGCCATGTTGATGTTCATGCTGTATCTTGTTTTTCATGTCATGCTCGATCTTATATCCGTTGACTCTTTGTACCTTGCAGACTCAATCGGCACAACGCTGCGTCTGCTTTTTATATACGCTGCGCTTGTCCTAATTTCGAGACCCCTCTTTCTTCCCTCGTATGCCGAGCGTATATTTCCTGCGTTTGGAACCGCGATTGCGGCATATGGATTTCTGCAAATTGTTGCAGCGCAAGCGAGTATCGTCTTGCCTTCTTACATTCCAGGATTGCCGGTTATGGGGTCCCTTGATGTTGATCAGGCGATTGAACAGCGTTTGGATTATGGATTTCGCTTCAGGTGCCAGTCGCTGCTCAATGAACCTGCTGCACTTGCGATTTATCTAGCGGTTCCCATTGTGATGTGTCTATTCCCGCGTGATCGTGCTCATGAGCGATACGGATTTGCAGGAGCGATGTCTGCGGTGGCGTGTCTATCGCAGTCGTCCACAGGCATTATCATCGTTGGGTTTATATGGGTTGTCAAATTAATTACATGGATACATTCGAAGCATTTTGATGCAAGGTATCTCGTTCTTGTACTTTTGATGGCCGTGGTCGTTGGATATGTGTTGCTGATTCCTACTGGTGTTCTTGACACATTTGTTCAACACACTTTTTCACGCTATGGCTCATTCGGGCTGTTTCAGAATTCACGTTTTAACGAGATTGGTATGGCATTTTCCGAAAGCGATTCGATTCCGAACATCGTATTCGGAGTTGGCTTGCACAGCACAGAATTCTATCTGCCAGGCTTTGCGCGAGCATACTACTGTCTCGGAATCATAGGCCTTCTGCTCATCTGCAGCTTTTTACTTGTTCTTTTGCGCAACGCCAGTTCTCATAATAAAGCTATCGTTGCAACATTTATTGTTCTCAATTTTGGATCAGAGATTCTATTTGGTAATTTTGTCATCTATTTTCTCAGCACCTGCATGGCAGATATGCAATCGCAAGATTTGAAAATAAGTCATCCAGAAGATGCGAGAAGCAGCATGTAGGAGGGAATCTTGAATCGCGATACTACTTCAATTGCAGTCATTACTATCTGGTTTGGCACCTTGCCCGAGTACTTTAGGGGATGGCTTCTTTCAGTTAGCCATAATCCTTCGATTCAGTTCATTTTCTTAACTGACTGTGCGGGGGAAGCTTTTGAAATTCCTGAAAATATGATGTGGATTGAGACCACTCCAGAACATTTGCGCGCACGATTCTCCTCGGTTCTCAATAGAAAGGTGAGCTTTCAGAGCCCGATGAAATTTTGCGGGCTTAAGCCTATATATGGGCTTGCCTTTTCAGACTTGTTGAACGGGTACGACTTCTGGGGCTATTGTGACATTGACCTGGCTTTTGGGGATATCCGTAAGTTTGTTACTCAGCATGTTCTGGAAAACTACGACCGAGTTTATACGAGGGGACATTTTAATCTGTATCGAAACTCTGACAAGATCAATCATCTGTTTGAACTTAAGGGGAGTATCTACTCAATTGAGGATGTTGCGACGGGTGAGTTTAACTTTGCATTTGATGAGTTTCTTGGCATAAATAGGATTTGCATCAAGAACAGAGATTATGTGCGGTGGTACACAGATGCGGACTTCGCTGAGTGTAACTATCGCTCGAAATATATTGAGCTCCTGTTCCCGCATAAAAATTATGATAATCAGTTGTTTTGGTGGGAGGATGGTTGCGTATACCAGTCAGGGATAGACGAAAAAGGGAATATCGTCAGTTGCGAATACGTCTATTTGCATTGGCGACACAAGCTGCCGTCGGACGTTGATATTATTACCGGAAACACAAACGGATTCTATATAACTGAGCAGGGCTTGAAGGTAAAACGGGATAAGGGTGCTCCGTCGAGAGAACTGCTGTTGAGAAATCACGATCCCATTGAGGCAAATAAGAATAACAAAGAAGGTTCATGGCGTATGGGCCATAAAATAAGTACCTTCATTCAGCTCCCGTCTCGTAGAAAGCTGCTTAGAATTAAAGAGCTGTATTGCGCTTTGTTTGATGAGAATCCTCCTTACAACGACTATCGCCATGTTGTCTTTCCAAGAGGACGATACGTAGGATAGTTTTGGTAGGTTAAAAATGAAGATACTTATTGCAACAGGGAGTTTCTATCCGTGTCGAGACGCTAATGCTATATGCGTTAAAGGTATCGCTTCAGAATTTGTTGAGCAGGGCAATGAAGTGACAGTGCTTTGCTATCGTCAAGATAGTATTGACATACCCTCCGAAATCGATGGAATCAGGCTAAAGTCAATTCTCCCGGATGCAGCCATCCGGATGCTATCTTTTTCGAGGGGGTCTCAATCTCTTGTTGCTTGCGTAGCACGATCAATCGGATCGGTGGCTCGAAAGATGAAACGATTCATCTTCTTACCATGGAGCCCTATGACTTCTCCACTGTTCAGTTATCGATATTACAAGATTTTGGCAAATACGTACTATCAGGGAAAATTTGACTTAATTGTTAGCGTATTCCTGCCATTTGAACCTTCAGTTGCCGCATACTGGCTAAAAAAGAAGGATAGGAATTGTTCATGGTGCTTGTACGCATTGGACAATTTTGAAAACGAACGGATTCCCAGTGCTATTCGTGAGCATTGCACGGGTCATAGGTGGATAAAACGATTTCTCGATTGTTCAGATGGCTTTTTAATCATGAAGTCTCGTCTTAGCTGGTTTTCTGAGCACGGGTACAAAGACAGATTGGAAGATATCATTGTCTCTGATATTCCCCTGCTTGGAAAGAATTCCCCATCGCGCACCCTCAAGAAAGGTCATGCTCAAATGTCGCGTGATTCTATATGGGTATATGCAGGGACTTTTTCACCACCATATTACAGACACGAAGATCTATTCGCCATTTTTCTGAGCTTGTATAGGAGCGGAGAAGCTGGGGTTCTGGACATATATACTGACCAGCTCTCGCAGCAAACACTATCGCGTGCTATTAAAAGTGCGGGAGAAGCAGTAGTTTGCCACGACGTTGTCCCTCACGAGAAGCTGATAGACATTCTCCAGGATGCGGATATTCTTGTAAGCGTGAAGTATAAGGCGGAGATAAGCGCGAAAGTCTTCGAGTATTTCGAAACTGGGCATCCCGTGCTGCATGTCTCAGGATGTTCAGAGGATCCCTGCGCCGAGTATGTCGAAGCATATCCGTTCGGTTGCGTTGTATACCCATATCGCGAGGATCTTGCTCATATGATTGAAAAAGTCCAATTATGGCTTGAAGATGGATGCGGTCGGAATGCTTATCGGTATGGTGATGCAGAGCGTGAAATTGCTGACATTTTTAAGATGAATGACCCAGTGTATACATGTCATCTCATGTTGGATGTAGTGCACGCTTAGTCGAAGACAGGTTCAGCGAGCATTCTGCAGTTCGATTTTTTCTATCCGCAATAAGTCTGCATTAAAAAGCCGAGGAGTTTGGGCTCAGTCCAAGTTTCACATTGGTTTTGAAATGTAGCCACAACGTTAACAATGTACTTTGAAAACAGAGGTGGAAAATGATTCCGCAATCGATGGTCGGAAAAACCCTCATGATTACCGGTGGCACGGGGAGCTTCGGCAACACCGTGCTGAAGCACTTCCTCGCGACCGACATCGGAGAGATTCGCATCTTCTCGCGCGACGAGAAGAAGCAGGACGACATGCGCCACCGCCTGCAGGAGCGCTCGCCCGAGCTTGCGGGCAAGGTGCGCTTCTTCATCGGTGACGTGCGCGATCTGCAGAGCGTACGCGACGCCATGCACGGCGTGGACTACATCTTCCACGCGGCGGCATTGAAGCAGGTGCCGTCCTGCGAGTTCTTTCCTATGGAGGCCGTCCGCACCAACGTCATCGGTACCGACAATGTGCTCCATGCCGCCATCGACGCTGGTGTTGACCGCGTGGTGTGTCTTTCCACGGACAAGGCAGCCTACCCCATCAACGCCATGGGCAAGTCTAAGGCGATGATGGAGTCGATCATCTACGCCAACGCGCGCAACGGCGCCGGTCGCACCACCATCTGCTGCACCCGCTACGGTAACGTGATGTGCTCGCGAGGCTCGGTCATCCCGTTGTTTATCAAGCAGATTCGTGCGGGTGAGCCCATCACCGTTACCGACCCCTCCATGACGCGCTTCCTCATGAATCTTGACGAGGCGGTCGACTTGGTCAAGTTTGCGTTCGAACACGCGGAGCCGGGTGACCTTTTCGTGCAGAAAGCGCCCGCTTCCACCATTGGTGACCTTGCCGAGGCGGTGCAGGAGGTGTTCGGTAGCACGGGTGTCCGTGTCATCGGTACGCGCCACGGCGAGAAGCTGTACGAGACGCTCATGACGCGCGAGGAGCGCCTGCGCTCCGAGGACATGGGCGAGTACTTCCGTGTGCACGCTGACACCCGCGACCTCAACTACGGCAAGTTTGTTGTTGACGGTGAGGTGGAGACGCAGGCGGACGAGGCATACACCAGCCACAACACCCGTCGTCTCGACGTCCCCGGCACGGTCGAGAAGATCAAGACCGCCGAGTATGTGCAGCTTGCGCTCGAGGGCCGCGAGCACGAGGCGGTGCAGTAGGATGCGCGTCCTCGTCACCGGCGCCAAAGGGTTCGTCGGCAGGAACCTGGTCGAGTCGCTCAAGGCCATCAGCGACGGCAAGGACCGCCGCAAGATGTACTCCGAGCTGCTCCCGCTGACCGTCTACGAGTGCGACCTGGATACATCCCGCGAGGAGCTCTCGCTTTTCTGCGCGGAGGCTGACTTCGTTTTCAACCTTGCGGGCGTTAACCGGCCCGAGGACCCCGCGGAGTTCATGCATGGGAACTTCGGGTTCGCCTCTGATCTGCTGGGCCTCTTGGAGCACCACGGCAATTGCTGTCCCGTCATGCTCGCGAGCTCAGCCCAGGCGAGCCTCGAAGGCAGGTACGCCGGCTCCGCCTACGGTGAGTCCAAGCTGGCGGGGGAGGAGCTGTTTTTCAGGTACTCCGACCGTACGGGCGCCCCGGTGCTCGTCTACCGCTTCCCGAACCTGTACGGCAAATGGTGCCGCCCCAGGTACAACTCCGCCGTCGCGACCTTCTGCGACGCGATCGCGAACGGCCGCCCCTACGAGGTGAGCGACCCTTCCGTCGAGCTCGAGCTGCTCTACGTCGACGACCTGGTCGAGGAGATGCTCGGGGCGCTCCTGGGGGAGGAGCACCGCTGCGGCTACGAGGGCCTCGAGCCCGCGCCCGACCCCGAGGGGAAGTACTGCTACTGCCCTACGACGGACCATGCGACGCTGGGGCAGATCGTCGGGCTCCTCGAGTCGTTCGGGCGCAGCAGAGAGGACCTCTCGGTCCCCCTCCTCCCCGGGGGCTCGTTCCAGAAGAAGCTATGGTCGACGTTCGAGAGCTACTACGGGGCCGGGTCGCTCGCGTACTCGCTGCGGGCCAACGTGGACGAGCGTGGCTCCTTCACCGAGTTCCTGCGCACGCCTGACAGAGGCCAGGTGTCCGTGAACGTCTCCAAGCCGGGCGTGACGAAGGGCAACCACTGGCACCACTCAAAGTGGGAGAGGTTCCTCGTAGTATCCGGTGAGGCCCTCATCCGCCTCCGCCGGGTGGGTCTCGACGCGGACGGCGTGCCTTACCCCGTGGACGAGTACCGCGTGTCCGGCGCGGAGCCCGTCGTGGTCGAGATGGCGCCGGGCATGACGCACAGCATCACGAACCTCTCCCGGACGGACAATCTGGTCACGCTCATGTGGGCCAACGAGCCGTTCGACCCCGCAAGCCCCGACACCTTCTACGAGGAGGTCTAGCAAGATGGTGGATAATATCCAGGACGTCTGCTTCGCCGGCGACGGCCGGTTGAAGCTCCTCGTCGTCGTCGGCACGAGGCCCGAGATCATCCGCCTCTCCGAGGTCATCAAGAAGTGCCGCAGGCACTTCGATTGCCTGCTGGCGCATACCGGCCAAAACTACGACTACACGCTGAACGGCATCTTCTTCCGCGACCTGGGGCTCGAGGATCCCGACGTCTACCTGGACTGCGCGGGCGACGACCTCGGGTCGAGCATCGGCAACATCATCGACCGCTCGTACAAGCTGATGGCCCGGGTAAAGCCTGATGCACTGCTCGTGCTGGGCGACACCAACTCTTGCCTCTCCGCCGTCCCCGCGAAGCGCCTCCACATCCCGATCTTCCACATGGAGGCGGGTAACCGCTGCCGCGACGAGCGCCTCCCCGAGGAGACGAACCGTCGAATCGTCGATGTCATCTCGGACGTGAACCTCGCCTACTCCGAGCACGCACGCCGCTGGCTAAAGGACACGGGATGCGCCCCCGAGCGCACGTTCGTGACGGGATCTCCCATGGCCGAGGTGCTGAGCGAGAACCTCGTGCAGATTGACGACTCACGCGTCCTCGGCGAGCTCGGCCTCGAGCCGCGCGGCTACTTTCTGCTCTCCGCCCACCGCGAGGAGAACGTTGACGACGACGCGAGCTTTCGCTCGCTCTTCGGCGCCGTCAACGCCCTCGCCGAGGAATACGGGAAGCCCGTCCTGTACAGCTGCCACCCGCGTTCGCGCAAGCGCCTGGAGCAGACGGGCTTCAGGCTGCATCCCCTGGTGCGCACGCACGAGCCCATGGGTTTCCATGACTACAACTGCCTCCAAGTGAACGCCTTCGCCGTCGTCTCCGACTCGGGCACGCTCCCCGAGGAGTCGAGCTACTTCGCCTCAATCGGCCGCCCGTTCCCCGCGGTCTGCATCCGGACCTCGACCGAGCGCCCCGAGGCGATGGACCGGGGCTGCTTCGTGCTGGCGGGCATCGACGAGCGCGGGTTGCTCAACGCGGTCCGCACCGCCGTCGCGCTTGAGGGGGAGGGCTCCCATCCTGAGGCCCCCGTCCCGGACTACGACACGGAGAAGGTGTCCACCAAGGTAGTGAAGATCATCCAGTCCTATACCGGAGTGGTGGACACGATGGTGTGGAGGAAGTAATCGGATGTAACAAGCCGTTGTTGCAATAACTCAATTGAACTATAAGGAAACAAATGGCCATGTTCTCAATTGGGATTGTCTGAAAATGATGCTTTTGGCTTGCACATGATAGTCGGAAATTAGGGAGCCCTATGCTGAAGCGCATATATCGCTACATAGTCAACCATTTCTACCACCTGCATATCAAAGTCAAACACAGCAAGTGCACGATTGGTCGCTGCACCAAAGTACGTTTTGCAAGCCTTGAGGACCATGTGAAGATTGGGGATAGATGCAATATTGAAGGCAGCCATATCGGAAGATATTCCTACCTCGGTGATAATTGTCGACTTCCTATGGCTAGGATAGGCAGATTTTGCTCAATTGCCGAAGGCGTTCGCCTTGCAGCTGGCATGCATCCAAAGAGTTATGTAAGCACTAGTCCGATAACGTATAAAAGAAATAAATGGTCTCTTGCAAAAAAAGATACCTTTTTTAAAGAGTATGCATTCGTTGAATCGGGTAAATGGCTCGTCTCAATTGGAAATGATGTTTGGATTGCAACGGATGCGCTATTGGTTTGCGGATTTGAGCCTCTTTGCGTTGGGGACGGGGCGATAATCGCTGCAGGCGCGGTTGTCACACATGATGTTCCTCCCTATGCTATTGTTGCCGGATCTCCCGCAAGGATTATTGGTTATCGGTTTGATTCAGATGTCCGCGAGGCACTTCTATCTACCTCTTGGTGGAATGAGCCTGATCATGAGCTAATGAGATATATCGATTCATTCGATAATCCTCAGCTGTTTATTAAGAGGATGGGGCTTCGGAAGCATGGATAAGAGAATGTCTGGCTATCTTAACAATCCAGATAATAGAAGGCTTCTCTCTAATATCGTGGGAAACTACATTATAAAGGGTGCGTCGATGGTCGTCTCCCTTTTGATCATGCCTGCGTATCTTCGATTTTTTCAATCGCAAGCTTTGCTGGGCGCTTGGTTCGCCCTGACATCAGTCGTGAATTGGGCGCTTATGTTCGATTTTGGAATTGGATCTGGTGTTCGCAACCAGATTGTCCCTTTACTTGAGACCAAAGATAAAAAGGGCATGAGCGAGCTGTTGTCGTCTGCATATATATCTACCCTTATTATCATTATTTGTCTCACAATCTGCATAGTGCCAATCATTTCTCATACCGACTGGTATGTTTTACTTGGAGTTTCTCAGCATGATATAGACGCGCAGACCCTTAAGGCAACAGTTTGCATACTTATTGCCGGCGTTTTGCTTCGCTTTGCATCGGTAATAGTAAGTCACGTACTTTACGCAATGCAGCGCGCATCTTTGCCGAGTCTAATGATTCTGTCTTCAAACATTCTTGTTCTAGCTTATTTGCAATGTGCTCCTGCCCCATCTGGCGATTCGAGCATTATTGCCTTAGCGGTGTTTACCGCAGTGGCAAACAATATTCCCGCGGTTATAGCAATGATTGCTGTTTACGGCAAACGGGGTCTTGATATACACATTTCGCCACGGTATTTCAACTGGGAAAAGGCGAGGTCAGTAATTGGGCTCGGTGGTGCGATATTTTGCGTCCAGTTGCTCAGCGCGTTTGTCTTTCAGCTTAAGGAGCCGCTCATATCATATTTTGTGGGCGCATCGCAGGTGGTGGATTACCAAATATATTATAAGCTTATCGGTATGGTAGGCGGTTTATTTGCCTTGGCTCTAACACCGATTTGGTCTGCTGTTACTAAAGCCTATTTCGAAGGAAAGTCTACTCGAATCAAAAGGTTGTATCGGTTTGGTTTGATAGGCGTTTTCGTATTTTCTGCAGGTCAGTTCCTGCTCCTGTATCTCTCTCCGTATATCACGGATATTTGGTTGGGGGGCGAGAAGGAAGTCTCTCTCCGTTCTGGCCTGGTTTTCTGCATTTATAACATCCTATATATGTGGATAACTCTGCATTACAACATCCTCTGTGGTCTTGGAAGAGTGCGGGAGATTGCGTACTCCTTGGCAGTTTCAGCTGTGCTTAACATCATCTTTGCTGTATTTCTCTCATCGGCTATACCATCATGGGAGAGCATAATTCTTGCAACATCGATAGCTGTTGTACCGTGTGCCGTACTATTTCCTCGGTTTTATTCGAAGTGCGTGGATTCGCTCGATATGGTTTAGATGCACGAGATACCGAAACGCTGACAATAGAACTTGATGTTGGGGTGTAAAGAGTAATTATATGGTTAATAAGGTGGCAAAAAGAATCAGAGGTTTTCTTATTGGCATGCGATATGAAGGTGGCAAGGGGCTTAAGTCCTATGCGCCTTCCTATATTGAGGCTCCAAATATCAGATTTGGCAACAACGTGACGTTGTTTCCAAATGTACATATCTTCGGATCTGGACGGATTGAAATTGGCGACAATGTTGTAATTGGCGATGGCACCGTAATATGCGCCGCTAAGTCAATAAGCATCGGTTCAGATTCGATGATTGCTGCGCATTGTGCAATTTACGATTGTAATCACGGAATGCACGTGGGACAGGTAATGAGAGAACAGCCTTTAACTATCCGTCCAACAGCAATCGGATCAAATTGTTGGCTCGGGGTCGGTGTTAATGTTCTTGCTGGAGTCACCATTCATGATGGCTGTGTTGTAGGAGCGGGGACGACGGTTCGCAAGGATTGTCCTGGTAATTCGATCGTTTCCGAATCCTGTCCTCATTTAATTAAATCGAGATCTTAATCGTGGCCTGCAATATGTTGTCTTCTTTCAACTGGGCAGTAAAGGGACATTCCGGAAAGGTTTTCAGCATTAATCGATCGGTCTGTGCTTGGCTGCAAAGCGTCGCTGCGTCTGTTAATCAAAATTGGATAGTCACTAGCCTTGTTTATGTAAGTGCGGTAAGGATGATTGCACGAGGAAGGGGTGCGTGGGCCTATTTTATTTTGTTCGAAAAGGGCCCATACGACAAAGATGGGTGGATATCACCTGCATTTGAATCAATTATCTTTATTGGATGGAGTGTTGGATGGAGATAGGGCGACGCGCGGACTTGGTGATTCCAATCTTCCAGGCTTCGGAGAGGGTTAAGCATCTGAAGGTAATTGGGGGAGGGTTATCCAGGCTCTTGCGGCGACTCAACCGTATCGTGTATTCCTGCGAGATTGTTCATGGTGCGCAGATTCCGCCGTCATGCATATTTGTTCATGGCGGACTAGGCGTGGTAATTGGCGGCGGCGTCGTTCTTGGCGAACGGTGCATTATCCATCAGAACGTGACAATCGGTACCGACCTTGGACAAACGAATGAACTTTACCCGCATATCGGAAACGATGTTATTCTCTGCGCGGGTTGCTGTGTTATTGGTGACGTGATGGTGGGGGACGGAGCTATTATCGGCGCCAATGCCGTTGTAACGCGCGATGTGCCTCCCGGCGCAACGGTTGTGGGCGCGAACAGGATTCTGTAGGTCTACGTTTGTAAGCTAACCCATCCTCTGCGATGAGTCGAATTTGGCACCGGAATGATTAACGCAATTTATATTGAGAGTTCAGTAATTAAACAGGCGGCTCATGCCGCAGTTCATACAAACCATGGCTGTGATTCATTAATTGAAAGGACAATCGCAATTGAATAGCAATATTCTCGTCACCGGTGCCGCCGGTTTCATTGGTGCGTTCCTGTCCGCGCGGCTCGTTCGCGAGGGATGGAACGTTACTGGTCTCGATAACGTCAACGCATATTACGATCCGGGCACCAAAGAGAATCGTATCCGCATGGTGGAAGCAGCGGCCGTGGAGGGGCCGGGCTCCTTCCGGCTCGTGCGGGGAGACCTCGCCGACGCTGCCCTCATCGAGCGACTGTTCGTGGAGGGGCAGTTCGATGTCGTTGTGAATCTTGCCGCCCAGGCGGGTGTTCGCTACTCCATTGATAACCCTAAGGCGTATGTCGATTCCAACCTTATCGGGTTCTATAATGTGCTTGAAGCATGCCGTCACCACCCGGTGAAGCATCTGGTGTACGCGAGCTCCAGTTCTGTCTACGGTGGTAACGAGAAGGTTCCGTTCTCTGAGGCCGACCAAGTAGACCATCCTGTTTCGCTATATGCGGCCACCAAGAAGTCCAATGAGCTCATGGCGCATGCGTACTCGAAGCTCTACGACATCCCGGCGACGGGTCTGCGTTTCTTCACGGTGTACGGCCCCATGGGCCGGCCCGACATGGCCTATTTCAAATTTGCCAATATTCTGCGCGCAGATGGCACCATCAAGATCTTCAACATGGGCGACTGCCAGCGCGACTTCACCTACGTTGACGACATCGTGGAAGGCGTCGTGCGCGTAATTGGTCGCCCACCGGCGGATTGCGGCACCGGGGCAAAATACAAGGTCTACAACATCGGTAACTCGGAACCGGTTCAGCTGCTCGAGTTCGTGAGCACGCTGCAGCGCGTCCTGGTGGAGGAAGGCGTGCTCCCCGCCGGCTACGATTTCGAGGCGCATCGCGAGCTCGTTCCCATGCAGCCCGGCGATGTGGTCGCCACCTATGCCGATACCACCGAGCTCCAGCGTGATTTCGGTTATTGTCCTAACACCAGGCTTGAGGACGGCCTGCGCGCCTTCGCAAAGTGGTACAAGGGCTATTACGGGTGCTAAACCTCGACTTTGATGTCTGGCTCGAGCCTGAATGTCATTAAGTAGTGTTCAACCGGCGTGAGCTGACCTCTATTTGTCATCCGATCTGCAATTGCTGGAGCAAGTGTCTGCATGAGGCGGACGATGGCATCGTCTCAATTGCGCACGTTAAGCCCTCCGCCAAGATTGAAGAGTTTTTCGGCATGTGCAGCACGGTTCCTCATCGTATTGATCATGTTCAAGCTGGCATACAGCTGCGATCGGTCGAATCCTTTTGGCCAGATGGTATGGAGATATGGAATCCAGAGGGCACGTTCATGGTTGGTGTCCGATAGATGCGTCCAAAAGCCGAGGGTCAACCGTGACACAATGCGATTCGGGTCCGTTGTTCCTCTTGGACCATTGGCAATAGCGTCGATAGCCCTTCTATTGTGTGCGTTTGCGTCAAATATGGAACTTCTTTCGACTTTCTGAGAATGGGGCTTCGCACGGGCGATAGTGGGTCAGGGAGCCAGTGCGCTTCGCCATTCCATCGCTTGGTCATGCATCTGTCGTGGGAGTTACGGAGCGCGACCTCGAAGAACGAGATATCACGTAATAGTACTTGGGCGAGGTTGGCGTTCCAGAGGTAGAGCTCGTAAGCTCGCCAGGGATCATCGCCGGCGGCGCGCAGATACATGTTAAGGCGCGGTTCTGACAGCCAGAGCTCGAGTCTATCGAGCGTGATTTCGGTGGCTTCCAGCATATAGGCCGCCTCCCGTAAAGAACACTTGGCCCCGGGGACTTGCAAGCAGCGGTCGCACCGGGGCACTCACCTGCATGATACCACCGGCATGAGGCGGTCATTCGCCTCTGCCCTTCGTTCATTGAAAATCGGATAGTTAGGAGTCGTTTCATGAAGATTGCCGTCGCCGGGGCGGGCTATGTGGGTTTGTCCGTTGCCCTGCTGCTTGCGCAGCATAACGAGGTAACCATCGTTGATGTGGTGCCCGAGAAGGTCGATTTGCTCAATGGGGGAGAGAGCCCTATTCGCGACGAGGAGATCGAGCGCTTCCTGCGCGACCGGGATGAGATGGGGCTTCAGTTCAGGGCGACGCTCGATGCGCGCGAGGCCTACGAGGGCGCGGAGTACGTGGTCGTCGCCACACCCACCAACTACGATCCCAACCTGAATTACTTCGACACCTCTGCCGTCGAGGCGGCGATGGATGCGGTGCGTTCCGTGAACCCGGATGCTTGGATTGTCGTCAAGTCTACGGTGCCGGTGGGCTACACCGAGCGCGTCCGCCAGGAGCGCGGCGATGCCCGTATCATTTTCAGCCCCGAGTTCCTGCGCGAGGGGCACGCGCTCTACGACAACCTGCATCCGAGCCGCATCGTTGTCGGTGCGCCCAAGGACGACGGCAAGGCGCTCGCGGCGGCGGAGACGTTCGCCCATCTGCTGGCGCAGGGCGCGGACGAGGCGGAGCTTTCCCGCTCGAATACCGACGGAACGACCGGCATCCCCGAGCTTGTTCTTGGTCCCACCGAGGCCGAGGCGGTCAAGCTCTTCGCCAACACCTACCTCGCCCTGCGCGTGGCGTACTTCAACGAGCTCGACACCTACTGCGAGGTGCGCGGGCTCGACACGGCCGACGTGATCCGCGGCGTCTGCCTGGAGCCGCGCATCGGCTCGCACTACAACAATCCCTCGTTCGGCTACGGCGGCTACTGCCTGCCCAAGGACACCAAGCAGCTCCTGGCGAACTACAAGGACGTGCCCCAGAACCTCATCGAGGCGATCGTCGAGTCCAACCGCACCCGCAAGGACTTCGTGGCCGACGAGGTGCTCAAGCGCGTGAACGAGCTCGTCTACTCCGGCGTGGCAAAGCCGCTGATCGGTGTGTTCCGCCTCACGATGAAATCCGGGTCGGACAACTTCCGCGCCTCCTCGGTCCAGGGCATCATGAAGCGCGTGAAGGCCAAGGGCGTGCCCGTGCTGGTGTACGAGCCGACGTACCGCGGCGGCGACTTCTTCGGCTCCGAGGTCACGGGCGACCTCGAGGCCTTCAAAGGGCGCTGCGACGTCATCATCGCCAACCGCTGGAGCGAGGACCTCGCCGACGTTGCCGAGAAGGTCTACACGCGCGACCTGTTCCGGAGGGACTAGGTTTCAACTCAGTGGGTCTTTCAGGAACGGTGGGCGCCGGTTCATATACGGACTATTTCCATAGCTGTGGTTAGTTCAATAGGGAAGGGGCTAGTATGGCGAAAAAGGGGACTCAGCTCGAGGAGAACCGGAGCGACTCGAAAGACAATATCGGCTTGCCGGATGAGGCAACGAGAATTAGCTGGGGACTGGCGGCATCGATCGTATTATTTGCCATTGTTGCCTGCGCGTTGATTTGTTTTGGTGCCCTTCCAATTTACGGAATGCTGGCAACAGAGATGACGGTCTGGAAGCTGATTCTCTGCCTTTCGCTTATTGTGCTCGGCGGGCTATTGCTCTACACGATTCTCTTCAATCTCTTTCGAATCATAGGGCGTAACCAAAGGCATCAGTACGATTGGTTCATTGACAAAAAGGATCGCGACTCATGAGGTCGGTTCTGCGAATGGCGCTCTCCGATTTGCACGGAACGCCGAAAGAGCAGCCATCGTGGCGAATAGCTTCATATAACATCGGCGAATTCCTGCGATCTCGGTTTTTGCCATTCGTCAAATGGGTCTTCATCTATTTCGTTGCGTCTCTTATTATTGCCGCGTGTTTCGCATGCAGCTATTCGTCGATTATTACTTCCAGGCTTGAGGGCTCAATCTTGGTCGAGCGTGATGTCGTAGAGATCCCGGCGTATACGACAACTTTGCGCGATAGCTTCCTCATCTTTTCCAACCTTCCCATCTTCACTGCGAGCGGTCAGCCGAGGCCTCTGGACGATTTGGCGGATCTGCCTGTCAATGATGAGGGTTTGCGTATGGAAGCCTATGCGGCCTATCAAGATATCCTCTCCGACCTTTCTAATCCCATGCTTGCGGAACGCATGGTAGGCGTGGTTATCAACGCGGTGTTGATTGCGGTCATTACCTCTATTGCGCTTCAGCCGATTAATCCTATCTGGCTTGCTCCCAGATTCATGTTGAACACAGAGGGCAATTGCCCTGGATTTCTTTCTTTCAAATACTGGATTCGCTATCCCGAGGACAAATGGCTTCATCGGTTTGTTCTAACCGTTCGAGTAATGTCTGATGAGGCTGATAGGTCTATCGAAAACAAATCTGAAACTGAGTACGAAATAACCTTCAAAAGAATCATGCGGCGAGGGATGTGCGAGTTTCAGATTCCGTTGTCAGATCAAAACGGCAAGCTGCTCACGGTGCTCGGGAAGATGATTGTTGGTAGGTACGGTGAAAAGGGAAAGCCCTATGACATTTGGGATTACGAGCAAGGCTCGACGGATGTTGTAAGAGCCGATAGCGATGAAGCGCGTTATTTTGCAAAGTGCCAGATTAATTATCGAGTGGCGGGATCAACCTCCGATGGATATGAGGTTGCTAGAGAAGAGAAGTACTCTATCGATGATCTTCTGTTTGGGTTTGCGTTTATGCCGGCAGAGGTGCCAGAAAAGATAGCCGAGGTCACCCACGAGAAGGTTATGGGGCTACCATGGGCAGAGAATGGGAAATACCGTTTCTTCTACCGGAATGTATGGAAAGTGGTTCCTATTCGCAACAATAAGGCCGTGGCGCATCATCCGGGCATAGAGATGCAAGAGATTGCGATGGACGGCAGGCGTATCGAGCAGATGCTTCAGTATATCCAGCGCGTCTCGAAGGCTCTTTCAAACAAAGGCGGCGCCAAAGATAAGAAAGAAGTGACAGGGGGCTTAGTGTCAAGCAATCAGGAAAGTGGCATTCACTTTGAGTTGGCATCTGTTGAAAACGCCGAGATGATCGCCGATTTGATGCATTTCGTCCAGAATGCTTCCGTAAACAAGGACTTCTATGTAGTCAGCAGCCCCAGTCGAGTTAAGTGGAAGCTCGAGACCAATTCTTTTGCCTACCTAGCCAAAGACGGAGATCGAACCGTCGGTTTCTACATTTTTGAGATGCCCGGCCTAGATCCCAATGAAAACCTCGGATATGACATCGACTTGCCCGATGAAGAACTCGAGAGAGTTTTGTGCATGGATTCGGTTGCTGTTTTACCGGAATACCGAGGGCGGGGCCTACAGCGAAAGATGGCGGAGATGGGCGAGGAGGAAGGTCTTCGCCGAGGGTATGATATCTTCATGGCCACGGCTGACCCTCGAAATACCCCGAGCGTTAGGAATTTTCTTTCTTCCGGATATGACATTGTGCTCGTAAAGGAGAATTGCTACAGCAAGGGAATTCCCAGAGCGCTCTTTTTGAAGCGAGCGGACGGGAAGAAGATGGAGTATCCGTCGGCTAGCGATGGAGTCGTGCTCGACTAAATACATATACTTGTTAATGCGTATAAGTGTTACATGAAGGGCGTGCGGTCGAAATCCGAGCACACCCCACGACGAACGGGGACGCCGTTTTGGGGTATACACGTAACGAGCAGAAGGTTATATGCCCTCCTGTGGATAAGCTATTGGTGGGTGATACCCACGCCGAACAGCCGTCTCCGCAAAAGGCGGCTGTTCCCATATGCGTACGCATCACCCTATGCTCGGCTTAGCCGAGCAGCATCTCGTAGGCCAACAGAATCAGCGCTACAGGTATGGCCGTCGATGCCATGGAAGGTCTTGAGCTTGTGTTCGTAAGCAGATGGTTCGTTAAGGTACTCGTGGGTTCAGGCTTGCGTGAAGCCTCTCCCATTGCTTTTTGTACCGTTAAGACTAGGCAGCGATGCAGTCAGTGTAAAGTCGCTCAGGTGCCATATCTGCTCCGTTTGGCCACGATGCAGTCCCATTTTCTATTGTCACGAGTGAGAAGTAACCCGGGTTTTCGAGATCTTTGAAAACTCCCTTTCCCAAAAGTTGAAACTATGAATTTGGGCGGGGTCGAAATCCCGGGTTCAGCCAATTTTGGTGGCGCGCCGGGTCCGTTTTTGTGGTGTGCGGAGTCCGTTTTGTCCGCGCGCGGCATCGTCGTGCTTTGCCTGCCGAGGAGCGACGATCAAATTTGCCTGCGGGGGGACGATCATATTTGCCCGTGGGGAGCGAAGAAAAAAAGACGCCCCGAAGGGCGCCTTGCATGCAAATAAGTTCCCAAGAAGGGGAGCGCCGCGTCTGCGACGCCAGAGCACTTAGGAGCGGGCCACCTTGCCAGACTTGAGGCAGGTGGAGCAAACG
>OGXS01000820.1_pt1 | contig 25030 bp, 12 predicted proteins | sample 1576371 | NCBI WGS metagenome assembly OGXS01 (sample SAMEA3541475, study PRJEB24748) | human gut metagenome | biome: human gut; feature: human-associated habitat; material: faeces | place: China | collected 2012
TATCTGGATAGAATTGATGAAGAAGATTTCACTGGAACATGGAATTATATTGCCACTATATTAAAGAATAAATGTTACAATTTTATAAAGAAAAGTAAGAAAATTGAATTAATTGCAGATGATATAATTTTTGAACAGTCTGTGGAAGGGTATAATCTGCTAGAAAGTCAGTTAATTAAGGAAGAATCAGAAGAATTCTTAAATTCATTAATCAGAGGACTGAAATATCCTTATAAAGAAGTTATTTATCTTCAATATTACAATAAATTAAATAGCCGTCAGATTGCAGAGATTTTGGAAACAAATTCTGCAAATGTAAGAAAAATATCCAGTCGTGCGAAAGAACAGTTAAAGAAAGGTATGTTGAAAAAAGGATACACCTATGAATTTTGAAAAACTATTAGAACAGGAAGCTCAGAGAGCGGCACTGCAAGACTATGAAGAAGTAACAGAAAAGACGAAAAATTATTCTTATAAATTTTCTAAAGAATTTATCCAAAAAATGAATAAAATGATTTATGAAGAAAAAAGAAAGGCAAAGAAAAAAAGAAGATTACGTTTTTTACTGGTAGCAGCAGTTATTTTGATATTGAATGCAGGTATTGTTTTGGCAAATGATGATTTAAGAGAAAAAGTTGGAACACTTATCATTCATTTCTTTGAGGATAGTATTTACATACATAATTCTGAAGAACAAACAGAATCCGAAAAAATATTTCGACAACTACATCTGACTTATATACCAGCAGGTTATAATTTACTGTATGAAACAGAAAATCCTATAACGATGTATAGTGCTTATTATGAAGGTCAAAACGATAATTATATCGGTTTTACACAGGGATTAAAGGAAAATGTTGATGTTCATGTTACTTATGATGGAACTGGGAGTAGAAAAATTCAAGTGAATGGAAAAGAGATTTATGTTGTTAAAGATAAAGAGATTACATCGTTCTATTATGAAGACAATGGATGCATTATTACGCTGTCCAGCACAGAAAAAGAATTAGAATTAATAAAAATATTAAAAAATATAAAATAAAATGTCACACTTATCCTCCTTCGATTGTGTCTTATATAGACACAATTAAAGGAGGATTTTTTATGAGAAAAAAGATTATGGTGTTGTTGATATGTACTGTTTCATTAGTTAGTATACCGTTTTCGGTAATAGCAGCAGAAAAAAATGTACATACTAATGTAGCAGTAGAACAGATTATGCCACGGTATGGAAATATCAGCCAAATAAGTGGTAATATCCAAGCAGTATCGGGAAAAATAAATTGTAGTGTTGATGTATTGATGAAAACATCAATCTCAATAAGCGTCAAAATGAGTCTTCAAAAGAAAAATGGAAGTTCTTGGAATACGGTAAAAAGCTGGAATAAATCATATAGCAATACTAAAGTGGTAAATTCAAAGGCAGTTTATAACAGTACAACTGGTGCTACATACCGTATGAAATACACAGTTACAGCAGGAAATGATAAAGCAACTGGCACAACTCCAAGTGTTGTTGGAAAAAAATAAAGAAATATAAGAGGAAAGCTAATGAAAAAAAGAAAACTATTATCTAGAGTATTATGTTTAATTTTATGTTTATGTCTGGCAATTGAATTAATTCCTTCTGAAGCATATGCGAATACTTTAAAAGGCATTGATAAAGCAGTCAGTAGTCAGGATAAACCTGTAAAAATAAAAACTGGTGAGGAAAAAGTATCTAAAATTCCAAAAGAAAACAATAATTTAAATGAAATAGAGAATGAAGAAAATGATACACCTGAGATTCTTCAGGAACTAGAAGACGAACGTTCTACAAGAGTAAAAAAGTTTCTTATGAGTGATGGAAGTATCTCAGCAGTTTCTTATGGAATGGATGTTAATTATAAAGATAAGCAGGGTAAATGGAAAGAAATAAATAATAACTTTTTGTATAGTAAAGATACAGGTGAGGAAGGAGATTTTTCAGGATATAAAACAAAACAGGGAGAAACAAAAATCAAATTTTCTGAAATAGCAGGAGAAGATAAGCTTGTGCATTTGGAAAAAGATAAATACTCTGTTGATTTTACAATGATTTCTAGTGAAGATGAAGAAAATGTATTTGATGAGGAGGAAAATGTACCAGATGATGAATCTACAGAGGAATTAGAAGATACAGAAGAGATACAGGCTACAGAAGCAGAAGAGTCTAGTACAGAAATGGAAGAGTCTAATACAGAAAAAAATACAGAAGATAAGCCCCAAGAAGTAACTACAGAAGAAGTGGAAGAAGCCACAACAGAATACCAGGAAGAAGTTTCTACAGAAGATGAATCCAAAGAAATATTAGACAAACAGAATTTAGAAGATATAGAAGATGAACAGGCAGCGTTACAAGATATAGAATCTCAAAATATATCAGAAACAGAGAATGAGGAAGATGATTTCATAGATTTTCAAACAATAAATTCAAAATCAGATAAAAAAGAAGAAAAAAATGAAAAAGAGGCTAATGTAGAAAAATCTTTAATTACAGCTACAGCAGAAGAAAAATCAGAAATCAAATCAGAAGAATCAGAAAATTTCTCAGAAAATTATGAAGGAATAGAACAGGTCCCGGCCATAATAAAAAAGGGGACAATAGAAGGAATATCTAATGCAAAGAAGTCAAGAACTATTCAAGAAGAAGTTGATGAAGAGGAACAAGAAGATTCTTATGCTGTAGAAAATGTATATACACAATTATCATATGAAGGAATTCAAGAAAATGTTTCTTTAAATTATTCTCTTATAGGAAGTTCCTTAAAAGAAGATATTATCGTGGAAGAACCTTCCGAAACGTATGAATATAGATTTTTACTATCGTTAGGTAATCTTGTCCCTAAACAGGGAAAAGAAGGTGCGATTTATCTTAATGATAGCAAAACAGGAAAAAATATTTATGTGATTCCTGCAGCATATATGACAGATTCAGCTGATAACTATTCAGAAAATGTAAAAATGTCACTTGAAGAAACACAAGAGGGACAGTATATATTAAAGATAGTACCAGATGAAGAGTGGATGAATGATCCGGATAGAAGCTATCCGGTGACAATTGATCCGACACTAGAAAAGTCAACGGCAGATTCTAATGATTTTGTGATAAGAGATGTTTATGTTGTAGAGGGCGATTCCAGTACATATTATCCATATGGAAATACCATAGCATATATAGGACATGGGGCTTCAGCAGATGCACAGACACATAGAATGTTCACAGAATTTAGGAAATTACCACAGATTCCAGCAGGAAGTGTGATCACTGGTGCAAAGTTATATTATTATCAACAAATGTATGATCCATATTCGGATACAAGAACACCATTCTTTTATCTGGATGCAAAAGAAGTAACTGCAGGCTTAGACTGGACAAATGGTGTTACTTGGGATAGTCAGCCAACGTATAAAAATACGGTTTTAGATTCTCAAAAAATATCTGAAGAAACAACAGGCAAATATGTAGGTTGGGATTTAACCTCTGTTATAAAAAAGAAATATGAGGAAGGAAATGATGAAAAATTTGCAGCCGTTGCTTTAGTTCCAGATGATGAAGAAAGCATTTCATCTGTTAAATATAGTGCATTAGTACGGTTTTATAAAGCAACACGTTCAACAAATAAGCCATATGTTGTTATAAATTACAGAGATTCCTATGGAGTAGAAGAATATTATTCTTCTCAGTCACAGGAGATAGATAGTGCAGGAACAGCATATGTCGGAGATTATTCTTCTCAGCTTACGTTAGAAAAGATGGATTATAGTAATAGCAGTGAGGCGATTTCTTTTTCATTAGAACACTATTATAATTCTGGATTAGCTGGTGGAAATTTTGGTGAAGTTAGTGCATATACAAAAGATTATTCTTCTATGAAAATAGGAAATGGATGGAAATTAAATGCACAACAGACTATAGTAGAGAAAAAAATTGGTTCTACGATATATTACATTTATACAGATGGAGATGGAACGGAACATTATTTCTATGAGGATGAGGAAAAGGCAGGAACATTTATGGATGAAGATAATCTAGGATTATCTGTTACAAAAAATGGCTCTGTTTATACCATGACAGATGGGGATAGTACAACAACTTTTAATGAAGGATATCTGACATCTATAAAAGATAGCAAAGAAAATAAGATTTGTTTTGCTTATGGCGGAAAAGAATATGGCTTAGATAATTTGTGGAAGCCAACTCAAAAAAGTCATCAATTAACTTCTATAATACAGATTAATAAAGTAGATAATAAAGCAAGAAAATTGGTATCATTATCGTATGATGAGAATGGGTATCTCACTAAAATTACAGACAAGGCTGGGCGTATTACAAAATATCATTACGATGGTGGAGAATTAGTAAAAATAACGCACCCAGATAATACTACGGTATCTTATACATATGATAATAAACATTATCTGTTATCAGCTTTAGATAATGAAAGTAAATATGGAGTAGAATATGGTTGGGAAAAATTAGGATGTAGAATCATTGTAAACAGGATACGAGAATTTAATAATTCAGGAGAAACGAAGGAATATGGTTCAGATGTAAAAGTAGACGGTCATGATCTGCAGCATACAGTATATACCAGTGCAGGAAATGATAATAACTTTGATACGAGCGATGACCAAATCAGTACATATACTTTTGATTATTCGGGACATACTGTAAATGTATGTACAAAAGATGTTCAAGGAAATGTTTTAGGAGTAGATACAGGGGCATATAAGAGTAAATCGGCAAAAAACAGCCTTACAGCAAGTGCAACGTCAGGCAAACAAGCATACAGCGAGATCGTAAATGGAGGTATTGAAGTTGCTGGGGCTACTTCAATAGATATTAATAGCTGGAATGTAAGTGGATCTACTACAAATGGTTCTGTTTCAGCCACAAATAAACAAGCACATAATGGAGACAGAAGTATTGCGCTTTCGGGAGAAAGTACAGATAATTCTTATGTAAGAGCATACGCAGCCGGAAGAACTTTATCACCAGGTACTTATACATTCTCCGCTTATGTCAAAACAACAGATGTAAAGAAATTTGGAAAAGATGGAGGTGTATTTTTACAATTTCATACAGGAAGCAAAGTTTTAGCACAGGGAGATTCTTTAGATTATCAGACTTTAGAAGATACAGATAATGGATGGACTCGAATCTCTGTTACTAAAAAATTTACTTCCAGTAGAAAAGTATATGGATTTGTCAATCTGAAGAATGCACAAGGTGTAGCATATGTGGATGACCTGCAAATGGAAAAGGTAAATAGTGCCAGCGGATATAACCTATTAAATAATGGAGCCGGAGTTACACAAGCCCGTTGGGATATGAACACAGAAGGGACTTCTTTTGCACAAGAAGAAAAGTTATATGCTTCTAATGCATTAAAAATCACAGGAAAATTACAGGAAAACCGAAATATCAGCCAGATGGTCAGAATAAATCATAAAATAAAACAACAATCTTATATGCTTTCTGGTTGGGCAAAAGCAGAATCTGTTCCAGATATTGCTGAGGACAATTCAGATGGCGAAAGTAGATTTTTTGGTTTACATGCAAAATTTTTGTATGCAGATGGAAGTTATGAAACAGAATATATTCCATTTAATGCAGATGTGTCTACATGGCAATATATAAGTGGAGTTGTAACACCAACACAGACAGGTAAAGTGTTGAGTGCTATCATTGTAGGTTGTGATTATACATTTAACGCGAATACAGCATATTTTGATGGAATCTCCCTGGTAGAAGAAGAAGCAAGCTTATATGATTATGATAGTAAAGGAAATTTAATCTCTGTGATTGATGGAGATGGTAAATCTACATATGATTATGATGACAACGGAAATATTATTTCTGTAACAGATGATAATGGAAATAGAACAAATTTTAAATACGATGACAACGGAAATCTTGAGGGGATTTCTGCAAATGAATTTTCTGTGAAAGAAGATGATGAAGGAACAGAGCAGAAGAATATAATCGAAGGAAAAGATGGTACAAAATCTACATCTTCTGTAAAGTATACATCAGATGGAAATTACATATCTTCAGAAACGGATGCTGCCGGAGCAGTTACTTCATACCAGTACGACGATAAAACGGATTTACTGAAAACTACAATAGATAGTAATAAAAATACCACCAGTTATACTTACAATTCCAGTAATTCGCAACTTTCAAAAGCAGCATTGAAAGATAAAAATGGGAAAGAATTAGTATCTTTAAACTATACATATTCCAATGGAATCATGTCTTCATTAAAACGGTCTGGTTACAGAGAAGATAAAGCAATACAGCAGGAATATTCATTTGGTTATAACAAATGGAAGCAAGTAACCTCTATATCTGTTGGAAAGTATAAGTTGGCGGGATATGAATATGCCGGAAAAAATGGTTCTCCTACTCAATTAACATATGGAAATGGAGTTAAAGAAACTTATAAATATGATACATTAGGGCAATTGGCAAGTATTTCATATGATGGAACCGTAACCTACAAATATACATATACGACAGATGGAAATATAGAAACTGTTACCGATGTACCAAATGATTGTAGATATACTTACAAATATGACAAAAATGGGGATGTCATAGAGTATGTAAAAAAGAAAGCCGGAGTTACAGAGATTTATTCACAAAGCTGGGAAAGTACAGATGGACTGACATCAGGTAATAAAATATCTTTTGATGGAAAAAGCTACGATACCTCTATTACAAAAGACAGTCAGACTTCTAATGTTTTGTCAGAAAAAAATATACTGGGAAATAAACAGTCTTTTACTTATGATAGTTTAGGACAGAAACTTTCTAAAAAAAATAATGTATATAAATCGGATTATTCTTATGAGAGCATTGATACAGATAATGCAAAGGATAATGCAACGGGACGTATTCAGCAGATTTCCTATGGAAAGATAAATAACAGTTTTAGCGACTTTTCTTTAAAATATGAATATGATACTCTTGGAAGAATAGTAAAAGTAAGTGATACAAAAGGAAATATACTGGCTCAATATTCTTATGATGCACAAGGTCAGCTTCTGGTAGAGAAACTTCCACAGCAGAATAAACGCTATGAATATACCTATGACACTGTTGGAAATATTCAAGAGGCAAAGACCTACACTCTAACAGGAACAACTGCTACTGCTACAAAAAAATATACATATGGAGATGCTTCATGGAACGATCTGCTCACTGCCTATGATGGAAAAGAAATAACTTATGATGGTGCAGGTAATCCATTAGCGTATAATAATGGAACAGCATGGAAATTCACATGGGAGAAGGGAAGAGAACTTTCTTCGGCATCTGCTGATGGAAAAAATATAACATTTACATATGATGTAGACGGCATTAGAGACAGTAAAACTATAAATGGTGTAAAGCATGAATATGTTACGCTGGATGGACTGATCTATCAGGAAAAATGGGGAAATAATACCCTCACATTTTCTTATGATAATAATGACAAACCTTATGCAGTGAAGTATAATAATACTACATATTATTATGTTTTAAATCAGCAAGGTGACGTTATCCGGATTGTTGATGAAAATGGAACGACAAAAGCGGAATATACTTATGATGCATGGGGAAATGTGATTGCAAGCACTGGTACAGACAGTGGGATTGGTGCAGTAAATCCATTATTATACCGAGGATATTATTACGATTCAGAACTTGGAATGTATTATCTTCGTAGCAGATATTATGATCCAGGAGTAAAGAGGTTCATTAATGCGGATGATATCGAAATTTTATTCAAGAATCAACAAAATATACTAGAAAATAATTTGTGTATATATTGTTTTAATAATTCTGTAAATTGTGAAGATTCAAGTGGATATGCAGCAACAATGATGATTAGGATGGGAGTTAAGTCTGCATTATTAGGTTCCGGTACATCATTATTAACATTAGCAAATTCAATAACACCAGTAGGATGGGTTGTTATCGGTATTGTTGTTGTAAGCACAATTGTATATGTAAAAGCAAAACAAAAGAAAGAGGTTGATCCTTATGGAAGACCAGGGCAAAAAAAACAAGGGAGAGAGGTGAAAAACAAAAGTAGGCAAAAAGATAATTTCACATCGAGAAACAATAAACGAGATAAAAAACCTGCAAAACCTAAAAAACATACTCCGTCTAGGAAGGGGCATAAGAAATATTAATAGAAAATAGGTGATATTACATGGAGCATATATGGACGATTGAAGATTGGGAAAAAAATATTAATTTGAACGAACAGGGTCATAGGACAAGTTTAAGAATTAGATTTGATAAAGATATTGATAGTGAGGTTCGCAGAGCTTGTAAAGAATTTGTTTCTTTTTTGAGGAAAGAGTATTTTTTCCCACTTAGAGTAGTTATTTATGTAAAAAATGTTAAGAAGCTCATTGCAATGGATGGAGATAAGGTATATGGAACATTTTGGAGTATGAATGATGATTATAGTATAGAACCTCATATACGGATTGCAGCTGGGGATTATAAAGATTTATGCAATAAATGGGGGAAAGATAGTGCATTAACTGCAATTTTACTAACTATTGCACATGAATTAACCCATTATTTCCAATGGATTAATGCGTTAAAATTAACTCCTATTGGTCAAGAACGTCAAGCAACAAAATATGCGAGATATATATTGGATGAATATGCAGAAACAAGAGAACATCCTTAAAAATAAAAAGCAGCATATTGCAAGTGACGAATTCTCTATTTGGAATATTTAAAGGGATTAAGGATGCTAGATCTTTAAAAAAGAACACTAGCATACGTAAGAAAGTAGTAACGGGTATATTATCAGCAGCGAACACATATTTTTCACTTGCATTATCTGATAAAATTGGATCAAAAGTAAATATTCAGTTAGGGGCATCATCTTTTAAAATAAAGGCTAGTAAAATTGCAAAGGGTTATGTGTGTATGACATACTCATTAATGTATTCTTGCATTGCTTCACCATTTGTAGCTATAGTAAATCGTTTTGTAAAGTGAGGATGAAATGGAGTTTCAAGTAATATATTCTAGAAAAATTGAGGGATCAGTATCCGCATTTACCGGAGTTATATTTGCTTTTCAGTATGGTCTTACCAGAGAAACAGTAGCAGAAAATTTTTCAAGGACAGGTATAGATTGGAGCGAATTTATATTATATGTGTCAGTAGGCCTTCTTCTTATTTTCCTATTTTGGAACGATGATTATATTTTATCAACAGAGGGGGTTACATTTCGAAGAGTTATTTTTTATAAAAAACATAAATGGAGTGAATTTCCATATTGTGGAGTTTGTTATGATAACTATAAATATTCAATTGATAAAAATGAGAAATTATTGTATTTTTCTAAGAAACCAGAATCAGATAGGAAATTTGAGGAGAGATATAATACCATAGAGTATACACCTGAGGTAGAAGCGATTTTTCAAATCTATCATCCACAAATGCCAGATCCAGACTGGGAGTTTTGGAAGAATGAACTAAAAGATACAAAAATATGGAAGAAAATAGATGTTAATAATTACAAACGAAAAATTTTGAAATATGATATTGCTCAATCTGTTCCTTTTTTAGCAGTAGTATGTGCTTTAAAATTTGCAGAGAATTATTATGTACCAGTGGCAATGATAATAGGTGCAATTGCATTATCATATAGTCCAGTTGTAAAAAAATGGCATAATAAAGTAAAGGAACTTACAAGAGAATATCAAAGAGCTGCATTATGTCAATTGATTGCGGAAAGATGCACTTAAAAATATGGAGATTATGTATAATGCATCAGAGAATTATGAAGGATAGTTAATAGAAAATATAGTAATAAAGAATTAAAATTTAAAGTATGTTAGATGTAGAAAAGCAGAAAGGCGTATCCTTTCTGCTTTTTTTGTACTGAAATTCGGTACAAAATGGATGGGTTAGTAGATGTTTCAATATAAAATTTGTATATACCTGCCATTTTAATTTCCATAATTACCAATTTTGATATAGAAAGAAGGGTGAATATTATGATGCGTGGACCTCCATAAGAAAACTTACTTGAAAAAATAAAGATTTATAAAATAAAAGAAGGGAGAAATTACAGATGGCAACAACATTGCTAACAGCCGAGGAAATGCTTGAAGAAACAATTAGAAAAGTATCTTCATCACCTGATGAATGGCTGCGTTTTTTAAACACAGCATCCCGTGTCTATCAGTATAGTTTTGACGACCAGCTTATGATCTACGCACAGCGTCCGAATGCGGTAGGATGCACGAGTTTCCAGACATGGAAGAAAACAAACCATTATGTAAAGCAGGGGACAGCGGGGATCGCACTGATACATACGGTAAATGGGCGGAAAAAACTAAGGTATGTGTATGATTATAAAGATACCGGTATTGTGAGGGGAGTCCCTGTTACAGAAGTAAGGAAGCCATACCTCTGGCAGATAGACGAGGAGGATAAAAAAGATGTGTCCGATCATCTGCAAAGGAGATACCATATTGAAGGAGAAGAGGCAGACCTTGCTACCATGTTAAAAAAGTTAACAGAAGAGATCATAGAAGACACAATGGCAGAAGAAGTGCCAAAACTGCTGAGGGACAGGCAGGATTCTTATTTAGAAGATTTAGACCAAGATACGATACGGCTAGAGTACAGGGAACTGTTCTTATCTACGGCATGGTATCTGCTGTTAAGCCGTTGTGGGATAGATCCTGGAGAATATATGTATCTGGAGGATTTTCGGTCGATCACAGATTTTAATAATGAGGAGGTGCTGCTGCGGTTGGGATCTCCGATAAGCGAGCATTGTGCATCAATACTGAAAGAGATCGGCCTTTATCTCTTTCAGAAAAATTTACAAAAAAACCGGGCAGAAACTATTGTAGAAGGAAGGGCAAAAGAATATAATCAAGATAGGCAGATACCAGTACAAAGGGAGGCGGAACAAGATGAAATTAACCTATACGAAAGGCGAAGACGGTCTGATGTATCCAGAGCTGGGACTAACAAAGACGGAGGGGCACATCGGGAAATACGGACTGATGAGGGAAAGATACCTGAAAGAACACGACAGATCGACATATCAGATCCTTCTGATGAAAGATTACGAGGGACATCTGATCGAGATCCAGAAGCAGGCAGAAGAGAGGATGGACGAACTGATGCCAGAGCTGATGAAGGCGGCAGGGGTAACGGAGGAACTGAAAGCAGCCGACCAGATGAAATGGGTCGGACTGGTGAACAACTGCAAACAGCAGGCGGAGGAAATAGTGAAACAGGAGATTATATTCAATTAAGCTTATTTCCACAAAATGAACAAGAACAAGCTGATTATGGAACAGCAGCAGGTGATACACCGGCTGCTGTTTTTGCGTTCCCGGAAACTTATATTGACGAAGCCTTACGGACAGGCGGGAATGATGACTATTCTTTAGAATATGTGCTACTTGATCTAATGCAGAAAAAACCAGGAGAACTGCTTAGAAAAGACCTGAAAGAGGCATGGAAAGGCGGAAAGGGTCTTTTTATGCCAGATGGAGTAAAAGTCAGTGTATGGTATAGTGAGGAAGGAATCTCTTTTCACAGGGGGAATAGTGCAAGAAGGAATCCAGAAAAGATATTATCGTGGGACGAAGCCGCAGAACGGATTGAAACACTTTATAAAAAGGGGAAGTTTACTACAAATACATTGGCAGGTCAGGCAATAGATGGTGTACGAAAGGAAACCGCAAGTCTCCTCTGCTTTTTTTACAGAGAAGAGATGAAACAATCCCGGTGGGGAGTGGTTTACAGTGAAGCTGTCGAGAAGATTGCCGGAGAGTTAAAAGAGCCGGAAAACATAAAGAATATCTATCAGGAGATCCTGCCATATGGAACGGATGTAAATCTGAAGACCCAATGGCAGCAAAAAAGATATAAGAATATAACAGACAAGCTCCAGAAATTAGAAAATGCATCGGCAATTATCCCACAGGAAGGAGAAGAACCACAACAGACAGCGTTTATCACAGAAGATGAGATCGACAGACTACTGCAGGAAGGAGGTATCGTTCAGGGAGGGAAAAGACGCATCCTGTCTTTTTATCAGCAGGAACCTATGCCAGACAAAAAAGCAGCGATCGCTTTCCTAAAAGAAGAGTATGGTATCGGAGGACATTCCCATTCTATATCAGGAAGTTCCCGTTCTGATGAGTGGCATGATGCCAAAGGATTTCATTTAAAAAAGGGAAAGGCAGAAAAGAAACTGACATGGAAAGAAGCAGAAAAACGGATCCGCATCCTGATAGAAAATAAAGAATATCCTTATGTTAAGGATAAGGAAATGCAGGAACGATCGGTTAAGGAGGATCACACAAAGGAAAAAGAAAATGTACTGAATTTCAGTACGGAGGAGAAGAAAAAAGAGGATACCCTGCAGTTCCAGATCGATTATTCAGAACATGACAGGTTAAGTGTTTATGATAAAGAAAAAGATGATTTTACTGTTCGGAAAATGTCTTTTGCTGTAGCAAATAAACTATTTACAGTATTGGACGAACAAGAGGTGGAGAAACAGGAGAATGAAGAAGAGGGATATTCTTATTATAAGACAGCATTTTCTATCTATGCGGTCATAGATGGAGAAGAATATTCTTTCAAGGGCAGATATGACATAGGTTCAGAAGGAAAATCCCTTTTAGAACACATCCGGGAATATTATGATTACAGTTTATCTTCAGACTGTATGTACAGACAATACTGGGAACAGGATGGTGTGCTGGATGAAAAGATAGAACAGATTACAAAGTATAGTGAAAACTTTTTGCCATATCTTGAAGAACATACAGGCTTAACACCTGCAGAACAGAAACAGCTTGATGAATTGATGCAGAAAGAGGAACCGAAGGTTTTACAGGATAAAAAATATGAGATTGCTGATACTGGAAGAATAGATTTTCCGTTCCATGTACAGGAATTAACAAGAGAAAATGATGATTTTATTTTCTCAGGACGTAGTAAGTTCTGTAAAAACAGGGAAGAAGCCAGTGCATGGATAGAAAAACAACAAAAGCAATCGAATCTCATTGAAGTAGCTGTCGAAAGCAGCGAGGATTATGAAGATTCAACGGTTTCTTTTGTTACAGCAGTTGATGCATATGGAAATAGACAGCCTCTTTACCGCCTATTACGAAAGGGGAATAATGGATTAGAAACATATCTTTCAGAAACGATGCTCTTTCATAGTGAAAATGAAGCAAAGAGTTATATTAAAAATCATTCGGACGAGATAAGGGAAATACGATATGATGAGATGATAGGTTGGGCGGCAGAGATAAGAAAAGACAGCATTGCAGCAGCAGAACTGCAGGAAGAAATCTTAGATACAGATAACATAGCGGTTACTCCTGTTTCTGAAAACATGGGACAGAATTATCATATTTCAAAAGAAGAACTGGGAACAGGAACAATCCGTGAAAAATGCTGGAAGAATATCCTTGCGATCGAAACGGTAAAACAGTTAGAAAAGGAACAACGGCAGGCAACAAAAGAGGAACAGAACATACTAGCAGATTATGTTGGATGGGGCGGGATCGCAGATGTTTTTGATGAGAAGAAACCACAGTGGCAGGAAGCAAGGGAGAGGATACAGACGGCACTGACTCTGGAAGAATACCGTTCGGCAGTAGGGTCTGTTTTAAATGCCCATTATACACAGCCGGTTCTCATTAAAGCCATGTATCAGGTATTGGCAGGCCTGGGATTTACAAAGGGACGGATATTAGAACCATCCTGTGGGACAGGGAATTTCTTCGGACTTCTTCCAGAAAGCATGAACAAGTCTACGTTATATGGTGTGGAGTTAGACCAGATGAGTGCAAAGATAGCTGGTTATCTTTATCCAGAAGTAAATATTGAGAATACGGGGTTTGAACGTACAGATTATCCAGATGGATATTTTGACATAGCTGTCGGAAATGTTCCCTTTGGGGATTACCGGGTAAATGACCCTGTTTATAATCGTCATGGATTTTTGATCCATGACTATTTTTTTGTAAAGACACTGGATAAACTGCGTCCAGGTGGTGTTGCTGCATTTATCACAACAAAAGGGACGATGGATAAGGAAAATACCAAAGTAAGGCAATATCTTTTTAAGAGGGCAGAACTTCTGGGAGCAGTCCGGCTGCCAAACACTGCATTTAAAAACGCAGGGACAAAAGTAACTTCTGATATTTTGTTCCTGCAAAAAAGGGAAAAAGAAATAGCTGATCCGGAATGGATCTCTGTTACAGAGGATGCACAGGGGATCCCTGTAAACAGTTATTTTGCAGCACACCCGGAGATGATCCTGGGAACAATGAAAGAAATCTCAGGACCGTATGGGGTGGAGACTGCCTGCATAGAAAACGAAGGCGTTTCTTTAGAAATACAATTACGGGATGCCATAGCCAATATCACAGGACATATACCAGAAAGGATGCCGGAGGAACGTGCTGAAATTCAGTACGGGACCGAACCTGTAACAGATATGCCGGACAGGGAAGAGAACAGGATATACAGCTATGTCGTATCAGAAGCTGGGGATATTTATTATAAAAATGAATCGGGACTGGAGCAGCAAAGGGTCACAAAGACAACAAAAAGCCGTATCATCGGGATGGCTGCTATCCGGGACTGTGTCCGGGAACTGATCCGGCTGCAGGTAGAAGAAACAGAAAATACAGAAACAAAGATCCAGGCAGAGCAGAGAAAATTAAATACCCTGTATGATTCTTATACGGAAGAATGGGGACTTTTAAACAGCATAGCGAACAAGAGGGCTTTTTCGGAAGATTCCTCCTATCCTCTGTTATGTTCCCTTGAAAGATTAGATGAAGACGGAAATTTTGCTGGAAAAGCAGATATGTTCACAAAACGGACTATCCGGCAAAAGGAAAGCATCACTCATGTTAATGCTGCGAACGAAGCCCTTGCTGTGTCTATGACAGAACATGGAAAAGTTGACCTTTCCTTTATGTCAGGACTTTGTGGAAAGCCGGCGGAAAAGATAACAGAAGAACTGGCAGGAGTTATCTATAGAAATCCAGTAACACAGGAATGGGAGACAGCGGACAGCTATCTGTCAGGCAATGTACGGGAAAAACTCCGCATTGCAGAAAACTTTTTGGAAAGTACTCCAGAGTATAAAAGGAATGTAGAGGCATTAAAAAGCGTGCAGCCAAAACGGCTAGAAGCATCGGAAATTGAAGTACGGCTGGGTTCTATGTGGATACCATTAGAAGTTTATGAGCAATTTATGATAGAGACATTTCAGCCGCCAAAATATATTGCCGCAAACCATACGATAAAGATACAGTATTCCTCTTACACAGGGGAATGGAATATTCAAGGAAAAAATATAGATGGGAGCATTTTAGCGACCAATACCTATGGGACGAAGAGAGCCAATGCATACCGTTTACTGGAAAATTCCCTGAACCTTAAAAATATACAGATCTTTGATACCTATACTGACAGTGAGGGAAAGGAACACAGGGAATTAAATAAAAAAGAAACGATACTGGCAGGACAGAAGCAGGATATGATCAAAGAAAAATTTAAGGACTGGATATTCAAAGACAGGGAACGGCGGGAAATGCTGGTCACGATCTATAATGAAAGATTCAACTCCATCCGTCCAAGACAGTATGACGGAAGCCATTTGGAATTTCCCGGAATGAGCCCGGAGATCACCTTAAAGCCACATCAGAAAAATGCCGTCGCACACCAATTATATGGTGACAATACCTTACTCGCACACTGCGTGGGGGCAGGGAAGACCTTTGAAATGGTTGCTGCAGCAATGGAAGCAAAACGCATCGGGATTACCCATAAATCACTGTTTGTTGTACCAAACCACCTAACAGAACAGTGGGGTGCGGAATTCCTTACCTTGTATCCTGCTGCCAACATCCTTGTGGCAACAAAAAAAGATTTCCAGCCAGCAAACCGTAAAAAGTTCTGTGCGAGGATCGCAACAGGGGATTACGATGCCATCATTATCGGCCACTCACAATATGAAAAGATCCCACTGTCAGCAGAACGGCAGCGTAATATTTTAGAAGAACAGATAGATGAGATCGAGATGGCGATCAGCCTGGCTAAAGAAGCACAGGGAGAAAATTATACGATCAAGCAGATGGTAAAGAGCAGAAAGAACTTGGAAGTCCGGCTGGCAAAGTTAAATGATAAGAAAAAAGACGATGTGGTGACATTTGAGGAACTGGGCATTGACAGGCTGTTTGTGGACGAATCGCACGCATTTAAGAACCTTTTTTTGTATACAAAAATGAGAAATGTAGCAGGTGTCGCACAAACAGAATCCCAGAAAGCGATGGATATGTACAATAAATGCCGGTATATGGATGAGATCACAGGAGGGAAAGGAATCACTTTTGCGACAGGGACTCCAGTCTCAAATAGTATGACAGAGCTGTATACCATTCAGAGATACCTGCAGTATGACCGCCTGCAGGAAATGGAACTGGGGATGTTTGATAACTGGGCCTCTACATTTGGAGAGACAATCACAGCTCTTGAGTTATCTCCAGAGGGTAGCAGTTATCGCATGAAAACTCGTTTTGCAAACTTTTTTAACTTGCCGGAGTTAATGTCTGTTTTTCAGGAAGTAGCAGATATTCAAACTGCCGATATGTTAAAACTTCCAGTTCCACAGGCTGAATATGAAAATATTGTCCTGCCGGCAAGTGAACAGCAGAAAGAGATCCTGCAGTCCCTGGCAGAACGAGCAGAGTTGGTGCGGAATGGTGCGGTAGACCCAAGTGAAGACAACATGTTAAAGATAACAACGGATGGACGTAAACTTGCTTTAGACCAGAGGCTTCTCAATGATATGCTGCCGGATACAGAAAATAATAAGGTTTCTGCCTGTGCAGAGCGATGTTTTACGATCTGGGAAGAAACAAAAGGACAGAAGTCAGCACAGTTAGTATTCTGTGATTCTTCCACACCAAAGAAAGACGGAACCTTTAATGTATATGATGCCTTAAAAGAAAAACTGATGAAAAAGGGGATCCCGGAAGAAGAGATCGCATTTATCCATGATGCCAATACGGATGTACAAAAAGCAAGATTATTCTCTAAAGTTCGTTCCGGGCAGGTCCGTTTTTTACTTGGTTCCACGTCAAAAATGGGTGCTGGTACTAACGTCCAGGACAGACTGATCGCCCTCCATCATTTAGATGTACCCTGGAGGCCTGCTGATATTGAACAGCAGGAAGGACGTATCTTAAGACAGGGAAATAAAAATAAAAAAGTAAAGATATTCCGGTATATCACAGAAAATACATTTGACGCATACTCCTGGCAGCTTATAGAAAATAAACAGAAGTTCATCGGGCAGATCATGACATCCAAATCCCCTGTCCGTTCCTGCCAGGATGTCGATGAAGCAGCATTATCTTATGCGGAAGTCAAGGCACTTGCAACAGGTAATCCCAAGATAAAAGAAAAGATGGATTTAGATGTACAGGTGACAAAATTAAAGATGCTGAAAGCCAATTATGAGAGCAACCTGTTTCGGCTGCAGGATGCGATCGCTGTGGAGTACCCGGAAAAGATAGCAAAATATGAAGAACTCACCACAGCATATGATTCCGATATAAAACATATAGATACCGTCCTGAACACTCCTTTTTTGATGGAGATACATGGTGTTACCTATAATGACGAAAAAGCTGCAGGGGAAATGCTCGTACAGGCCTGTACACAGATGAAGAAAGCCCATGCCGATGCAGAAAATATCGGAAGTTTTCGGGGGTTTCAGATGAAAATCTCGTATTCTTTGTTTGACAACAGCTTTTATGTAAGACTGACGAGAGAAGCCTCTTTTATAGTCGAAGTTAAAAAAGACCCTGTACGAAACATCGAACGTATCCTTACCGCAATGAGAAACCTTCCCGGACAAAAAAAGACAGCAGAAGAACGGCTGGAAGATGCAAGGCAGCAGCTTGTGCAGGCAAAAGAAGAAGTGCAGAAACCATTTGAAAAAGAAGAAGAACTGAAGTTTATCCAGGCTCGTCTGGTCAAAGTAAATGCGGAATTAGATGTAGGATCAGACGAAGAGAAAATACAGAAAGATGGGAAGAATCGACAGGAGGAACAGAGAATATGCCTGTAATAAGAGTATCAAAAATGGGAAAATGTATCCAGAAATTAAGAGAAGAACGGGGGTGGAGCTTAGAAGAACTGGCAGGACGTATCCTGCTGTCACCAGAGGAATTAAAATGCATGGAAAATGGTATAAAAGAACCAGACAAGATGACCGTCACTTTGCTTGGTTATATCCTAAACGTGCATGCAGACAGCCTGTTAAATGGTGAGATCCACTGCCGGGTGTCCCAGACAGAATTAATGGAGTTTATGAAAGAGACCATAGACTATCTGGAAGGGATACAAAAGGAGAATAAACAGATCGGAGTGGATATGGAAAAGATACAGGAAAAATATGGACTGCCAGGGAAGGATATGCCGAAAAGAGAACGTACAGAGAGGATGCAGAAGCAAGGGCATATCTTTACAAACAAAATACAGAAAGAATCTGTACCGAAGTTATTATAGAAAATGTGCTGAATTTCAGTACGGAACAGGAGGAGATACGCATGGAAGAAAAAAGCAGGGAAGTTGTCATGGCAATATCCAATGCAGCAAGGTATATGGACCCTTTTTTTAAATTATCAGCAATGGGGACTATCTTATTACTGCAGTATTTTGCCCGTATGGTCAAAGAACGAAAATTAAAAGAAACAGAATTTACGGACTTCCAGAAATTTTTAAGAATGACGGAAGGAAAATATGATATTATGAACGTCCCGGAAATCCCGGAGGAACAGTTGTCAGAAGAATTAAATACCCTCGGCATCCATTATATGATACTTCCTGATCTGGAAAAAAATGATGGAATGCTGCAGGTTGCTGTTTATCAGCCAGACAGGGAAAACTTTGGGGCATGGTATCAGCGGCATATCTTAAGCTGTATGACAGGGGGAGAAAAAGACATACAGGAACTAAGGAATCTTACGTCCGGAAAAACAACGATAGTTTCTTTTCCACTGGAAGATGAAGAGGAATTAATTAGAGAGGATTTTGAAAAGTTAGGAATTAATTATTCTCGACTTCCTGATTTACATGTTGGAGATGGTGAATTGCAGGTTGTTATAGCAAATGCAGATCTTCCAAAAGTAGAAGCTTGGTATAAATTATACCGGGATGATCTGCGGAAAGATGGCATAACGGATGTCCCGGATATGAAAAAAATGTCGATGGATAACTATATGCAGACAGGACAGCAGACGGAAGCAGAATATATTGATACAGCTTCCCCGGAATTAAAGGCTGTTAATGCTAAATATGAGGGAAAAGAAAAGGGAGAGATCGAACACCAAATAGAAGCAGCCGAACATAACACTATGGGAAAAGAATCTTCGACAGCATATTTGCGGTATGTAAATGATCCTGCCTATATCCCGATCAGCATTGATAAAAAAACTCTGGTTGAGAAATCCTCAGTGATCAATAAGGATGGATTAGATAGATATAACCAGTTTGCTTGCCGTATTCCTGGGACATATGGAAAGAATGAAAAACAACTTGTGATACCTGAAACACAGGTCTTTGAGACACAAAAAGGTTCATATATCGCTTTTCTAAATAAAGAAAAGCCGGTATTTGTATTTAATGTCAGAACAAAACAGGTAGACCATGAGATGAGAAAACTGACGGGCGAAGAATTTGCGAAACAATATTTTGATAAAGTAGACAGACCTTCAGAACGTAAAGTAACATCATTAAAAAAATATAAAGAGAAGGGGAAAGATTTAAGTGACCTTAAGATAAAGATGCCGGATCCACCAATCAGATCAAAATAAAACGTGCTGAATTTCAGTACGGTGACCAGCAGTTACTAAAAACAGTTATGTATAAACAGGCATAGCTGTTTTTATTTTTTATATGGGCAGAAGAAAATCGTTCTTCTGCCCATTTTATTATATGAGGAGAATATGTATGATACAAAAACGAAAACCACCATGGGGGATGTTTTTTATCCTGTTGCTTCTGGCATTGGCTGCATCCTATTATATAGCAGGATTGTTCAAACTAGATGATGTGACGATACAGAATTATCAAGATAAATTAGCCTACATATTGATGCATCCATTCCGTAACTGGTTCAATGAAAAAACATCAGCCGTTATAGGGATTGCTCTGACTGCATGGGCAATGTTTGTCTGTTACTATCTCACTTATTACCGTAATTTTCATCCCGATGCAGAACATGGTGTTGCAGAATGGGCAGATGTACCAAAGACAGCTAAAAGGCTGTATGGAAAAGGGGAAGAACCTGTTACCTGCCTGAGTAAAAATATTACGGTAAATGCAAAGGTATTGCCAAATATGCATATCCTGATCCTTGGCGGTTCTGGTGATGGAAAAACAACATCCCTTTTGATCCCGAATATCTTACTAGCGAATGTGACAAATATTATCCTTGACGTAAAAGGAGACTTGCTGAAAAATTATGGAGGTTATTTAAAAGAAAAAGGGATAGCTGTAAAAAGCCTTAATTTTAAAGATATGGCACAATCAGACCAGTATAATCCGTTCGGATACATAGAAAATTATACAGATATGGTAGAACTCATTACAAATATCCAGACATCTGTAAAGCCACCGGATGCCCAAAAAGGAGACCCTTTCTGGGATGATGGTGTAGGATTGTATCTGCAATCACTGTTTGAATATGAATGGCTTCAGGCAAAAGAAGAGGGAAGGACAGCCTCTATGCTGGGAATCCTTGATCTGGTAAACAAGGAGACACAAAAAACAGATGAAGAAGGGACAACGCAGTTACAGCAGGATATGCAAGAGTTACAGGAAAGATATGGGGAAGATTATCCGCCAGTGAGAGATTACCGCAAGTTAAAAGAAGGTGCATCAGAAACTGTACGCTCTATTGTTATCATGGTTAATGCACAATTACGCCTTTTTGAAATCCCAGAGATCAAACGGATATTTGAAGGAACGGACGATATAGATATTCCATCGCTTGGCTTAGGTGTAGATGGAAATCCAGAAAAAAAGACAGCCCTGTTTCTTGTTATGCCATCAGGAGATTCTTCTTATAATCTTTTTATCAATATGTTTTATACACAGTTATTTACTGTATTAAAAAGGATTGCAGACAATCGAAGAGACGGACAGCTGCCGATCCATGTACGGCTGTGGGCAGATGAATACTATGCCGGTCCTAAACCACTTAACTGTGAGACACTTCTTGGGGAAATACGAAGCAGGAATATGTCCATCGTACCGATCCTGCAAGATATTGCCCAGATAAAAACTTTGTATCCTAATGACAAATGGGAGATATTCACAGGAAACTGTGCAACGACTGTATTCTTAGGCTCTGGAGCTACAGCCCATACAACGCATCAATGGGTATCGGATATGTTAGAGGATATGACTATCGACAGCCGTTCCGAAAGCCTGGGACATTCACAAGGCAGTGGTAATCTGCAGATGAGCAAGGCCGGAATGAAATTAATGACTCCGGGACAGATCAGCCGGATGCCGAAAAACGACTGCATCCTGTTCCTAAAGGGAGAACGCCCCATCTACGATAAGAAAAACTGGCCGTTCAATACAGAGGTATTTAAAGAAGCAGAGAAGATAGCCGGACAAAATGGCTATAAAAATCCAGTATATGTTTCCTATGATGAAAGAAATAAAAAATATATCACAACCCGTTTTGAGTCAAGATTGAATTACATTTCAAAAGAAGAGTTTACATTTTTTGAAGAAAAAGCAAAGGAAGATTCCAGTATCCAGACGTTCCAGATAGACGAAGAAGCTTTCCTTTACCTTAACTTTAACGAAATGCCACAGCCAAGCCTGAGAGAACTGGAAAAAATGGTAAAAGAAATACAAGTTGCAGAGGTAAACGAAGAGGAAGAAAAAGAGACAGACCAGCAGCCAGATATGCTACAGGATAGAGAACAATGGGACTTATCAGGAGACATTATTGACTGCTTCAGACGATATTCCAGTGAGCTATCCCCAGAAGAACAGGAAGAGATTATAAAAGGCATTGAAGAAGGTCTGACTGATCAGGATGTAAAACGATACTTTACACTGGTAGGTGCAGAAAAAATGCGACAGTATCGGAGAGTTTTGATTGCCAGGAAGAAGAAAGGATAGATTTATTGCCGGAAGTCACAGATAAAAGGTGGCTTCCGGCTTTTTTTCATGCCCTATATTTATTATCAATAAAGTTATCAATGTTTTGTAACTTAGAATATGATATGTATGTAATGAAAATATTAATTACAAATAGTAATTCGTTTTATATCATGAAAATTTAGCACTTTTATGAGAAAAATATGTTAAGAAGTATGGGATATTTGTGGATAAAAGAACGTATGTATGGTATACTAAATCAATAATATTGTTATTTTAAGGAGGGGGATAGATTTGGATAAGATATATGCTGCGATTGACTTAAAATCATTTTATGCATCAGTGGAATGTGTGGAAAGAGGCTTAGATTCTCTCACAACGAATCTTGTTGTTGCCGATAAGAGCCGTACTGAAAAGGCCATATGTCTTGCCGTTTCTCCTTCTTTAAAAAAATATGGTATTCCAGGACGTCCTCGCTTATTTGAAGTAATACAGAAAGTGAAGAGGATTAATAAAGAAAGACTGGAAGCTGCTCCGGGGCATAAATTTATAGGACAATCCTTTCATTCAGATAAATTAAGTGATCCTTCGGTTGCACTGGCATATATTACAGCACCTCCGAGGATGTCATTGTATATGAAATATAGCACACAAATATATCAGATCTACCTTCGGTATTTTGCTCCAGAAGATATTCATGTATATTCGATTGATGAGGTTTTTATTGATTTGACAGGATACTTGACAAATTATCAGATGGGGACAAAAGAATTAATTTCCAAAGTGATACAGGATGTATTAAAAGAAACAGGGATCACAGCTACTGCAGGGATTGGTACGAATCTATATCTTGCAAAGATTGCAATGGACATTATGGCAAAGCATGTGCCAGCAGATGAGTATGGGGTGAGAATTGCTTATCTTGATGAGATAACATATCGAAAGAAATTATGGGAACATCAGCCGATTACAGATTTCTGGAGGGTAGGGAAAGGCTATGCCAAAAAGCTTGCTGCATATCAGATTTACACGATGGGAGACGTTGCCAGATGCTCTGTTGGAAAAGAAAAGGAATATCATAATGAGGAATTACTTTATAAACTATTTGGGATTAATGCTGAGTTATTGATTGACCATGCCTGGGGATATGAACCTTGCACGATTGCAGATATAAAAGTATATAAACCAGAAGCAAAAAGTATCGGTTCCGGACAGGTATTATCTTCTGCTTATTCGTTAGAAAAAGCAAAGATTGTAGTTTTAGAAATGGCGGAACAGATTGCATTTGATCTTTTTGAACAGAAGCTTGTTTCAAAGCAATTTGTCCTTACAATAGGTTATGATAGGGATAATCTACAAGGACAGGAATACAGTGGGGAGGTTGCAACAGACCGTTATGGAAGAAAAATCCCCAAACACGCACATGGTACGATTAATCTGGATATACCAACTTCTTCACTAAAAGAAATTACAACTGCTGTTTCTAGTCTTTACGACAGGATAATTGATAAGGAACTCCTTATCCGGCGGCTCACATTATCTGCTACTAAAGTTATGCCAAAAGAGGGACAGGTATATCAGCAGTTAGATCTGTTTACTGATTATGAAGCATTAAAGAAAGAACAGGAAAAGGAACGTAGATTACAAAAATCTATTCTTGATATTAAGAAAAAATACGGAAAAAATGCAGTTTTGCGAGGGTTAGGTTACGAAGAAGGTGCAACAACAAGAACAAGAAATGGACAGATAGGAGGGCATAAAGCATAATGGGAAAGTATGACGATATTATCAATCTTCCGCATCATGTATCAAAAAAACACCCCCAGATGCCTATTGCAGACAGGGCAGCTCAGTTTGCTCCATTTGCAGCTTTAACTGGATATGGAGAACAGATTAAAGAAACTGCTAGAACTACGGAAGAATTTCATCAGGTATCAGGACGAGAAAAAGAGGAGCTAGATCAGAAATTACAGATATTACTGCAAACCCAATATAAACATCCTCTGATTTCTACATATTATTTTACACCAGATGCCCGAAAACAAGGCGGACATTATGAAAAGAAAACGGAATATGTGAAGCGAATAGATCCTGTAAAAGAATATATTATTATGAAAGATGATACAAGAATTCGATTTCATTATATAAAGGAATTACAAGGAGAGATTTTTAACAAAGTTATAGTAGGTTAGAGGTACTTGCTGTTATCATTCCGTTTCAATTTCCTGCAGATCTTATCCATCAGAAGCTGATAGTAAAGAGATTGAAGAAAAAGATAGCCTCCGCGATAAAATACCTGTTTATCATAAGTAATCTGTTTGTCCGCACGAAAAGAAATCAGGATTATCTGAGCTTCTTTTTCACATTTATATTTTTCAGTTCCCAGAGGAACTTTATTTTTTGCTCAGGCAACGATATCATCTCTGGTTGGACCATATTTCAGAAGCAGTTGGTTTAAAGTTCCTAAGTTTTTGGATAATTATAGAAGAAATACTTTCATTTTCCTTAAGGTAAGATTTGGCAATATAAAAAGATTCGGAATTTTTTGATTTTGAAATATGCAGATTCATAAACAATCCTCTTATTTCTTTATTATACTATACAATAACATAAAACAACATGGAAGAAAACAAAGAGTTGACATAAAAAATGCAGGTTTTATGCAACCTACTTTTTTAATATAACTGTCAAATTCCCGATTATTTTTTATTATAAGATAAATTTTACAGACAATATAGAAATAATACCATTTATTTATAGAAATATTACAGATTTTATTGTGAATCATGAAAAG
>OGXS01000828.1_pt1 | contig 24905 bp, 19 predicted proteins | sample 1576371 | NCBI WGS metagenome assembly OGXS01 (sample SAMEA3541475, study PRJEB24748) | human gut metagenome | biome: human gut; feature: human-associated habitat; material: faeces | place: China | collected 2012
GCGAGCATTTTCTTTATCTAATTCTCCTAGTGATAAACCACGAACAACAATAGTTAAAGTTTGTGTTCCGGCATTACCACCCATTCCTGTAATAATCGGGCTAATCGTTGCAAGAGCAACAACTTTCGCAATTGTTCCTTCAAAAACACTAACAACACTTGAAGCCATAATTGCTGTAAAAAGATTGACAATCAACCAAGGAATACGATTTTTAAAAGATTCTACAAGTGTTGAATCTAAACGTTCTTCAGAACCAACCCCTCCTAATAAGTTCATGTCTTCTGTTGTTTCTTCTTCGATGACATCCATAACATCATCGATATCAATAACACCTAATAAATGATGTTGTTCATCTATAACAGGCATCAAAATATATCCATATTTACTAAAAGTCTTCGCAACTTCTTCTTGGTCTTCATAATAATAAACAGCTTTAACATTTTGATTTGTAATCTCAAGCATTGGTGTATCAAAGTTACTTGTAACGATATCACCTAAAGAAACAACCCCTTTTAATACATTTTCTTTATCTACAACATAAAGATAATGTCTAGGTTCTTCTTCCGTTGTTTGCAAAAATAACAATGTTTCTTTGACTGTATTATTTGCATGAATATCTAAATATTCAGTTGTCATAATTCCCCCAGCAGTTTCTGGGTTATATTGTAATAACTGTTTGACATCTTCTTTATCGTCATCTTCCAATAACTCTAAAAAAGCATTTTTTTCATCTTCATCTTCGAATTCTTTACGGACTGCATCGAGGATTGGAGCGTTTGCTCTCATACCAAGACATACAAATCCATAATCAAATAGCATTTCTTCTTCATTTCCTTCTGGCGTTTTAACAAGGAAGGAATCTGCTTTAACTTCAAGAAGAGCAGTATTTGGACACTGTTTTACACCATATTTATCCATCAGTGCAAAGGTTCCGACTTTGGATACCGGATCAATTCCGTTACCGATTACCGGCATCATTTCCACAATGCTTACATCAGCGCCACGTGGAGCAAAGAATTCTACTACGTCAAGACCTACGGCACCGCCACCGATAACAACGACTTTTTTACCTTTCAGATCTTCTGGATATTCCATAACATGGTTGATCATATTTGTAATAGAAGAAACTTTTCCGCTCTCTTTGTCAATATTCTCATGAAGACCCTTGATCGGTGGAAGGAGCGGATTAGAACCGGTAGCATTTACAATAATGTTCGGGTTCATGCTTCTGATCATTTCAATCGTAGCTTCCGTGTTCTTGAAGATGAACAGGTTTTTCAGCTTGCTTGCGCGATGGATCAGATAGTTCGGGAAGTCAGCAAGTCTCTTCTTATCCGGGATCTTGGAGATCAGGGCGGCAAGTCCGCCGAGTTCCGGTTTCTTCTCGATCAGGAAAGTAGTGCATCCAACCTCGGCAGCTGTACATGCAGCTTCCAGTCCGGCAGTACCACCACCGATCACAACAACGTTGCAAGGCTTGTTGATTTTCTGCTTTTTGTAATCTTCGCCGCCATTTACAGACGGGTTAACAGTACAACGGATCGGACGGTTGATTCCGATACGGTGTCCTGCACATCCGATGTTACAAGAAATACATTTACGGATATCACATTCATCACCGAATTCTACTTTATTTACCCATTCCGGATCAGCGATCAGTCCACGTCCCATACCGATCAGGTCAGCATCGCCTCTTGCAAGAATATCTTCAGCAACCTGTGGGTTACGGATGTTACCCATTGTCATACATGGTTTGCCGTAACGTTCTTTTACAGCTTTTGCCATATAAGAACGCCATCCATCCGGAAGGTAATTGGCATCAATCTGGTACTGGATGGATCCGTTCAGACCGGCAGATACGTCGAATACGTCAACTTCTTCCTGGAAGTACTGCAGGTAATCAAGACAGTCATCCAAAGTATTTCCGCCATCCATAAATTCGTCCGCACTGATACGAACAAAGATAGGGAAGAATGGTCCAACCTGTCTTCTAACTTCTTCAATAACAAGTTTTGCAAGTCTTGCACGGTTTTCCAAAGATCCGCCGAATTCGTCTGTTCTCTTATTTGTAAGAGGTGAAAGGAACTGGCTTATAAGGTAAGAATGTCCTGCGTGGATTTCTACAGCGTCAAACCCTGCGATCTGAGCACGTTTTGCGGCTTCACCGTATTTTTTAACAATATGCATGATTTCATCTTTTTCCAGTGGACGCGGAATTTCACCGCCTGCTTTTGAAGGAACATCAGAAGCAGAAACCGGCTGCATATTGATACGTGCTGACTGTGCAGAAGCACCGGCATGATTGATCTGGATTGCAATGCAGGATCCATGTTTGTGTACTGTTTCGCAAAGTTTGAAAAGTCTTGGAATGTAGTTATCCTGATCGATACGAAGCTGTGTGGTTCCGTTAGATCCCTGTGGAGAATCAACGCTGGCGTTCTCTACGATGAGAAGTCCTGTACCGCCTTTTGCACGCTGCTCGTAATAATTGATATGAAGAAAACTCATTTCACCATTCTGTTCACCGTAGTTGGTTCCCATTGGAGTCATGACGATACGGTTCTTGACCGTCATATGTTTGATGGTAAATGGCTCGAAAATGTGTTTGTATTTGCTTTTCATTAGAAATTCCTCCGTAAAAATGACTTAATAATCAAAATAAAATGATGTGAGTGTCAAAAGTAAATTTTGCCGTTCACATCATTATTATAATCTGCGATACAGATTTTTATAGCGTTTTTTGTCCTCTTTCGTTAAGATAACAGCCAGAAGCATGAATGCGACTCCTGTCAGAAGAACGATGACCCAGGTAAAGATCGGCGTATGATTTTTGTAAATAAATCCGATCAAAAGCTGGTACAGACTCATAAATCCGATACGGATGATCTCCATCAGCCCGTGGATTCTTCCGCGGTGGCTGGATGGGATACGCCTGGTCATATACGGGCTTTCCGCCAGCATGTAAGAAATCTCACCCCATGTCAGTACGACCATTGCTGCATAATAGAACGGGATGTGTCCGGAAAAGAGGATGAACATCACATAGCCGACCAGTGTCAGTAAAAATCCGTAGATTGTCTTTTTTGGTTCGGAGGATCGCTTCAGGATCTGGGTGATAAGTGGTGTGAAGAGAACAACGATAAAGCAGTTGATGCTTGTAACTGTTCCGAATATCACCGCACCGGTATCCCCGTGCAGACGGATCAGATCCATAGGAAAGAGATAATTATACATCTGGTAAAGTGCTGTGTACCCGCTGGTGATCAGAATGAACAGCAGAACAAGCCGGTTTTCTTTAAGAATCGTCAGCAGGCTTTCCCCGTGGCGTTCGGCCTGATAAATGGCGTTGCTATCATTTTCTTCTTTTTCCGGTGTGATATTCTGTACAAAGAAATAGATCAGCACAGAAGAAGTGCCGATGGAAATTCCACTGAGCAAAAATGCAAGCCATAAGTAATTGCGAAACATAAATCCGGCTACAGCAGAAGCCATCACGCCGCCGAGATTTGCTGTCAGATACTGGAGGGAATACCCTCTCTCTCTGTCCTTGCTGAGGGTGATATCCGCAGTAAGCGAATTGTAGGACGGATTTTCCATGTTCTGGCAGGTCGATGCGATAAACATCAGCACAATGGATTTTGTCGTCAGCGGGATCAGTCCGCAGATGATATAAGAAATGACGGAAATCATATCCAGGTAAACGATATTCATTTTCTTATTAAAACGATCGGCCATCTTTCCACCGATCAGATTTGCCGGGATCGTCAGGATCCCCATCAGTGCCGTGATCCAGGCAACCTGCACGGCATTCATCCCAAGCTTCTGGCTTAAGATCATCGTCAGCATCGGACGGACCATTGCCCCCATGGCCGTCACAAAGCGTCCGAAGCATAAGACATAGTTTTCTTTTCTAAGACCTTTGTATTGTGAAATTAGATTCATGATACGTTTTCCCCTTTGCATATTCCCCAGTTTCAAACTACTAATAATATACAATGCGGGCACTTTTTTGTCTATCTTATTCCGTTGGGTTTCAGCAAAAAATGGTGGTTGATTGAAGCCGGAAAATGATGTATGTTAGTACTTAGGAAATAGCAGTTGTAAGGGGATTATGACTGAGCGAAAAAGGAGAATATGATGAAATCAGAAGAGGTTATGAGAATACTGGAAAATGCCATCCATATCGGAAAAGGTGTGATCCGGTATGGAAGTGTCGCATCGTATATTCCGGAGCTTGCCAAGGCAGATAAGAATAAACTGGGAATCTGCCTTTACACAATAGACGGCAATCAATTTGAGACCGGAAATACAGAAGACAGATTTACGATACAGTCCATTTCCAAAGTAATGGCACTGTGTCTGGCACTGGAAACATTTGGAGCAGAGTTTGTGTTTAATCATGTTGGTGTGGAGCCGTCAGGGGAGGCTTTTAACTCACTGGTAGAACTGGATAACCGAAGTAACCGGCCCTTTAATCCGATGATCAATTCTGGAGCAATCACGGTTGCGAGCCTGCTTGTAAACCACTATTCCATCGAAGATATGCAGAAGTATATGCAGGACGTATGTGAAGATCCGGAGATTGCAGTAGACGAAGCTGTATTTCAGTCTGAGATGGCGACTTGCGCAAGAAATAAGGCGATTGCCTATCTTTTAAAAAGTAAGGAGATCATTGATACCGATGTAGAAGATAGTGTTACCTTTTATACAAAGATGTGTTCCATGTCGGTAAATGCAAGAGATCTGGCAATGTTCGGTCTTTTGCTTGCAAATGACGGAGTGCAATTATCTACCGGAAAACGTCTGATCTCATCTCAGACTGTACGGATGGTACAGACCATTATGCTCACCTGCGGGATGTATGACGGATCAGGTGAATTTGCGTTAAGAACAGGAATTCCGACTAAGAGCGGAGTCGGCGGCGGCCTGCTTAGCGTATCGAAAAAGAAAATGGGAATCGGGATCTACGGACCGTCTCTTGATAAAAAAGGAAACTGTATCGCAGGCTGCGAATTGTTGGGATATATTTCAGAAGCACTGCATCTTCACATCTTTGATACCAGAGAGTGGAAGGTAGAAGAATAAAAAAAGACGATACTGCAGAACTCCCTTAGCATGTGGTTTTGCAGTGTCGCTTTTCTTTTATCCGCTTATTTTTCAGAGGATGGAAGACAATTTCCATCTTTAACAATGGTTGGTTCTTTTCTTGCAATCATGGTTACCATGTATCCATTTTTTCCAAAATTGATTGCAACGACTTTTTCTTTTTTCGTATGGAAAATCTGAATAAGGATATCTTTTGAAGTCGGTTTGTTCTTAAAATAGTTGCTTGGTCTGCTGTTCCCGGTAGGAATCGCACCATTGCCGAATGTATAGCGTGGTTTTGCATTTTTATCTGCACTTTCCAGATAAATAAGTACTTGTCTTGCAACTCGCCGGCTGGATGTATTGACCTCGGTCTGATCTTTGGGATTCCTTTGAAGAGCATACAATGACACTTACCGAGTACAGATGCCAAATATTACACCTCATGTATGCCGCCACACATATTGTAGTAATATGGCCAAGTCAGGTATGAACCCTAAGACTTTACAATATCTCATGGGACATTCTGATATAGCGGTAACACTTAATGTTTATACGCACATCGGATTGGATGATGCAACGGAAGAATTGAGAAAACTGGAAGAAATGGAAAATGCCCGAAGGGAATTGGAAAAGGGGCAGGAGAAACCAGTAAGCAAGAAAATGTTTAAAGCAATTTAGAAAATATCAAATGCAGCCTAAGTCAGAAATGGCTTGGGCGTGTTTGTGGTTATATAAAACTTAGGAGAAAGAAAAATGGGTATATCTTTTAGACATTCAGCAGGATTTGGTAAACGCATGGAATACTATTTAATAGGTCAGATGCTTATGGAAGGCTTGGACTGTTATGTTCCTCTAGTTGATGATCATGGAGTTGATTGTGTTATTAAAAAAGAAGATGGAACTTTTATAGAAGTACAAATTAAAGCGCGTTCATGTGAGGTTACGGATGGAGATGCTGCTTTGTTTGCAGCAATAACACATGAATTAAAAGAAAACTTCTATTTTGTTTTTTATTCAGAAAGACTAGAAACGATGTGGATTATGTCTTCTGAGGAGTTTTTGGCTGAATGTGTAACTAACAAGAATGGTAAAAATGCAGGAAAACATAGTATATGGTTTAATGGAAATAGAAAAAATGAAGATGGAGAAAAGAAAGAATATTGTAAACCGCAATTTGAAAAATATGTATGTAAAGATTTTTCAAGGTTTCGTTAGGAGTGTTGATTATGAATGGATTAACGGATATATTCTATGATGTTGTTGATTCAGCAGTTAGCAAAGAATGTAAAAGGTTATCCTCATCACTTTTTTCGGAGGATTATCTTAATGAATTAACAACGAATCAAGAAAAAGCATTATTTAAGCTTTTTAGAAATATTGCGTCACTGTCAGTTAAGTTTGAAAAAGGAGTAGCTGAATATAGTCCTGGGATTATTTTATACGGAGAAAGACGCACCTTTGACTTATCTGATATGACTGAGGAAGATTATTTACTTTTGAGTAGTGTAAATGTGAAGTCGTTGCCGACATTAATTAGAGCAAGAGTGTCTAATATCTTGTGGAATGAGAAAAAAGATTTTTCAATGGTAGAAGTTGCCATTGAATCGTACTATGAACTTTACAATAGGTTATATGATACGGAAAATTGGACATATTGTGTTAAGTATATAAAGCATGCTATTAGCCTGGCTAATAAGGTCAGAAAAAAGGATATAGCAGATAAATATATTCAAGAACTTGTAAAAACAGTCATTGAGGTAAATGGAGCAGATAAATTATATTTCTCAATTTCTATTATAGAATTTCTATTGGAATATAATGTTGAGGACTTAGTTTCGTTGCTTGCTGTCCTTGATAATATTATTAATAATACATCAGATAATATTGACCGAGTAGAAAAGGCATATAGTTTAAAAACGACAATACATAATAAAAAGAACGATAAAGCAGCCGCAAAAGAGAATCAGCTACAATTAGCCTTATATTTTGAAAATATTTCTGAAATAAAAGATGATATAAGATCATTGTATATTGCAGAAAAAAATTTAGAAAAAGCAATTTTAATATATAAAAACGAAGGTAAAAAAGAAGAACTTGAAAGAGCCACGAGAAAACTGTTAGAGGTGCAAAAAGAGATACCTAAATATATGGTTCCTATTTCAGTGAAAGCGGATGCAACTAAGGATTATAATGCATATATAGCACTATTTGAGGGATTGAATTTCAAACAAGCGGTTGTTAGACTTATTCAAAGTGTACCTATCATTTCTAAAAATGAAATTGAAAAACGTGTATTAGAAAATGTTACTAATCCAATTGCTTGCTTGTTTGGAGTGGGTGTGAAAAATGATAAAGGGCAAACAATTGCCAATATTCCTGGACTAGATATTTCAGATCCTAAGAAAGATATGTCAGTGTTTGAAATGCATATGAACCAGGAGGCATTACAACTAGAAGAATGTTATGGAAAAGTATTATGGTGGGGAATGTGTTTCATTAAGGAAAAATATACGTTTGAAAAATCAGATTTATTATTCTTGATTGAAGACAATCCTATAATCCCGGACGGAAGAAATAAAGTGATTCTTTCTGCAATCTTCTATGGTCTGAATGGGGAGTTGTTTGAGGCGTTACACATTTTAGCACCTCAAATGGAAAAACTTTTTAGAACAATTGCTGAGGCGTCAGGAAGTGTAATGGCGGAGCTAAAAAAAGATTTTACTGTTCAAGAAAAGCTATTAACATCTATTTTTGATGATGAAGTACTGTGGGATTGTTATGATAATGACATTTTATTTTTATTTAAAGGATTATTGAATGAAAAATCAGGAGCGAATATAAGAAATGAAATTGCACATGGAGTTATGACTAGCGGAAAAGGAAATAGTGCGGTTGCTATCTATTTTTATTGCCTTGTATTAAGAGTTCTTTCTTTTACATCAAAAGGATATTACGAAATAATAAAGGAAATAAAAGAAAAATCATAGGAAAGGAAGTGAAAGTGTGTCTTTTATTCCTAATAGAAATAGAAAAAGAAATCCTGAGTGGTTTGTTGATTTGGAACAAGGATTAAATCGTTTTCTGGATAAAGGTGATTGGCTGTATAATTTTGAAAATGAAAATCCACAACCAAAGAAACAAGATATTGAAGCACGATATTTGTCACAGTATTTCTTTTCAAAATTAATTCAAAGTATTGATGAAAGGTTCAAGGTAGAGATAACTGATAGTACATATATGTATTTGATTTGTAATGGCAAGGAAACAATGTTTCATATTGATGTTATGAATAATCCTAAGGAGTTTCATACCTTTGGGAAAACAATAAAAAAAGTGTCTATTGATGAATGGGAAAAATGGAGAAATGAGCTGTATCATACAATTGGTAATTTCACCCCAGTTCCGTGGCCAATTATGAAATATGGTAGTATAAACATGCAGGACATACATAAGGGGTTAGATGAGAGATGGGATTTGTTTTTGAAACTTTGTCAATCTGAATGGACATATTTTAAAAAGTATAGCATTTACATTGATTTTCAATCTTATATAAAACTTACGTGCCAGGAAATTTATTTTGTAGAAATATATGATTTGTTTAATGATAAATTTGGAACACACTCTATAGGTGACTTGTCAAATGAGGAACTTCTTAGCTGGTATGATGCAATTAGCACGATAGATTTAAGCAATAAGAAAATTGTAACTTTTGGTAATGATTTATCGAACGATGTAAGGAACATTAATCGGTTAATTACTATCAGGGGAAGATTGATGATGGCGCTTGTTAAAAAAAATAGGCAGTAGTAATCTGACCGAGGTTTTACTACGATTGACGTCTGTGTATTGCATAGTTTTGCTACAATTTGCACTTTTACATACATTTTTATTGAAGGGTGTAAATACCCTGGAGACCTTGCAAAACCTAGCAAGACTACGCGGCATTTATCAAATTATGAAGGAGAAATTTACATGATAAAAGTATTATTTGTTTGCCACGGCAACATCTGCCGCTCCACCATGGCAGAATATGTAATGAAAGATTTAGTAAAAAAAGCGAATCTGGAGTCATCTTTCTACATCGACTCTGCCGGAACCAGTAACGAAGAAGATGGCAATCCGGTACACTATGGGACACAGAACAAATTAAGAGAAGAAGGAATCCCGTGTGGGAATCACAGAGCACGTCAGATGACGCGAAAAGATTATGAAGAGTTCGATTACCTGATCGGCATGGAACAGTGGAACATTCGCAACATCAACCGCATCATCCGGAAAGATCCGGAGCATAAAGTACATCTGTTACTGGAATATGCAGGAGATGCAAGAGATATTGCAGATCCGTGGTACACGGGGAATTTTGATGTGACTTATGAAGATGTGAAAGAAGGCTGCGAGGCATTCTTGCAATATCTGATTGAGAATGAACCATTATATTAGAAACAATAGGAATAAACAATAAAAAGGAATCATCTTAAGTATTCAGATAATTTTGCATACATTTGATGATTCCTTTACATTTTTTTGGAAATAATTTCATAGAATTTAACGTGATATAAACTCCGGGTACGATTTTACATAGATTTAACATAGATTTGATATAGGCTGCATACACCTTCGTTACAATAAGCCCGTAACGTCGAGGGGACATCATATGCTCGAAAGAAGCTGCCGACGGCAGGTTCTACAGAAGACGAATGAAGGAGAATGGAAAAATATTATGAATGAAAAATTGCAGATAATATTCGGACTTTTAGGAGGTCTGGCAGTCTTTATTTATGGAATGAATATGATGAGTGAGTGTCTGCAGAAAGCGGCAGGAGAAAAGATGAAAAGCATCCTGGCACTTCTGACTAAGAACCCGGTACTTGGGGTTATCGCAGGTGCACTTACCACAGCAGTATTACAGAGCAGTAGTGCGACAACCGTTATGGCAATCGGATTTGTCAGTGCGGGGCTTATGAGTCTGCCGCAGGCAATCTCAATCATTTTTGGTGCGAATATCGGTACGACAATGACGGCGCAGATTATTGCATTTAAGATCAGCGATTACATTTATATCATTATTTTTATTGGATTTATCATTTCGTTTATTGCGAAATCTGAAAAAGTGAAAAGTATCGGTCAGACAATTTTTGCATTTGGTCTGTTATTCCTTGGAATCGAGACCATGGGAGATGTCATGAAACCGCTGGCATCCAGCCCGGTGTTCACGGATCTGATTGAAAGAGTGGCACATATTCCGGTACTTGGTGTATTTGTCGGAACGCTTATGACACTGGTAGTACAGAGCAGTAGTGCGACGATCGCTGTATTGCAGAACTTTGCATCACAGCCGGGACCTGACGGTGTGACAAGTATGCTTGGACTTGCAGGAGCAATCCCGATCCTGCTTGGAGATAATATCGGTACTACAATTACAGCACTTCTGGCAAGTATCGGTCAGACCAAAGATGCGAAACGTACCGCAGTTGCACACTGTATTTTCAACATTTCCGGATGTCTGTTATTTATCTGGTTTGTGAAACCATTTGCATTACTGATCCAGCACATTTCTCCGAAAGGACCGGAGATTGAAGTAATCTCAAGACAGATTGCAAATGCACATACATTATTCAACATTACAATGACACTTATATGGGTCTGCCTGATCAATGTGATGGTAAAGATTGTTATGACGCTGATCCCGGACGGAAAAGCAGTCGATATGGATCCTGCAAAACCTGTATTTCTGGATGACAAGATTATCAGTCAGCCGGCTGCAGCACTTCAGCTGGTTGCAAAGGAAATCCTTCGTGTGAGTGAAATGGTGAAAGTGGTTGTGGCAGATACGATCACAATCGTCAAAACAGAAGACATGAATGAACTGGAACCATTGCAGGAAAAAGGAGTGCAGATCAAGAAACTGACAGATCAGATCACAGAATATCTGGCATCCCTGTTCTCCGCCGGAACAATGACAGAGCAGCAGGCAGCACAGACGGCGAGTCTTATGTATATATTAAGTGATGTGGAACGTATGGGAACGCTGAGTGTAGAAGTCGCAAAATGTGTACGGGAAAAGGTAGATAATCGGTACAAATATACGCCGGAAGCGATGGATGAACTGCAGAAGAGTCTGAAAACACTGGAGAAGATGTTCAATGATTCACTTAAGGCATTACAGGGAGATGAGTCAGTGCAGATCGAGAAGCTGATCAAACGGAAAGATAAGATCATGGATCTGGATCTGAAGATGAGAAAAGCACATGTACAGCGTGTCAATAAAGGAAAATGTAAAGCAAGCCTGACAGCACCATTTACAAATATCCTGCATCTGATCGACCGTATGGGAAACAGTTGTGTCAACCTTGCGGATGTTGCGTCAAATGAAATCAGTCTGAATTATTTTATGGTAAATTAAGAATATGAGAGAAAGAAAAGCCTTTGCGGATATAAAAATGATATCTGCAAGGGCTTTTTTAGTCTAAAGACATAAAAAATAAAATTTGAGAAATACTATAAAAGAAAGATTATGTAATGAAGAAAGAAAAACTATAAAAAGATAGCAGACTATCTAAAAAAGGAGGAAGTATTATGGACACATCAACATATGAGATTCTGAAAGAGTGTAATTCGGGCTGCAGGATGGCAGTGAACAGCATCGAGCAGCTGGTAGTATATCTGAAAAATCAGGAATTGCAGGAGTTATTCTCTAAATATAAAGAAGATTATGAAAAGATGGAGAGAGAATCGATAAGATTATCAGAAGGAAAACTTCAGGAAGAAAAGTTTTCAGAAAAGGCAGCAGAGACATTTGCATGGATCAGTGCCGAAGTAAAGATGATGTTCAATGACGACACTTCGAAAATAGCAGAAATGATGATTGATGGTGCCAATATGGGAATAAAATCCATTACAGAGAAATTAAATCGTTATTCGGAGGCAGAAAAAGAAAGCATTTTACTGGCAAAAAAATTTGAAAAGACGTGTGAAAAACTGATTCAGGATATGAAAAAATATTTGTAGAAAAACAAAAAGCCCTTAGAATTTATGAAAGATATATCAGAAAAAAGATTAAGTAAAAAGTTGACCGTTTGCTCACAAAAAATCCACTGTCTGAGCCGAATGTCGAGTTTGGATTTTTTGTGAGCTTGTTTTTAGGTCAACTTTTTTGCTTTAGAATTTCCCCTCGGTGACAGCCGCCATAATGCATTAAATAGAAATTCTGGAATAAAATCCCATCCTCCTACATAAGAATACTATGAGGGTAAAGAAAAACAGCCACATTCAAATGAAACAGAAATGGAGGAGCGTTATGGGACATACTATCAGCCGGAAGAGCATAAAGAAAATCATTACTATACTGACGGCTGCGATCCTGGTACTGCTGCCCGTGGGAGGGAGTATCAGGGAGGTGCATGCCGAGGGAGAAGAGTCGTCGGATTCTGGCATGTCTCTGGAGCATGAAAAGACGGTGACAGAGAATGCTGATGGAACCTATGATCTGAAATTGACAGTAAAAGGAAAAGTAAACAGCGAGTCTTCGAAAGCGCCGCTGGATGTCATCTATGTCTTGGACAGATCCGGAAGTATGGCTTATCCGATGGATCGTGACAGTCAGAATACTTGGGAAAATAACGGGGAAAGAAGGAATGCGGCTAGTCAGGCAATCAATAGCATGACGAATACACTGGCGGATAATGAGAATCTGGATGTCAGATTTGCGCTTGTGACGTTTAGTGGAAATAAGAGTGACTACTGGCCTGGTGGATATAGGGATGAGGCATGGAATGATGCAGAGATTGCTGTAAACTGGACGAATCAGGCATCTGCGATCATGGATCAGACTTCTCCGAAATCGGACGGCGGAACCAATTATCAGGCCGGGATCAGAAGTGCGGAAGGATTGCTGAATGGGAAAAGACAGAATGCCAAGACAGCAGTGATCTTCGTATCTGATGGAGATCCAACCTTCCGATATAGATCAGACGGTTATACAGAAGGCAATGGAAGCAGCGACGAAGATGGAAAGAGTCTGAAGGCAGGAAAAGATGCAGTCGCTGATATGCAGACCGATTATTTTTTCACGGTCGGTGTAGGACCGTCAGGGAATTACAAAAAACTTACCGACTTTGCCAATTCAGCAGTCAAAGCCGGAAAACATGCATCTTATGCCGGAACAACGCTGGCGAATCTGAACAAGGCATTCGATGACATTCAGAAACAGATCACAGAACTGGCATGTACAAATGTCACGATTTCCGATCCGCTGAGTGAGAATGTTGAGATGGTGAAGGGGGCAGATGGAAATGTCCTTGCACCACAGGTGCAGATCTTTGATGCATCCGGAAACCCGGTTAATGCAGCAGATCTTGGAATCACGGCTTCTTATGATTCTGCATCAAAATCCGTTAAAATGCAATTTCCGGCAGACTATAAACTGCAGGAAGGCTATACCTATGAAGTCATTGCCAAGATCCAGCCGACAGAAACGGCATATGAAAAATACAGAACATCAGGCTACACAGATCAGGCAGATGCAGGAACCGGAACATATGCAGGAGGCACCGGATTCTATTCGAACCAAAATGAACATGCAGTACTGATGTACAAGTATGGAGAACAGAACTATACAGAATATTACAAGAAACCAGTCATAAAAGTACATCCGGGCAATTTAAAAATTTCGAAAGCTATTACAGGATTGGAAGATAACCAGGAAGCATTGCAGAAGGTATTACAGAACCTGTCCTTTACCTGTGCGTTGACGAAACCAGACGGAAAAACAGAGACAAAAGAACTGAAGTTGAATACAGACGGACTGGTATGGAATGCAGAAAACAACGCATACGAATATACATTTACCAATCTGACACCGGGAACAACATATAAGGTAAATGAAAATGATGCCGTACCTGATGGATATGATCTGACGGTATCACCGGATACAAAGGAAATATCCGGGCAGATTGCAGGAAGTACAACATCGGAAGCAAAATTCGTCAACCGGTATATCCGGAGTGACCGCGTACTGACGATTGCAAAGAGAGTCGGCGGCAACATGGGAGACCGTACCCACGCCTTTCGGTTCCAGGTGCAGACAAAGCTGAACGGGAAATCCTATACAGGTGGAATCAGCTATGTGAAATATGACGCACAGGGCAATCCAGTCAGTGAGGAAGAATTAAAAAACGCAGTTGCGGTAGAAAATGGAGTCTATACATTCCAGCTGAGGCATATGGAAAAAATCGAGATGACGATGCCATATGGTGTAGAATATATCGTTTCCGAAGAACCGGAAGACTATGATGTGCAGATTACAAAAAAAGTTTCGGAAGAAGAGGAACAGAAACTGGACAATGGTAAAAAAGAACTTTCGGATATGCTATCAGAAAATACAGATCTGACATTTACGAATACGAAAGAAGTACAGCCGGCAACCGGAATCCGGCAGACTTCGGCTCCGTATATGGTCATGACAGGGGCAGCATTCGGAATGCTGGCATTTTTCGGACTGGTATACGGAATCCGCAAATGGGGAGATCCGACAGGAGAATAACATCTGACAAGGAGCATATATGAAAGAAAAAAGAGAGATCATACTGTTCTTTACCCGTTTACTCATGCTGGCAGTGATGCTGGCGGTCCTGTTTGGCGTGATTTTTGGAATGACTTCTGCGAAGAATCAGGATATGTCCCCGAAAATATGTGCCGGAGATCTGCTCTTATATTACAGGCTGGAACGGAAATATTCCGACCGGGATGTTGTGGTATTTCAAAAAGAGGGGACATTGTATACAGGGCGTATTGTGGCGAGAGAGAAAGATAAGGTAGAGATTACAGACAAAAATGAATTGAAGATCAACGGAAGCATTGTGAATGAGCCGGATATTTTTTATAAGACACCGGCCTATGTGGATGGCATATCCTATCCGGTGAAAGTAAAGAAAGACCAGTATTTCATTCTGTGTGATTTCCGTGAAGGTGCAAAAGACAGCAGATACTTTGGTGCGGTCAACGCAAAGGATATAAAGGGAAGAGTGATTACCGTCCTTCGCAGATCGAACCTGTAAAATCAGTAACATGATTGCAGAACATGGAAAAAGAAAGGAAAAGAAATGATGGAAAAGAGAATGTTAAAAAAAGTATCCACTGTTACGGCTGCCGGAATAATGATGACAGCAATGCTCGGAATGCAGGTGTCAGCGGCAGAAAGTTCAGATAGCGAAACTGCAGTTAAGAAAACTCCGATGATCACAAAACAGATTACGAAGGAAAGTAATATATATGCACCGAAGACTACATTTAAATTTACCGTTGCTCCAGGAACGGCAGTGCCGGCAGGTGGGAATCAGAAGGCAATATATGCAGGACCGGCAAATGGGGTAACTTTGGATAAGGATGTCATTGCATCGGTACCGGCGGACAGCGATATTGGAAATGAGAAAATTACAGTAGGAACGACAAAGCTTAATGTTAATGAATCTGTATTCACAAAAGGAGAGGATGCAAAACCCGGAATCTTCCGCTATGTAGTAAGTGAGGTTGCAGCGGACAAGGACGGAAATGCGTATGAAGGTGTTGCTTATACCACAGAACAGAAGTATTTTGATGTGTATGTAACATCCGATGATGACGGAAATCTGGAAGTCAGCTCTTATCTGTTTGCAGATAAAAATAATCCGGAGTCAAAGGGTGAGGGAGTTTTCACGAATGATTACAGCAGTCAGCACGATACTTTGAAAGATCTGACCGTAAAGAAAGAGGTTACCGGTAATCAGGGAAATCGTAATAAAAAATTCGAATTTACATTGAACGTAGCCGGAGCAGCCGGTGAAAAATATTATGTGACATTCTCAGATTCAAGAACTCCGATCACATTGGTATCCGGGCAACCTCAGACAATCACATTAAAAGATGACCAGACAGCAAAAATCTGGGGATTGTCAAAGACAGATAAATATACGGTAACAGAGTCTAGTTATGCAGATGATGGCTATACAACAACCATTGATAATGTAAAGACATCGACGACAGCAGGAACAATCGCAACCGGTGCAGGAACAACCGCAGATAATGGCGACAAGAACATTACTGTTGTAAATGATAAAACAACAGACTCTCCAACCGGAATCTTCCTTCATATTGCTCCATATATCGCACTGATCGGTGCAGCAATTGCATCCAGCCTTCTGTTCTTCAGAAGAAAACGTGTAAAAGATATGGATATTGACTAATCGGTTGGGCGAAAAAAGCAGATAGAAGATATAAGAAAGCATTAGAGAGGAAGTGGCGAAATGAAAAAGGCAGCGATGGCAGCAAGAGTAGGTAATCGGATACTCAGTATCATGGCAGGAATCCTGATCCTTCTGATGCTTTCTTATGGAATGTATTCGTTATGGGATACTTATAAGATCTATGCCAATTCATTTGCAGATGAAGAACTGTTGAAGTTTCGGCCGACAGATGATGGAGAGGATAATCCGACGCTGAAAGATCTGAAAAAATTGAATCCGGATGTGAAAGCCTGGATTCAGGTGCCGAAGACCAACATCGATTATCCGGTGGTGCAGGGGCAGGATGATATGGAATATATTAATAAGAATGTATATGGGGAATTCGAACTGTCGGGAGCAATCTTTCTGTCATGCCTGAACAAGGATGATTTCTCCGATCCATATAATCTGGTCTATGGACACAACATGAAAAATGGTGGAATGTTTGCGGATGTGGTAGATTTCACGAATAAAGAATATTTTGAAACGCACCAAAAAGGAAAGCTCTATCTGACAGATGCAACACGGAAAATCCGGTTCTTTGCCTGTATGAAAGTGACTGCAGCGGATGCAAAGATTTACCATCCGGATGGATACTGCAAGGAGAATCTGAAGGATCTGCTTGATTATATTCAGGCGAATGCAGTCCAGTATCGTGATGTAAATGTGGCGGATGAGAATTCGCTGATTGCTTTATCAACGTGCTCGGAGGCAGAGACGAATGGTCGTGTAGTTCTGATCGGGAAATTAGAGAGGGAGGTGGCAGAAAAACAGTGAAGATTTTAAGATATAGAAGTGTGAAGAAAATAGCAGCTGCGGGCGTAATGTTATTTATGTGGATAGGCAGTACAATGGCAGTTCCAGTGTATGCCGGAACACCGAATGTGGAGATCCAGATTCCGGTAAGTGTACAAGGTGCGGCAGGAACAATCGTGCTGGAGCCGGAGAAAGCTGGCATACCAGTGCCGGACCGGACAGAACTTCAGATCGGAAAAAACGAGAAGCAAAGCTTTGGACCGATATGCTATGAAGAACCGGAAGATTATCACTATAAGATTTATCAGAAGTCCGCTAATGTGACAGATGTTACTTATGATACGGCAGTATATGATGTGACGGTACGGGTGACTAGTACAGAAGCAGGAGAACCAAAAGCAGTAGTTTGGGGTGAAAAAGAAGGAACAGAAGGAAAATCGTACGAGATTATATTTACGAATTTGGTAAAAGAACAGGCGCCGGAGATAGCTCCGACGGGAAAAACGGCCATTTACCGGAACTATCCGGTCAAGACAGGAGATGTAGCACCGATTGCAGTTCTGGCAGCAATGTCCGGTATATCGGCCGGAGTTCTGACCGCAGTAGAGAGATGGAAGCGGAAAAAAGAAGATTAGAGAGTTAGGAAGAACAGGTCAGGCAGGAGTGCGGGACCTGTTCTTTTTCGACTGTGATTACAACCGTTAGAAACAGAGTAACATGCATAAAGTATACAATGAGCGCCAGCGTTTTGTGATTTTACACAAAACGGAAACTCCGGATTTATTACATATGCTAAAATAGGAAGATGTATGCTTCCTGTAGATGTAAGAAACAACGCAATCTTCCATGCAGGACCGATCATCCGTCCACTGGAAAATGACAAATTCGAAATGGTATTTGTAGGACCGACAACAAGTATGAGAATGGACAAATTCGAGTACGAATTCGTAAAAGAGACTGGTGTACGTGTGATCATCGGTAAAGGTAGTATGAAAGAAAATACAGAGCGCGCATGTAAAGAATTCGGGCCACTGATCGTATCGATCGATGCAAACGGAGATAACCTCCTAAAGATCCCGGGGGTTTGTTGACTATGAAAGCCTGCATACGGAATTTCGCTCGACAAGTCTGACATCAAGCGTGATGTTTTCACTTGGCTTGTCAGGTGTTGCAATGTGTTCGAAAAGAATATTACAACTGGTTTCTGCCTTACGGAAAATATCCTGATGAATGGTCGTAAGCTTGTCAGAAAAAGTAGAAAAGGACGGAAGATCGTCAAAACCTATAAACGACAGGCGGGAAGGGATATCCCATCCTTTGTTGGAAGCAATATTGATCAGTTGTAAGGCCGTCTCATCGGAAAATACAAAAAGACCTGTTGGTGGGCAGGAATCGTGCGAAATAGAATCGATGATATCCTGCGGATCCATTTGTTCCAGATCGTAGACATGTTTATCGAAAAGTGTTATCTGATGAGCCAGTAAAGTATCAGAAAAGCCCTGATAGCGTTTGGAAATAACCCCTCCTGTTTTCGTAAAAGGACCGACAAATCCAAGTGTTTTATGACCATTTTTAAGAAAATATTCAGCTGCAAGTTGTCCGCCTTTGTAATCATCGATTCCGATATTAATAAGTTGCCGTACATTACTGTAACTGTCTATAAAGACCAGAGGAATTTTGTTCCGGTTTTGAATTTTTTGAACCTCTTCGTCAAATACTCCAAGGAAAATGGCACCCTCGGCATTCCAGGAACGAAGACGAAATGTTATGTCTGAAAAATCCTGAACGAAATGAATCATGACATAAAAGCCACGCTTTTGTATTTCTCTTGTAATGAATCCTAAAAAAGAGGCATTATAAGGATCAGAAAGCGGATGAAACGTATTCGAATCTCTAAGGATAACAGCAATTATCTGAGAAGATTTAGCAGCCAGACTTCTTGCGGACGAATTGGGAATATATCCCATTTCGTCCGCGAGAGAACGAATTCTTGATGCAGTTTTTTCAGATACTTTTCCTTCCTTACTATTCATAACACGTGACACGGTCATCATACTGACACCGGCACGTTCTGCGATATCTTTTAAAGTTACCATAAATAATCTCCCGACAGGTTAGCGTTAATCTAAAATATATGAATTTATTATATCAAAAAAAGAATATATCTTATAGATTATTCTAAAAAGAAATAAAAATACGTAATAATATACAAAAAATATCGCTGAAAATTAGACAAAATAGAGAAAAAAAGTGTATTTAAGTTGAAAAGTTGACAGATAAATTTGAGAGTGCTAGTTTTGTTAATGAGGTTAGCGTTAACAATATTTTGGACAAAACTGCCACTTGCCTTACAGAAAGGATCAGAAGGGCCGACACTTTTTAATGTATATAATAGCTATCAGCATCTGATTCTTCCTTATATGTAACCGTATGATATTGATAAGAAGGAGATAAGAGATGGAAGAATTATATAGAATAAAAACAGAAGGGCATGCGGAAGACGCAGCGATTATCCAGGGAGAAAAATATAGATTCACAGTATTAACAGAAGAAATGATAAGACTTGAGTACTGTGAAGATGGAAAGTTTGAAGACAGAGCAACACAATGTGTGATAGATCGTAAATTCAAAGTGCCAGAATATCAGGTAATAGAAAATGAGGAATCACTGGAGATTATTACAGATAAGATTCATCTTGTTTATAATAAGCAGAAATTTACCGATTACGGTCTGTCGGTTCAAGTCAGAGGAAATATCAGTGTCTACCATAGCATCTGGCATTTCGGAGAAGAGGCAACAGATCTCGGAGGAACAGCAAGAACGCTGGATGAAGCAGATGGTGCGATTGAGCTGGAGCATGGAATCATCTCAAGGTTTGGTTATGGAATTTTAGATGACAGCAGGTCACTTGTAATAACAGAAGATGGATGGGTAGAGCCGAGAAAGGAAGATTGTATTGATATTTATTTCCTGGGGTATGGACATGAATATGAGCATTGTCTGAAAGACTACTATCATCTCACAGGAAAGACACCGTTGCTTCCACGGTATGCACTTGGAAATTGGTGGAGCAGATTTTACCGTTACAATGATCAGGAATATAAAGCATTGATGACAAGATTCGAGAAAGAAGAAATTCCTTTTTCCGTATCTGTGATTGATATGGACTGGCATCTGGTTGATATTGATCCGAAATACGGAAGCGGATGGACAGGCTACACATGGAACAAAGAACTGTTCCCGGATCCGAAAGAATTTATGACCTGGCTCCATGACCATGGATTAAAGGTAACATTAAATGTGCATCCCGCAGGAGGCGTGCAGGCTCATGAAGAAAAATATAAAGAGATGGCAGAAGCTATGGGGAGAGACTGGGAAAAGGAAGAGCCTGTGAACTTTGACGTTACAGATCAAAAATTTTTGAAAGCTTATTTTGAATACTTACATCATCCAAATGAAGAAGAGGGAGTGGATTTCTGGTGGCTGGACTGGCAGCAGGGAGGACTGTCTAAAATACCGGGACTGGATCCGCTGTGGATGTTGAATCATTACCATTATCTGGATAGTGGAAGAAGAGGAAAAAGAAGATTAACATTTTCCAGATACGCGGGAATGGGAAGTCACAGGTATCCAGTCGGATTTTCAGGAGATACGATTATTAGCTGGGAATCTCTGGCATTTCAGCCATATTTTACAGCGAATGCAAGTAATGTGGGATATGGGTGGTGGAGTCATGATATCGGCGGCCACATGAAAGGATACAGAGATGAAGAATTGTCCACCAGATGGATACAGTTTGGTGTATTCTCTCCAATTATGCGTCTGCATAGTTCGAATAGTGCATTCACCGGAAAGGAACCGTGGAATTATAATGCAGTATCGGAAAATATTATGAAACGCTATTTGAAGCTTCGACATGAAATGATTCCATATCTTTATACGATGAATTATCATGCCTCTCATGACGGACAGCCATTGATACGTCCAATGTATTACCTGGAACCAGAGCAGCCGGAAGCATATGAAGTGCCAAATGAGTATTATTTTGGAACGGAGTTGGTTGTATGTCCGATTACAGAGCCGATGGATAAAGCAGCTGGGACAGCGTGTGTAAAAGCATGGATTCCGGAGGGTAAATGGTATGATATCTTTAGCGGACTGAAATATGACGGTGGACGTATGCTGGAACTTTACCGATCGCTGGAGGATATTCCGGTACTGGCAAAGGAAGGTGCAATTATTCCGTTGACAGATCTGACAGAGTATACGAACAGTGTGGAAAATCCAAAAGAACTTGCAGTTAAGATCGTTCCGGGCAAAAAGAATGCATTTATACTGATGGAAGATACAGGAGATACATGTGAAGATAAAGAAGAAAATTGGGCGCAGACAAAACTGGAATGGATAAATGAAAATGAATTTATAATCCATCCGGCAAATGGAAATCTTGATGTTATTCCAAAGCGTAGGACATGGAAAATGGAATTTTATGGAATTGCGGATGTGGATAATCTCGAGGTTACAGTTGGAGGAAAGGCGATAGAAACAGAAAGAATATATGATGAAAAGCGTCATATATGTCAGGTAAATATTCCGGAAACGGAAGTAACAGAACAGATCACGATAAGTTTTTCTAAAGGATACCTTTTGAGGGAAAATAATAAACCAGCAGAAATATTTGCATTATTATATCAGGCAAAAATCGAATATGAAGTAAAAGAAAAGATATATGCTTATATGAAAGAAGGAAAAACATCCAGTGAAGTGCTTGGAATTATACAGGCTATGCATCTTCCGGATAGTGTATATGGAATGTTAAGCGAAGTATTGCTGGCTTAGTTAATGAAAAAATTATGAAAATCTACAAAGCCGGACAGCTTGAATGTATTGAGATAAAAATTGTGTTATACTGTGTAAAGTTGGAAAGAGAGGTAGCATAATGTTATATACAATACCAGACTATTATCATGAATTTTCCTGCATTGCAGGAGAATGCGAAGACACCTGCTGTGCCGGCTGGCAGATCGTGGCAGACGAAGCAGCACTGAAAAAATATAAAAAAGTAACCGGATCATTCAAAAAAAAACTCAGAAAATCGATTAACTGGAAAGAAGGTACATTTAAACAGGATAAGAATAAGCGCTGTGCATTCTTAAATGAACAGAATCTCTGTGATATGTATACTGCGCTCGGTGAGAAAAGCCTGTGCAGAACCTGTAAGATGTATCCGAGGCATGTGGAAGAATTTGAAGATGTCAGGGAGATGACACTGTCTGTATCCTGTCCGGAGGTGGCAAGGATTCTGCTTGGTAAAAAGGAACCGGTGCGTTTCCTTACTTATGAAAGCAACAAAGAAGAAGAATACGATGATTTTGATCCGTTTCTGTATTCGAAACTGGTAGATGCAAGAAAAGTGATGATCGATATTCTTCAGGACAGAAGTAAAAAATTAGATTTGCGTGTAGGACTGGTGCTGGCGATCGCACATGACTTACAGGTGCGGATCAAAAGAGAGGATATATTTTCTATAGACGACGTATTTGAAAAATACCAGACAGAGAAAGCAATTCAGTTTGTGGAAGATAAATTAACAGAAGACGAAGATTATGCATTTATTACAAAAATGTATCAGAATCAATATCTGATGGAACGATTAAGAGACGATTGGGAGCCATATCTTCTGGAGGCAGAGAAACTTCTGTATGGTCATCTTAAAACGACAGATGAAAAGACGCAGGCAGAAGATAAGGAAAGATACATGGAACAGAAACAGCAGTTTCATGAATGGCTGAAAGAACATATGCCGGAATATGAGATTCAGTATGAACAGTTACTGGTGTATTTTATCAGTACCTATTTCTGTGGTGCGGTGTATGACGGTGAGGCTTATGTGAAAGTGCAGATGGCGGCAGTCAGTGTCTTGCTGATTCATGAACTTATGATGGCAAGGTGGATAAAAAACGAGGAAGTTCTTGAACAGGAAGATGTCGTAGATATCGTGTACCGCTACTCCAGAGAGCTGGAGCATTCAGATCCAAATCTGAATCTGATGGAAAAACTGATGCGTAGAGATATGCTTCCCTGGTTCAAAAAAGTATATTGATGTCCGGATAAAAGAAAAGATAAGAAAAGTTAGAAAAATTTTTATATCTAATTTTGGATTATTCGCATAACCACTATACTTTCAAGCATTTTGGAGTATAGAAAACCATTCATTTTACCACTAATTTACCACGATTGAATGAGCCTTGATATGACTATAAAATAACACCCAAAAGACATCATTACACCTAAATGGTGTCTTTTTAAAAAGCAGTCAATCATAAGACTAACTGCTTTGTATGTAGGGATATGAAATTGTAAACTAGATTGTCTGTTATAGATTTATAGTCATAATATATTCTTCGCTGTTTTCATCAACAACAAGAAAACCTGCTTTCTTATACATTTTTACTGCATAATTATTTTTCTGAACAGATAAGGAAATTTTTGAATAACCAAAAGATTTTTCCACTAACAATAATTGTTGCAATAATGAAGTCCCAATCCCTTGTCCTCTATACTTTTGAAAAACAGACATAGCAAGGGACGGTGTATCATTGTCAATGTGTCCGTAATCGTTCATTATTCGTACCCAAATAGCACCTATGACATTTCCTTGAACTTCCGCAACTAAAGCCCTATCATCTTTTCGCTTTCCAAATTCAAAAACATATTCTTGTAATTCTGGACAGTTAATTATTGATTTAGGTGGTGGCTCAACACCGTCTGGAATATAAATTGCTTCATACAAAAAGTCATTGAGTAAATCATATTCTGCTTTTTTAATTTCCCTTATGATATAATCCATAACTTGACTCCTAATCTATTTTATCTTTTTTCATACCCCGATTATACCATTCACATATAAGCACTACAACAAAATTTTATGCTTCAATAATCTTGTTAAAAAGTTCTAAGAGTATATCATTTCATCACTCCAATCTATAATTTTGGTAAGAAAAAAGCAGTCAATCCTAAGACCAACTGCTTTGTATAATGGATATGAAGTTGTCAAACTGGAATTTTTTGCTAACATTATACTTCATCATCCCAAATCAAAGAACGCCTACTCATATACTAACAAAATAGCATTTTATTATATGATATAGAATTTACAACTTTTAAAAGTTATCATCAAACTCTTTGTTTTCTGTATTCTTTTTTAAAGCGATCCATAAAACTATAAAAAAGAGGACATATACAATCATTCCCACCACAGTTGATTCCTGAGCATATTTTGTTGACAAATTTAGCAGTCCTTGTTCTTCTCCAATCTCTTTTATAATATCAAAATCTGCAAACTTCTCCATCCAATGTCTTAACTGCCATAGGTAATAAATGATTACAGCAAAATATATACCCGCAATTCCTCCTAATCCCAAAGTACAATTTTTCATAGATTTATTCCACAAAATTTTTTTCTTCGCAACACAGACATATAAAACAAAAATAATAGCACTTCCAAAAATAAGGATTCCCATTTCCATCATAAATGCTGTAACAATCAAATTTCCTGAAAATTTCGTAAAGTGTTCTATAATAGCGTCCAGCCCCATTTTTAAACATGCTGAAATTAAACCGAACACAACTCCAGTAAATCCAAGTTTTAAATAATTTTCATTTTCTATTTTAATAGCTAAATACAACATAGTGCTATAAAGCATCCACAAAATAAAAGATGCTATAAATAATTTATCAAAATACCCCCACGCCATATAAGGCACACCTACCAACCACTTTGAAAGCAGTCCAAATAAAATG
>OGXS01000845.1_pt1 | contig 24448 bp, 19 predicted proteins | sample 1576371 | NCBI WGS metagenome assembly OGXS01 (sample SAMEA3541475, study PRJEB24748) | human gut metagenome | biome: human gut; feature: human-associated habitat; material: faeces | place: China | collected 2012
GAGCGGCTCGGCCACTCGCCGAAGAGGTCGATCTTCTGATCCTGGTACACGATGGTGCCCTCGATCCCGACCGCCTTCGCGGCCGCCTTGATAACACCCTCGGCGAGCTCCTTCATGCCCTCGAGGTCGCTGTAGGCGCGATACGCCTCCATGGTGGTGAACTCGGGGTTGTGCGTCTGGTCCATGCCCTCGTTGCGGAAGATGCGGCCGATCTCGAACACGCGCTCATAGCCGCCCACGAGCAGGCGCTTCAGGTGCAGCTCGGTGGCGATGCGCAGGTAGCACTCCTGGTTGAGCGCGTTGAAGTGCGTGATGAACGGCTTCGCGGTGGCGCCGCCCTGGATGGTCTGCAGGATGGGCGTCTCCACCTCCATGTAGCCGTTGTCCTCCATGTAACGGCGGAAAGCGCTGACGATCGCCGAGCGCTTGCGGAAGGTCTCGCGCACGTCGTCGTTCATGATGAGGTCCACGTAGCGCTGGCGGTAACGGGTCTCCTTGTCGGAGAGGCCGTGGAACTTCTCGGGCAGCGGGCGCACTGCCTTGGAGAGCAGCGTCAGGCGCTTCGGGGCGATGGAGAGCTGGCCGCGCTTGGTGCGCACGATCACACCCGTCACGTTGATGATATCGCCCAGGTCCAGGTCCTGCAGCAGAGCCCAGTCCTCCTCGCGCATCTCGTTGATGCGGCAGAAGAGCTGAATCTCGGCGGTGGTGTCGCGCACCACCACGAAGGCGATCTTGCCCTGGCCGCGCTTGGCCATGATGCGGCCACCGATGCTCACCACGTCATCGGTGTCTTCGCCTGCCTCGAGGTCGGCATACTTGGCCTCGATGTCGACGACATGCGCCGTAACCTCGGAATGCTCCGGATACGGATTGCCGCCGGCCTCCATGATGGCAGCGCGCTTGGACAGGCGATGGGCGCGCTCGTCATTCAGCGTCGACACCGCCTCCGGCGCGTTCTGCGTGCTCTCCTGCGTCTCGCTCATATCTTGTTGCTCCTTGCTATCTGTGGGCCCCATGTGCCCAGAACGTCATGTAAAACTCGGTGAGACCCGCTGCGACCGCAAACCGAATTGCCTCGGTGCGACCCTGCTGTAACCGCAAATCGAATTGCCTCGGTGCAGCCCCGCCAGCGCCGCGAACCAAAAAGCTCCCCGAGGCCTCGCGGTCCCAGGGAGCATGCATTCGGCTCTGCGCTCGACCCGGGGCCTAGCGCGCGATCTTCGTAATGGTGTAGATACGCGTCTTGCCAGACGGCAGCACGACCTCGACGGTCTCGCCCACCTCATGGCCCACCAGGGCGGAGCCCACCGGGGACTCCATCGAGATGCGGTTCTCGAGCGAGTTGGTCTCGCGCGAGCCCACGAGCGTGAAGTCGTGAATTTCGCCATCGGCGTCGACGACGGTCACCGTGCTGCCGAGCGTAGCGCCAAGAATGCCCGCCGCGTCGAACTCAGCCACCTGGGCGAGCGTGTTGCGGATCTCGCGGATGCGGGCCTCGTTCTTGGCCTGCTCCTCCTTGGCATCATCGAACTCGGAGTTCTCCGAGAGGTCGCCGAAGTCGCGCGCGACCTTGATGCGCTCGACAATCTCAGTCCTATGTTCACCCTCGCGCCACGCAAGCTCCTCTTCGAGCTTCTTGCGGCCCTCGTCGGTCAGTGCCTCGCCATTCGCCATGCGGAAGACTCCTTTAACGCCGTTTCTACCATCGACCCACCATAATAACGGCCGACCGCCCGCGTGGGGAGGTCGGCCGCATGCGCTCTATAGGAAGAACAAAGCTCCTTGATGAAGGCTGCGCCTTACTCGGAGATGGGGCCCTCGTCCTCGCCGGACTCCTTCTTCTTCTTTGCCTCGGCCAGCTTCTCCTCGAGCTCGCGAATCTCGCGGTCCTCGGCGCTCTCCTCGGGCTCCTCCTCGGTCTTGTCGTCGCCCGACATGCCCTCGCGGAGGTTCTTCACCGTGGAACCAAGCGACTTACCGAGCTTTGGAAGGTTCTTGGGCCCGAAGATGACCAGGACCACGACCAGGATGACAATCCACTCAAAACCTTTAGGGATCATAACGATTTCCTCCAGTTACACGTCAAACAAGCTCGAAAGAGTATACCGCGCGAGCGTTGCTCGGACAACCGCGCCATATTATCAACGCGTCTAGGCAATTCTTCCGAAACACCTTCCTATACTGGCAAAACATCGCCCGACGGCACGGTTTGGCCATCGGGCGATGTAAGCGTTCGGTAAGGCTGGATGGCCCTGCGCTTGCTTAGGAGCGGCTTGAACCTCCTGCTTAGCCAGCCGTTTCCCTCTGCCTCGCTGCTGCCCTACAGGACGAGCATGAGCACCGTGAGCACGGCAGCGGTCACCAGGGTGAGCGCGATGAAGAACTTAAGCGTAAGCTTGAGGAACGTGGTGTAGCTCGTGTGCGCGAGCTCCAGGCCCGAGACGATAACGCCGTTCGTGGGGGTGATCATGGCCACCACGCCGTGCGCGGCAACGTAGATCATAATCATGATATCGGGCGAGAAGCCGAGGTTGTCGGCCAGCGGCCCCATGATGGGCATGGAAACCGTCGCCATGCCGGAGCTCGACGGGATGAGGAACGAGAGCACGAAGTAGAGCGCGTAGCTCGCCGGGGCGAAGACCACCGCGGAGACGCCGCGCAGGGCGTTAGCAGCGGCGTTGAGCACGAAGACATCGAGCCCGGTCTCGGCCATGAGCACCGAGATGGCGCGGGCCACGGCGATCACGAGGGCGGTCGAGATCATGGTGGAGCAGCCGTCGATGAAGGTGTTCACGATCTCCTTCTCAGACAGGCCGCCCACGAAGCCGATCACGATCGAGATCACGAAGAACCAGATGCCGCACTCGGTGAAGTACCACTGGCCAAGCGGCAGGCCGGTCAGGATGGCGCTCCAAGCCGTCGAAGGATCGTCGGCCGTGCCGCCGATGGCGAAGATGTTGATGCCGAAGCTCTCCCACGGAATGAACGACACGATCATGATGAGGAACGAAAGCGCGAACAGCACGAGCACGAGCTTCTGCTTGCCCGTGAGCACAGCGTTCTTAAGGTTCGAAGCCTGCTCGTCCTCAAGGGCGCGAGTCTCGTCGGCATAGGCAGCGTCCATGCGAGCGAGCTCATCGGCCGTCATGGCAGAGTTGGAGCGGTCGGCCTTGACCTTCTTGGCATAGTTCATCACGAAGGCGATGCCCATGACCTCAGAGATCACGAAGAGTAGGAAGCCCACGGCGATGAGCGTGCCCTGATTAACCGCGATGCCCATATCGGTGAGCGCCGAGGACGCGATGGCGATCGAGAACGGGTTCACCGTGGAGCCGAGCGTACCCAGGCCAGCGCCCAAAAGCACCACGAGGGCGCCCACCATGGAATCGAAGCCCATGGCGAAGGTCACCGATGCGAGCAGGATGTAGAAGGGGATGGTCTCCTCCATCATGCCGTAGGTCGAGCCGCAGATGCCGAATGCGAGCATGAGCACCGGAATGAGCAGGGTATCGCGGTCACCGAGCTTGCGAACGAGCGTGGCGATGCCCGCATCGAGCGCACCCGTCTTGTTCACCATGGCGAGGAAGCCGCCGAGCACGATGACGAAGAGGCAGACGTCGATGGCGTTCTTGAAGCCGTCGAACGGTGCGCGCATAACCTGGGCAAGGGTTGCGCCCGTAACGTCGGGCGTGAATGCCGCGACGATCCAGGTGCAGATAGCAACGAAGATCAGGCACCCGATGAGGATGGTGAACGAGGTCGGCATGCCCCGTTTCTTCTTTTTCTTGACAGCTTCGGCCATGAGTCCTCCTTTTCCGCCGGCTCATCCGTAAAGCCGGCACGTACAACCGTTGTTCGTTGAGAAGATCGAGTGATCGGATGCAGGCGCGCGCGAGCGGGCGCAACGAAACTTCGAGATGGGGTGCGTCGAGAGCGCGGCCGTTCTCCAGCCGCACGGCTCTTCTCCATAGGACCGCGCGCGTCAGCCGCGCACTCGACGCCCCGCGTGTGCCCCGCCGCGCGAAGTCGTCCTACTCCGCGTGGCGACTCAGATAGGAAAGCGCGCTGTTGGCAAGCAGAGCGGAGCCCTTCCAGAACACCGTCTCGTCGAAATCGACGTTGGGATGGTGCATGCCGCAGCCCTCGTGCCCCGGCAGCGTGCCCGTGCCGAGGATGAAGTAGGTCGTGGGGGCGTTCTCGGCGATGATGGCAAGGTCGTCGGTGCCGGAGAACGGCGCTTCGAGTTCCCGCACGGGCTCGTCGAAGAGCTCGTTCGCATAGCCCACGAGTTCCTCGGTAAGCGCGGGGTCGTTGTAGGTGTTCGGCACGCCGCGCAGGAAGTCTACGGTCGCCGTGCCGCCAAACGCCTCGGCGATGCTCTTGACCATGCGCTGTGCATGCTCTTTGAAGCCCTGGCGCACGCCCGCATCCTGCGTGCGCAGGGTGCCGAGCATAGAGGCGCTGTCGGGAATAACGTTCGCGGCGCGGCCCGATTCAATCTTGCCGAACGTTGCCACGCACGTCTGCGTAGGATCGACCTCGCGCGCAATCAGGTTTTGGAAACCCTGGTAGATATGGCAGGCGATGTTGATGGGATCGATGCCCTGGTGCGGCGTGGAGCCGTGGGCACCGCAACCGGTGATGCGCACATCGATATCGTCGATCGACGAGAAGATCGTGCCCTTGCGCGTATAGATGGCACCGTTATCGAATTCGAGCGCTTGCACGTGCAGGGCGGCCACCGCGTCGACATGCGGGTTCTCGAGCACACCGGCCTCGAGCACCGCGTCGCCGCCGCAGTACTCCACAGGCGCAACCCCTTCCTCGTCGGGCTGGAAGAGCAGCTTCACGCAACCCTTCAGCTCCGCCTCATGATCCTTCAGGATCTTCGCCGCGCCAAGCAGCATAGCGGTGTGCGTGTCATGGCCGCACGCATGCATGTTGTTATTCGTTGAGGCGAACTCGAGCCCCGTAATCTCCTGCACCGGCAGGGCATCCATATCGGCACGAAGCATGAACACCGGGCCGACCGCCGGATCGCCCACCTGCGCGAGGAGCGCGCCCTGGCAAGGCGACGAGACCTCATAGCCCATCTCCTCTAGGCGCCCGCGCACGTAGGCGCACGTCTCGTCCAAGTCGAAGCCGAGTTCCGGGTGCTGGTGCAGCCAACGACGATCGCGCACGATCTGCTCCTGCAGCGCCTTTGCCTCATCGATTACGGTACTCATCACATCGCTCCTTTACTTTGCATATGCCCCGCTTGACGCGATGGGTTTGGTCGTGAAACGATACTAAAGCATTGCTCGCCCGAACGCATGGGCGCGCGCCACCATGTTTCATGCGTCGGAAAATTCACCCGGCACATGTGAGCGCGAACGATACAAACGAGCAGGTAAACGGTATCACCCCAAATGGGTGAGGGAGGTTACATGGCCGAAATGCAAAAAGAGCTGCCCGCGTTGCCGTGGTCGATCGCCGTGTTTCTCGTCGCGCTCGTCTCGCTTGTCATGCTCATGCACAACAGCGTGCTTCTGCCCACGGCGTCCACGGACCTCATGAATGTGAGCGTGTTTATCTCGGGCCTGCTCTATGTTCCCGTTGCCATCGTAGCGCGGCGATGCCCCAAGGCGCTTTCGCTTGCGGGCTGCTCATGCGCGGCTGCCGCGTGCGGCGCGGTCGCGATGCTGCTGTGGCAGAGCGTTCTTGCCAACCCTACCGACGGAACGCTCTTCCTTGTTACCGATACGCTCTTCAACATGAGCCGAGGTTGGGGAACCATTCTCGCCGCACTCGCGCTCTCGCGCATACCGCGCAACGCGCCCACGATGGTGGCCGCACTTGCCGGCATCGCAATCTCGTACGCCATCTGGCCGCTTCTGCGCTCCGCCACCGAGGCCGCGCCGGCACTCTTCGGCATTATCATGCTCGGCATGCTCATAGTAACGGGTGCTATAAACCAGCGCGACCTCTTCGCCCGCATTCGCGAGGCGGCGAGCCCCCGCGACCTCGAAACGACGAACCCCTTCTCGTTCGTACCGCTCTCGAGCAAGCTCTTCGTATGCATAGCCCTGTTCGAGACCACCTTCGGCTACGCCACCGCCACGCGGTTCAACGCCATGCAGGGTTGGCAGTATGCGCTGCTTGCACTCGCCTACGGTGCGCTCCTGCTCGTATGGAGCCGCGCGCGACGCTTCACCTTCGATGAGGATGCTGCGTTCCGGCTCTGCACGGTAACCGTAATCGCCGGTTTCCTGCTCACGCCGGCGAGCTCCTTGCCCACGTCGGTAACCTCGACGATCATCGAGGCCGGCTCAGAATGCTTCTACGCGCTCATGTTCTCGGTCCTCGCGAGCATCGCGGCGCGCAATCCCACAGGAGCGCTCGCCGTGGTGCCCTTGGGGTTCGCCGTCTCGTCCTGCTCGTCTGCGGTGGGGTTCGCTGCTGCCGAGAGCATCATGGCTGCGCAGGCGAATGGTTGGACGGATGCCTTGCTCATAACGAGCGCCTTGCTCTCAATCGTCATCTTCTGCTTCGTGTGGATCGGGCTCGACGGCTTTCGCTTCCGCCGCTTCTTCCAGGCGATCGTTCCTGCCGAGGTTGCCGAGGAACGGCCCGCGCGCACGCCTTACGACGACGCCCAAGGCATAGACGCCGCGCTGCACTCGCTTGCCGAACATCATGGCCTCACCGCCCGCGAACGAGAGATCTTGGGCCTGCTCGCCCGCGGACATAGCGGTAAATCGATCATGGAGCGCCTCACCATCTCGGCGAACACGGTGAAAACGCATACGCGCCACATCTACAAGAAGATCGATGTCCACAGCCAGCAGGAGCTTATCGATTTGGTTGAGGAGCTTGCACACGCTGCAACGAGATAGCAAAACAGGCCAGAGCTTATAGCCCTGGCCTGCCTGAATTCGCTGGTCGGGTTGACTGGATTTGAACCAGCGACCCCCGCGTCCCGAACGCGGTGCTCTACCAAACTGAGCCACAACCCGTTAGCAGAAGGTATGTTAGCAGAACGCGCGCCACAATGCTAGCAAACTTGCAAAGAGAGTCCGGACTTCTCCATCGTTGCTGCGCATGACCACCATCCGCACTTCGAATCAGCGTCGCGCGCGATGCGCTCAGCGGTCTCCCTACTCTCGCAGAGCGCGAACGAGCAGGCGCCGGAACCAGTCACCTGGGCGGCAAGCACCCCATCCTGGCCGCGCAGCCACGAGACAACGCCTGCAATCTCGGGAGCAATCGCGCAGGCCGCGGGGGCAAGGTTATTCGCTATGCGCGCCGAAACCTTGGTGGCATCGTGCGCCCGCAGGGCCTCGAGCAGCGGCTCGAGCGGGGCGGCGGCGGGCGGGTCTTGGTCGAACACCTCGTAGGCCTCGCGGGCCGTCACGCCGGCGCAGACGGGCTTCACGAGCACGATAGGCGCGCCCGCAAGCGGCTCAAACGCCTCGCGCAGGCGGTCTCCCGCGCCATCGCAATATGCGAGCGCCCCGTACAGGAAAAAGGGAACATCGGCGCCAATGGAGCGAGCAATGGCATCAACGCGCTCATCCCTCGGGTTGATGCCCCATGCATGGCAGAGCCCCATGAGCGTCGCCGCGGCATCTGATGATGGGCCGCCCAACCCCGCGCGCAGCGGAATATGCTTCTCAATCACGATCTCAAACGATGGCTCTCGCCCAAACGCCTCTCCCAGGGCACAAGCCGCCCGGTAGGCGGTGTTATGTTCCATGGGAAAATCTGCCTCGGGAACGGTGCGCACCATAAGGCGCTCTGCCGGCGCAAGCGTTACGACATCTGCTAGGCTCGTCGCCGCCATAACCGAATCGACGCGATGATAGCCCCGGTCATCTCGCTGCGTGTGAACACCGAGGTACAGGTTAACCTTCGCGGGCGCGGTAACGACAAGCGCCCCTTTGGATGCGTCGGACGCGCTAGTGCTCATCGGACTGGTTGCCGAGCGGCGTGAAGATATGCTCCCCCGATTCCGGATCGAAGAGCTCGACCGTACCAGTGAGCACGTCGACGTACTGGTAGCTCTGGCGCGAGGTGCGGCCACGACGCTCGTTCACCTCGACGATGAACACAGCGGGGTGAACGGTCTTGACCGTGCCCATGCGCTCGATAACGCGGGTGCGCCCCATGTTGGCCTTGACCTTCACGCGCTCGCCCACCATCTGCGCAAGCTTGTCCTTGATTTCGTCGACGTGGTTGACCTCGAGCTCGTCCATTACTATGCCTCCCGTAATGCGCCGAAAATCGGCACAGTACTCCCAAGTTAGTCAAAACTGATTCAGTATAGCAGCGTGAATAGCTCGCTAAAACCCCCGGTACAGGAACGTCACATACCGGTTGATGGCCCGCCCGCGCCCGGCCGTACCACGCAGATGGCAGCGCCGGGTTGGCAGCGGCGCCGTGAAGGAAGCAGCGTCGGGTTGATAGCGGCGCCATGGAGGGGGCAGCACCGGGCTGGCAGCGGTACCGCGAAGGGGGCAACTCCGGGCAAGGAGGGCACTTCTCAAGCCCTCGACGTGCATGATCTGCCGCACCAACCCGGCGCGCCGAGAAAAGGTGTACATGAGCGTCACGAAAAGCCTCATTTCAAGCTTTTTTTGACGCTCGTGTACACCTTTTTGGAACGAGCCGGGTATATCGCTAGCCTACTAGGGCTGGTGAGATGAATGAGTGCATGCTCGCAGGCGGAGAGAGCAGCGTCACGCTCAGAACGAGCACGCGCTGCCGAGGAGGGGCACGCTACAGTGCGCGCTGCCTAGCAGGGCACGCTACAGCGCATCGTCGCCAAACAGGAGGACGCCACAGCGTATCGGTGTCGAGCACGATGGTGAAGGGACCGTCGTTTACAAGCTCCACCTGCATGTTCGCGCCAAACGTTCCCGTGGCAACGCGCGAGACATCTTGGCGTGCCAACTGCACGAAGTACTCGTAGAGCTCGTTTGCGTGCGCTGGGTCGCCCGCCGCGGTGAACGAGGGCCGGCGCCCGCGGCGGCAATCCGCAAAGAGCGTGAACTGCGATACCACGAGCACCTCGCCACCCACATCGTCAATGGAACGGTTGGTTTTACCATCCTCGTCTTCCATAATGCGCAGGCCGAATAGCTTCTTCCAGAGACGGTCTGCCTCCGCGCGCGTGTCGTCGGCACCAACGCCAAGAAGGACGAGGTACCCTTGGCCGATGCTGCCGGTCACCTCGCCGTCGATAGTGACGCTCGCCCGTGTAACGCGCTGAACGACCGCCCTCATTGCACACCCTCCTCCGGGATGGCAGCCTGCGGGGCGACGCGCTCGGCATCCTCGACCGGAGCGGCGACTCCCTCATTCGCCAGCGCAGAGGCATCGCGCCGGGCGCTGAGTTTGGCGCACAGGTCTTCGAGCGCATGGAAGCGGTGGCTGATGGCGTTTTTCTCCTCCGGCGTGAGCTCGGCCATGGTCTTACCCGGCGTGTCGTCAGGCAGGAAGAGCGGGTCGTAGCCAAACCCGTGCGTGCCGCGCTCGGCATGGCCCACCACGCCCTCGCAGGTGCCTTCGCCCATGGTGACGAGACCATCGGGCTCGATGAAGGCAATCGAGCTCACGAAGCGCGCTGTGCGCGCGGCATCCTCAACCCCCTCCAGCTTGGCAAGAAGCTTGACATTGTTGGCGGCATCATCGCCGTGCACACCGGCGTAGCGCGCCGAATAGACGCCTGGTTCACCGCCGAGCGCATCGACCATGAGGCCAGAATCGTCTGCAACTGCCGTGAGGCCCGTCGCCGCCACGGCCGCCTCCGCCTTGATGATTGCGTTCTCCGCAAAGGTGGTGCCCGTTTCTTCCGGGTCCTCGAAATCCCCGAGCTGAGAAAGCGCTACGAACGTCATTTCCGGAAGCGCGCGCGCCAAGATTTCCTCGATCTCGACGAGCTTATGCGCATTCCCCGTGGCAACGACCACCGTCCGCGCCGGATCGAGCGCAGCCGCATCAATCTTTTCTAACGCCATGAGAACTTCTTCCTCTCCTGTCGCGCTGCAATAAAAACCGCTTGCCTACGAACCGCACCTGCCGGAGGACCCACATGGTTCCACGCAAACGTCCTCGCCGCTGCGCGGCTGCGTGATTGTTTGCTTAGGAACCATCCGGGTCCTCCTCCTCAAGACGTGCCTGTGAGGGCTCCGTTCCACAACGTGCCACCCCTGCCCCCAGCGGGCGAGACGGACGTACATGGAGTCCACCGCATATCATCCCGCGCGCAGTTCCGCAGCGCGAAGCGCGAGGAATGTTTGAGCACGGGATGATATGCGGCGGACTCCCTGGGAGCACTCTCGGCTAGTCCTCGTCCCGAAACGCCGTGACCTGGTTCTGGAGCCCGATCAACTTCTCGATGCCCTTATCGCCCAAATCGAGCAGCCTTCCGAGCCGCTGCCGGTCGAATGGCGTGCGCTCGCCCGTGCCCTGAATCTCGACGATCTCGCCCGTGTCGCTCGCCACGAGGTTCATGTCCACCTCAGCACGAGAGTCCTCGCGGTAATCGAGGTCGAGCAGCTCACAACCGTCCACCACGCCCATCGAAACCGCGGCAACCTGGCCCGTAAGCGGCAGACGCGCGATCTTTCCAGCCTCGACCCACGCCATGAGGGCATCGTGCAGCGCCACCCAAGCTCCGGTCACCGCCGCGGTACGCGTTCCGCCGTCTGCCTGAATTACATCGCAGTCCACCGTAACCGTATACTCGCCGAGGGCACGAAGGTTGGTAACGGTGCGCAAGCTTCGGCCGATGAGGCGCTCGATTTCCATCGAGCGGCCCTTGCGGCTCGCCCGCTCGCGCGGCACGCGCCGACCCGTCGAGGCGGGAAGCATCGCGTACTCCGCCGTAACCCATCCGGCACGGCTCGCACGGCGCCAACCGGGCACGCCCTCCTCGATCGTCGCCGCGCAAAGCACACGGGTATCGCCGAACTCCACGAGGCACGATCCCAGCGCGTGCTTGAGCACCTCGCGGGTAAGCGCAACTTCGCGCATCTCGTCCATCGCGCGGCCGTTCGCGCGATCGATCTCCATATAATCCAAGGTTTCCTCCCCATCGTATCTCACTATGGCAAGAACCGGCCGTGCCGGCTCCCGTATGACAGGTTCCGCGGGCTGGCGGCAAACCGCTCGCTGCCGAGTGGCCGACCGTCCCCGCGCCCTGCCGATCATCCTCGCAGCCCAGCGGCAGGTCGCCCCGGGGCCTGCGGGCCCCGCAGCCTCACGACAGACCCCACAGCGGGCGGGCCACAAGGCCTAGCGGCGGTACATCTCCTCAAGCTCGCCAAGGTCTACATGCACGATGCTCTTGAGCGGTTGCCCGAAGATGAAGCTCCCCGCCGCCGCGAACTCGGCAATGTTATCCGAGGTTGTTGCAAACCGGTGCTGAGGCCCCACATCGGCTGCGGCAAGCTGCCCGCGGCGGTGCAGGATGTCTTTGAGCTCGCGCGTGGTCTCCTCCGCAGACGACACCACCCGCACGCCCGTGCCAAGCGCATGGCGTATGGGCCCTGCAAGCAGTGGAAAATGCGTGCAGCCGAGCACCACGGTGTCCACCTCGGTATCGGCGATCGGCGAGAGCGTCCTCGCTACCTCGAAACGAATCTCGGGGGTATCGAAGATATCGCCGTCTTCGAGCCAACGCTCCTGCAGATGCGCGCCCGTGGCCAGCTCGCGCTCGACGATGTTTACGAAGCTTGGAGCGGGGCACCCGTATACATCCACGCCCGCATCGAGACTCTGGATGGCTCGCGTGTATGCGCCCGACCGCACCGTGAGCTCCGTGGCGAGCACGCCCACCTTCCGCGTGCGCGTCGTGTTGATAGCAGCCCGCGCGCCCGGAGCGATCACGCCGATCACGGGAACGTCGAGCGTCTGCTGCGCCACGGTAAGCGCCGCCGCGGTCGCGGTATTGCAGGCAATCACGATGATCTTGACATCATGCGCCTCGAGCCAGCGCCCCGCTTGCAGAGCGAAGGTACGCACCTCGTTCTCCGAGCGCGGTCCATAGGGGCAGCGCTTCGTATCGCCCACGTAGTAAATCGATTCGTGGGAGAGCGACGTTGCAATCGAGCGTGCAACGGTGAGCCCGCCCAAGCCCGAGTCGAAAACGCCAATCGGGCGGTTATCGTAGGCGAGGGGGCTGACGCAGCGGTCATCCATCACATCCGCCTCCCCTGCGCCTCCAGCAGGCAGCGCATGGCGTTCACCCAGCCATCAACGATGCGCCCGCGCGCCACCACGGTCTCGGGGTGCTTCTCGAGGAGAGCATCGGCGTGCGGGTCGCTCAGCGCATTCTCCACCATGATGAACTGCGCCACGGCGTCTGCCATGAGGAAATCGGACGACGAATCGCCGATAGCGAGCGTCTCGGCGCGGTCGATACCGCGAAGCTCGCAGAAGCGCTCGATGGCACGCCCCTTGCCCAAGCCTTTCGGCATGATGTTGAACGCACGGCCGCGCACCCCTTCAGGCAGATGAAGCGTCGTGGGCGCTGAGATGTAGTTGAGAAAGCCGTTGTCGCCCCAGTCAAGCGCCATGCCCGAGGCGTCGAGCAGCGCGATCGCCTCTTCGTCTGGCACCTCGCCGCGCAGGCCGATGGTAACCTCGCGATGCTTATAGCCGTTCGACATGTCGTTATGGAATTCGATGAGCCCAGGCCAGCGCGAGATGAACTGGTCGCAAAGCCCGGTCTGCTCGATAACCTCATGCGGCGTGAGGCCGCAGGAAGGGTCGTAGTCCATCTCCGCCGTGAAGTACTCCCAGGTATCATGCGGGCGATCGATCATGATGATGCCGCCCATCTCACCGATGTACGAGGTGAGGCCGAGCACGCGCGAATCCTCGTGCAGCATGGAGCGGTTCCGGCCCGAGCACGGGATGACCTCGATGCCCGCCTGCTTGAGTGCAATGAGCGTCTCCACGAAGGCGCAGCTTGGCTCGCCCGCTGCGTTTGCGAGCACCGTAGAGCCAGGCCCCATCATCGTGCCGTCAAGATCTGTGAACACATAGCGCACGCGAGCAAGGCGCTCGCGCAGAGCCTCATCGGTGTTTTCGCCGCTGAGAGCCTCGGGCAGATAGGTAATCGGCATGCATCCTCCGCTTTGATCGTGGCTTGCGCGCAAATGCAATTGCGGTTTGTCCCTATCATAAGATATGTCCCGTTGCCGTCAGCGAGCGAATTCGGCTATACTCAGACTCCACGGGCGATTGGCGCAACGGTTAGCGCAGGTGCTTTACACGCACAAGGCTGGGGGTTCGAATCCCTCATCGCCCACCATAGTTTTTGTTGACCCTGCACACGCGGGGTCTTTTCATTTTCATGCCCATCACAGAGGGATTCGAACCCGCAGGGTCGCGAGCTGCGCAAAGCGCGCGAGCGTCTTTGCCAGCACGCGACGCAAGGCGGCAAAGCCGCCGCAGCGGTCCGGGGCTTGTGATAAAACGAACCGGGTTCGTTTTATCAACAGCTCAAAACGGAGGTGAGGATCTGGGCGAGCTCGTCCACATTCTCCTTCGTGCAGATAAGCGGCGGCAGGAAGCGAAGGGTGTGGGCGCCCGTCGCGTTGATAACCGCTCCCGCCTCGAGAGCGGCGGTCACCACGTCGTGCGCATCCCCCGCACCCTCGTCCAAATCACAGCCGAGCATGAGGCCCGCGCCGCGCACCTCGACCACGTGCGGCACCTTCGCGAGCTGCTCGGCCATATAGGCGCCAACCTCGGCCGCCTTGCCGGCATACCCACCAATTACGAGCTCGCAGAGCGTAGACTCGGCAGCAGCCACGGCAAGACAGCTCCCGCCGAAGGTCGAGCCGTGATCGCCCGGCTTGAAGGCGTCCGCCACCTCCGCGCGCGCCACGCATGCACCAGCCGGCACACCGCCCGCGATGCCCTTCGCCAGGCTCATGATATCCGGCACCACGCCTGCGCGCTGGATTGCGAACGGCTTCCCCGTGCGGAACACGCCCGCCTGGACCTCGTCGGAGATGAGCACGCCGCCCACCTCGTGCACAAGGCGAGCTGCCTCTTGGACGAATGCCGCGTCGAGCGGGTGCACCCCGCTTTCGCCCTGAATGGGCTCGAGCATGACGGCGCAGATCTCGCCTCCAAGCTGGGCAAAAACCTCGCGCAGCTCATCAATGTCGTTGGGCGTGCATGCCACGAACCCGCCCGGGAGCGGACGGAAGGCGTCCTGCAGGCGATTTTGCATGGTGGCGGCAAGCGTCTCGAGCGTGCGGCCGTGGAAGCCGCCGCGCAGGCAGACAATCGTGTTCCCGCCGTTGCCGCACCGCTTGGCATACAGGCGCGCAAGCTTCATGGAGCACTCGTTGGCCTCGGCTCCCGAATTGGAGAAGAAGGTTTTCCAAACCTGCTCGCCCTCTTGCGGGGCAGCAGCGGCACGCACGGCCTCGGCATCGCCCTCGGCGATAGCACGGGCAAGCACACCGGCGCCCGCAAGATCGTCGTTAGCAAGCTTGGAAAGCAGCGCCGCGACCTCGCCGCGATGCTCGATGTAGAAGTAATTCGATACGTGCATGAGCTCTGTGGCCTGGCGCTCGACCGCGCCGACCACCGCTGGGTGCCCATGGCCCAGGCAGCATACCCCGATACCTGCCAGGAAGTCGAGGTATTCGCGGCCCTCGGCGTCCTTGAGCGTCATGCCGGTGCCTTCCACGAACTCCACTTGGCTCCTACCGTATGTATGCATCACGAACTCGTTATCGAGCGCGCGCTCTTGATCGAATGCCATCGTCTTCTTCCTCTCCATTGCCTGGTGTATCTCTTTGCCTAACGCGACTCGGCGTCCTCATCCGCCTCTGCCAAGCGCGACGCGAACGCGCCGAGCGGGTGGGGATGCCGGTCCTGCTCGTACGACTCCATCGTGGAATGCATCACGGTGCCCAAGCCGGTGTCGGTCAGAAGCTCGAGCAGCAGCGAATGCGGCGTGGTGCCGTTGATGATGTGCGCGCGGAACACCCCGCCGCGCAGCGCTCCCACGCACGATTGCAGCTTGGGAATCATGCCCTTGTCGATGTCGCCGCGCGCGAGCAGCGCCTCGGTCTCCTCGAGCGTGAGGTTCGAGATGAGCGAGCTCTTATCAGAGAAATCCTCGTAGAGGCCGTCGACATCCGTGAGGTAGATGATCTTGTGCGCGTGCACGGCCTTAGCGACGGCTCCCGCCGCAACATCGGCGTTGATGTTGAAGAAGCCGCCGTCCTCCCCCTGCGCAACGGTCGCGACCACGGGGATATAGTCGTTGTCCATGAGGCTCTCGAGGTAGTCGGCATTGACGCGCGTGACACGCCCCACGCGGCCAAGGCCGGGATCGAGCTGCTCGGCAACAATCGTGCCCGCGTCGCTCCCCGAAACGCCCACCGCAACGTTGCCGTGCTGGTTGATGGCAGCCACGAGCTCCTGGTTCACCTTGCCCACAAGGACCTCGCGCACGATCTCCATCGCTTCCGGCGTGGTCACGCGCTGACCATCTTTGAACTCCACGGGCAGGTCGTAGTGCTTGAGCGCCTCGTTGATGGCCGCGCCGCCGCCGTGAACGATCACGATGCGCGCGCCGATGATCTTGAGCAGCAGGATGTCGCTCATCACATCCGAGCGCAGCTTGGCATCGACCATGGCAGCGCCGCCGTATTTGATCACGACCGTGCGGCCTGTGAGGCTCTTGATCCACGGCAGCGCCTCGAAGAGCAGCTGGGCGGTCTGGTCGCTATTGAGCGACGGCTTGGCATCGCGTGCGTACTTCATGCTCATCCTCCCATATGCCTGCGGGGCCCGGTCCGATCACCAGCCCGCGGTGGGTCAAAACAACCCCGTCCCAAAATGACCGGTCAAAATGGTTACGAACGGTAGTCGGCGTTAATCGAAATGTAGTCGTGCGTGAGGTCGCAGGTCCAGACGGTGCACGAGGCATCGCCCGCGCCAAGATCCGCCGCGATGACGATCTCCGGCGCCTCGAACCGGCGCAGCGCCTCGTCTTCATCGAACGGCACCGTGAGACCGCCCCGGCACACGGGGATGCTCATGATATCGATGTCGACGTCCTCCTGGTCAAAGGTCGCGCCGCACTTGCCGAGCGCCATGGCCACGCGACCCCAGTTGCAGTCGTGGCCGGCCACGGCGGTCTTCACGAGCGGCGAGTTCGCGACCGCACGGGCGGCGGTATCGGCATCCTGTGGCGTAGCAGCGCCCGAAACCGTAACGGTCACGAGCTTCGTAGACCCCTCGCCATCGGCGGCGATGCCACGGGCGAGCGCCTCGCACACCACAAAGGTGGCGCGCTCGAGTTCTTGGTAGGCGTCGGAGCCCTCGTCGATGGGATCGAGCGCCGGCGCCGCCGCCCCCGACGCGAACATGATGCAGGTGTCGTTGGTCGAGGTGTCGGAATCGACCGTCACCCTGTTGAACGTCTGGTCCACGGCGGAGCGCAGCAAACCATGAAGGGTCTCCGGCCGCACGGGAGCATCGGTGGTGATGAGCGCGATCATGGTTGCCATGTTGGGCATGATCATGCCCGAGCCCTTGCAGCAGCCACCCACCGTGAACGTGCTGCCCAAATAGCCCGCAGCCTGGCTCTCGTAGGTGACGGCGTACTCCTTGGGGTGCGTGTCGGTCGTCATGATCGCAAGGGCCGCATCGGAACCGCCCGCGCGGGAGAGCGCATCGGCAGCAGCGGGAATACCCTCTTCAAAGGGTTCGATGTCGAGAATCTGGCCGATGACACCCGTAGACGACACGAGCACCTGCTCGGGCTCGCAGCCCAGCACCTGGGAAGCGATGTCGCAGGTCTCGTGAGCGGCGGCGATGCCGGCTCCTCCCGTCGCCGCGTTGGCGTTGCCGGAGTTCACCACGACGCCACGAGCCATGCCGTAGCCCACGCCGCCCAGATGGGCACGGCTCACCGTAACCGGGGCCGCGCAAAAGCGGTTCTGGGTGAAGGTGCCCGCGACCGGGCACACCTCGTCGGCAACGAGGAGCGCCATGTCGAGGCGCTTCGGGTCTTTGCGGAAGCCCGCATGAACGCCCGCTGCCATGAAGCCCTGCGCGCTCGTCACGCCACCGTTGGGCACTGCGCGAATCCTCGCATCAAAGTCATCGATATTCATAGGTCCATCCCTTTTGGTCCAGCTTCTACTTCGTCACAGTGTACCGAGCCGCGGCACCAGGGGCAACGACGGAAACCGCGCCCTTTGCGCCGACGGCACGCCTGCTACTTGCACCGGCAGCGTGCCTGCTACACCGGCAGCGCAACCAAAGGAAGGCCTCGTCGCTCGTCGAGCCCGAAGACGATGTTGGCGCACTGGACCGCCTGGCCCGCAGCGCCCTTGCAGAGATTGTCGATCGCGCCGATGGCGATGAGCGCCGACGCCTCGTGGTTCACCGCCAGGCCGATCTGGCATGCGTTGCTGCCCGCCACCGACGACGTCTTGGGCACCTGGCCGGCGTCGAGCACGCGAACGAAGGGCCGCCCCTCATAGAAGCTGCGATAGGCGCTCACGGCCTCCTCGGCGGTGAGGCTCGCAGCAGACGGCGCGAGCGGCAAGGTGACGGTGGAGAGCAGGCCGCGCTTGAGCGGTGCCAGATGCGGCGTGAAGACCACGCGGCCGTCCAGGCCGAGAATCTGCTCGATCTCGGGCGTGTGACGGTGGCGGCACACGTTGTAGGCCTCGACGTTCTCGTCGGCGCTGCAGTAGTGCGTGCGCGCGTTCGCCGACTTGCCCGCACCCGTGACACCCGAGATGGCATCGACCACCACAGGGCCGCCTTCCGCAACCCAGCCCATGCGCACCGCAGGTGCAGCGGCAAGCGATGTTGCCGTGGGAAAGCATCCCGCGCACGCCACGAGCGCGGGCGCGCCCGCTGCATGGCACTCCGCCGCGCGATCGAGGTCTTCGGCAAAGAGCTCAGGAAGGCCGAAGGCACGGTCCTGCAGAAGCTCGGGCGAAGTGTGGGAGACGCCGTACCAGCGCTCATAGGTCCCAGGGTCGCTCAGGCGATAATCTGCCGAGAGGTCGATCACCGTCACGCCGGCATCCAGAAGCCCCGGTGCCGCGGCGAGCGCAGCCGTATGGGGAACGGCGAGGAACACCGCATCGCATGTGGTGAGCACGGGGTCGTCGTGCGTGGAGAAAACGAGGTCGCCGGCGCCTTCTACTCCGGCAAACGCAGGGTAGACGCTGCCAAGCGCCTGCCCCGCATCAGCATTGGACGTAATCGCCCGAAGCTCGAAATCCGGGTGCCCGAGCAGGATGCGCGCAAGCTCCACGCCCGCATACCCTGCCGCTCCGACGATGCCCACCGTGTACGCCATAACTCCCCCGCAATCAAATCATGCAGAATACTGCATTTAAAAATCTTTCTTATGCAATAGCATGAAAGAGTATCACGATTGAGCGTGCGGAGTTATCCGTTAACCCCCTTGAAACCTTCTGGCAGCGCCACAAGGAAACATGAGCTGCTGACGCGGATGGAAGTGCGGGGAGGCACTGCGGCCGCGTTACTCCGTGCCGAGCGCCGTCTTGTCAACATCATCCGCGGCCGCGCCATGCCGCACTGAGCACCGTTGCGGCCGCGCCATCCCCGCCGAGCGCTACTCTGCGCCGAGCGCCGCCATGGTGATGTAGTTATACGGCTGGTTGAAATGCGGCAGGAAGAAGATGTCGAGCAGTTTGAGCTTGTCGATGGTCACGCCCTCCTCGATGGCGAGTGAGAACATGTGAATGGCCATCGAGACGTCGTATTCGGAGGCGAGCTGCGCTCCCACCACGCGGCGGCTACCACGCTCGTAAACGATGCGAATCTTGACCTGCGCGTTCTCGCGCATGAATGCAGGGCGCTGAAGGTCTTCGAAATCGGTATAGAGCACCTCTAGCCCCGCCTTCTCGGCCGCACGGACCGAAAGGCCGGTAGAGCAGAGGTTCAGGCCCATAACGGAGATCGCGTTGGAGCCCTGCACGCCGACGGACTCAAGCGGCGTGCCGCCGATGTTGTGGCCGGCAACGATGCCCGAGCGCACGGCATTGGTGGCGAGCGCGATGTAGGTAGTCGCGTGCAACGCGTTCGAGTAGACGGTCGCGCAATCGCCGATGGCGTAGACGTCCGGGTCGCTCGTCTGCTGGTGACGGTCGACCAGGTAGGCGCCGTTGTCAAAAAGCTCAAGATGATCGCGACCGAGCGCGTTGTTCGGAATGAAGCCGATGGCGTTCACCACGAGGTCAGCAGGATAGCTGCCCTGCTCGGTGGTGATGGAGCGCACATGCCCCGCCTCGTCCCCCACGTAAGCGCAGACGGCCTCGCCAAAATGGCACTCGATCCCACCCTGGGCAAGGCGCTCGTCCATGAGAGCGGCGAACTCGGGATCGTAGTAGCTTGCAAGCGACGTGGGAGCAATGTCGAAGATGCGCACGTTCTTGCCACGGCGCTTGGCAGCCTCAGCGATCTCGACGCCGATATACCCAGCGCCCACCACCGCGACGTCTTCCACGGAATCGTCGGAAATCTGACGATCAACCTCCTGGCCCTCTTGGAAGAGCTTGAGAAAATTGATGCCCGCGAGGTCGTGGCCGGGCAACTGGGGCGCAATCGGGAGCGAGCCAGTTGCCAACACGAGCTTGTCGTACTTGATCGTAAAGTCGGCACCCGTGCGCGGATGGCAGCTCACCAGATGGGCGTCGAAATCAATGCTCGTGACCTCGGTCTCCATAAATACCTGGGCACCCTTGGCCTCAAATGCATCCTTGTTGGTATAGAAGAGCTTGTCGACGGAATCGATCTGGCGGCCCACCCAAAGCGCGGTACCGCAGCCGAGATAGCTCAAGTTGGTGTTACGGTCGATCATCACCACTTCTTGATCGGGATAGGTGTCGAGCAGCGTGTTGGCGGCAGCGATTCCGGCGTGGTTGGCTCCAACGATGACGGTCTTCATCTCATTCCCCTCTCTCGCGCTGGTTTAGCGCAGCTTGGACGTGCGAGGCTATTCGGTAGTTCGACCATATCGAAAATATGTTGTTTAAACAATATCAATTCTGTAAACGGCCCATACGCGCTCGGTAATAGGAAGTGCGGCGGCGCGCGTGGCAGCACCTCGATCGCCACCGGACGAGAGCCCCATGCGCCCGACACAAGCTCCATGTGCCCGACACAAGCCCCGTGCGCCCGGCAACGGATGGTTGAACGCGCGCCCTTATCGCTCAGCAAACTCCTTGATCTGGCGAAGCATGCGCGTAGCCTCTTGCCTTCCCGCTATGTAAAGCTCGAGGAGCTTCGACGCGTCGCGCTCAACGTGCCCAACCGTTACCGGGTGAGGCGGCGCAACCACGAGAGCCCGCCCCTCGCGTTCGTAGGCCCAGATATGCTCGCGCTGCTCGTTGTAGCGCTCATGGCGTGTGGAGAGGGCATCGAGCAGATAGGGATAGGCGGCATAGCGGGCGCGTGCTGCGGGCATGAGCTCGTACGGAGACTTGCGGTAGCCTCGATGCTGGGTGAGCACCACGATCGCGCGATCATACCCCTCCTCCTCGAGCACATGCTCAATAGGCACGGAATCGGCCACGCCGCCGTCGAGGTAGAGGCTGCCGTTAAGCTCAACAGGCTGTGTGACCAGAGGAAGCGAGGTTGAGGCGCGTACCACATCGATGTCGAGCGAGGCGTCTTGCACCTCGGGGTACTCGGCCGTACCGAACATGATGTTCGTGACGGTGGCGAACAGCTTCATGGGGTTTGCGCGGTACGCCTCGTTGTCAAAGGGGTCGATGCGATCTTGAACATCGAAGAGCAGGAAGTCGTACCCGATCAAGCTCCCGTTCGCCGCAAGCGCGCGCGACCCCACGTAGCGCTGATCATCACAGAACGCGAGGTTGATGCGGTTGACGCGCCCGATTTGACGCGATTTGTAGTTCAGCCCGTTCAACGCGCCCGCAGACACACCGTAGCAGGCGGGAAGGTCGACGCCCTGTTCGAGCATGACATCGATCACGCCCGCCGTGAACTGCCCGCGGAAGCTGCCGCCCTCGAGGATGAGCGCGCACGCGCCCGCCGACTTGCCCGTGCCCGGGCCGGCGGCGTTTTCACCGGTACCGAAGTCGCTTGAAGCCGGCCTGGCAGCGCTCGCTCCGCCGCCTTGCCAAGGGCTGTCGTGATGTCCGACCTCATGTGTATCCTGCTGCATGTCCGCCCCCTTTTCGTATCGTATGCATCGCTGTGCTTCAGGCTTTTCTACCCCATTAGCCTCGACATACTCCCGCATCTCGAATCTGCGAATAAAGACATCGGCCCGACGAGGCGCGCATCGCGAGCGGACGGGGCGGATATGCCCGCTCGAACGGAGCCAATTGCCGGGGCACGGAGCCCCGTCAGGTATTTTGCGTACAACAAAAAAGCAGGTAGATAACGCTATCTACCTGCTGTGACGGTTGGTGGAGGCGCGGAGAATCGAACTCCGGTCCACGAAAGCCCCCTGATCGGCATCTCCAGGCTCAGTCACTGGTTTAATCTCGGATGCGTTGCGCGCAGTGACACGCTCGCGGCATCCCAACCGGTTCAGTCTTAGCCCGCACCATACCGATTACGTGCGCGGGAGCATTCCCCTAACATGACACCGCGCCCGGGGCGGGGAATTCCCGGGTTTGGCGTGCCGCTAATTAATTAAGCAGCAAGAGCCAGCTGGGGCTCGTAAGAAGAATTCTTGTCAATTCATTTTGACAGTACCCCTGTTTAGCGTGGCGAGGAGACCACGGCCTGCTTCCTCTCTCAGAGCTATCGTGTCGAAACCAGTCGCCCCCGAAGGACGGTCTGGGCAAGCCGCATCGCAGGGGCGCACCGCGCCGGCATGCGAGCAGCCGCACTCGACCTGTCAAAGAACGCGCCGGACGCAGCTCGCAAAGCACGCGTTGTCCGGGTGAGTACTGTAGTGTACCACGCATGGGCCCCGCATAAACCCCTGCCACGGCGAATTCAATGCTATGGGCAGCGCGCATCCCGACCCCCGTCGCTGCGTCACATGCGTTCGCGGCGAGCACCGCGCTCCGTGCGCAGCAAGGCATCGACCAAGCGGTTATCGTCATCGTCGGGAGAACCAAGCGGCAAGCCACACGCCTCAAAGAAGTGGCTGCCAGCAAATTGCCGTGCGCGGAACGAGTCGTGCTCGCCGTCATCGAGATACCGCACACGGCTTCGGCAATCCGTCGTGCCGCAGAATAACGGCCCATGGCTCCGAACGTAATCGATATAGAGCGGCTCATCGGACCAAAGCAGCACGCCCGCCATGTTCTCGAGCTCGTACGCCGTCGCATACTCGCGCCAACGCGCCTCGCGATAGCGAACATAACGGTCGAGCACCGAAGCCATCCGCGTCACGCGCGCGAGCGTACTCGCCGCCGACATCACATCCATCTTGTTCGTAGCCGCAAGCCCGCATGCCGTACCCAGCTCCGCGAGAGCACTCTCGCGCTCCTTCCCCTCAAGAAGCACCGCCGGCACCGTGAGCTTCATCGACTCGTCCGGGAAAAGCTCAATCGCCGAATGCGGCATCATGTCCGCAAACGCCACCGACGCACGAAAGATGAGCGAGTCGTGCGCATGCTGGATATGGCAGCTGAACCCCTGTGCCCCGAAAGCTCGGCGCATGGCATCGGCGCGGGCGTTGATTACCTCGCGCGACGAGGTCTCCCGCGTGGAACCCGTTCGGAAGAGGTACAGATCGAACAACGGCACCGCAGACGAGAAGTAGACCGTTCGGCGGCAGAAATCGGTAATCTGCGCCGCACGACGCGTCGCCTTGTCGTAGAGCTCCACAAGCGCAGAGCCAGCAGCAGGCCCGGACGTTGAGCCCTCGCGAATCTCCACCACGCCATCGGCCACATAGGGCGGAAAACGCCCTTCATCTACACGCACCACAACAACCCCCTGGTCGGGGGCATCGGGATCGCTGATGAAGCGCACATCGAAGGGAGGCGCGGGAGAAACGTGCCTGCGGCACAGCTCCCCGATAAGCTGGCTGTAGTCCGCCGAAAGGCGCGGCACAGGACACACGGCATGATCGTCATCCGCGATGCCGATGACCAGCCACCCTCCCCGTGAATTAGCAAACGACGCGATGATCTTAGGGATCTTGCGCTTCACGCCCGCCGTGAGCGACTGCTTGAACTCGAGCACATAGCCCTCGTCCATATCGGCGAGCTGAGCAAGGTCGGCAAACGTCACGTTGGCCAAATCCTTAGGATTGCCTTGGTCGTCGGTAAACGGGCTGAACGTCATGCACATCGCCTCCTGCGCAGTCAGTCTTTGGACCTTTATACCCGTGAAGCGCATGGGTGCCCCGCCACGATGAATGGTGAAGCTCATGTCGTTGACCGGGCGAACGAATGATGCTGGGCGCCGAGGAATCCGTCTTTCACAAACAAAGTGCGGCTCATGGAGCAAAACGTGTACATGAGCGTCAAAAAATGCCTTATTTCGAGCTTTTCGTGACGCTCGTGTACACGTTTTTCATAGCAAAAAGCGGGCGGGACATCGTCCCACCCGCTTGAAAGCCGAGAACGCTTTGCCTGCCGGGCAGCCGGCGAGCCGCCCTTCGCTTGCCGGGCAGCCGGCGAGCCGCCCTTCGCTTGCCGGGCAGCCGGCGAGGTGCCCTTCGCTTGCCGGGCCGCAAACGGACCGCTTTTGCCTACTGGCCGTCGGAAACCCTACGACAGCGCCTGGCGCAAGAGCTCGTTGAAGAGCTTGGGATTGCCCTGCCCCTTGCTCGCCCGCATGCATTGCCCAACGAGGAAGCCGAGTACCTTTTGGTTGCCGTCGCGATACTGCTGGGCCTGGTCGGGGCAGCTGGCAAGTACCTCGTCAACGTACGCCTGAAGCGCCCCGGTGTCGCTCACCTGGCGCATGCCGCGCTCGTCCACAATCTTTTCGGGGTCGTCGCCCGACTGGGCCATGGCCTCGAAGACCTCGTGTCCCTGATTCGAGCTGATGGCATCCGAAGCCAGCAGCTTGGCGAGCGATGCCACCTGCGCGGGCTCGAGCCCCGATTCCGCAAGCGTGCAACCTGCTGCCCGAAGATGGGCGGGCAGCTCGTTCACGATGAGGTTCGCGACCGTCTGGGCCTCCTTGCCCGCCGCGACCGCGCCTGCTGCCGCCTCGAAGAACGCAGCAGTTTCGGGGTCGCCGGCAATCTGCTCGGCGTCGGCGCGCTTAATCCCGAAGTCGCGCTCGTAGCGATCGCGCTTGGCGTCCGGCAACTCGGGAATCTCCGCACGGCAATGCTCGATGAAGGCATCCGAAAGATCGAAGGGCGCAAGGTCGGGATCCGGGAAGAGCCGGTAGTCGTCCGCCGTCTCCTTGGTACGCATGACCACCGTGCGCTTGCGGCTGGGCTCCCAGTGGCGCGTCTCCTGGTAGATCTCGCCGCCCTCCTCGA